>Ga0299914_10000499_pt1 | contig 23807 bp, 20 predicted proteins | sample RVTome_10_FD_201361 | JGI IMG/M metagenome (GOLD analysis project Ga0299914, IMG submission 201361) | Soil microbial communities from uranium-contaminated site in the Upper Colorado River Basin, Wyoming, United States - RVT153D57 (version 2) ...
AAATTGCAGTTGTTGGGCGAGGGGCGATTGCACGAAGAATTGGTTTTGTTATGTGAACAGTTAGAAATCGCTGATAATGTTTACTTTATGGGACAAACTGATCAGGTGATGAGCTATTTGCAGCAAGCGGATATTTTTGTGCTGCCCTCACGGGCGGAAGGGATTTCCAATGCTCTATTGGAAGCGATGGCAGTGGGCTTGCCGGCCGTTGTTTCCCAAATACCTGGTAACGTAGATGTGATTGAACATGAGAAAAATGGCTTGCTATTTACGGTGGATGACCCTCATTCATTGGCTGAGAGCCTTTTAACTGTCTTGACACAAGCTGATTTGAGAGAGCGGCTTGGACGGCAGGCTCGCCAGCGAGTAGTGGACCACTTTAGCCTGACTTATGTGGCAGATCGTTATATTGCTTTGTATCAAACTTTATTGGCGGACGGGAAATCAGCCGTTCGTCCTACAACTCAATGAAATGCGGGAGATGAATTATGATGAATGTAGGCCCCATTTTTGTAACTGGCCCTGATCGCAGTGGCACAAGCTTGATGTTTGCTTTGCTGGCTTCCCATCCCAATATTTCGATGGTGCGGCGCACGAATATGTGGCGCTGGTTTTATGGTCAATTTGGCGATTTGAGTGAGCAGAAGAACTTTGAACGATGCCTTGAGGCCATGATGAACTATAAACGCCTGGAACATTTGCAGCCTGATCCGGAACGGATTCGGCGGGAATTCCTGGCAGGGAACGACCGGAGTTACGGCCGTTTATTTGCCCTCTTCCATGAACACAATGCGGAGCGAGTTGGCAAGCCGCGTTGGGGTGATAAATCGTTGCATACGGAGCTATATGCCGATGATGTGTTCTCCGAATATCCCAATGCCAAAATGATTCATATGCTGCGCGATCCGCGTGATCGTTATGCCTCTGTGCTGAAGCGGTATGATGAGAAGGAAAAGGGTATTGCGGCGGCAACCGGCCGTTGGCTGGCTTCTACTAAGATGGGCAAACGCAATTTGCAGCGTTATCCTGATAAATATATCGCTGTACGCTATGAGACCCTGGCGAGTGAGCCGGAGAAAACCTGCCGCGAGGTGTGTGCTTTTCTAGGGGAAGAGTACGCGCCCGTTATGTTAGCAATGAAGGGTGCTCCGGATCATGGGGATATAGGTGGCAATAGTTCTTTTGAAAATTTTCAGCCGGGAACGATTTCGACGCGCTCGATTGGCCGCTTCCGTAAGGTATTAGCCCAACGAGATATCGCCTTTATCCAAACATGTGTCAAGCGAGATATGATTGAATTTGATTACGCGATGGAGCCTATACAATTTTCACCGGGGGATCGATCTATGTTTTATTTCCGCGATTTGCCCTTAAATCTGATGCGCCTGGGCGGCTGGCTTACGCTGACCAGGGTTGGAGATAAGAAAGGGAGAGAGGTGCCTGAACACCGTCTCAAGAATGGGTCGCAGTAATAATAGTTACGACTGGAGGTTGTACAATGACTAATACAAAAGGTGTTTGTATCTGGTTTACTGGCCGCAGTGGAGCAGGTAAATCAACTATCACCAACCAATTAATACCACGCCTGGAGGCATGTGGGCGCACGATCACGCTTTTAGATGTGGTGCCCCTTCTGGCCAAGCAGTGGTATGAGAAAACAAGCGAAGGTAAACTCCTCAGAAAGGGTTTCGTTGCCAGCGAAGTTGTGCGTCATGGTGGTATAGCTATCTGTGTGACCGTAAGTGCGCGCCGTGAAACACGAGAGGCTGTTCGTCAGATGGTGGGGCCAGACAATTTCATTGAGGTGTATGTAGATGTCCCTCAAGAAGTGGCGTTGGCTCGAAAAGCTAAAAGACCTAAAAAGCGGCCGTTCATCAAGCAAGTTCGCGCTTTGCTGCGGCGCATCTTAAATGCGGTACGGCCCCAGCAAACTGTGGCTTATGAAGAACCAACTTCTGCTGATCTAACCTTTGATGCGACCCGTCAGCCACCAGAGGAGACATCAGAAGCTATTTTCCAGTTGCTGATTGATCGCGGGTTTTTGGTGGTTGATGATGGGCAGAAAAATGGACAGGTCAAAGTGAAGACGGCCGAGGTGGAGCAAGTTGCAGGTCAGTTTGGGTAGATAACTGGAGCGTTGCCTGGTTTGTAGTTTGACAATCGCCCAAGAATTTTGACAAGTAAGAGATATGTAAATGGTAGAAAAAAGCCCACTATTTCTAGCTGGTGTGGATCGTACCGGAATTGGCTTCCTTGGTGAATTGCTTGAAGCCCATCCCCATATTGCTATAACTCGACGAACTAACTTTTGGTCATACTATTATAACCGGTTTGGTGATCTGAGTCGCCCGGAAAACTTTGAAAGCTGTTTAGTGGAGATGATGCGTAACACCCGTATGCAACGTTTGCAGCCACAGCCCGAACACCTCCGTCGCGATTTCCCGCAGGGTGAGCCAACTTATGCCAGGTTGTTTGCATTAATGCAAGAGCATAATAGGCAACGATTGGGAAAGTCGCGCTGGGGTGACAAATCCTTGGGATCGGAGCGTTACGCCGACATTATCCTGACAGCCTACCCTGAAGCCAAAATGATCCATATTATCCGTGATCCCCGTGACAGGTATGCGTCCCAGTTCAATCATCGCGGTGTAGGCAAAGGTGAACTTGGTTCTGGCGTGGCTTTATGGTTGTGGTCTGTGCGACTTGCCGAACGCAATAAGCGGCGTTATGGGGAACGCTACAAGATCATTCAATATGAGACTCTGGTCCGCGAACCGGAGTCGCTGCTACATGAACTTTGTGATTTCATCGGGGAGGCGTATTCGCCCGACATGCTGATGATCAATAATAATATCGGTATGTCCGAGCCAGACTTGACGACTGTTGGCTCTTCAAGACCTATATGGACGACCTCAATCGGCCGATTTCAGACCGACCTTTCTCAACAGGAAATTGCTTTCATACAAATGTGTACGCACAGGAAAATGTTGCGTTATGGCTACCGGTCCCACCCAGTCTCTTTGCCTGGGGCTGCCAAACTTGCTTTCTATTCGATATATTGCCCAGTTAATCTTACACGCATGTTTTTATGGCAGCCCTGGGCGAGCATTAAGGAAGTGCTTGGTAAAACACCATCCGCTCGTCGCCTAGTACATTCTTCATGAGTGGCCAGGAAACCTAAACCTGGACAGTCTCACATCGTTGTTTGAAGGTGAGTTGGCTTATTATTTCCTATTTAACAGGATCCCTACCCGGACGGAATAAAATGCATTTTACGATGAGGCTTTTTAGCCGAAGCTGGTTCAGTTTTTTAATCTTATACATTATTTTGGCAGGGTGCCAGAATAATTTAACGCCACAGACGATACCCACTCCACTCCCAACTATAGCTGAGAGTGTCCCAGGGCCAACGTCTCTAGCCAGCAACACATCCCCACCATGTGAATATTGGATTGCCCCCCCACCAGCCGGTGATAACGATAGCCCCGGCACATTTTCCGAACCCTGGGCTACGCTTGAACATGCCTCGGCTAATGTGCCCGATAATTATTGTACGGTCTGGTTTAAGAACGGCATCTATGTAGGTGGTAATAATTTGACGGAGCGATTTGCGACCCCGACGACTTTCAAAGCGATCACTCCTTATCAAGCGGTTTTAGAGAATAGTGGTAATGTGATCGAATTGGATGGTGTTCGCAATATGACTTTTGAGGGCTTTGAAATGCGGCATTCAGGCCCTGATGCCAATAAATACATCGTAATCGCCGATCGCCGCAATGATATCTGGTCAGAATATGTCATCTTTCGGAACAATATTTTTCATGATTCCTATAATGAAGACATCTTAAAAATTCATAATGGTGCTCGCTTTTTCACTGTGGAGAATAACATTTTCTACAATCAGAGCGAACCTGAACAACATGTAGATGTAAATAGTGTGACGGATGTTGTAATTCAAGACAATATTTTCTTTAATGATTTTGCCGGCAGCGGCCGGCCTAATACGCAAGAAACCAAGCATTTTATTGTGGTTAAAGATAGTAATGAGGACGACGATGGGCTAGAAGGGAGTGAGCGGATAACGATTCGCCGTAATATCTTTCTCAGTTGGGAGGGGGGTGAGGAAGCCTTTTTGCAAATAGGTAACGATGGGAAAGCTTATCACGAAGCCGAAAATGTTTTGATTGAAAATAATTTGATGATCGGTAATGGCCCTGATTTAGTTTATGTGGTGTTGGGAGTCAAAGGGGCCAAAGATTTAATTTTTAGAAATAATACTATTACGGGCAATATGTCGGCCAATGCTTATGCTCTCGATGCTTCCATAACTGGTGAGAATCCCCTCAATGAAAATTTAATCTTTGTAAATAATATTTGGTCTGACCCGACGGGCACGATGGGGGTGGAAGAGTCGCATAATCCTAAATTCTCCAATGGAAAGCCGGATAGCACCGATATATTAATTCTCTATAACAATCTTTATTGGAATGGTGGTGAGGTTATACCTGATGGTAATTCGGTGAGTCCTCTGGAAGATGATAGCCAGCCTACGGTGGCTGATCCGCTGCTGAACGTGGATCATGATGATATTATGCTGCCGCGCTGGAACGGCACTTCCTTCCTGAGTGGAAATGATTCGATTCGGGAAGAGTTTGAGCGGTTGGTGAATGCATACGGCCGTGTCCCTGGCAACAGCCCGGTCATTGACCAGGCCCACCCTGACTTTGCCCCTGCTGAGGACATTTTGGGCCAGTTTCGTGGCTCAACTTCTGAATTGGGTGCCTATGAATTTAAAGCGATCATCCTTGACCAATTCGTTCATATGCCTTTTGTGATTAGAAATTAGGGGCAGTGAGCCGTTTTCAGTAATCGGTAATCAGTGATCAGTAATCTGTAGTCGGTAATGAGCATATTCTGCCGGAGGTAGTTGGCTAAAAAGGGCTGATGCGGATCTAGGAATGGTAGTAGTCTGTCCATAGATGGAGAGAGATGACTGTAAATATTGATAGAAACAAGATTGAGCAGTTGAAGTTGACCTATATTATTGGCACTTATCCTTTGCTGACGACGACGTTTATTGATCGAGAGATTCGTTTGTTGCAGCAGTGGGGGGTCAATTTGCAGATTGTTTCGATTCGCCGTCCAGGGCGAGAGTTGGCTCCAGAGCAGCTTGAATTACAAAAGAGTGTACGGTATCTATTGCCGATTTCGGTGGTGACGCTGGTGATGAGTCATTTATGGTTTATGGTGTTACGGCCGTGGTCCTTCTGGCGCACACTTTTTTACCTGTTCACCCGGCCTCATCCTAGCATCCAGTCCCGCTTCAAGAGCTTGCTGCATTTTAGCACAGGAGTGTATGCCGCTTATGTGATTCGGGAGGATCCTGGTAACCATGTTCACGCCCATTTTGTGGATAGGGCGACGACGGTAGCGTTGGTGATCGGCCGTTTACACCACATCACTTATAGTGCCACTGCCCATGCTACTGATATTTATGTCAACCCAATTATGCTGCGGGAAAAGATCAGTCAGGCCCGGTTCATTGCCACTTGCACGCAATATAACAAAGATTATCTGGCAACGGCCGTTGGCCCTGACATAAGCCGTAAGGTCAAGCGTATTTATCATGGTCTCGACATGAGCCATTATCATCCCTATCATCAACCTACTGACAAACCTTTGCTCATATCTGTGGGGCAGTTAAAAGAGAAGAAAGGTTTTGGCTATTTGCTCAAAGCTTGCCGTCTGCTCAAAGAGCGCGGGTATGAATTTGAGTGCCAAATTGTAGGTGAAGGGCATTTGCGGGACGAATTAGAAACAGAAATTCGACAGCTCGGCCTGGAAAATGTCGTAACTTTATGTGGTGCTTTGCCCCACCAGGCGGTCATTGACAAGTATAAACAAGCCACACTGTTTGCCTTGCCGTGTGTGGTGCAGGCTGATGGTGAACGGGATGGTATTCCCAATGTGATTTTGGAGGCATTGGCGATGGAGTTGCCTGTGGTCTCAACGCGCCATTCGGGTATTCCGGAGGTCATAGAGAGCGGGGAAAATGGTCTGCTTGTGCCGCCCGAAGAGGTAGTTCCCCTGGCAGATGCGCTGATGCAGTTGCTGGACGACCCTGATTTACGTATGAAATTGGGATCGAAAGGTAGAGCTATCATAATGGCATCGTTCTCTGTAGAGAGCAACGTTGAAAAGTTACTAAAGGAATTTATAATTTAATACCGAAACGAGATATGAGTTTTGACAAGTTACCTTTTGCCCACCTCCGGGATCAATCTTTGTTTATGGTTTGGGGACCCCCCAGCCATGGACCACGCAGCCGGGTTTTTGCCAGGGAGTTGGGCATTCGAGAATTGCATTTTGTACACAGCACGACTAAACGTGGCCTGTGGGTGGCACCCTATAAGTATAGTTACCAGGCGATGAAGACGCTGCTGCTGCTGTTTCAAAAACGGCCGCGTATCATTTTCATTCAAAGCCCACCCAGCTTTGCGGTGTTGTTTGTCTATTTATATTGTGCGCTGACGAATGGCCGTTACATCATTGATGCCCATAGCGATGCTCTCCTTTCGCCTTTCTGGGCACGCCCACGCTGGCTGCACCGCTTTCTGGCCCGCAAGGCCCTCACCACCATTGTCACCAACGAGCATTTTCAAGAAATGCTCAATGAAGAGGGTGGCCATGCCTTTGTGCTGCGAGATATTCCGACTACCTTCCCTAAAGGTGGAGAATACAGCCTCAATGGTGATTTTAATGTGGTGGTGGTGAATACCTTTGCGGCGGATGAGCCGCTGGCAGAAATATTGGCGGCTGCTGCCGACTTAAAGGGTGTCCAATTTCATGTGACGGGCAAGAAAAGCCGGGCGGGTGATAACTTCCCTAAAAGTATTCCTGCCAATGTAGATTTTACGGACTTCTTGCCCAATGAGACCTATTATGCTCTCCTAAGTGGGAGCCAGGCGGTGATGTGTCTAACGACTCGTAACCACACGATGCAGCGCGGTGCTTGTGAAGCGCTTTCGCTAGGCAAACCGATTATTACTTCCAAATGGCCGTTGTTAGAGAGTTATTTTAATAAGGGCACGGTTCATGTGGATAACAGTGTTCAGGGGATTCGAATGGGTGTGGAAGCGATGCGTGGCGAGTACGGTCGTTACCAAACTGAAATAAAACAGTTGCAGAAAGAGCAACAGCAAGAATGGCAAAGTAAAATCGCCTTACTGACATCCCTGATTCAAAACTCCCTAGCAACCCAAAAATAAAACAGAGGAACTTATCTATGACAAAAATCAGCATCTTTGGCTTAGGTTATGTGGGGGCTGTCTCCATCGCTGTCCTGGCCGATAATGGTAATGAAATCATTGGTGTGGATGTAAACCCCACTAAAGTAACTATGATTAATGCGGGGCAAAGCCCGATTATTGAAGCTGACCTGCCCGAACTGATGAAAAAAGGGGTAGATGGTGGCCGGATTCGGGCCACAACAGATGCCACAGAAGCGGTGCATAACAGTGATCTCTCGATCATCTGTGTTGGTACTCCCAGCCACTCCAATGGCAGTTTGAACCTGAATTATATCAAACGCGTATGCCAAGAAATTGGTGAGGCTTTGCGCAGCAAGCCGGATTACCATGTGGTGGTAGCCCGCAGCACGATGCTGCCGGGCAGCACGGAAGAAGTGGTTATCCCTATTTTGGAGGAGTATTCTGGTAAAAAGGCTGGGCGTGATTTTGGCGTGGGCTTTAATCCAGAGTTTTTGCGGGAAGGCAGTTCGATTAAGGATTTTTATGATCCGCCGTTTACAGTGATTGGTGGGAATGATGAAGCGACGGTAGCGGCCGTTGGTGAGATTTACAGTATGCTCGACGCCGAGGTCATTGTGGCCCCCATCAAAGTTGCGGAGACAGTGAAATATGCCTGTAACGCTTTTCATGCCCTTAAAGTCAGTTTTGCCAATGAAATTGGCAATATTTGCAAACAGCAGGATATTGACAGCCATCAAGTAATGGATATTTTTTGCAAAGATACCAAGCTCAATATCTCTCCCTATTATATGAAGCCTGGTTTTGCCTTTGGTGGCTCTTGTTTGCCCAAAGATTTGCGGGCACTGCTCTATCATGCTCGTTACTTTGACCTGACACCCCCTGTTTTGGAATCTATCTTGCGCAGCAACCAACAGCAAGTTGATATGGCTTTCCAGATGGTACGGCGCACTGAACGCAAACGAATTGGTGTATTGGGTTTCAGCTTCAAAGCCGGCACGGATGATTTGCGAGAAAGCCCAATGGTAGAGTTAGTGGAGCGACTAATTGGTAAAGGCTATAAGGTGGCTGTGTATGACAGGAATGTCTCTCTGGCCAATTTGCAAGGAGCCAATCGGGCTTATATTGAGCAAGAGATTCCCCATATTGCTTCTTTGATGTGTGACACGATCGAAGATGTCCTGGCCGTCAGTGAGGTGATTATCATTGGTAATGGCGCGGCGGAATTTCGTCAGGCGCTTACAGCGGCAAAGCCAGAGCAAATTATTATTGATCTGGTACGAATTGCCCCGGATACGGACCAGGTGAATTCCCAATATGATGGAATTTGCTGGTAATGGAGTGAGTGCTGATGGGTGCTAAAACAGTAGGCCAGTTGCCGAAACGTCACTGTATGGTTGTTCATGCTTATTACCCTTTAGGTGAAACGCGTGTCGAGCGGCAAGCTGCGGCCCTAATTGAACAAGGTTATGAGGTGGACATCATCTGCTTGCGTGGGGATGATGAGGCGGCCGTAAGTGTGGAGAAAGGCGCAAATGTTTACCGTTTGCCATTGCAGCGCCATAAAGGGCACGGCAGCATGGTTCAATTGTTGGAGTATTTGGCCTTTTTTGTTCTGGCTTTCTGGCGACTGTTGAGATTGCATCTACAGCGCAAATATGGTGTTGTTCAAGTCCACAATTTACCAGATTTTCTGGTTTTTGCTGCGCTTATTCCCAAAATAACCGGGACGCATGTCATTCTTGATATTCATGATTTAATGCCTGAATTCTTTGCTTCGAAAAGTGATAGCCATATGCAAAGTTTTTTGGTACGTCTATTGATCTTGCAGGAACAACTTTCGTGTCGTTTTGCTGATCAAGTTATTACTGTGACCAGTGAGTGGCGCGAAACGTTGATAAGACGGGGCGTACCGGCAGCGAAAGTAGCTGTGGTGATGAATGTAGCTGATGCGAGGATCTTTCACCAACTTCCGGCAGAGCAAGGGGCATCATCGAATGGTAAATTCAAGTTAATCTATCACGGCACAATTACTAAACGGTATGGTGTAGATTTGATGCTCCAGGCAGTCAAGCAAGCAGCGGAAAGGGTGGCCAATATTCAGTTAACAGTACATGGCTCGGGGGAATTCTTAGAAGACTCCGTACTCTTTGCCAGTGAGTTGAATCTGACAGATATTGTGCATTTTAGTACGAATTTCTTGCCGACTTCGGATTTGCCAAAATTGATTCGAGGGGCGCATGTAGGTATTGTACCTAATCAAAGTAATGTATTTACGGATGGGATTTTGCCTACGAAGTTGATGGAGTATGTGGCATTAGGTATACCTGTCATTGCGGCACGTACCCCTGCTATTCAGGCCTATTTTGATGATACGATGGTTCAATTTTTTGAGCCTGGCAATGTAGATGATTTGGCAAATTGCATCGTTTCTTTGGGTCATGATCGGAAACGCTTGAACCGGCTAGCCCACAATGCAGATCGCTTTAACGAGCAATATAGTTGGGATAAAGTGGCGGCTGAGTATGTGGCATTGGTGGATCGGTTGAACGGCCGTCGGAAAGTTGAATTGTAAGACGATCATATTAGATTATCTTATCCATATGGTTTAACCACAATATGGAAAATTAAAAGTTTGCGAACGCTTATTTAAGGGTGTCTATGAATACAAAACAGAAAGGAAAACCATATGCTATTCTTGTCGGGTTAGACTCGATGCAAGGGTTACAAGTGGCTCGGATTCTGGCTGGTCATGACGTTCCAGTTATCGCCATTACTAAAAATGCCAAGTATTACAGTAGCTACACACGGGTCTGTGAAAAGATATTCGTTGCCAATACAAGTAGCGACGAGTTGATACATCTCTTGGTTGAATTAGGGCCGACATTTGAGCAAAAACCTGTGTTATACCCTTGCCAGGCCAAAAATGTCCTCCTCATTTCTAAGGAGCGCCAGGTTTTGGAGCCATGGTATCATATCGTTTTGGCGGCCCCAGAGACGGTGGAAATGTTGAAGGATAAAGTCCAGTTCTACACCTATGCCAAAAAAGCAGGGCTGCCTATCCCCAGAACTTTCATTCTGAACGGCCGTGCTGATGCAGAAACCGCGGCGGCTAATTTGTCTTACCCCTGTATTCTCAAACCGCCAGTACGGCTCTCCGTCTGGTCAAAACATACCAAAGTCAAGGCTTTTAAGATTGGCAGTGCCGAGGAATTGTTAACCATGTATGATCGTTGTAGTCAGTGGGCGGATAACCTAATTGCCCAAGATTGGGTTGAAGGCACTGACGCCGATCTCTATTCTTGTAACTGTTACTTCAATGCCAAGTCCGAGCCAGTTGTTACCTTCGTGGCCCGTAAATTGCGCCAGTGGCCGCCACAAACTGGTCAGAGTTGTTTGGGTGAAGAGTGCCGCAACGATATTGTTCTGAATGAAACTATCCGCCTCTTTAAGGGTGTGAATTATTGTGGCCTGGGCTATGTGGAGATGAAATATGATCGTAACAGGGATAGATATTTTATTATCGAACCCAATGTCGGCCGTCCTACTGGTCGCTCGGCCATTGCCGAAGCTGGGGGTGTAGAGTTGCATTATGCTATGTATTGTGATGCGCTTAATTTGCCTATGCCGCCTAATTTGGAGCAAACATACCAGGGGGTTAAATGGATCCATATGTTACGGGATACGCAATCCGCATTTCATTATTGGCGCAAAGGGGAGTTGACATTCAAAGAATGGCGCGAGTCTGTTCGTGGTCGTAAAGCCTATGCTGTCTTTTCCTGGAGAGATCCTTTACCTTTCATTGTGGCTGTGTTCCAGGCGACACGATGGCTATTAACAAGCAGTAGGGAAGATGAAGAATAATGGCTGCGAGTGGAATTTATCAGTTCACAAAGTATTGTTGAGACATTGTTTATGAATCAATCACAACTTTCTGTTCAACCCGTATCGAAGGAAATGACCGTTGATTTTGACATTCATGGTATCGTCGGTATACGCTTGCTCGATCCCCCAGCGGGAGCCGTTAAAACCCTGACGAACCAGATCGGCCATTTTCGATCAACACTAGATCGGGAACCAGATATTACAGTCCGTTTTGCTGCTGAAATCGCGCCACCTAATTTGAAGTATCTGGGGTTAAACCAGGCTGGGTTCACTGACGAAGATTTTTTTATAGTCGACAAACGTACTGGTGGAATAAGTGCTCAAATTCCTATGGATATCATTGGTTATCCCTGTGAGATTGTGTGCCGCCGTAAACGAAATACTATCCCGTTTCTATTTGAAATCATACGCTTGACCCTTTTACGGAAAGAGTATATTCCACTGCACGCTTCAGCTTTTCAGTATAATGGGATTGGTGTGCTGGTCATGGGTTGGACCAAAGGAGGGAAAACGGAAGCCCTATTATCATTCGCCAATCACGATGCCTATTATGTAGGAGATGAATGGGTTATTGTATCCAGTGATGGTGATGAGATGTTTGGCTTGCCTGTGCCTGTCTCCATTTGGGATTGGCAATTCCAATATATTCCCAAATTGCTCCCCAAAATTCGTTGGCAGCAGCAACTCCTTTTCAAGGGTATTTATTTTATTGAGGCGATACACAAAGCCATCGCTCGTGTCGGTTTAAGCCGCAAGTTCCCCTTCGAACTGCTTGACGAGGGTATGCCATTCATCAAACGTAGACTGAGGCTGAAAGTCTTGCCACAACAGATTTTTGGCGAACGCTATCATAAAACAAGGGTGAACCTGGACATGCTGTTATTGATAATGAGCCACCAGGACTCTGGTGTCGTGATTGATCCCTGTGATGGTGTAACCGTTGCTCAAAGTATGGTTCATTCAAACGTATATGAACAAGAGGAGCTATTTGGAACCTATGAAGCTTTTAAGTTTGCCTTTCCTGAGCGACAAAATACTTTGATAGAGGAGTTCAAGACACGACAGCAGATGTTATTGCAGCAGGCGTTTGCTAACAAGGAGGCTTATCAGGTGCGACACCCCTATCCAGTCTCCTTGCATCTTTTATTTGAACAGTTGCAACCATATTGTCAAAATAAGGACAACGAGACATTGTCTGCTGAGGTGGAAGCAGAAATTCTTGGTGCATAAAGGGGCGAAATGACAACAGTAGCACTCATCGGTGTTGACGGTGCTGGTAAGACAACAATAGCCAATAAAGTTCTGGAGATGTTCCCGCTGCCAGTGAAATATATCTACATGGGGCTTAACATCGAGTCGAGCAATTATAAGTTACCCACTTCGCGTTTGATTTTGTACTTAAAGTTGCGGGCTATAAGAAAGAAAGCTGCCCAGACAGGCAACACCGATCCGACCTTTCTGACAACGCATCATGTGGCTCATCGCAAGCAAAAAAGAGGCAATATCGGCACGATTTTCCGTACGTTTAACCGATTTGCTGAGGCCTGGTATCGTCTCATTATCGCCTGGTTCCTGCAAGTCCGAGGATACCTCGTCTTGTATGACCGGTATTTCTTGTTCGATATGGCTCCCAATGTGGGCCAAGAGGCTGCACAGCCCCTAGCTGAGAAAGCCTTCTATTGGACATTAACACACTTTTATCCAGAACCGGATATAATTATTTTTTTGGAAGCGGCCCCAGAGGTTCTTTTTAGCCGTAAGCAAGAGGTTCCAGTTGAATACTTGGCCCGAAAGACGGCTGCCATTTTGGAGCAAGGGAAGAAGATGAAAAATTTTGTTTGCGTTGATGCGGCTCAACCTATAGAGCAAGTTTATGCTGATGTGACGGGACATATTATGCAATTTCACACTTCCCGTGATGTCCAAAAAGCATTTGATGCTGAGTAGAGTGTCCCTATGGGGAGATTATAACTTTTCATGTATCCAGAAGCAGCCAATCATACAACGGAGATGGCTGGTAGGTAATTCATATATAAGCGAGGTAAAGTCAGAAGATGAAGATATTAATAGCCAGTTCCATTGATAAAAGTGCTATCAAGGAACTTTCCCAAGAGCATAATGTAATTTGTGCTTTTGGTGCTCCAGAAGAAGAACTGAAGCAATTGATTATGGACCGAGAAATTTTGATTTTTCGTAGTGGGGTGCAAATAACGGCCGATGTCATGTCCGCTGCCCCCGATTTGAGATTGATTTTACGGGCCGGGTCCGGCTATGACAATATTGACCTGGATCACCTGCTGGATCGGCCGATCCGCTTCATCCGCATCCCTGGTCCTGGAGCCAGGGCTGTGGCCGAGATGAGCTTTGCCTTGATGCTGGCTTTATCGCGGAATCTGTTTACGGCCGATCATCAGTGGCGGCAAGGTCATTGGGTCAAGCAGAAGGTAAAAGGCCAACTGTTGGCTGGTAAAGTACTGGGGATAGTGGGAGCGGGGAATATCGGCCGTCGCACTGGTTCATTAGGTGTTGCCTGGGGCATGGATGTGCTGGGCTGTGTTGAACTGCCCCGTCCCGAAACACACGCTGCCTTACGCGAAAGAGGAATTCATCCCGCAACTTTTGAAGAGTTGCTCGCGCAATCGGACTTTGTGAGCGTCCATGTCCCTCTCCAAGAGTCAACTCGCAATATGATCGGTGCTCAAGAATTAGCCCTGATGAAACCTGGTTCCATCCTCATCAATCTAGCGCGTGGCGGCGTGGTCAATGAATCGGCACTGTGCGAAGCCTTGAGGTCAGGTCATCTGGCGGGGGCTGGTCTGGATGTTCATGAACACGAAGGAGAGGGTAACATTTCACCCTTTGCTGGCATGAGCAATGTGATTTTAACACCACATATTGGGGCGAGTACGGTTGATTCCCAGCGCCAAATTGGTCAGATCATTGTCACCTACGTCAAAGAAGCCATGAATCAAACCCCCGAAGAAGCCCTGGCCGCTGAGAAGATCGTAGTGGTGTAAAGCCTTGGAGATTGAACCAAGCTGAAACCCCATAATTACCCAATTACCAATTCCAATTATTAACTTTAAGAGAGCAAAAAATGACTAAGAAAACAACACAATTTAGGCAGATGTTACATTCCGATCAACTCGAATTTATTATGGAAGCCCATAATGGGCTGAGTGCTAAGATCGTCGAGGAAACTGGCTTCAAAGGCATTTGGGGCAGTGGCTTGTCCATCTCCGCAGCACTCGGTGTTCGTGATAACAACGAGGCCAGTTGGACACAAGTTCTGGAAGTGATGGAGTTTATGAGTGATGCTACCAACATTCCCATCCTGTTGGATGCGGATACGGGGTATGGCAACTTCAACAACGCTCGTCGCCTCGTGCAAAAGTTGGAACAGCGCGGTGTAGCAGCCATGTGCATTGAGGATAAACTGTTCCCCAAAACCAACTCCTTCATCAACAGTGAACATCAGCCCTTAGCGGATATTCAAGAATTTGCGGGCAAGATAACGGCCATCAAAGATACACAAAGTGATCCCGATTTTTGTGTGGTCGCTCGTGTGGAGGCGTTTATTGCGGGTTGGGGTTTGAGCGAAGCTCTTAAACGCGCTGAAGCCTATCACCGTGCTGGCGCAGATGCGATTTTGATGCACAGTAAGGTTAGTACACCTGACGATATTCTGGCCTTTATGGCAGAATGGAAAGACACATGTCCAGTAGTTATTGTGCCAACTATGTACTACAGTACGCCAACTTCTGTCTTTGAGGAAGCAGGTGTTAGTTTGGTCATCTGGGCAAATCACCTGTTACGTAGCAGTATTAAGGCAATGCAGCAGACGGCCGCTACCATTTACGAAGCCCAATCTTTGATGCCCATCGAAGACAAAATTGTATCCGTCAAGGAAATCTTCCGCCTGCAAAACGCCGACGAGCTAAAAGCGGCGGAGAAGCGGTATCTTCCCTAATAATTCAGGCAATTGGGTCATTGAGCAATTGGGTAATTGAACGCCAATTACCCAATTACTCAATGACCTCTTAAAGCCAGTAAATAAGGATTTCCCATGAACATTGTTTCCATTGACCCGCAGCATGATCCTCTGTGGCAGACGCTTGTGAATAGGTATCGGACGGATGTTTTCCACTCACCGGCCTGGATTTCGGCGCTGAATGCCACGTATGATTTTGATATTAAGGCGTTGGTTGTTTTGGATGAGGCTGGAGAGCCGCGGTCCGGGTTGGCATACGGCCGTATCGAAGATATGATGGACCCTCGCATCGCCAGTTTGCCCTTCTCTGACTTTTGTGATCCCCTGGTCAATGATCCCAATGACTGGGAGGTACTCATTTCTCGGCTGCTGGCCGAAGATTGCCGCCTTAACCTGCGCTGTCTGCACAATGATTTGCCCCTCAGCGAAGAGCGGCTTACTTTTGTCAACCGGGCCAAATGGCACTGCATTGATCTGCGGCGCGAAGTGGATGATCTGTGGATGGGCATGGATGGGGCAGCCAGGCGAGCCATCAAAAAGGCACAGCGCCAGGGCATCACCGTCCGCGTTGCCCAAGACAAAGATGATCTGCGGGCTTTCTTTTTGCTGCATCTTAAGCTGCGGAAGTATAAATATAACCTGCTGGCGCAGTCCTACAGCTTTTTCGAGAATATTTGGGATAACTTTATTCCCCAAGGACATGGGGCTTTGATGGTGGCCGTCTACGAAGATCAGGTCATTGGCGGAGTTTTCTTCTTGGAGTGGCAAAATAAGTTTTATTACAAGTTTAATGCTTCCGATCAAGATCAGGTGACTTTGCGTCCCAATGATTTGGTGGTTTGGCAAGGGATGCAGTATGGGCAAGAGAAAGGGTATGACTATCTCGATTTTGGTCTCAGCGATTGGGATCAGGAGGGCTTATTGCAGTATAAGCGCAAGTTCGCCACTGAAGAGAAAACGATTTCCTTCCTCCGTTACACGCCAGATGGCGCGCCCGGTGATAAAGAGAAGCAGATTCGTAAGCTGCTGCCACAACTTACCGATCTCCTGGCCCACAATGATGTGCCAGACGAAGTGACAGAAAAAGCAGGCGACCTTCTTTACAGGTTCTTTATTTGAACAAGTAGATTTTGTCATTTGAATCCGTCTTAAGCCAGAAATCTCTATAACAGTCAGATGAGGCAAGTTTGAACTTGCCTCTTTTGGTTTCTCTCATCCGTTTTACCATCCTTCTAAAAACGAATACACTACAGAGCTAAACATTATACCCCCAAAGGAGTTTGTTATGTCTGCTGATCTTGTTTTGACAAACGGCCGTATCCACACCATGGATGCCAGCCAGCCCACCACCTCCGCCGTCGCCATCCGTGATGGCAAATTTTTAGCTGCGGGCAGTGATGATGCTATGAAATCTCTGCTAAAGCCAGGGGGTGAATGGCTGGATTTGAACGGCCGTACCGTCACTCCCGGCCTGGTAGATGCCCATGTCCACTTCCAATGGCTCAGCCTGGGTCTGCAACAGATAGATTTAGACGGCACCACTTCCGTTGATGATGCCGGGCAACGAATTGCCAAACATATAGCTGCACATCCGCCCGCCAACAAAGATACCTGGATTCGTGGGCGTGGCTGGTTTCAGGAAACATGGCCGGGCAAAGCCTACCCAACGGCCGTTCAACTCGACCAGATTGTGCCCGACAACCCGGTTTATTTGCCGGCCCGCAGTGGTCATGCTGGCTGGGTCAACAGCCGGGCTATGCAGTTAGCCGGCATCAATGCCCAAACCGCCGATCCTCCCGGCGGCGAAATCCAGCGTGATGCCGCTGGCAATCCGACGGGTATTTTGTTCGAGACAGCCATGGATTTGGTTAAACGGCTGCTGCCAGAGCCAACAGTAGATGAACTGGCTGAGGCCATGCGGTACGCGCAAAAGGTGTGCTGGGCGCAAGGGCTGACAGGTATTCATGACTTTGACGGCCGTCTCTGCTTCCAGGCCCTACAAAGCCTGCACCTCAACGGCGAACTCGGCCTGCGCTTCATTAAAAACGTGCCTGTTTATCGCATCGAAGCGGCCGTTGGTGTTGGTTTACGCAGTGGCTTTGGTGATGATTGGCTGCGGATTGGTGGCATGAAAATTTTTGCGGATGGGGCCTTGGGCTTGCGCACGTCCGCTATGATTGCCCCCTACGAAGGCGAACCGGACAACTACGGCATCATCGTCACGGATAAAGAGGAGATGAAGGAACGGGCCAGCTTTGCCAGCGAAAATGGCTTCAGCGTGACCATTCACGCCATTGGCGACAAGGCCAATCATGATGTGCTGGATGTGTATGAAGCGGTGCGGCAGGAGGAAGCGGCACGAGGTGTGCCAGCCACAGCTCGCCGCCACCGTATTGAGCATGTGCAGATTTTGCACCCGGATGATTTACACCGATTGGCCCAATTGCGGGTGATTGCCTCGATGCAGCCCATTCATGTGATTTCGGATATGGAAACGGCCGATCGCAATTGGGGTGAGCGTACCCAATACAGTTACGCCTGGCGTACTATGCTCGATAGTGGGGCGGTGTTGGCTTTTGGTACTGATGCACCAGTAGAGAAGATTGACACGATGCCCGGTATCCATGCCTCTGTCAGCCGCCGCCCGCGCAGTGGCTACGGTGGCCTCCAGGGCTGGCATCCCGAACAAAAATTGACGATGGATGAAACCATCCATGCTTTTACGATGGGGCCAGCCATCACCTGCGGCCAAGAGGCCAAACTTGGCTCTATTACCCCCGGCAAACTGGCTGACCTGACCATTTTTGACCGACACATCTATGAGATTCCCCATGATGAACTGCTGGAGGCGAAAATTGCTGGAACAATAGTAGGTGGCGAGTTCAAGCATCGGACATGGTAATTGGGTAATTACTCAATTACGACTTTATGCAGACACAAGCCTTACCCTATGTAGCTCTGCTGGGCACCCTGTGGGGCGTGAATTTAGTTGTCTCTCGCTTTGGCATTGGGCAGTTTGATCCGGTGCTGTTTGCCGGATTGCGGGTTGGCCTGGCGGCGAGTGGCTATGCAGCGATTTATGCGTTGTCACGCGAGAGACAATGGCCGCGCAACGGCCGTCTCTGGCAACGGGCTATTATCCTGGGGATTATCGGTACAGCCGTGCCCATGGTCTCCATCATCAGCTCTTTACAATATCAGTCGAGTGGCGTAACGGCCGTCTTCATCACCACTGCCCCGGCCTACATCGTCCTCGCCGCCCACTTCTTTCTGCCCGACGAACCCCTCAATTGGCCCAAGGGTGCTGGTGTTTTATTGGCACTAATAGGGGCATTGGTCATCGTCATCAGTGGGGAAAATGGCCTGCCTGATGTGAGCGAAACCAATCCTCTCGGTTATGGTCTCATTGCCCTGGCGCTAACCGGCGAAACATTTGGTGCCATTTTCATCCGCAGGTACATGCGGGACTTTGATGCGCTGGAAGTGACCAGTGTGCGTTTGTTAACGGCCGCTGTTGTCCTCATGCCGCTGGCTTTGCTGTGGCGTGGCTTCGATTTGAGTCGTGTTGACGGGCAGGGTGTCTTGTCCTTGCTCTTTGCTGCTTTGGCGGGCGTATTCATGGCCCAATTTTTGGCCTTTTACATCACGCGCCGCTTTGGAGCCACTATTTTTTCCACCACCTCCTATGTTATCCCGGTGGCGGCAGCCATTGCGGGTGTCTTTTTGTTGGGCGAGACGATAACGGCCGTGATGATAATCGGCATGGCCCTTATCGCCACAGGTATCACTTTAATTAACCGTTACACCTGAAACCTCACAGCGTAGCTTCACCAGCGAGAAAAAGACATTAAAGCGTAAAACACAAATCCGCCCAAATCCGCTATACTCGCCACTGTTTACTGAATTAACGTCTGCCGACTTCAAGGACAATCGTATGCTACGAGAACGATCTTTCTGGTTCATAATAAGTTTGTTTGTTTTGTCATCTTTGGCTTGTAATGCCTTCGCGGGGGGCAGCGAGCCTGTTGTGGCCCCACCGCCCGCCATTACCATAACCGGTGGCGATGAAGCCACTGGTGATGGTGGTAGCCTTGTGACCACTGTCACAACTGCCAGCGGTGTGTCCGGTACGCCAGTCACGATTGCCACACCCGATAGCCCGACTGTGACAGTGTTGGTAGATTTGAATGTGCGAACCGGGCCGGGTGTGTCTTATGATCGGGTGAGTTTTTTACTGGAAGGAGAAAGTTCCCGTATTATTGGTACAGACCCGGATAGTAATTGGTGGAAGATTGAATGTCCGCCGCGAACTCCGGTGACAGGCGTACAGTGCTGGGTTTCGAGCGGAGACAGTTTCTCTACGGCCGTTAATACAACAGGTGTGCCCATCGCCGAAATTCCACCTACGCCCACGCCTGTGCCCCCAGAACCGCAGCCAGGCCGGGCGATTATTGGGTATGTGGATAACGGCCGTCTCCTGGCGACCACCTTTGACCCCAATGATGAGAACCCGGCTGTGGCTGAGATCGTAGAACTGCTCCCAGACGAAACCAATGTGCAAAAGCTTTTCATCGCTCCTGGCGGACGGCGGGTGGCCTATTTGCGGGGTGCGCCAGAGCGTAACGAACTGTGGGCGGTAAATTTGGACGGCCGTGGTCAGCGCCTGCTAGTGGATTCAATTGATTTGCCCACCGAGGCTGATGAGGTGGGTTTTTCCACTATCATTGACCAGGTACAGTGGTTGTCTGATGGCAGTGGGTTGGCCTTTAGCACAAGGCAGTATGCGTCTGGCTTTGGAGGGAGTTCTGAACAGGAGGATTTGTGGACGGTGACGTTGGATGGTGAATTGATGCAGCGTTTAGCCTTCCACCAGGCGGGTGGTCTTTTTCTGATTTTGCCTAACAATGAAGTGATTTTGAGCAGACGGGAGGCGATTGAACGAATCAACCTGGATGGCAGCAATCGCATCCGGCTCATTAGTTTTGATTTTATTAACACGGCCAGCGAGTATATTTATTATCCTATTTTGCAGTTGGCGCGGGATGGCAGCACGGTTTATACGGCCGTTCCCAGTTCTGAACCCTTTGGTCCCAATGCTTTTACCTTGTTGTGGCGCATTTCCGGGAATAGTGCGGAGCAGATCGGCCGGTTGCCCGGTACTATTCTCTTTCATCCTGTGCAATGGTCGGCCAATGGCAACCGTTTAGGCTATGCCGCCTATAGCGACGACGCACCGCCCAGCATCCTCCTGGCGAATGGCAGCGGCGAAAATAGTGAAGCGTACGCCAGGGACGAGCAAATGCAGTTTTTCGGTTGGAGCGGAGATGGGCAGCATTTTCTGTATACGACTACGGAACTGTTGGCGGTGGGGCAAACGGACAGTGAGCCTATAGAAATCGAGCTGCCAGCGGGTGGGGTGGTGCGAACGGCCGATTGGCTCAATAATAATCATTACATTGTGGCAACGGGTTTTGAAGGGGGCTGGCGGCTGGACAGTGGTGATGTCAATGGGGGTATCAATAACTTATTGGTTGTGCAGGGACCAGGGGAGATTGAATTTGATTTGTGGCTGCCATAGCGGTGATCAGTCATCGGTAATCGGTAATCGGATCATCGCCGACGATCTTGTCCCATGTCATATCTTTCTTCTGGAATTGGAGGATGCCCTCCACTTCGGCAAGAACAGCCGTAATGGGAACGAGACGGCCGATGGTCACATAGCTCTCGCCGCTCCGGGTAGGCGTACTGGTGCGCTGCTCCTTAAAGCGGCTCATGTTCTGCACAAACCAGGGGCGTACCTTTTCCATAGGCAGGCAGTAAAGCCTGCCAATCTCCAGAAAGTAGTAGAACAACCATTCAGCCTTCGTATAGAGAAAACAGCCCGGCGTACCCTTGCTGTCATTGCTCACCGTCTCAAAAAAGAAATTGCCTGTGCGATGATAACGATCCCCTTTAACTTCCACCGGAATCACCCGCAGCCGTTCCTTCTCTAACACCGTCCACAACAAATCCACATCATGCGCCTGATAGGCGGTCTCCTCTTCTACGTTGTGGACGGCTACCGTTTGTGACCAGATGGTTTGCAGGAAGTGGGTCACATCGGCCGCGGCCCGCTTGGCGATGCCGGTGGTGTATTGGATGTCGTGCTGTTTGAGTTTGCCGGCCATCTGCTTTTCCCTTAGGGCAGCCACGCAGGGCGAATACCGGGTACGGTGACCTGGGTCATTTTTTCAGCGGCCAACTCATACACCCAAACGGCCGGTTGATCTGCCTGGGCCAATGCGTAACCTTGAAAAGTGAGGAAACGGCCGTCGGGCGACCAGGCAGGTGGGCCAAAATGAATCTCAGGGCTTTGGGTGATATTGATGGCCTCTGTGCCATCAGGCCGCATGAGCCACATCTGCTTGCCTTCATTGGCCTGAACCGTTTTGCGCGTAAAAGCGATCCATTGGCCGTCAGGCGAGAAGGTCGGCCAGCTATCGTTGACATCCAGTTCGCCGCTTAAATTCAGCGTCGTTTCATCGCTCAGATTCAGGCGCGTCAGATGAATGGAGAAGGCTTCCTCGTCTAATTTGACCTGGGCCGCCAACAAAATATTTTGCAGCGGATGCCAGGAGGGCGGTTCGCCGCTGCCATCATTGAGGGTTATGTTTTCCCCTGTCACCAAGTTGTAAGCCAGTATGTCTTGTGATTGGGGGGAAATATAGCTGAGCCACTGGCTGTCGGCCGAAAATTGAGCACCTAGAGCAACCCATTGGCTGTCCTGGAAAACGGCCGTTGTCTGCCGTGTATTCAATTCTAGCCACCACAAACGGGGTGGACCAACGGGCGCGCCCGGCTGAGAAAAGGTGCGGCGTTCGTAGATGAGGCGCCGTTCGTCTGGCGACCACACTGGCTGGCTGCAGGCGCCTTCCGAGCAGGCCAGTAACTCCCGCCGGTTCGCCCCACTGGCATCAATCAGCCACAAATCACTGCCACCGTCCTCGCGTGTGGCCGTGTAAGCAATTGTTTGTCCGTCGGGCGCAATGGCATAATCCAGCACATTCAACGGCTCCTGCGTCAGTTGCACCCGGCCGCTGCCATCGGGGGCGATGGTGAATAGTTGATTGCCACTGCGAGCCGCGTCCCAGGCAATATAGAGCAGGCGCGGCTGGCCGGTACGGAATTGCCAGGTGAACGGCCGCAACAGCTCGCGCCCTTGCTGCCCGGCCAGGTCGGCTGGAATCGTAACAGTGTAAGTGGTATCCTGTGCCAACTGCCCGGCCGGCTCAAAGACCAGGGTGCGTCCACTTTCCCAGCGCACAGTCCCCGTAAGGGGAGGATTGGTAGCCACAGCCATCGTTGTTGGAGGTATTATTGGCTGGCTAAAAGTTACCCGCATGACAGCCTGGGTAGAGATCTGTTGGCTGTCGTCGGCCGGTGTGAGCCGCACGATCTGCAGCCCTACCTGGTCGCCGCGCCAGACGAAAGCCAGGGTCGCCAGGATAGTGACGAGCATGATGAGCAGCACGGTTTTATCGAAGTTGCTCAAGCGATGGGAGGCTGTCATAAATATTTAACGGTAAAGATAGGGCTGTGGCGGCGGTTCTGTTTCGACAACAGTATCGGCGACTAGAATGGGCATTTCAACGCCAGCGAATGTGCCCACGATAAAGTGGCCGGTTACATCTACCCATTGGTCAGTCTGAAAGTTGGCCGCATCGGCCGTTTGCACAACCAATCCGATAGGTGCGGCATCGGCGACACAGCAACTAAGTATAAAGCGGCCGACCATGAAGGTATCGGCCGTAAATCGCTTGTCCCGGTAGACGAAGCCGATGATATGAGCTTCCTGGCCGACAAAGGCAGAGAGATCCTGATGCTGAAAATCGTTGAGCCAGTCCATGATGTTCTTTTCGCCAGCTACCAGACCCATGTTTTGGTTGCTGCCAGGGGCGGCTACCGAGGATAATGTGCCAATGCCAATTTCGCGGTTGCCGATGGCACCGGCACCTAACGGTTGTGGCGGCACAAGCCAGCCCAATACGAGGGGCAAGGCGATGATGAACAAACCCAGCCAGGTGAGACCGTGGTTGTGGTCATAGTCATGGTCATGATCATGAGTGTGGTCGTGGGGGAGAGACGGCCGTAACCAATAACTGGCACCTACCACCATAATCCCCACGGCCGCCAGCAGTGTCAGGGTGATAAAACGTTCATTGATATAAAAGTTAATGACGCCGCTAGTAATGCGCGTATAGAGGAAAATTCCAGTAGCCAGGAAAAGTGCGGTTTTCAGAAATCGTTGCATGTTGGAAGAAGTAATTAAGTAATTGGGCAATTGAGTAATTAGCCAACTCTCAATTGCCCATGATCAGTTACCAATTCAGATTCAAATTTACAATCACCATCATCAGTAGGGTCAGCAGGAAAGGCAGCAGGATGAGATAGGCGACGGTGCGGCGGCGGAAGACGCTGAGGAACATGAGTGAACTTTTGATGTCTACCATTGGGCCAAAGACGAGGAAGCCGAGAATGGAGCCGGTGGTAAAGGTGTTGACGAAGGAGAGGGCCAGAAAGGCATCTACTGTTGAGCAGATGGAGAGGACATAGGCCAGGACCATCAGGACAATGATGGAGATGATGGGGCCGCTGCCAAGCGCCAGCAAGGTTGCCTGGGGAAC
>Ga0299914_10000500_pt1 | contig 23778 bp, 22 predicted proteins | sample RVTome_10_FD_201361 | JGI IMG/M metagenome (GOLD analysis project Ga0299914, IMG submission 201361) | Soil microbial communities from uranium-contaminated site in the Upper Colorado River Basin, Wyoming, United States - RVT153D57 (version 2) ...
GGGAGCTGTCGCAGTCTTCACGGCAGGGGGGCCCGGCGAGAGCATGACTCCGTTGGGTGGGGCGGATCTCTTGGTCCGCCTCACCCAATCCAACAACGCAGTCCTATGGACGTCGCTGGCGGGCAACATCTCCACAGTGGAGACCAGGGGCTGGCCCACTTCGGACGGCACCCATGACCTGGGCGGCGCCTTGGTCATCGAGCGCCCCGACCGCCCCACGGCGGGCACGGTGAACATCGGCGAGAAGCCGATGTCGATGTCGTTCGACTTCGCGGGTTAGACGCTCGCGGGCGCGGAAGCTGCGGCCCGACCGGCGTCTGTTTGCCGACCGATCCCAGTCATCCTCAAATGACCCTCCGGTGATCCCCGGCCACGCGATGCAACGACAAACGGGAGCCAAACCGGCAAAGTCGGGCCGCCATCGGGGCTGGCCTCAAACCGCCAGGTACTCATCGAGCTCGTCTTCTTCGAACGGGCCCACCGCGCCAAGGACCCGGGTGGGCGCACCGTAGACATCGCCCGCCACGGCCTTGACCATGTCGAGGTCGATCGCCTCGAGCTTGGCGAGACGCTCGTCCACGGAGAGATGGGGCATCCCGGCGAGCTCATCCCGCCCCAGTCTCACCATTCGGCTGTTGGAGTCTTCCAGAGCCAGGGCCAGACCCCCGCGCATCGACCCTTTGGCCCGCTCCAACTCTTCGGCTGTGACACCCTCGTCGACCACTTTGGCCAGCTCGTCGCGTATCACCGTCAATGCAGTGTCCGTCTGGTGCGGAGTCGTTCCGACATGGACCCCCCACGCTCCGTTGTCCGAGTAGGAGAGCTTGAACCCGTAGACGGCGTAGGCGAGACCGCGCTCCTCTCGGACCTCCTGGAACAGACGGGAGGACATCCCCGACCCCATGATGTGGTTGAGCACCTCGAAAGCCCAGCGCCGCTCGTCGGAGCGATGCAGCCCGGGGCCGCCGAGGACGAGATGGGCCTGCTCGGTGTCACGCCGGGTGAGATTGACAGCAGGGCCAACCGGCGCCGTAGCCTGGTGATGGTCAACCGGGTCTCCGTCCCAGTCCCCGAAACGCTCCCCCACCATCTCCACGACTGCCTGGTGATCGACTGACCCGGCAGCGGCGAAGACCATCGACCGTGCACCGTAACGCCTCTTCCAATAGCCGTGGATGTCGTCGCGAGTCATGCTGCGAATCGACTCCCTGGTCCCCAGGACGGGCAACTCGAGAGGATGGCCGGCGAAGACAGAAGTGGAGAAGTTCTCGAAGACCACGTCGCTCGGGTCGTCGTCGTTCATATTGATCTCCTCGACCACCACCTGACGCTCTGAGTCGATCTCGTTGATCCGGAAGGCGGGACGCTGGATGATCTCCGCGAGCACGTCGAGGCCGAGGGCGAGATCCTGATCCAGGAGCCGCGTCCAATAGCAGGTGGTTTCCTTCGAGGTGAAGGCGTTCGACTCGGCGCCGATGGCGTCGAGAGTCTCGTTCACCTCGCGGGCGGAGAGCTTCTCCGATCCCTTGAACAGGAGATGCTCGAGGAAGTGGGACACACCTGCCTCGTTGTCGTTCTCGTCGCGGGTGCCGGTGTCGATCCAGCAACCCATCGCCACGGAGCGCAGCGACGGCATCGTCTCGGTGATGACTCTCAGTCCATTGGGCAGTGTCGTGAAGTCGTAGTGCACGGCGCGAAGCGTAAAGCCCGCGTCGGGGAATCGGAGAAGCGCCTCGGGAAGTGCCTCGGGAAGTGCTTTGTGCCGACTTGACACCGCGTGAGACAATGCACGGCTTGTGCGCGGACGAGACCAGACATTTCTGACCGATCTGATCGGGCCCGAAGACCAGGTGATCGAAGCCGTCGTCGGCCGTTACCAGCGGGTGGCGCCGGCCGTCACCCGCTTGGCCCGGAGCCTCTCGGACAACCCCAACCTGCGGGTGCGTCTCGGTCCCGAGTCGTCAGCCTCGCCCGACGAGATCATTTGCGACCCGCGCATCTTCCAGGCGGCCTACCACCGCAACGCCCCGGTGACACCCGACGAGGTGGCCCTTGCTTCAGCGCTCCACGAGGTGATGCACCTGGTGTCCACCAACCTCGATGACATGCGGGCACTGCCCCAAGACTGGCCGGTCGACTCGGAGTTGAAGACCGATGTCGAGGTGGATCTCCTCACCGCACTGGAGCGAACAGAGAAGCCGGTGGCCGAGGTCCTGTTCTTCTCCCTCGAGGACGCCCGCCAGGAAGCCCAGGGGCTGTCGATCTACCCCGGCGCCCGCTCGGTGCTCCAGGACCTCTATATGTCCTCTCTGAGCCAGGCAATCGCCCGAAGCGGCGCGCTCAGCCAGTTCGTTCTGGGCTGCTTCCTCCTCACCGCCGGCTACGTGGAGCGGAAGGTGCTCGAGAAGCGGTTCGAGGCGCGCGCCGCAGTGGCCCTCGCCGACGCCGATGGCCATTGCCAGGAGGCGGCCAAGTCGGACGATCCCTGGTACGTCGCCCAGCTCGCGCTGGAGCTGGAGGCGATCGCCCGGGCCAACGGCCTGATCAACGAAGTCCCAGCCTCTGCGACCAACGCCCAGCGCAAGGCAACCGAGAAGATGGAGGCCGACAAGGCTGCCGAGGGCGTGGACGCCGTCCGTCTGATCTCGCCGATCATCGCCGACGCCGAGTCGTATCAGGACACGAGACGAGCGGCCGACGCCCGCTCGGGCAGCTCGGATCGCCGCGGCGCCTCCGACCGCGCCGACGACGAATCGACCAACCAGCTGCTCCGGGTCAGCCAGGCACCAGAGGTCTTCCTCCCCACCGGCCAAGGCGGGAAGCTGCTCGTCACTCCGATCCCCACGGCGTTCGCCGGCTTCGGGGCAGAGGGGACCGCAGCCATCGCCGAAGCTTCCAAACGCTGGTCGGTCGACCAGCGGCATGTGTCCGGAGAGCTCTTCCCACTGTTCGCGGCCAACCAGCGCCGGGGGCTTCGCTCCGGATTCGACCAGGGCGACGTCTCCCCCCATGCCGCGTTGTTCATCGGCGCCGGGCTCTACCAGCGTCTATACGAGCGACGTGCTTCCCGCACCCGACGCCACTATGCGGTGTCCCTCCTCGTCGACGGGTCGGCATCGATGCTCAGCCCGGGCCGCCGCACTCAGTCCGGGACCCAGTGGGCGATGCCCGCCGCGGTACTGGGGGCTTGGAGCATGGCTCGCCTCTGCGACGAGCTTCAGATCGACTTCGAGGTCGCACTGTTCAACAGAGGCTTCGCCGCGCGCCCTGACGACACCGAGGACAAGTATCTGAGGGCGCGATCTGCGGCCACGGCCGGCCTGAGACGTTCGCAAGGTTCTGCGGCCGACCGGCTCACCTCCACTGTGAACCACTACCTCGTCAAGCCGTTCGACCGTCGCTGGCGGGATGCACAAGACACACTCGCCGGGCTCTTCTTCACCGCGAGGAACCCCCGCCGAGCCGCCGCCCTCGCCCGCGGTGATGCCCGGTCGGCACCCCCGGTTTCACTCTTCGAGAAGGCAGCCAACGTCGACGAGTTCAACGTGGTCCATGCCGCCGAGCGGATGGGCCGGCTCGGGGCCGATGTGCGAATCCTGATGGTCCTCGCCGACGGGATGACCCGAGGGTCGTTGTCCGCTCTCACCAAATCGGTGGAGGCAGTCGAAGCCAACGGGACCACCGTGATCGGGATCGGAATCGGCGACCACACCGTCGACCAGGCGTACCGACGTCACCAGGTGGTCGACCAGCCCGATCAGCTCGCCAACGCCATGATCGAAGGGGCCCGCGGCGCCCTCCGCAGGAGCCTGGCCTTCTCGGGCATGGACACATGGTGGCTACGCGCATCAGATTTTGGAGAAAAGGAGCGAGAAATTGCCTGAGACAGTCGTGTTCGAAGATCCCCAGGGGGAGGGGCCCCCGATCGAGATCGAGAGATTCGAGATCACCGACGACACCGCCGACGCCGATCTGCGTCTGCGCAAGATCCCCGAGCCTGACCCTCACTATGTGGATCTGGGGATGCTCTACCGCTTCGCCCAGGTGGAGCAGGCACGGCGAACCGACGCCGAGGGCCTGGTCCCGCTGCACGTCGCCGTCCGCGGCCACATGGGAACGGGGAAGGACCACGACATCGAGCAGTTCGCCGCCGCCATGGGTCTTCCCTACTTCCGCATCCCCCTGACCGGCGAGGTCCGCGACGTCACCTTGATCGGGTCGACGATGCTCCACGGAGATGGCAAGGGAGGCACCGAGAGCCGCTGGGAGGACGGTGACATCACCAGGGCACTGCGGGGACCGGCGCTCCTCAACCTGTCCGAGCTGAATGCGGCCGGGGCCGAGACGCTGTTCGCCCTCCATGGTCTCCTCGACCGCTATGCGGCCCTCGACCTGCCCAACGGGGAGACGGTCGGCCTGCGCGACGACGTCCGAATCTTCGGGACCATGAACCCGACCGATATCCGCGATTACGCAGGCACCCAGACCCTCAACAAGGCCTTCGCCGACCGATGGGCGATCTGGGAGAAGTCGTTCCCGGGCGAGGAGCAGGTCCAGGCAATGCTGCGCCGCCGCTACCCCAGCCTGAAGGATCCCTATGTCGACGCCATCGCCCGTCTGACGGTCGAGATCAATGCGTCGTTCGACGAGTCCGACACAGGCACCAGAGTGGAGACTCCGCTCTCGCTGCGCTCGGTCCTCGACAGGCTGCCAACAGGACTGGTGATCTACGCGGACGGCGACGATCCGTTGCGGGCGGCGTGGGAGGAGTTCGTCCTGCCTCAGACCGACCGTTTCGACCGGGACCACTACGAGACGGTGTGGAACGCCGTCGTGCGCAAGGGCCCATCGGAAAAGCCGTTCGGGTAGCGCTCGCCTGGACGTGGACCGCATAGACATCGAACCAAATTCGACCGGAGCCCTCGACGTCGGCGACGGTCACCAGCTTCATTGGGAGACATGGGGCGACCCCGAGGGCGTCCCGGTCGTCTTCCTTCACGGAGGGCCGGGCGGCGGCTGTCATCCCGGTCATCGGCGGATGTTCGACCCTGCGCGCTACCACGTGACCTTCTTCGACCAACGAGGTTGCGGTCGCAGCCGACCCCTGGCCCGAGAACCCGACGCCGATCTCACCCACAACACCACACAACACCTCGTCGGCGACATCGAGCGTCTTCGCGAGCTCCTGGGCGTCGACCGTTGGGCGGTCCTGGGAGTGTCGTGGGGGACGACGCTGGGGTTGGCGTATGCGGAGACCCACCCCGACCGGGTCACAGGAGTCGTCCTCGCCCTCGTCGGGCTCACCACCAAACGCGAGGTGCGTTGGATCACCGAAGGGGTCGCCAGGATCTTCGCCCCCGAGTGGGAGCGATTCGCTTCGTTCGTCCCCGAACACCTCGCCCACCTCCCACTGGTGGACGCCTATGCCCGCTTGCTGTTCGATCCCGATCCCGCCGTCCAGATCGAGGCGGCTCGAAATTGGTGCTCGTGGGAGGACACGCACATGGGGTTGGCTCCCGACAGCACCGCCCGTCTCTCGCTCGAGGACCCCGGCTTCCAGCTGGAGTTCGCTCGCCTGGTCACCCACTACTGGAGCAACGGCGCGTTCCTCGGCGAGTCCGAGCTGATGGACGACGCAGGTCGGCTCGACGGAATACCGGGCAGGCTGATCCACGGCCGCTTCGACATCAGCTCCCCGATCGAGACTCCGTGGCGGCTGTCCCGGGCATGGGCGACGGCGGAGCTGATCGTCGTCGATGACGCGGGCCATGGTGGTGGCTCCATGACCCGGACCATCGAGGAAGCGCTGCTCCAGGTCACCTCCTAAGGCGACGCTCACCATGTACGGTGCGAGGAATGGCCTATGACCTCGGGAACGAGGAGCTGAACGAGCGACTGCGCAGTCTCATCGCCGACAGCTCCGGCAACGAGAACCAGGAGCTGATCGAAGAGTTGGTCGTAACTGCCCTCAAGCTCCTACGCGACGGGGCAACGCGGGGCGACCTGAAGCTGATCAACACCGCTCTCAAGGAGATGCGGTATTCCAACCTGGTCTTCAGCCGACATCCCGAGCCCAAGGTGACCATCTACGGCTCGGCGCGGATCAAGGCGGACGACCCCAACTATGGATTGACGGAGCGGTTCGCCGCCACCATGGCGAGCCATGGATGGGGCGTGATCACCGGTGCCGGGCCCGGGCTGATGGAGGCGGGAAGCAAAGGTGCCGGTGTCGAGAACTCCTATGGAGTCAACATCCGGCTGCCCTTCGAGGCCACCGCCAACGAGTACATCGCCGACGGCAGGACCGTCAACTTCAAGTACTTCTTCACTCGCAAGCTCGCCTTCGTCAAGGAATCCCAGGCCTTCGTGATCATGCCCGGAGGCTTCGGGACCCTCGACGAGGCCTTCGAGCTCATAACCCTGTTCCAGACCGGCAAGTCCGATCTCCACCCCATCGTCCTGTTGGAGGCGGAGGGGACCGACTACTGGGCGCCGCTCATCGGGTTCATCACCGACAAGCTGATCACGAGGGGCCTGATCTCCGAATCTGACCTCCACCTGTTCCTCCAGACCACCGACCTCGACGCCGCCTGCCAGGAGATCTTCAAGTTCTACTCGAACTACCACTCACAGCGGTACACCGCGGGCAAGCTGGTCCTGCGTCTCCGGCAGGCTCCGGACGACGACGAGATGGCTGCTCTCAACGAAGAGTTCGCCGACATCATCGTCGACGGCGCCATCGAGAGAACGGAGCCAGGGCAGGCCGAGGTCGACGATGACGACGCACTGGACATGCAGCGGATCACGTTTCCCTTCGATAGACGCCAGTTCGGCCGGCTTCGCCAACTCATCGATCGTCTCAACGATTTGGCCAGTCTTCCCGAGACGACCGAGATCCCAGCGAGCATGAGCGAGGAGCAGGCAGAAAGACCCTGGTAGGGCGCATCCAGCTTGGTTCTTTCCTCAGAATCGCGACTAGAATTGTCTTGTGCGCGACATCCTCTCAGATCTCGTAGCGGAACAGCAGTTCCTGGATCAGTCCCTGCAAAGGATCCCTATCAAGGTCTGGGACCTGGTCACCCCGAACAAGCCGTGGACGGTGCGGGACACCATTGCACATCTCGCCGACTTCGAAGACCTGGGCGCAGACGCACTCCAGGATGGTGGCAAGATCGAGGAGTGGCAGGCGGCAAACGACATCGAGCCGCTCCGGCAGCGCCCGATCAAGAAAGGGCGGGGAATGCGTCCCCAGGACGTCATCGAGTGGTGGCGCGGAGGAAGGGCACGCGTCGTCGAGCCCCTCTCCCACATGAGCGGCGAGGATCGTCTGCCGTGGATCGCCGGAGACATGAGCGCCCGCACATTCGCCACCTTCCGTCTCACCGAGACCTGGATGCACGGCCTCGACATCTACCAGACTCTCGGCATCGAGGTCGAAGACACCCCACGGATCCGTCACATCTGCTGGTTTGGCTGGAAGACCCTCCCCTATGCCTTCAAACAGGCCGGTGAGCACTACGAGCCGGTCCGCATCGAGGTGATCGGCCCCGGGTACTCCAAGTGGATCTACGGGCCAAAGGACACTGATCAGCTGATAAAAGGGTCCGCCTCCGACTGGGCCCGTCTCGCCGTGCGCAGGACGGCTCCGAAGGACACCCGTCTCAAAGTCACCGGCGACTACGCCGAGAAGGCGATCGAGCTGGCGCAGACCTTCCTGTGACCGGGCCGCTCCCGCGGCTCGTTGGGATGGTCCACCTCCTACCGCTGCCCGGCTCCCCGCGCTTCGGCGGCTCGGTCGAAGAGGTGGTGGAGACGGCAGCCGAGGATGCCAGGGTGCTCGCCGACGCCGGATTCCCGTCTCTGATGGTGGAGAACTTTGGCGACACCCCCTTCTACGCAGAGACGGTCCCGCCTGAGACCATTGCCGCCATGGCCCTCGCCGTCGCCCGTGTCGCCGAGACCGGGGTGCCGAGCGGGGTCAACGTCCTGCGCAACGACGCGTCGGCTGCCTTGGGCATCGCGGCGGCCACTGGGGCCCGCTTCATCAGGGTCAACGTGCTCACCGGGATGATGTACACCGACCAAGGTCCCATCACCGGCAAGGCCGCCGAGATCGCCCGGTCCCGCTCCCACCTCGCTCCCGACGTCGAGATCTGGGCCGATGTGCTCGTGAAACACGCGGTGGCGCCGCCGGGGACGGATATCCGCCAGGTGGCACAGGACACGATCGAACGCGGCGGGGCCGACGCCCTCATCGTCTCCGGCTCCGGCACCGGCCACGCACTGGACCTCGACGAGGCCATTGCCGTGCGGGACGCCGTCCCAGCCGGCACCCGGCTGGTCGCAGGCTCCGGCGTCACCCTCGACAACCTCGATCGCCTCCTCGGCGTCGTCGACACGATCATCGTCGGCTCGAGCATCAAGGTCGACGGCGATCCCAATCATCGACCGGACCCGCTGAGAGCCAAGGCGTTCGTGGAGAGAGCGGCAGAGAGAGGACTCGCATGACCATCAGGACCAAAACCGACAATGGCGTGGCCACCATCACCCTCGCCGACCCCGAGACGAGAAACGCAATCACCGGCGAGGAGATGCTGGAGACGCTGCTCGATGCGCTGGATGACGCCGAAACCGACCCCGACGTCGTCGTCACGGTGATCGAGGCAGTGGGCCCGGCGTTTTCGTCGGGAGGCAACGTCAAGGACATGGCTGCCCGCGAAGGTTTGTTCGCTGGTGCTCCGGCTGAGATGACCGAGCGTTACCGGGGCACCATCCAGCAACTCACCCGGTTTCTGGCCACGACGGACCTGGTCACGATCGCCTCGGTCAACGGACCGGCCGTCGGAGCGGGCTTCGACCTCGTGCTCGGGTGTGACCTCCGCATCGGGTCGCGCAACGCCCGCTTCGCCCACACTTTCATCGAGATGGGGATCATCCCAGGCGATGGCGGCGCCTGGCTCCTACCCCGCGTCGTGGGCTGGCAACGGGCCACCGAGCTGGCACTCACTGCGCGGTTCATCTCGGCCGCCGAGGCGGAGTCCTACGGGGTTCTCCTCGAGGTTGTGCCCGAAGACAAGCTGGAGGCCAGAGTGGGTGAGCTGGCCACGTCCATCGCCTCGAAGCCGAGACCCGCTGTCGTGATGGCAAAGCGTCTCCTTCGCCAGGCGAAGACCATGGACCTGGACGGGTTCCTCGAGTTCTCAGCCGCCCTCCAGGCGATCGCTCACACCACCCCGGAGCACGAGACTGCCGTGGCCGACTACGTCGGTCGTCTCAACTCTCGCGACTGACGCCAAACCCCGTCTTGTGGAGGAGCTTGAGCGTGGCCGCCACCGGGTTGGCCAGCTTCGCCGAACGCAACAATGCGTCGTGGGCGGCGAGGAATGCAGCGGCACTCTCCAGGATCCGGCCGATGGGGACGGTGTTCTCGGTGACCGCGGGAGCCTGTCCAAACGCGACCAGCCGGGTGCGGACCGATCCCCGACCCGGGGCCGGGACCCGGGAGGTGCCGCTGGCGACCAGGTCGGCGACGATGGGGCCTAGCCCATCGGGATACAGCCACTCCAGACGATGGAGGACGGTGTGCAGAGTCTCGTGACGGGTTAGTGAGGGGTTGTAGACAGCCTCGCCCTCCTTGACCTCGCCGATGATCACATCGATCGTGTCGGGCTCCAGCATCAGCAACTCGCCCTCGACGCGCAGCGTGCTCTGCACCTCGGGGTCGTGAGAGTCGGCGAGATAGACCGGACCGGGGAACCGCAGACCGACGATGTCGACGTCGGTGATCGTGTCCCATTGCCCATGTCGGTTCATTCCCTGGATCTGCCACTCGGACAGGGTCAGGTACCCGTTGACCCTCAAATAGACCTCGACCAGGCCGCTGGCAGCATCCACGGGGGCATTCTGGCAAATGAGACTGACGACTTATCCACAATCTGACTAGTCCCGACGAAACTCTGCCCGTGGGCAACGGTATGAAAGACCTTTCTGACAACTACCTCATCCAGGTGATGGAGGATGTCATCGAGGATTTGCACGGGCACGTTCACCGCGTCTCCAACCTCGCCGTGAATCTCGGACGCGGACTCGGGCTGGGCGAGGACGATCTCGATCGCCTCGCCCTGGCCGGAGTGCTCCACGACGTCGGGAAGATCCACATGGACCCGGGGATACTGGGCAAGCCAGGCCCGCTCGACCCTTCCGAACGCGACCTCATGGAACGTCACCCCGAGTTGGGTTTTGCGATGACCCGCAACCGTCTCGACCCCAAGATCGCAGAGGCGATCCTCTATCACCATGAGCGTTATGACGGAACCGGATATCCCTTCGGGCTCGTGGGCGATGCCATCCCGATCCTGAGCCGGATCGTGCTGGTCTCAGACGCCTTCGACGCCATGACCTCCAAGCGGGCATACCAGCCGGCGCTTCCCGTCGACTTCGCTGTCCACGAGATCACCAAGAACGCCGGCTCGCAGTTCGACCCAGCAGTTGTCGAGATCTTCATCGGCCTCGCCGAGGTCGACGCCCTCCCTCTCGAGATGAGCGCCTGAGCGGCACGCCCTCTGCCTAGAGGTCGTCTTCGGCATCCACATCGATCACCTCGCCGATGATCGGATCCCGGGTCCCCGTCGTGAAATTCGACGTGAAGACGGTCACGCGACCGCTGAACCTCTTGGTGATGAGCCGGTAGACGAGGTCACGCACCATCGGCAGCAGGAGCAGAAACCCGATGGTGTCGGTGATGAAGCCGGGCGAGATCAAGAACGCCCCCGCCACGAGGACGGCAGCACCGTCGCTCAGCTCACGGCCCGGGAGCCGCCCTTGATCGACTTTGGACCTCATTCGCCCCAACACGGACAATCCGGCTCTCTTCACGAGATATGAGCCGATGAGGGCAGTGGCGAGAGCGATCCCCAAAGCCCAGCCCAGCCCGATCCAAGACTGGACCCAGAAGAAGGTGGCCATCTCGAGGACGGCAATGAGTGCGAAGACCCCAAAGAATCTCATCGTCGGCAAACGGTAGTGCCGGCCCACTCCAAGATCCTCAAGGGCCGTTCCACCACGTGTCGTGCATGACCGGCTGCTTGGGGACCCGGTCTCTCCCCCGTGTCGTCGAGACGACCAGCCAACCCACGAGCGCCAGGAGAAACACAACGGCAACCACTCCGGCGGAGTCGACCGGAGATCCCGGTTCCCCGACGCCGACGATGAGAGCGGCCTGATCGAAGGTACCTGAGGGCAGGCTCGCCCGGTCAGACACTCCGGGGAGAGCGACGATGAGGAACTCACCGAGCGCGTCTGCGGGGTACGACGTCTCGTAGACGCCCAGGCTCGGATGCTCCAGGTCGGCGAATCGGAAGGGCAATGACCCTCCCGAAGCGGGGCGTATCTCGACGAGATCGGTTGGCTCCGGGAAGTCGACCGGCAAGCCGCTACGAGTGCCGGTCACCTCGAGCCTCAAACTCACCTCCTGACCCCGGCTTCCCCGAATTGTGAGCCCATCCGGATGCGGATAGACCTGATCATCGATGGCGATTTCGACACGGACGACGTGCTCTATCTCCTCAGTGGAGTCGGCCTCGAGCCCACCGAGCAGGGCCACCGCGATGAGAGCAAGAGCAAGCACCTGACTACTCAACGAGATCCGCCAACGGTTGGTTTCCCCCCAGGTGCATCTCTCGCTCCAGCGAATGGCCCAACGACTGGCCCGTGCCTCCTGGAAGCCTGGTAGCTTCCCGGCAACGACCAGGAGACACTTTTGGGCGAAGTTCAGCATCTTTCCGACCATCGTCGCGAACTGATCGCCGATGGCCGCCGGTCGACATTGAGAGCCACATGGCACAACGAAGCCGGGTATATCGTTCTCAGCCTGTGGCGCGACAACCTGTGTGTGGCCACGTCACACCTGACCCCCAGAGAGGCAGCCCGACTGGCGACATTCATCACTGGTGGCTTGGCCGACCTCGCCGAGGAAGGGGGACATCTGCAGGCACCGGCTGCCGAGCGCCGACGCCGACTCCTCCACTTACCAGTGTCTTCGTGGCGTCTCAGCCTTGGAACGGCCCTCGAGCGGCTGGCTCGACGTCTTCGCACCAGCCAATAGGAACGGGGAGTGGGCCCTTCTGTGCAGACCGGCGGCGAAGCCACCGGGCCCGCCGACGAGTTGCTCGACCTCCTCATCCGGCACACGACGGCATGGAACAACCACGACCTCGAGGAGTTGATGAGCCTCTTCGCCGAGGACTGCATCTTCGAGGCCTCAGGGGGTGATGAGGTCTGCGGCACTCGCGTCGCAGGCCACGCAGAGGTCGAGAAGGCATTCGAAGGTGTTCTCGAATCGATGCCCGACGCCCATTGGGGTGGGAGCCGTCACTACGCCCTCGGCCCTCACTACGGGGTATCCGAATGGACCCTCACCGGAACTCTGGCCGATGGACGTCGGCTCGAGGTCAACGGGTGCGACTTCCTGCAAGTGCGCGACGGCAAGATCGTCCTGAAGAACTCGTACCGCAAGCAAAGACCAGCCGTCTGACGCCCACATGGGCGAGGGCGGGGCAGCCAACCCCGGCCGGAACTTGTCACCAACCCCTGATACCTTCGCGTCGTGGACCCGCTGCGCAGCTTCTCTCCACCAACCCGCACCTGGTTCGAGGCTTCGTTCCCGGCGCCTACCCGCGCTCAGGCCGAGGGCTGGCCGGCCATCGCTCGGGGTGAGCACACCCTCATCCATGCTCCCACCGGTTCGGGAAAGACGCTCGCCGCCTTCCTCTGGACGCTCGACCGGCTCCTCACCGAACCCGTCCCCGACAAGCCGAATCGGTGCCGTGTCCTCTACATATCGCCGTTGAAGGCCCTTGCCCACGACGTCGATCGCAACCTGAGGGCGCCTCTCGCCGGCATCGGACACGCTGCCGAACGTCTCGGTGGCGAGCCACTCCCGGAGCTCCGGACCTTCCTCCGCACAGGTGACACACCAGCGGAGGATCGCCGCCGCATGGAGCGCAACCCGCCCGACATCCTCATCACGACCCCCGAGTCGCTCTACCTCATGCTCACCTCGGCGGTGCGGTCGGTGTTGAGCACGGTTCGTTGGGTGATCGTCGACGAGGTCCACGCCGTAGCCGGGTCGAAGCGGGGCGCCCATCTCGCCCTCTCGTTGGAGCGGCTCGAAGAGATCACCGAACAGCCCCCACAGCGGATCGGCCTCTCGGCCACCCAGCGCCCCCTGGAGACCATCGCCAACTTCCTCGGGGGTGGCACCGTCAGTGAGAACGAGTGGTCCCCACGCCCCGTCACGGTCATCGACGTGCCCCAGGACCGCGCCCTCGACATCGAGATCGTGGTTCCAGTCGAAGACATGAACGAGCCGGGCGAGAGCGATCCACTGGACCCCGACAACACACCAGCCAGGTCGATCTGGCCGGCGGTCTACCCGGAGCTGCTCGAGCAGATCAACGCCCATGGCTCCACAATCGTCTTCGCCAACTCCCGTCGTCTCGCCGAGCGGGTTTGCTCGGAGATCAACAACCTCGCCGGCACGGAGATCGCCAGGGCGCACCACGGCTCGGTTGCGAGGGAGCAGCGGCTCGAGATCGAGGAGGCTCTCAAGCGAGGTGAGCTCAAGGCGGTGGTGGCGACCTCTTCTCTGGAGTTGGGCATCGACATGGGCGCGGTCGACCTGGTCATCCAGATCGAAGCGCCCAACTCAGTGGCGTCCGGTTTACAGCGTGTGGGGCGATCCGGACACCAAGTCGGTGGCGTCTCCCGGGCCAAGATCTTCCCGAAGTACCGTGGCGACCTCCTCGTTGCCACTGTGGTGGCCTCACAGATGGCCGAACGCAAGGTCGAGTCGACCCGAATCCCGGCCAATCCGATCGACGTCCTCTCCCAGCAGTTGGTGGCACAGGTGGTCTCTGGCGACACATCCGCGGATCTCCTCTACGAGCTGACCCGTCGAGCGACGCCCTATGCCAACCTGTCCCGTTCGGTATTCGACGAGACCCTGGACATGTTGTCCGGTCGCTACCCGTCCGACCTCTTCGCGGAGCTTCGGCCCCGCATCACCTGGGATCGCGTCACGGGCGATGTGACTGCTCGCCCCGGAGCCCGCCAACTCGCCGTCACCAACCCAGGCACCATCCCCGACCGCGGCCTCTACCGGGTCACCCTCCCCGATGGGAGCCGGGTCGGCGAGCTCGACGAGGAGATGGTCTACGAGTCGCGTGAGGGCGACACTTTTCTCCTCGGCTCGAGCGCATGGCGAATCACCCAGATCACCCACGACAAGGTGGAGGTGATCCCGGCCCCGGGTGTCCCCGCCAAGATGCCTTTCTGGCATGGCGACATGCTCGGCCGCCCTTTGGAGACGGGCCGCGAGGTGGGTCGCTTCATCAGAGAGACCGCCGCCCTCGACACCGAGGACGCATCTCGTCGACTCCAAGAGAACTTCGGCCTCGACGAATACGCCGCCTCCAATCTCATCGCCTATCTCGACGAGGAGCGGGAGGCGACCGGGGTGCTCCCGACCGACCAGACCCTGGTCGTCGAGCGTTTCCAGGACGAGATCGGTGACTGGCGAGTCGTCATGCTCTCCCCCTTGGGCGCCCGGATCCATGCCCCGTGGGCCATGGCGCTTCGCCACCGCTTCCGCGCCCGATATGGCACCGATGTCGACGTGATCTGGTCCGACGACGGGATCGCTTTCCGCTTCCCCGACTCCGATGAGCCACCAAACGCCGACGACTTGATACTCGACCCTGAGGAAGTGGAGCAGCTGCTTCTCGAGCACCTCTCGGACACCGCCCTCTTCGCCGCCCGATTCCGGGAGGCTGCGGGTCGGGCACTCCTGCTCCCCCGTCGCCGCCCTGGTGAGCGCACACCCCTGTGGCTGCAAAGGAGGCGATCGGCCGACCTGCTCGGGGTCGCCAGGCAGTTCGGGTCCTTTCCGATCCTCCTCGAGGTCTACCGGGAGATCCTCCAGGACGACTTCGACTTGCCGGCTCTCCAGGAGGTCCTGGGCGCGATCCGGTCCCGAAAGCTGAGGGTCGCCCAGGTGGAGACACGAAGCCCCAGCCCGTTTGCCTCGTCTCTCCTGTTCTCATTCATCGCCGCCTACATGTACGAGTCGGACACACCCCTCGCCGAGAGACGCGCGGCCGCCCTCACGCTGGACAGGGACCTGCTTCGCGATCTGCTCGGCGAAGGTGAGCTCCGCGAGTTGCTCGACCCGGAGGTGGTCGCCGCCGTCGAGCTAGAGCTCCAGCACCTCACCGAGAGCAGGCACGCCAGGACACCTGACGGCGTCCATGACCTGCTCAGAGATCTGGGCCCGCTGACCATCGACGACATCGAGGTGCGGAGCCATGCCGTGGACATTGCTGCTGCGCTCGAATGGCTGGTGGAGACACGCAGGGTGGTCGAGGTGACCATGGGAGGCGATCGGCGCTGGGCTGCCATCGAAGACATCGCCCGACTGCGAGACGGGCTCGGCGTACAGCCACCCGTCGGAGTGCCCCACACCTTCCTCGAACCGGTCGAGGACCCGTTGGGTGACGTTGTCGGCAGATATGCCCGCACCCATGGTCCATTCTCCTCGGCCGAAGCGGCATCGTCCCTGGGACTCCCAATTGGTGTCGTGGAGACTGCTCTCGGCAGGCTGGAGCAGACCTCCCGTGTGGTCCAGGGCGCCTTCCGCCCGGCCGGCCAAGGAAGGGAGTGGGTCGACGACGGCGTGCTCAAGCGTCTCAAGCGACGCTCTCTCGCTCTTCTCCGCTCCGAGATCGAGCCGGTGGAGACGACGGCCCTGGCCCGCTTCGAGGTCGCGTGGCAGGGAGTGAGCGCCGACCCGCCGAGAGGCCGCAATGCCCTCACCGATGCCATCCGCCAGCTCACCGGCACCGCGGTCCCGGCGTCAGCCCTCGAGCGCGACGTTCTCGCCGCACGGGTGGCGGACCCCGGCACGGGCATCGACGACCTCATGCTCACCGGAGACCTGGTTTGGGTGGGCACCGGGCCACTCGGCAGGAAAGACGGTCGGGTCGCTCTCTACCCGCGCGAGAGTCTGGCCACATTGTGGGCCGGTCCCGATATCGACGCTGTCACTGATCAGATCGGCGAGGCGATACTCGAAGCACTGGAGGCGGGTGGCGCCAGCTTCTTCCACGACATCTACGACGCGGTCGGGGGTGGCGATCCCGAGTCGGCACTCGAGTCGCTCTGGGACCTGGTTTGGGCCGGCCACATCACCAACGACACCTTCGCACCCGTGCGTGCCTACGTCTCCCGGCGCAAAGGCAGTTCGGGTGGGCGACGCCCGCTCTCGAGTCGGTTTCCTGCCCATGCCCAGGGGCGCTGGTCGCTGACCCGTTCTCTGGTTCGCTCACCCGCCACCGACACCGAGCGTCACGCTGCCTGGGCCGAGCTCCTCCTCGACCGCCATGGCGTGGTGACCCGACGGACCGTGCTCGCCGAGGGATACCCGGGCGGGTTCAGCACCCTCTACCCCGTGTTCGCCCATCTCGAGGAGACCGGGCGCATACGTCGTGGCTACTTCGTCGAAGGGCTCGGAGGCTCCCAGTTCGCCCTGCCCGGCGCGGTCGATCGTCTCCGTAGCGAGTCGCCTCCAACCCTGGCTGTGCTGGCGGCGACCGACCCGGCCAACCCATATGGAGGGGTGCTTCCCTGGCCGGAGATCGAGGAGACCCGGCTCGCCCGCGACGCCGGCGCATACGTCCTGCTCATGGGTGGTGAGCTCGTCGGCTATCTCGACAAGGGACGCCGGGGGCTGACACTCTTCGACGTGACCCCGGAGCGCTTCGGCGAGATCTCCCGGGCACTCGCCGATGTCGCCCACCGGCACCGCAGGCTCACCCTGATCACGGTCAACGGCGAGCCCGCCTCCACCTCTCGACTGGCGGCCCCCCTCTCGGAGTGGGGGTTCGCCACCGCCCCCCGCGGCTTGACCTACCGGGCCTGACCTCGCTCGATCGCGTGCAACCGGTCCCCCTCAGCGGGATGGTGTGCACAACGCGCCGACGGTCCGCATTGAGTGTGCAACCGCTCCCGCCCAGCGGGGTCGGTTGCACAACCTCAGGTCACGCGGTCGAGGATCTCGTAGGTCGTGTTGCGCAAAGCCGGGACCCGGCCCACCGACTCGATGACCTCGACGAACTGGTCGGGGGTCACCTCCTGGCCGTGCTCGGCGCCGGCCGAGCGGGTGATGATCTCGCCCATCAGGGTGCCTCCCAAGTCGTTGCATCCGGCATCGAGTAGGCGGGCGCCGCCGTCGAGGCCCAACTTCACCCAGGAGGCCTGGATGTTGTCGATCAGCCCATCGAAGGCGACCCGGGACACCGAATGGATGAGGACTGCCTCGTCCCAGGTCGGGCCCGGGCGTGAGCGGCCGCGCAGGAAGATGGGCGAGCCCATGTGGACGAACGGAAGCGGCACCATCTCGGTGAAGCCACCCGTGCGTCTCTGGATCTGGCGAATGACCTCGAGGTGGTTGGCCCAGGAGCGGGGATGGTCGATGTGGCCGAACATGATCGTCGAGGTCGCCCTCAGGCCCAGCTCGTGGGCGGTGATCATCACCTCGGCCCACTGCGACGTCCGGATCTTGTCCGGGCAGAGATGCGCCCGGACGTCGTCGTCGAGTATCTCCGCAGCCGTCCCCGGCAGAGTCCCCAGACCGGCGTCGCGCAGCTCGGTCAGGAACTGGCGCACGCTGATGCCCAGGGTCTCGGCCCCCTGCCACACCTCGAGCGGCGTGAAACCATGGATGTGCATGTCGGGCATCTCACTCTTGATCGACTCGACGACCTCCCTGTAGAAGTTGCCGGTGAAGTCGGGGTGGATCCCACCCTGGAGGGTCACCTCGGTGGCGCCCCGGTCGTATGCCTCCTTGGCCAGGCCGACGATCTCGTCGAGACCCATCAGGTAGGGGTCACCACGCAGATTGAGCGACTTGGGGCCCTTGGAGAATGCGCAGAAGCCGCACTTGAAGTAGCAGAGGTTGGTGTAGTTGATGTTGCGATTGACCACGTAGGTCACCGTGTCGCCGACTGCCTGTCTCCTCAGGACATCGGCCACATGGGCGACGGCGTCGACCTGGTCGCCACGGGCACGGAAGAGTCGCTCCATCTCCTGGACGGTCGGAGGCGTGCCCTCCAGGGATCGTTCGAGGACAGGGAGCAGGTCACCGGCTCCGGCGAGACCGTCGGGAGCTGAGCCGTTGACCCAAACGGCATCAGTCCACTCGGCCGAGAGACGCCCCCCCGGCACGGGAGGAGCCATGTCTCTCCCGGGCGCCCACTCGTAGCGAGGCCGCACCGCGCCGGCTGCATCGACCTGGGCGAGCCATGCCGTGAAGATCTCTTTGGGAAGGGCATCCCGGGCCTCGTCGATCTCGAGGCCGATCGGGAAGAGTGACCGTTCCGTCAACGGCTCCTCGAGGGCGTCGCGCAGCTCACCGATCCGCTCCTGGCTCCAGTCTCTGAGGAGCAGGTCGGTTGCACCTTCCTGAACTGCCTCGACTGCCTGGGCCACTTCGTCCACGAACACCGAGACCGCCACCCGAAGCGACGGCAGCGAGGCGATATCGACAGCCCGAGCCACATGTGAGCGTGTGGTCCTGAGGAATGAGGCCCGGGTACGCGCCAGCGCGTCGAGGACGCTCTCACGGCTGCCCTCGTCTATGACGGTGAGCCGCCATGGCCGCGGGCTGTGGGCGAGGGCCGCCTCTGGTGACAACACCCAGGCGGCGGGTTGCAGCTCGGTCACCGTTGTGGCGGCGACCAGAATCCCCGCATTGCTCGCAGCCGTGATATCGGCCGGGGTCGGGGCGGCGATCTCGACGACCGTGGTCCCTTCCCGGCGCCGGCTCACAGCCGTTGGCTCCCCGAGAGTCTCGGCTGGTCTCATCCTCAAGTATGTGACGGTCATCTCACTCCTGGCTTTGAACCGACCGCGGCGAGGCCGTCTTGGTCACTCGCCAATCTGATGTCGACGATCAAACCCGGGTCGATCCATTCCTCGTTGATGTACTCAGGGTAAACAGGCAGACGCGGCCGCAAGTCGAAACCGTTTGCCACGGTGCGCGCCGAGAGCTCGTCGAGGTGGGGCCACGGGGCCTCCGGATTGACCCAGTCGATGGTCAGTGGGGACACACCTCCCCAGTCGTTGATCCCGGCATCCAGGTAGATCTCGTAGGTCTCGGTCAGGTTTGGCGGCACCTGGACGTTGGCCAATGGGCCCATGATCCAGCGTGCCAAGGCCACGACACGGGCGAACCAGCGCGGCACAGGCTCCGGGCTGTGACGCATGCGGGTGTCCGCCTTGGCCCTGAAGTTCTGGATGATCACCTCCTGGATCGCTCCGGTGCGGTCGGCGAGATCGCCCAATGCGAAGAGTGAGTCGACGATCTCCTCGTTGGTCTCTCCGATTCCGACGAGGATTCCGGTGGTGAATGGGACCCTCTGCCTCCCAGCGGCCTCGATCGTCGCCACCCGCTTGGCGGGCATCTTGGTGACTGTGCCGGCGTGGGGCATACCCGGCTCGGTGAGCCGCGGCGAGATGTTCTCGAGCATCATTCCCATCGAGGGGTTCGTCGGCCGGAGAAGCCGAAAGCCGTCGTCGTCGAGCAGCCCCGGGTTGGCGTGGGGGAAGAGACCCGTCTCGGAACGCACCAGCGTCGACATCTCCGCCACGTATTCGAGCGTGGTTTCGTGGCCTTTGGCGGCGAGGAACTCCCGCGCCTGGGGCCAGCGCTCCTCGGGACGGTCTCCGAGGGTGAAGAGGGCCTCGGTGCAGTCGTGGGCGTCTCCGGCGCGAGCGACGGCGAGGACCTCTTCGGGCTCCAGATAGACCCCTCCTGCCCCGGGAGGCTTGGCGAAGGTGCAGTAGGAGCACCGGTCGACGCACAGTGTGGTCAACGGGATGAACACCTTCCGGCTGTAGGTGACGACCCTGCCCTTCCCCTCGTCACGCAACGCCGAGGCGTGCTCGAACAAGACGGCATCGTCGACGGCGCCCGTCAGGTACTCGAGCGCCAGATCGGGATCGGGAGCCGGGTGGGCCACTACGAGATGCCCGAGGAACCCGCCCCGAGCACTCCCCCGTCGATCGGCACGATGGCCCCGGTCATCCAGTTGGAGGCGTCGGATGCGAGGAAGACGATCAGCCGGGCGACGTCCGCGGGCTCGCCGACCCTGCCCAACGGGTGCAATGCGGCTGTGGCGGCCTCGTCTTCGAGCAACGCCCCGGCGAGACGCGTCTTGACCACCGCTGGTGCGACCGCGTTGACCCTCACATCGGGAGCGAGCTCCAACGCGAGCTGTCGAGTGAGGTGGACCAGCCCTGCTTTCGAGATGTTGTACGCACCCATGAACGGGCTGGGGCGAAGACCGGCGACGGACGCGACATTGACCACCGACCCCCCGTGATCGGCCATCCATGCCCGATGAGCCGCCCGCATCCAAAGGAGAGGAGCCCGCATGTTGACGGCCCATGTCTTGTCGAGGGCACCGAGATCGACCTCCATGAGGTTCCCGAACGCGGGATTGGTCCCGGCATTGTTGATCAGGATGTCACACGAGCCGAAGGTCTCCACCGCGGCGGCTGCTGTCCCATCGGCCGCTTCCTCGTCGTCGGCCCTCGCCGCCAGGGCGAGCACCCGATCGACATCGGCTCCCGCCTCCACCATCTCCTGTCTCGACTGGTCGACGTTCTCCTGCTTGCGCGACGTGATCACCACGCCTCGGGCGCCACTGCGCAGCAATTCGAGTGCCGTCTCCTGGCCGATGCCACGGCTCGCCCCCGTGACGACGGCCACCTTGCCCTCCACCGATACGTCCATGAAAACAGGATTCCTTCGCTTCTCAGGTCGATTGGTGACCGATCATAAGTCGACGTCCGAACGCCCAGAGAAATGCTCGCTGTTTCGCACCGCCCTCGACGCCGCCCTGATCCTCGTGGCAGGACTGACCCTCTCTTGGTTCCTCTCCGCGCTGTTGATCCAGCCACTCGTGATCGATCGTGGCGGGAGGGCGGGTGACGCCGCCCGCATGAGCATCGACCTGGGTGCCATGCTCAATCCCGGCGGCCGCGAGCAGTCTCATCTCGGGTGAGGAGACCACGACTTGTTCGACCAACAGCATCGCCACCTGGGAGCCGGTGGTTTCCCTGTTGCTCACGGCGACCTACATCGTCGTCGTCGGACTGCGCTGGCCAACCACCGAAGACCTCGCAGAGGTGGACCGGGCCGTCATCTCGAACTGAGACTCTTGCTCAGTGACCGCCGCGCTTGACCCCGCCGTATTTCATGCGGGTGTCCGACATCGCCGCTGCCCGCGTCTCCGGGTCGTTGACGGCGGCATCGACGATCTCGCCGAGAAAAAGTGTATGAGTGCCCAAGTCGATGGCCTGTCGGACCTCACAGTCCATCCAAGCGATCGCCTCCTCGAAGACCGGTGCACCCGTCGTGGCGGTCTTCACCGGTCGCCCGTTGAGCGTGTTGCCCTCCCGTTCGGCGGGCTTGGAGAACTTCACGAAGGGCCGGGTGTCCTCCGAAGACCAGAGGTTCACAGTGAAAGAGCCACCCTCTGCGATGAGCCGATGGGTCACTGCCTTGTTGTCGACACCGACTCCGATGATCACTGGCTCCATCGACAACTGGCTGATCCAGCTCGCCGTCATGCCGTTCCACTCGTCTCCCGAAGCCGAGCCGATCAGCGCGAGGGCATTGGGGATCTTGAACGTGACACTGTTGATGAGATCCGGGTCCACTTTCACCTCTGCGTAGCCGCTTTCGCCACCCTAATGTTCCGGCGGTGCGGATCCTCATAGCCACCACTGGCGTGTTGCCCGCGGCCCCCACCGCCAACTTCTGCCGGCAGCTCATCGGTGATCAGTCCTCCGTCTCCGTCATGACGGTGATCCAGGTGCCGAGGTCTTTCCTCGAATCCCTCGACGACGACGTCCGCCGCTCCTTCCTCGACGACGCACCCGATCAGGAGTCGACCGAGGAGGAGAAGGCTGCCCGCTACCTCGAGGAGCGGGGACGTCGTGCCGTCGACCCCATCTGCGCTGCCCTCGCCGCAGAAGAGATCGAGTGCGACATCCATTTCGTGGACGGGGACGACCCCGCGGAAGCCATCATCTCGACGGCCGAGCGGGTGGGTGCCCAGCTCGTCGTGATGGGGGCGACTCGACGTCTCTTCACCGAGGAAGCGTGGCGCAGCGTCTCGGCCCGGGTCATGGTCAACTCACATCTCCCCGTCCTCCTGGTACCGGGTGCCCGCATCGAGGACACGATGGAGATGCCCCTGATCGAGTTGTGAGCCGCGAATAAAGCACCGGCGGGTCGAGTTGTCCCTGATATGAGTGATTGGAACAACGAGGTGATCGAGGAGTTCAGGGCCAACGACGGTGCGGTCGGAGGCCATTTCGAGGGGAGGCCACTCCTACTCCTCCATCACCAAGGGGCGCGGACCGGGACGAGACGGGTCAGCCCTTTGATGTACCAGAAGGTGGGCAGTGATTTCGCCGTGTTCGCCTCCAAGGGCGGGGCCGACGCCAACCCCAGCTGGTTTCACAATCTGAGAGCGAATCCGGAGACCACCATCGAGGTTGGCGGTGAGACCATCGAGGTCAGGGCCCATGAGGTCCAAGGCGATGAGCGGGAGGCCATCTGGGAACGCCAGAAGAGGGACTATCCGCAGTTCGGCGATTACGAGCAGAAGACCGCCCGAGAAGCGATCCCGGTGCTCGTGCTCCGGCCGGTCTGAGTCAGCCCCAGCTCTCCGGCAGGTCCGAGCCCTCCTTCTCGGCCTGGACCCGGGCCACATAGGCCGCGGCCTCAGCCCGCCTGCTCATGCCCATCTTGGCCAGGACATTCGAGACGTAGTTCTTGACCGTCTTCTCGGCCAGGAACATCTCATCGGCGATCTGCTTGTTGGTGAGACCCGCGGCGATGTGCTCGACGATCGTTCGCTCCTGCTTGGTGAGCTTGCCCAGGAGAGGGTCCTCCGCCGACCCCGAGCGGAGGCGCTGGAAGAGTCGGTCGGTCATCTCCGGGTCGAGCAGCGACTCCCCGGCGCCAACCCGCCTGATGTCCGCCACCAACTGATCGGTCTTTATCCGCTTCAGGACGTAGCCGGAGGCACCGGCCAGGATCGCTGCCATGAGGGCCTCCTCGTCGGCGAACGAGGTGAGCATGAGCACCTTCACATCGGGAAAGCGCTGGCGGATGTCCCGGCACGCCTCGACGCCACTGCCGTCGGGGAGACGGACGTCGAGGACCACGACATCGGGCTCGTCGAAGCCAACCCTCCGGACACCCTCTTCAACCGTCCCTGCCTCGCCGACCACACTCATGTCGCCCTGTGAGTCGATGAGCGCCTTGAGACCGGCCCGTACCACTTCATGGTCGTCTATCAACAACACTCGCAGGCTCATGACCACACGGTAGTTGCCGGTAACGTCGCGCCATGACCGACCGCAGCGGGTTCGAGAGGCTCGCCCCACTGATCTCCGAAGCCGCTTCCGTCGAAGGCGAGGCGGACCTGGGCCGGGTCCTTCGCACTCTGGTCTCTGAGGTCATGGCTGCAACTGGTGCGCCCTATGTCGCCATGGGGGTGATCGGTGAGCATCAGGTTCTCTCCGACTTCGTCTACGAAGGCATCTCCAAAGAGCACGCCGAGCGCATCGGGCATCTCCCCACGGGGCACGGAGTCCTCGGCACCGTGATCAGAGAGAATGAGACAATCATCCTCGAGCGGATCT
>Ga0299914_10000501_pt1 | contig 23758 bp, 24 predicted proteins | sample RVTome_10_FD_201361 | JGI IMG/M metagenome (GOLD analysis project Ga0299914, IMG submission 201361) | Soil microbial communities from uranium-contaminated site in the Upper Colorado River Basin, Wyoming, United States - RVT153D57 (version 2) ...
AGCTCGTACGCCGATACCAGCCTGGCGGCCTTGGCGCGGCCCACGCCGGGCCGCCGCGCAAGCTCGGCGACCTCCCTCGCCGCCACCCCCGCCAGGGACCCGTAGGCCGCCAGCATCTCGCGCGCCACCGCGACCGCGTCGTGACCCCGGCGGCCGGAGCCGAGCTGCAGGGCCAGCAGCTCGGCGTCCGCGAGCGCGTCGGCCCCGTTGTGGTAGAGGCGCTCGCGCGGCCGCTCGCTGGCCGGCCAGTGCTCGATCGCCATGGCTTCACTGGTACGGCGCCCGGCCCGCCGGGTCAATGCCACGGATTTCGGACATCACCGGCGCGGTTCTTGCGGTGCCGTCGGCCGGAGGTGCGTCATGAAGGAGCTGCGGTGTAGCGACGTCAATCCCGAGTGCGACTACCGCATGGAAGGCAGGGACGAGGCCGAGGTCATGGCCAAGGCCGCCGAGCACGCGAGGCGCGACCACGGGATGGAGCAGATCCCGCCCGACATCGCCCGGAAGGCCCAGGCGGCGATCCGCGAGAAGTAGCTCAGTCCGGGGGACGGGGCCGCGCGATCGTGATCCGGCGCGGCTCGTCCCCCACCCCGTCGATGTGCACACGCACCGTGCGCGCCGGCAGCAGCGCCTCGGCCCTGTCCGCCCACTCGATGACGGTCACGCCGTCGCCCCCCATGAGATCGAGCAGGCCCAGATCCACCAGCTCCGTCAGGGTCGCCGTGCGGTAGGCGTCGACATGGTGCACGGGCAGGCGGCCCCGGTACTCGTTGACGAGCACGAAGGTCGGGCTGGTGGCGTGCCCGGCGACGTCGAGCCCGCGCGCGAGGCCCTGCACGAAGCAGGTCTTGCCGGCGCCCAGCTCGCCGTAGAGCGCCACCACGTCGCCGGCGTCCAGGGTGCGCCCGAGGGCCTCGCCCGCGGCCGCCGTCGCCTCCGGCGTGGCCGCGGCGCGGCTAGTCTCGGACACCGACGCGTCCGAAGGCCACGGGCAGCGCGTCGATGACGTCACCGGCGATGAGGGACTCCTGTCCGACCCGCTCGGCAGCGACATCGCCGGCCAGGCCATGCAGGTACACCGCCGCTGCGAGCGCCCCCCCCGGCAGCACGCCGCGCGCCAGGAAGGCGCCCAGCACGCCCGACAGCACGTCGCCGGTGCCGCCGCTCGCCATGCCCGGGTTGCCCGTGGGATTGAGCAGCACGGTGCCGTCAGGCAGCCCGATTACGCTCGTGGCCCCCTTGAGGACGAGCCAGACCTCGTGGGCGGTGGCGAACCGGCGGGCCGTGGCGATCCGGTCACGCTGCACGTCGGCCACGCTGGTTCCCAGCATCCGGGCCATCTCGCCCGGGTGCGGCGTGAGGCAGCGGGGCCCGGCGGCGCCGCGCAGGCGATCGAGGTGGCCGGCCAGCGCGCTCAGCGCATCGGCATCCACGACCATCGGGCGCGGACACTCGGCCACCAGCGTGCGCGCCAGCGCCTGCGTGTCCTCGTGGAGCCCGAGCCCCGGCCCCAGCGCCACGGCGTCGCGCCGCCCGGCGAGCTCACGCAGCGTGTCGAGCGCCTCGAGCGCGATCGTGTGCGCCGCTGTCTCGGCGAGGGGCTCGCTCATCGCCTCCAGGATCAGCGAGGCGACCACCGGCTGGGCGCTGGCGGCGGTCGCCACCGTCACCAGGCCGGCACCCGCCCGCATCGCACCGCGGGCCACGAGCGCGGCGGCGCCCGTCTTGCCGACGGAGCCGGCCACCACCAGCAGATGGCCATAGCTGCCCTTGTGCGTGTCGCGGAGCCTCGGCGCCAGGTGGGGCCGGACGTCCTCGGGCCCCAGCACGAACGTGGTGATGCCGCGCGCAACCTCCGCCGGCGGCACGCCGATGTCGACCAGGACCACGCGGCCGGCCAGGGCCGGCCCGGAGCCGGTCACGAGCCCCAGCTTGACGCCGGCGAAGGTCGCCGTGAGCACGGCGCGCACGGCCGGCCCCTCGACCGGCTGCCCGTCGGCCGACACGCCGGAGGGAATGTCGAGCGCGACCACCGGTCGGCCGCTGGCGTTCATCTGCTCGATCGCCGCGGCGACGGCGGGCGCGGGATGGCCACGCGCCCCGGTGCCGAGCAGCGCGTCCACGACGAGCTGGGCGCCGCGCAGCGCGGGTCCGAGCGCGGCAGGGTCCTCGACGACCCGGGCGGGCAGGCCGTCCCGCTGCATCTCGCAGAGCTTGAGCGCCGGGTCGCCTCGCAGCGTCTCCGGCCGGGCGAGAAGGAAGACCTGCACGCGATGGCCCGCGCGCTCGAGCCATCGCGCCGCCACGAAGCCGTCCCCGCCGTTGCCGCCCTTGCCACAGAGCACGGCCACGCGCACGCCGCGCCGCGGCAGCCCCAGGCCGGGCAGCGCCGCCTGGATGGCCTCGGCCGCGCCACGCCCCGCATGCTCCATCAGCGTGGCGCCCGGGATGCCCAGCTCGCGGATGGCGCGCTCGTCGACCCGGCGCATCTCGTCCGCCGTGAACACCGGGCGCATCGTCAGGGCCCGGGAGGCCGACCCGCCGTGAGCATCACCGCCTGGCCGAGAAAATCGGCCAGGATGGCCGTGTACGCATCGCGCCAGTCGCGCCGGGCGCACTCGGGCAGCTCGATGTGCAGTCCCCGCTCGGGCAATCTCAAAATCCCGTCGCGCTTGGCTCCCGAGGCCTGGTAGGTGACCGCATCGACGGGCTCGATCAGCACGTCGAGCCGCTGGATCCCGGGGCTGGTCCGCAGGTGGGCGTCGCGGATCAGCTCGGCCAGCGCCCGCAGGCGCAGCGCCAGCTCCCGGTCCACACCGACGGTGGCGATCTCGATCCGGCCCGCGCACGCCCGGCGCCTGTTGCCGTGAATCTCGGCATAGAAGCGGAGCGGGCCGCGGGCGGCCTGCCGCACGCGGCGTTCGTAGAGCTCGTAGACCTGCCGGGCCATCTCGGTCCGCTCCTGCTCGGAGGCCGGGCGTCCGGGCACGCCCTCGAGGGGGCGATTGACCTGGTAGCGCCGGCGTCCGTGTCGCGCCTCCCCGGCCGGCACCGCGAAGCCCGAGGCGACGACCAGCCCGAAGCCGGTGCGCCGGGCGATCTCCCCGGCGATGTGGCCGGTGTTGATGTCGCTGGTGCCGTGCGGCGCGGCCACCACCAGGCCCACCCGACCCGGCCGGACGGCGACGTGGCCGTCGGGCGTACCGGGAGGCCGCTCCACGCGATGGGTCGCGCAGCCCGAGAGAACGACGATCCCCGCCCCCACGCTAGCGAGTCGGCGGGTCCGCGACGACAACCGGATCATCGTCCACCAGCAGGGCCTGGGCCATCGCGTAGTCGCCGTCGTGGCTCAGGGCCAGCAGCATGCGGTGGCCACCGCGGGCGAGGCCGATCTCGCGGGTGCGTCCATGCAGCTCGAGGGTCGGCGCCTGGCCCCGCTCGCGACGCACCTCCAGCTCGCGCCACTGCACGCCCAGGCGCAGCCCGGTGCCGAGCGCCTTCATCCCGGCCTCCTTGGCGGCGAATCGCGCGGCGAAGTGGGGCACCGGATCGTGGCGGGAGCGGCAGTAGGCGATCTCCTGCTCGGTGAACACGCGCTCCAGGAATCGCGCGTCCCACCGCGTGATGACGCCGCGCATGCGCGGGATCTGCACCAGGTCCACGCCGAGCCCGCGCACCGCCATCAGGCGCCCACCTCGCGCCGGATCGCGGATGCCAGGACGTCGGCCATGGCGCTGATCCGCGCGGCGTCGGCGCCCTCGATCATGACGCGGGCCAGCGACTCGGTGCCCGAGTAGCGCACGAGGATGCGGCCGGAGCCGTCCAGCTCGCTCTCGAAGGCGCGGATCTGCGCCGTCACGCCGTCCAGCGAGTCGATCGGCGGCTTGCGCGCCACCGGCACGTTGACGAGCACCTGGGGGAACTTTCGCATGCAGGTGGCCAGCGAGGCCAGCGGCTCGCCGGTGTCCCGCATGACGGCCAGCACGGCCAGCGCCGACAGGATGCCGTCGCCGGTCGGGGCGTGGTCGGGGAACAGCAGGTGGCCCGACTGCTCGCCACCCAGATTGGCGCCGACGCGCAGCATCTCCTCGTGCACGTAGCGGTCGCCGACCTGGGTCTTGACGACCCGGATGCCGGACGCCTGCAGCGCCTCGTCCAGGCCCAGGTTGGCCATGACGGTGGTGACCACGGTGCTGGCCTTGAGCCGTCCCTGTCCGGCCATGTGACGGCCGGCGATGGCCAGGGCGTAGTCGCCGTCGCGCACCTCGCCCAGGTGGTCCACCGAGATGAGGCGGTCGCCGTCGCCGTCGAAGGCGAAGCCCACGTCGGCGCCCGTCGCGCCGAGCCGCCGGCACAGTCCCCCCGGGTGCAGGGCACCGCAGTCGCTGTTGATGTTGGTGCCGTCGGGGCGCACGTTCGTCGTCGTCACGCGGGCGCCGAGCCGGCGGAACACGCTCGGCGCCACGCGGTAGGTGGCGCCGTGGGCGCAGTCGAGGACGATCCCGAGGCCGGCCAGGTCGAGAGGAAAGCAGCGGGTGAGAAAGTCCACGTAGTCCTTCTCGGCCCGATCGTAGGCGATGAGCCGGCCGATGGCCGCCCCCCTCGCCCGGGGGGCGGCATCGGCGCCGACCAGACGCCCCTCGATCTGCTCCTCCCAGGCGTCGGGAAACTTGGTGCCCTCCGCCGAGAAGAGCTTGATCCCGTTGTCCTCGAACGGGTTGTGCGAGGCGGACAGCACGATGCCACCGTGCGCCTGCAGCGACCGGGTGAGCAGCGCGATCCCGGGCGTGGGCAGCACGCCGACCGCCAGGCAGTCGGCCCCGGCCGACAGCAGCCCGGCCACCATGGCCGCCTCCAGCAGCGGCCCCGAGCGCCGCGTGTCCCGGCCGATCACGACCCGCACACCGTCACTGCCGTGCTGAGCGGCCAGCGTGGCCACCAGCTCACGCCCCACGCGATACGCCAGGTCGGGGGTGAGCGGTGCCTCGTTGGCCACGCCGCGAATGCCGTCGGTGCCGAACAGCCGGCTCATCGGCGCGTCGTCTCCTCTGGTCGGATGTCGACGGTGACCTCGACCGTTCGCCGGTCGACGGGATAGACCGATTCGGGGAGCGCCAGGCCCACCGTCCGCGTCACCGCCTCGCGGCGCCCCGACACGTCCACGGGCAACGTGTCGACCGCCGTCCGCAACTCGATTGTAGTGCGGGGCCCCTTGATCTGGACAGTTGCCGGCTCGACCACCACCCCGCCCAGGACGTGAGCCGGCGCGGGGTGTCCCTGCACGCGCGCCACCACCGGAACGGTCTTCGTCGCCGCCCGGGCCACCCGCACCGTGGTCCAGGAGGGCGCCAGGCGCGTCACCGTGGCCCCCCGGGGCGCCTCGACGTTCTCGGGTAGCAGCTGCACGAGGTTGTCTCCCTCCCGCAGCCGGCTGATGTCCACGCGCACCCGCACGGAGGCCGGGCTGACCCGATCGGCGGCCCAGCGGGTGGCCTCCACCTGGACGTCCACCATCTCCTGGCGCCGGCCCTCCAGGGTCAGCGGCCCCTCGAGCCCCACGTACTCGATCGGCACGGCCAGGGCGATCTCCGCCCGCTCGGCGGTCCCCACGAACAACCAGAGCCCGATGGCCAGCACGAGCGACAGGAGCTTGAGCTTCCAGCCGTCGAGCAGCGGGCGCAGCATCTAGCCCCGGGGCGACCCGCCGGGGCCGCCAGCGTCGATCACCGGCTGGCGACCCCAGAGCCGTCGCAGGGCGCCGAGCCGCGTGATCTCCTGGAGCGAGCCGGCGCCGACTCCCATGAGGTCCTCCAGGCGGCCGCGCAGCGCCTCGGCGTCCGGAACCGCCTCCAGGCGACCGGCCACGGCAATGGACAGCCGGCCGGTCTCCTCGGAGGCCACGACCGCGACCGCGTCGGTTTCCTCCGCGATGCCCAGGGCGGCACGGTGGCGAGTGCCGAGCGCGCGGCCAACCTGGATGCTGCGCGACAGTGGCAGAAAACAGCCGGCCGCCACCACGCGACCGCCCTGGACGAACACGGCGCCGTCGTGCAGCGGCGAGTACGGCAGGAACACGCTGGTCAGCAGGTCGGCGGACACGAGCGCGTCCAGCGCCACCCCGAGCTCGGCGTACTGACGCAGGCCGGTCGCGCGCTCGAGCACGATGAGGGAGCCGATGCGCCGCCCGGCCAGCGACTCCGTCGCCCGCACGACCTCGTGCACCACCCGGGCGCCCTCGGTCGTGTCCCCGAGCACCCGCTGCAGGAGCGAGCCCTGCCCGATCCAGGCCAGGGCCCGCCGCAGCTCCGGCTGGAACACCACGATGAGGGCCAGGACCCAGAACGACCAGAGATGGTCGAGCAGCCAGCTGAGGCTCGTGAGCTCCAGCGCTCGCGCCGCCATGGTGGCGCCGGCCAGCACGGCCAGCCCGATGGTGATCTGCACCGCCCGCGTGCCCCGGAACAGCATGAGCACGCGGTAGATGATGATGGCGACGAGCAGGATGTCCAGCACGTCGCGCCACCGCCAGGCCACCAGGATCTGGTTCATCGCCGCATCCGCTCCGCCACCCGCACCGCATCGCGTGTCTCGGCGACGTCGTGCGTCCGGATGAGCGCCGCGCCGCGCACCACGGCGATCGCCGTGGCCGCCAGCGAGCCTGCCAGCCGTTCGGACGTCTCCGCCCGGCCGACGATCGCGCCGATGAACGACTTGCGCGACACCCCGACCGCGATCGGCCGGTCCAGCGCCCGCAGGGCGGGCAGCTCGGCCAGGATACGCACGTCCCATTCGTCCCACGGGATCGCCTCGTCACGAAAGAACCCGACTCCCGGATCCACGACGATCCGGTCCGACCGGATCCCGGCCTCGGCCGCCCGCCGCAACCCCGCGGCCAGCAGGTCGCCGACCATGGCCACGGGGGAAGGCGAGCGGGCGGTCCGGTGGCCCGGCCCCGTGGGGGGGGCGGCCATCAGGACGAGGCCGGCCGAGCGCGAGGCGACGACCGCCGCGAGCGCCGGGTCGCGCAGCGTGGAGACGTCGTTGATCACGCGGGCGCCGGCGTCCAGCGCCGCCCGGGCCGGCCCCGGGCGGCAGGTGTCCGCGGAGACGGGCACGGGGAGCTTGGCCGCCAGCAGCTCCACGGCGCGGCCGAGCCGCTCGCTCTCGCGCTCCTCGCCGATGTCGGCGTCGAGATACGGCGCCGTGGAGCGTGCGCCGACGTCGATCAGGACGGCGCCGGCGTCGACCATGGCGAGTGCGGCTCTCACGATCACCTCCTCGCCTCGGTAGATGGATCCGGGGTGGAAGGACTCGGGACTGACGTTGACCACGCCCATCACGGCGACCGGCAGTCCATCGCCCACGGCGACGCCTGCCAGCTCGGCCCTGACGTCACGCGCCACGGCGGAACTAGGCCGGGGCAGGAGCCTCGGTGAAGGGCTGGGCGCGGAGGATGCGCGCGATCTCCTCGGAGTCGAGCGACTCCCGCTCGAGCAGGGCCCGGGCCAGGGCGTGCAGCTTCTCGATGTTGTCCTCGAGGATCTGCTTGGCGCGCCCCGCGCACTCGACCACGATGCGCTTGATCTCGCCGTCGATGGCCAGCGCGGTCTCCTCGCTGTAGTCCTTGGCCCGGGCCACCTCGCGACCGAGGAAGATGTGCTCCTCGTTCTTGCCGAAGGTGAGTGGCCCCAGCTTGTCCGACATGCCCCACTCGCAGACCATCTTGCGGGCCATCTCGGTGGCCTTCTCGAGGTCGTCGCCGGCGCCGGTCGTCTGCTGCTGCAGGACGATCTCCTCGGCGGTGCGGCCGCCGAGCAGGATCGTGATGCGGTTGATCAGGTACTCGCGCGAGTAGTTGTACTTGTCGTCCATCGGCAGCTGCATCGTGAGCCCCAGCGCCCGCCCGCGCGGGATGATCGTCACCTTGTGCAGCGGGTCAGCGCCGGGCAGGAAGTCCGCCACCAGCGCGTGGCCCGCCTCGTGGTAGGCGATCGTGCGCTTCTCCACGTCGCTGATGATCATCGAGCGGCGCTCGACCCCCATGAGGACCTTGTCCTTGGCGTTCTCGAAGTCGAGCATCTCGACGAGCTTCTTGTTCTGGCGGGCGGCCAGCAGCGCCGCCTCGTTCACGAGGTTGGCGAGATCGGCGCCCGAGAAGCCGGGCGTGCCGCGGGCCAGGACCTTGAGATCGACGTTCGGCCCCAGCGGGATCCGCCGGGCGTGCACGCGCAAAATCTCCTCGCGACCCTTGACGTCGGGCCGCGGCACCACCACCTGCCGGTCGAAGCGGCCGGGCCGGAGCAGCGCCGGGTCGAGCACGTCGGGCCGGTTGGTGGCGGCGATGAGGATGACGCCCTCGTTGGTCTCGAAGCCGTCCATCTCGACCAGCAGCTGGTTCAGCGTCTGCTCGCGCTCGTCGTGCCCGCCGCCCAGGCCGGCGCCCCGGTGGCGGCCGACCGCGTCGATCTCGTCCATGAAGATGATGCAGGGCGCGTGCTTCTTGCCCTGCTCGAAGAGGTCGCGGACGCGCGAGGCGCCGACCCCCACGAACATCTCGACGAAGTCGGAGCCCGAGATCGAGAAGAAGGGAACGTTGGCTTCCCCCGCGATGGCCTTGGCCAGCAGCGTCTTGCCGGTGCCCGGGGGGCCCACCAGCAACACCCCCTTGGGGATCTTGCCGCCGAGCTTCTGGAACTTCTGAGGATCCTTCAGGAAGTCGATGATCTCGCGGAGCTCTTCCTTGGCCTCATCGACGCCGGCGACGTCCTGAAAGGTGATCTTGTTCTGCTTCTCGGAGATCAGCCGGGCCTTGGCCTTTCCGAAGCTCAACGCCTTGGCGCCACCCCCCTGCATCTGACGCATGAAGAAGATCCACACGCCGATGAAGAGCAGCATGGGGAACCACTGGAGCACGATCGTGTACCAGGCGTTGCCGTCGGGCGGCTTCACCGCGATGCGGACGCCCCGCTCGCGCAGCATCTTGATCAGGTCCGGGTAGTCCACGATGAACGTCCGCAGCGGCTGGCCCCCGTCCTTCAACGTGTAGGTGACCAGATTGCCGCGGATGGTCACCGACTCCACGCGCCCCATCTCGACGGCGCGCAGGAATTCCGAGAAGTTCGGCGACTCCTGACCACCCTGCTGCGAGGTGCTGAACACGGTGAAGAGCAGGATCACGATGAGGCCGATCACCATGAACAGGGCGAGGTTTTTGTAGACCTGATTCATGCGGCTAGATTGTAGCACGAGGATGAATTGACGCGCCGCACAAGCACCGTGACGCCGATCAGTCGCTCTCCAGGGCCGCCACGTACGGCAGGTTGCGGTAGAGCCCGTCGTAGTCGAAGCCGTAGCCGACCACGAAGACGTTGGGGATGGCGAAGCCCACGTAGTCCAGCCTGACGTCCACCGCGCGGCGCTCGACCTTGTCGACCAGCACGCAGACGCGCAGGCTGCGCGGGTGCCGGGCCTCGAGCGTCCGCTTCAGGTAGGTCAGCGTCAGCCCCGTGTCGACGACGTCCTCCACGACGACCACCGCCCGGTCCTCGATCGACACGCTGAGATCGGACAGGATCCGGACCTGCCCCGACGACCGGGCCCCCGCGTAGCTGGTGACGCCGATGAAGTCCGTGGTGAGGTCGATCGGGGTCGCCCGGATGAGATCCGCCATGAAGACGAACGCGCCCTGCAGCACGCCGACCAGGATCGGGCGCTCCCGGCCGAGGTCCCGGGCGATCTCGCCGCCCAGCTCCGCGATCCGGGTCTGCAGCTCGGCTTCGCTGATGAGGACGCGGCCGGGCCGCGGCATCGCTCAGCGCGTGGTCACGAAGGCCGGCTGGGCGCGCTCGGCGGCCAGCCGGAGCGCCGCCTCGCGCGCCGCTTCCCGGGTGGAGAAGGTGCCGACCTGGACCCGGTACCGCACGCTGCGGCCCGACTCGCTCTCCACCACCCGGGCGGCGTGGCCCTCGGCGGCCAGGGTGGCCCGCAGCCGCTCCGCCAGCGCGCGCGCGCTGTAGGCCGCGACCTGGATCGTGAAGCGCTCGGCCCCCGCGCGGGTCACCGGCGGCTCCGCACCGCCGGTCGCGGCCGGCCCGTCGCCGCGGTCCGGCTCCGTCCGTCGCGACGGCGCCGGGCGCGCGACGCGCGGCCGCCCGGGCGGCGGCGGCGCCGTCAGCGGGGCCCGGAGCTCGTCGTAGAAGGTGAGCGCCGGCAGCGTGTCGGCGGGGCGCGGCCGCTCCACGGGCCGGCGGCCCGCCGGTGGTGACGCGGCGGCGGACGGCGCCTTGGGGTCCCCGACGATCACGGGCCAGTGGTGGCCGGTCCACACGCCGGCGATGAAGGTGGCGCCGAGCACGCCGGTGATGCCCGCCAGCACCAGGAACGTGCCCGTCCGGCTGCCGCCGCCGCGCCGGCCCCGCACCTACATGGTCTCCGGGGCGGCGACGCCGAGCAGCTCCAGGCCGTTGGCGAGGACGCGGCCGACCGCCGCGCAGAGGGCCAGGCGCGCGAGCATCAGCCGCTGGTCGTCCTGGATCACGCGATGGGTCTTGTAGTACGGATGGAACGCCCCGGCCAGCTCCTGCAGCCAGAAGGCGATGCGGTGCGGCTCGTGAGCCCGCGCCGCGCCCCGCACGACCTCGGGATAGTGCAGCAAGCGCTTGATCAGGGCCTGCTCCTCCGGCCCGGTGAGCACGGCGGTGTCGACCGCCTCCCAGGCCGGGACGGCGATCCCCTGCTCGGCCGCCTGCCTGGCGATCGAGCGGATGCGTGCGTGGGCGTACTGCACGTAGTAGACGGGGTTGTCGCTGGACTGCCGGGTGGCCACCGCCAGATCGAACTCCAGCGGGCTGTCGTGACGCCGGGTGAGGAACGTGAAGCGCGCGGCGTCGCGGCCGACCTCCTCCAGCAGCTCCTCCATGAGGACGAACTCGCCGCGCCGCTTGGACATGCGCACCGGCTGGCCGTCGCGCAGCAAGGTGACGAGCTGCACGATGAGCACCTCGAAGGCCTCGGGCGGGTGGCCGAGGGCCTGCATGGCGGCGCGCAGGCGGCCGACGTAGCCGTGATGGTCGGGGCCCAGCAGGTTGATCAGGCGGTCGGCGTCGGCGAACTTCACGTAGTGGTGGTAGGCGACGTCCACCCCGAAGTAGGTCGCCTCCCCGCTGCCCCGGCGCAGCACGCGGTCCTTGTCGTCGGCGGCCTCGTCGCCCACGCCGGTCGAGCGGAACCAGAGCGCGCCGTCGGCCTCGTAGGTCAGCCCGCGCGCGGTCAGCTCGTCGAGCATCCGGGCCGGCAGCCCCCCGTCGCGCACGTCGCGCTGCTCCGAGGACCACACGTCGAACTGCACCCCGTAGTCGGCGAGCACGCGCTGCTGGCCTTCCAGCATGCGCGTCACCGCCCAGCGGCCGAGCGGCTCGGTCGGCCGCTCCCCGGCCCCCAGGCGCGCCAGGTGCGCCTGCAGGTCGGCCGGCGTGGCCAGCTTGTGCTCCGCCACGTACTCGCCGGCGAGGTCGACCAGGTACTCGCCCGGGTAGCCGTTGTCGGGCAACGAGGCCGTCTCGCCCACGGCCTGGCGCACGCGCGCCTCGAACGAGCGGGCCAGCGCCTCGAACTGGTTGCCGGCGTCGTTGACGTAGAACTCCGTCGTCACCCGGGCGCCCCGGGCTCGCAGCAGGCGCGCCAGGGCGTCGCCGACGGCGGCCGCGCGCGCGTTGACGATGACGAGCGGGCCGGTCGGGTTCGCGGAGACGAACTCCAGGCGTACGCGCTGCCCGGCCAGGTCGTCGCCGCGCCCGTGGTCGGCGCCGGCGGCGAGAACGTCGCGCAGCGCCCGCGCGCACCACGCCGGCGAGAGAAAGACGTTGAGGAAGCCGGGCCCGGCGATCTCCAGGCGGTCCACCTCGGACATCGCCGGAAAGTGCCGCACGATCGCCTCGGCGATCTGGCGCGGGGGGCGCCGGGCCGGGCGGGCGAGCGTCATGGCGACGTTGGTGGCGTAGTCGCCGTGCTCCGCCTGGCGCGGGATCTCCCACGCGCACTCCGGGACGGCGGGAAGCCCCGCGGCGGCGAGCGCGGTCGTCACGGCGTGCGTGAGTCGCTCGGTCAGGCTCATGAGACGAAAAACGCCGCGCGCGGCGGCGATTACCGCTCACTATACGGCCCGCTCGCGCGCACGCTCGAAAGAAAAACAGACGGCGATCGCGGGTCGTCGACCGCGGTGTGGCACCAGCGAGCCGCGGGCGTCAGCGAAGCTCGAACACGACCGGCAAGCGCACCCGCAGCGGCCGCGGGCGCACCTCCGGAGGAAACGGCACCCGGCGCAGCCCGCGCGCGGCGTCGAGCGCCGCCTCGTCGAGCACCCGGTGCTCGGACGAGGCCGCCAGCGACACGTCTTCGACGGCCCCGCTGGCGGCGATCTCGACCTCGATCTGCACGGTGCCGCTCAGCCCCCGGTGGCGAGCCGACGAGGGGTAGGTCAGCCGCTCGTGGATCCGCCGTCGCACGAGCGCCAGGTAGGGGCCGTACTCCGCGCCGCCACCCGGTCCGTTCCCCGGCACGGCCAGGGCGAGCTCACCGGCCGGTCCCCCGCCGCTGCCGCCAGCCTCGCCGTTCCCGCGACCGGCCGGCTGCCCCGCGAATCTCGGCGAGGCTCCGCCGCTCCCGGCCAGCGGCCCGTCGCGCGGCTCCGGGCGGACGATCGCGTCACCCGGCCCGGGACGGCCGGCAACCGGCGGGGGGGGCCCGGGCTCGCCCGGGCCTGGCGAGGAGCGCACCGGCGGGCCGGGCGGGCTGGGCTCCGACACCGCCGGGGTGGCCGTCGCCGGGGCGGCCGCCGCCGGGAGCGCCGGCCGCGTCGCCTCGGCCACCGGCGCGGGCTCGGGCGCCGGGATCACCGGCGCGGGCGGCGCGGCGTCAGCGGCCGGGCGATCCGAGCCTCCCGGCGGGGTGACGGGCAGGGCCGGGGCCGCGGGCTCCGGCGCGGTCACGCTCGCGCGGGGCCCCGGCTCCGGCGCCCGACCTTCGGGCGCCGCACGGGCCAGGGCCCGGGGCGACGCGGCGCCGGCGCGCCCCGGCACGCCACCCTCGCGACGGGGTCGCGCGGCAGGCGTCGGCTCGCCCACGGCAGCGAAGCCGCGGACGAGATCGACGAAGAGCACCGGGGCGGTCGCGACAACGCCGGCCAGGGCCAGCACCCCGGCCAGGAACGCGGCGTGAAGGACCACCGAGAGCAGCAGCCACGCCGAGAGGCGACGTCTCACTGGAAGCTGGCCCGCAATCCCACCAGGGCCTGGATCCCCAGCGCCGGGAACCCACGCACCTCGGCGTAGCCCTCGTCGAGCACGTTCTGCACGCGGGCGGTCAAATCCAGCGCCTTCAGCACGCCGTACCGCTGCAGCAGCCGCCAGGTGCCGCCCACGTCGATCCGGGTGTGGCCGGAGTTGTACACCTCGCCCAGCGTCTCGAACTGGCTCGAGACCACGTGGACCTCGGTGAAGAGCGACAGGCGGGCGGTCGGCTCCCACGTGATCGAGCCGTTCCAGCGGTGGCGCGGCTCGCGCGGCAGCGGCCGGCCGGTCAGCAGGTTCTCGCTGTCGGTGTAGGTGTAGTTCACGGCCGCGACGAGATTGTCGAGGAGCACGACCTCGGAGACGAACTCGATGCCGGCACTGCGCGAGCGGCCGATGTTCGCCGTGGTCGCGAACGGGGGGCCCGGCAGCGGCAGGCAGCAGAAGATCTGGTCGGTGAACTCGTTGTGGAAGTACGTGACCCCCAGGCGGATGCGGTTCTTCCAGAGCCGCTGGTCGACGCCGACGTCCCACGAGAACGACTTCTCCGGCAGGATGGCGGGGTTCGAGAAGCTGGGGAAGAAGAGATCGTTGAAGGTCGGCGCCCGGAAGCCGCTACCAGCGCTGCCGTGCAGGCGGGTGCCCCACTCCTTCACCACGTAGGCCAGCGAACCGCGCTCGGTGGTCGCGGTGCCGAACACGTCGTTGTCGTCCACCCGCACGCCCGCCGACATGAACAGCCGGTCGAAGAACCGGAACGTCTGCTGGAAGAAGCCGGACACGGTCTCGGTGCGCGGCGTGAAGGCGCTGGTGCCCTGCACGTCGGCGGCCTCGCTCCGGTACTCGATCCCGAAGGTCGAGGTGGACCAGGCGCCGACGTGGAAGTGGCTCAGCCCCTCGACCTCGTTGCGACGCACCTTGAACCGCCCGGGAAAGTCGCAGGGGGGGCCGAACGTCGCCGGCGGGCACGCGAACGGATCGGCCGGGTCGATGAACGCCTGGTTGTTCTCGTAGCGGGACATCCGCAGCTCTCCCTCCCACCACCGCACGGGCCGGGTCCGCACGTCGACCGTCGCCGTGTACGTCTCGCTCTCCTGCCGGGTATTGGGGTCGATCGTGGGATCGATGGGCAGCGGGTTGCCGACGAACTCGATCGGCAGCCCGGTGTCGGTCTTGTTGTAGCGTACCGCGGCCCCGAGCCGCGTGTTCCCCCACGGCAGGGCGAGCCCGAAGCGAGCGCTGGCCGCGTCCTGGTTCATCCCATCGTTGATGAACTGGCCGTTGGACTCGAGGTGGTAGAAGCCGAGCGCGTAGTCGAACGCCTTCCACGAGCCGCTCACGCCAACCCGGGAGCGGAGGGTGTCGCGGTTGCCGACCTCCTGGGAGGCGTACGCCGACGGCGGCCCGCTGCCCCGCCTGGTGATGATGTGCACCACGCCGCCGATGGCGTCGGCCCCGTAGACCGTCGACTGGGGGCCGCGGATCACCTCGATGCGCTCGATCATGTCGGGAGCGAGCTCGGCGAGGTCGACCGCCCCGAGCGTGGGGCTCTTCACCCGCACGCCGTCCACGAGCACCTGCACCTGGTTGGGATTGGCTCCGCGGATGCTGATGCTCGTCGTCTTGCCGAACGAGCCCGAGCGGCGGATCTCCACGCCCGGCACGGTGCGCAGGGCGTCGTCCACGGTGGGGTACTGCCGGGTCTCGATCTGTTCCCCCTCGACGATCGTGACGGCGGCCCCCACCTGCTCGGCCGGAGTCTCGATCCGCGTTCCCGTGACGATCACCGGCTCCAGCCTCTCCGTCTCCTGAGCCACCGCCGGCGCGGCCAGCCCCAGCAGCAGCAACACGGCTGTCCATGACCTGGTCATCTGCTCCCTCCTTCTCTCGCGAAAGGGTGGATGCCAAGGCCCGGGACAGGTCTCCTGACTCGTGGATCGTCGCCACCGCCCATGCCTTCCCGCCCGGCGCTCCTTCGCAGGCCGCTCTCGGCTTGCGACGCGCCCGACAGTGACTCCCGCGCACGCGGGACCTGGACGGCGCTCCCCACTCACAGTGGCGCGACCGTGCCGGCTTCGGCGCCCTCGCGGACGCCCTACCGGCTTCCCTCGTTCCCGGACCGGTGTGTGAGCGCTCCCGGCTACCTCCTTGCCGGCGCCACCGGCCAGGCCACCTGCACGGCCGGCCGGCCGCTCGTGGGGTTGACGTCGACGACGACGGCGCAGCCGAACACCGCCTCCAGCACCGCGCGCTGCAGCACCTCGATCGGCGGGCCCACGCACGCCACGCGACCGCCGCCGAGCAGCAGCAAGCGGTCGCACACCTCGGCGGCGAGGTTGAGGTCGTGCGAGACGAGCAGCACCGTCATGCCCGCCCCGGCGTTCAGCTGGCGGAGCAGCGCGGCCGTCTCGGCCTGGTAGCGCAGGTCCAGGTGCGCGGTCGGCTCGTCCAGCACCAGCAGCCGGGGCTGCTGAGCCACGGCGCGCGCCAGCATGGCCCGCTGGCGCTCGCCCCCGGAGAGCTGCTCCAGCGGCAGCGGGGCCAGGTGCCGCACGCCGGTCGCCTCCATGGCCGCGACGGCCTGCGCAAGATCGATCTCGCTCTCGAAGAAGCGGCCCGGCCCGTGGGGATAGCGGCCCATCAGCACGAGCTGCTCGACCGAGAACGGAAACGGCCGCGGCGTGTCCTGGGGTACGACGGCGACCTGCCGGGCGAGCTCGGAGTGCCCCAGCCGGGCGATCGGAACGCCGTCCAGGCGCACCTCGCCGCGGCCGGCCGCGACCACGCGGGTGAGCAGGCGGAGCAGCGTGGTCTTGCCGGCGCTGTTGGGCCCGATGACGCCGAACACCTCGCCCGCCTCGATCGCGAAGGACACGCCGGCCAGGGTGAAGGCGGCCTGGCGCCGTCGTCCGGGCTGCGGATACGCGAACGCCACGTCGTCGAACTCGACCAGGGGGATCACAGGCTCGCCCGGTAGCGCGTGCGCAGCAGGTAGACGAAGAACGGCGCGCCACAGAACGACGTGATGACGCCGACCGACAGCTCGGCCGGCGCCACGACGTTGCGGGCCAGGGTGTCGGCCGCGAGCAGGAAGACGCCGCCGCCCACCAGCGCGGTCGGCACCAGCAGCCGGTTGTCCTGGCCGAGCACGCCGCGCAGCACGTGCGGCACCACCAGGCCGACGAAGCCGATCGGCCCGGCGAACGCGACGACCGTGCCGGTCAGCAGGGCGGCGGCCACGAACACGCGCCGCTTGAGGCGGGCGGCGTTCACGCCGAGCTGGGTCGCGGCCTCCTCGCCGAGCGCGAGCAGGTTCAGCTCCCGGGCGCTCCTGAGGATCAGCCCGAAGCCGGCCAGCGCCAGCAGCGCGAACAGCGCCAGCGCGGTCGGCGGGATCGGCGCCAGGTTGCCGAGCAGCCAGTGCACGACACCGCCGAGGCGGTCGAAGTCGACCACCGAGATCAGCACGGTGATCGCCGAGGTGAAGAAGATGCCGACGATCACGCCGGCCAGCAGCAGCGTCGGCACCGACAGCCCGCCCGGCACCCGGGCGATCAGGTACACCGCCCCCGCGGCCAGCAGCGCGCCGGCGAAGGCGAAGACGGCCATGCCCAGCGCCTGCAGCGCCGAGAGGCCGAGCCCGAAGATCTGGGCGAGGACGACCCCGAAGGCCGCGCCGCTCGACACCCCGAGCACGGACGGCTCGGCCAGGGGGTTGCGCGTGAGCGCCTGGAAGGCGACGCCGGCCACCGCCAGCGCGCCGCCGGCCAGCGCCGCCGCCACGACGCGCGGCAGCCGCAGCTGCAGCGTCACCACCGACTCCACCGACTCGGCGCCGGCCTGCCCGGCCAGCGCCCGCGCCACCGCGCCGGGCGACAGGCCCGCGCTGCCCACGAAGAGCGCCAGCACGGCGACCGCGAGCAGTGCCGCCCCCAGCATGGCCAGGGCCAGCGCCAGCCGGCGGCCGGCGCTCACCGGAACGCCTCGGGATGGATGAGACGCGCCAGCAACTCGAGCCCCTCGGGCACCCGGGGCCCGTACCGGTGCAGCAGCGAGAGGTCGGCCGAGTGCAGCCGGCCGGCGCGGATGGCCGGCACGCTCGCCAGCCGCTGCCACTTCTCGGGCGAGGGCCGGCCGGCGGTCGAGGCCCCCGTGGAGTGATCGGCCAGGATGATCACCTCCGGCGCGCGGGCGACCGCGGCCTCCAGGCTGAAGCGCGGATAGGCGTCGCCGTCGGCCGCGGTGATCGAGACGCCGCCGGCGACGTCGATCAGCTCGGTCAGCATCGAGGCACGGCCGGGAACGATCAGCGGATCGGGCCAGAGCACGTAGAGCACGCGCGGCCGCGGATACGGGGCCACCGCGCGCCGCACGGCCTCGATCCGCCGGAGCATCGCGGCGGCCAGGCGAGGCGCCTCGGCCTGCCGGCCGGTCAGCTCGCCCACGCGCGCGATCAGGTCCACCGTCTCGGCGATGCGGTTGGCGTGCACCAGGTAGGTGGGGATGCGCAGCCGCGCGAGCTGCTGCACGGTCTCCTCGCGGTTGCCCTCGTCGGTGGCGACGACCAGGTCGGGCCGGAGCGACACCAGGGTCTCGAGGCTCGGATTGACCATGCCCCCCACGCTGGGCTTGGTCTTGACCGCCGCCGGGTAGTCGCAGAAGTCCGTGCGCCCGACCAGGCGCTCGTGGGCGCCGAGGGCGAAGACGATCTCGGTCACGCTGGGCACGAGCGAGACGATGCGCTGCGGCGGCGCCGGCAGCCTGACGTCGCGGCCCAGCATGTCCCGCAGCGTGAGGGCGGCGGCCGGCGAAGCCGCCAGCGCCGCGAGCAGGACGACCGCCACCGCGAGCGGGCGGCTCACGCCGCCTCCGCGCAGGCGGCGACGAAGGCGGGCGCCAGCGAGGGGTGGGACGCGAAGTGCAGGTGCACGTAGCTGATGAGGGCGCGCTCGACCAGGTAGCCCTCGGCCCGCTCCCCGCCGCCGGGCACGCGCAGCCGATACGCGCGCCTGACGGCTTCGGGCACCGGGCCCAGGCTCGAGGCGTGGAACTCCTGGCCGCGGGCGACGGTGCCCGCCCGGCCCAGCGGACAGCCGGCGGCCAGCGTCACCTCCCGGTAGCCGAGCGTGATGCCGTGCGCGCGCATGCGCACGGCGGCCGGCAGGACGCCGACCATCGGATGGACGTGACCGTCGAGATCCTCGATGGAGTCGGCCAGGAACATGAGCCCGCCGCACTCGGCATACACCGGCCGGCCGGCCTCGACGAAGCGGCGGACCGCCGTGCGCACGCTCGTGTTGTCGCCGAGCGCGCGGGCGTGCAGCTCGGGGTATCCCCCGCCCAGGTAGAGCCCGGCGACGTCGGGGACGTCGGCGTCGGCGAGGGGGCTCCAGGCGACCAGCTCGGCGCCGGCGGCTCGCAGGCGCTCGAGATTCTCCGGGTAGTAGAACTGGAACGCGGCGTCGCGCGCGATCCCGATCCGGACGCGGCCACGTGCCGGCGCCAGCGTGGGCGGGGCGGGTGACGTGTGCACTCCCCCGGCCCCCCGGGGCCAGGCTCGCTCGGCGGCCCACGCGTCGTCGAGAGGACAGGCGACAGTGAGCAAGCGGTCCAGGTCGACGTGGGCTTCCACGGCGTCGCCGAGGCGGCGGGCCAGGTCGGCCGTCAGGGCTCCCTCGGCGGCGGTGTGCAGGCCGAGGTGCCGCTCGGGCAGCGTGAGCTGCGGATCGTGGGGGATGGCGCCGAGCCACTCGGCGCGACAGGCCCCGTGGATCGCGTCGGCGATCCAGCCCGCATGGGCGGCGCCGCCGATCCGGTTGGCGATGACGCCGGCCACGCGGAGGTCGGCGTCGAAGCGCTCGAAGCCGAGCGCCGTGGCGGCGGTGCTGCGGGCGGCGGCGGCGGCGTCGAGCACGAGAACGACCGGGGCGCCGAGCCACTTGGCGATCTGGGCCGTGGAGCCCTCCTCGGTGGCGCCGTCGAGGCCGTCGAAGCAGCCCATGACGCCCTCCACGACCGCGACGTCCGCCCCGGCCGTGGCGCGCGCGACCGTCTGCAACACGCTCGATCGCCCGCACATCCAGCCGTCGAGATTGTAGGAGGGGCGGCCGGTGACCACCGCGTGCAGGCCGGGGTCGATGAAGTCCGGCCCCACCTTGAACGCCTGCACGGTGAGCCCCCGACGGCGCAGCGCCGCCAGCAGCCCCAGCGTGATCGAGGTCTTTCCCACCCCGCTGGCGACGCCCGCGACGACCAGCACGCGCGCGCTCATCGCGGCCCGTCGACACCGGCCGACTTGAACGTCGCCATCTCCGCGTAGACCGCGGCGGCGGCCCGGGCCAGCGGCACGAACAGCGCCGCCCCCGTCCCCTCGCCGAGCCGCATGTCGAGCGCCAGGTAGGGCTCGAGCCCCAGGTGGCGCAGGGCCAGGGCATGGCCGGGCTCGGCCGAGCGGTGCGAGGCGAGGAGCGTGTGTCGGGCATCGGGGGCCAGCGCGACGGCCACGAGCGCGGCGGCGCCGGCGATGAAGCCGTCCAGCACGACCGGCACGCGGTGCGCCGCGCCCGCCAGGATGACACCGACCAGCCCGGCGATCTCGAACCCGCCGAGCCTGGCGAGCACGTCGAGGCCGTCGCTCGCATCGGCCGCGTTCACCCGCAGGGCGCGCTCGACGACGGCCACCTTGCGCCGGTGGCCGGCATCGTTCACGCCGGTCCCCCGGCCGGTGACCGCGGCGGCCGGCTCACCGGTGAGGGCGGCGGTGATCGCGCTGGCCGCGGTCGTGTTGCCGATGCCCATCTCGCCGGTGCCGAGCAGGTCGGCGCCGGCCGCGACCGCCTCCCCGGCGAGGGCGGCGCCGGCCACGATCGCCTGCTCGGCCCGCGCGTGCGTCATGGCCGGACCGAGCGCGATGTTGGCCGTGCCGGAGCCGACGCGCCGCACGACGAGCCCGGCCGGAGCGCCGAGCGGGGTGGCGACGCCGAAGTCGGCCACGACCACGCGGGCGCCGGCCTGCCGGGCCAGCACGTTCACCGCGGCGCCGCCGCGCAGGAAGTTCTCGACCATCTGCGCGGTCACGGCTTGCGGATAGGCGCTGACCCCCTCGGCGACGACCCCGTGGTCGGCGGCGAACGTGAAGATCACGGGCGCGCTGACGCGCGGCGGCGCGCCGGTGATCGCCGCCAGCCGCACCGCGAGCTCCTCCAGGCGGCCCAGGCTGCCGGGCGGCTTGGTCAGCGAGTCGAGATGGCCTCGCGCCTCGGCGGCGGCGGCCACGCGGGGGCCGCCGATCGCCTCACGGAGCTTCTGGAGCTCGGACATCGGACGGGCTCGCAGGGGGGACGTCCTTGAGGACGAGGGGCTGGCCGGCGACGAGCAGCACCACCCGGTGGGCCGCCGCCGCCACCCGCTGGTTGACGATGCCCAGCACATCGCGGAAGCGCAGGCCCTCGGCGGTGGGCGGGTGCACGCCGAGCCCGACCTCGTTGGACACGATCCGCACGTCGGCGGCCGGCGCGGCGGCGAGGGCCGCCAGCCGGTCGGCCTCCTTCGCGATCGCCTCGTCGCTGTCCCCCCGCCCCATGAGGTTCGCGACCCACAGCGTGAGGCAATCGACGACGACCGTGTCGGCGGCCCTCAGGGCCTCGCGCAGGCGGGGGACGAGATCGTGCGGAGCTTCCAGCGTCGTCCAGTGAGGCGAGCGCTCGGCCCGGTGGCGCGCGATCCGGGCGGCCATGTCGGGATCGCCGGCCTCGGCGGTGGCGACGACGGTGACGCGCCCCCGCGAAGGCAGGCCGGCCAGCGCGAACCGGCTCTTGCCGCTGCGCGCCCCGCCCAGGATGAAGAGTGACGACGACACCGTTGCCGGATCCTCCCGCGAAGACCGGTGACGAGTGCGCGCCCGGGCAGGTTTCCTGGCTCTCGGATCGTCCTACTCCCCGCGCCTTCCCAGCCTCACGGCCAGTGGCATCAGCGGGTTTCGTCCCCGATTACAGTGACGGGGTCGCGGCGGTCTCGCACCGCCTTCCCTGGGGTCCATGCAAGGCACCCGGGCGCGTACAGCGCGCAAACCGTAACAGAAGCCGGGCGAGGCCGCAACCGGGGGCTAGCCCTTCCGGTCCTTGTCGGCGTACGACACCGCCAGGCCGGCGCCGGCGTCCGACTGGATGCCGTAGGGCGGCACCGGGTAGCGCAGGCCGTTCCTCGACAGCGCCGCCAGGCCGTCGATCACCTTCGACAGATAGCGCGGCGGGATCGCCATCAGCAGCTCGTCGTCGGCGACGCCCCCGTAGCGCCGCTCGGCGTAACATGGGATCGTCAGCGCGGGCTCGCCCGTGCGCAGGGCCTTGCCCCACGAGTCGGCGCACGCCGACTCGCCCACCGACGTGAAGGACAGCTTCCGGTAGCCCGTCCACTGCAGCCCGTTGATGAAAAAGATCATCTGCCCCGGCGTACCGTAGATGAGGCAGATGTCGGGCGGGTTCAGGCGGCCCGCCGTGAGCGGCGAGACGGCCATCGCCCGGAAGCGGCCGTGGGGCACGACGTCCATCGCGCGCTGGTGGGCGGCGGCGTCCTCGAGGGTCTGGAACCACACGCCGGCCATCCGCTTGCCGGACAGCCACTCGTCGTCCTGCGGGTGCAGGCCGATCACGGCGCCGCACTGCGCCCCGACGAGATCGTCCATCGTGATCCCGATCGTCCAGCCGAGCTGGCGGGCCTGGGCGACGATCTGGTCGGTGGTGTGGCGGGCCCGTGGCCGCCGGATCTTGGGGATCGCCTCCATCTCCTCCACGGTCTCGAACAGCTTCATGCCGATCGGGATCGAGCGCAGGCGCAGGTAGCGGTTCAGCCCGTCGACGATCGCGTTCCAGTCGTAGGTGCCGGTGGTCTTGTCGCTGTCCATCGTGGCCTCATCCCCTCGTGGGTGTCATGGGACGCCGGTGTGGCGCCCGAACGTTACCAGTTCCGCAGCCGGTCGATGTCGCGGCGCTCGCGCTTGGTCGGTCGGCCGGCCCCCGGCTCGCGCCGGGGTGGCGGCGCCCACCGCGGCTGGCGAGGCTCGGGCGGCGTGAGATCCTCGAACAGCGCGCGAGCGACGGCCGGTGGCCCGCGTCGCTCGTCGAGCGCCGTGACCTTCAGGATCCGCCGTCGGCCTTGCGGCAGCGTCACCTGCACGACGTCGCCCGGACGCAGGGCCCGGGCCGGCTTGGCCGCCTGCGCGTTGACGTCGACCTTGCCGCCGTCGCAGGCCCGGGCCGCCAGGCTGCGCGTCTTGAACACGCGCGCCGCCCACAACCACCTGTCGACCCGCACGGAATCGACCGGTCCCGTCACGGCCAGACGGTATCATAGGGCTCACCATGCTCGTCAGGGGCCACGCGACGCGCGCTCACTTGACTGCCGCGCTGCTGGTCCTCGCGACGACGGCCGGGGCCGCCGCCCGGGTCGTCGTCGAGGACTGGTCGGCGCACCCCGTGGGCAACACGGGCCTCCCCGGCGGATGGAAGGGGCAGAACTGGGGCAGCCCCAAGTACGACTTCGCGATCGTCGACACCGGGGGCCAGAAGGCGCTGCACATGCGCAGCGCCAACGAGGGATCGACCATCTCCAGGGAGATCAAGGACACGGTGGACCTCGAGGACACGCCGCTCCTGGAGTGGTCCTGGAAGGTGACGGCGCTGCCCAGGAACGGCAACTCGTGCCGGAAGGCGACCGACGACCAGGCCGCCCAGGTCTACGTCACCTGGCCCCGCTTTCCGCAAGCCGTCCGCTCCCAGATCATCGGCTACGTCTGGGACACGACCCAGCCGGTCGGCACCATCTGCAAGAGCGAGAAGACGGGCACGGTGACCTACGTGGTGGTCCGCTCGGGGCCCGCGGGCCTCGGCACCTGGCTCACCGAGCGACGCAACGTCGTCGAGGACTACCGGCGGATCTACGGTGGCGAGCCCACGACGCCGGCCGCCGTCTCGATCGCCATCGACTCCAACGACACCGACTCGAGGGCCGAGTCGTTCGTCGGCGCTCTCCTGTTCCGCAGTCCGTGAGCGGGCACCGGCCGGGAAAGGTTTTCGCCACTATCCGTGTGATCGCGCTTGCGGTGGTGGCGAGTCGTGCCTATGCTCGGGCCGCCGTGTCGATCCAGCATCGTCGCGAGACCGTCCTGGAGGTCCTCCCGGCGCGGCCCGGGCCGATCCGCCTGGCCGGGCCGGCCGAGGTTCCGGCGCCAGCCGGCGGCCGCCCCGTGACAATCGATGGTACGCGGATTGCGTGACCTCGATCGCATGCCGTCCGGCGGCTTCTTCTCGGTCGACTCGCTGCGCGGGGTCTGGGTCCTGGTCGTCGACAGTCACCCTCGCGGCCGCGACACCCTGGGCGAGATCCTGTCGTACTGCGGGGCGCTGGTGACGCCGATGGCGTCGGTGGCCGACGCGCTGAGCGTGATGCGCCAGGTGAAGCCCGACGTGCTGATC
>Ga0299914_10000502_pt1 | contig 23741 bp, 15 predicted proteins | sample RVTome_10_FD_201361 | JGI IMG/M metagenome (GOLD analysis project Ga0299914, IMG submission 201361) | Soil microbial communities from uranium-contaminated site in the Upper Colorado River Basin, Wyoming, United States - RVT153D57 (version 2) ...
CGGAGTCGTCAGCACATGAGGGTTCATCGCGGTCAAGTCGGCTGTGAGCCCGTGCCCGCGCCGGAGAGGAACTCGCGACCCGCGTCGTCCCGAACGACCGACGCACTGAAGGCGAATCCGACACTCGTCAGTCGAGCAGCTCCTCAGGTCCAGGCGTCCCGACCGCCGTGCGTCGGCGAGACTACGACCCCGAGGCGACGGCTGTCCTTCGGGAAGTTCCCCTGGAAGTCCCGACTACGGCCCGGCCCATGGAACGTGGTTACGCTGGCCTCGATCGAACCCTGATCGCTGGGCGGACACCTGCTCAGGTGGTCCCCGCCCAACGGATGATCGCGACCCACCTGTACTCTTCGATCTCGCCGTCCTCGTCGTACACCGGCCACACCTCGGTCGTGAGCAGGAAGCCGACGTGCATGGTGTTCGACGTCAGCGCCACGATCACCATTGGCGCGAGGACGTTCTGATGGAGCTGGAACGGAATCCCGGCGTCGTACCGGATCCCCTCGAACTCCTCGAGGTAGACCTCGGCGCGGGGGTTCGACCCGGACGGAGCGGGCAGCGCGACGGACGCCGTGGCGCCGATGGCCTGGACGGCGGCCGCACCCCAGCTGGGCTGCACCCGCCAGGTGACCTTGTTGACTACGATCGGGCTGCCGAACCCGCCGATTCCGCCCAGCTGGAGGGTCAGGGTGGTGCCTTGCGCGGGAGGCGGGGCGTCGACGGCGGTGATCGTGAAGGCTGCGTCGGCGAAGCGCGGGCCGCCGACCACGACTCCGTTGAGAGTGCTGGCGCTCGTCGGGTTGACCGCGAAGGCGCTGCCGGTCACTCCGACGGCCACGCCGTCGAGGGTCACCGGCAGCCCCCCGACCTCCTCGCCCGTGTCGGTTCGCTTCGCCGTGACGGTGGCTGTCGTCGGCGTCCCGACCGTTGTGCCGGCCGGGCTCACGGACACTGACAGGGTCCCCCGCCTGACCTCGATGGAGTTCTCCGGGTTGCCCTGTGAGCCGCACAGTCGCTGGTAGGCCCAGATCCGGTCGCGTTCGCGCAGTGCCCTCGGAAGCGGAAGTCTCGCAGTCCCGTCCGTCGCGGTGCGCATGGCCCAGATGCGCTGATCGAGCACCGACACGACACTTGCACCCAGAAGGGCACCGGAGACGACGAGATCGGTGTCGCCGGGAAGCGGGGCGGCGATCTTCAGGTCCGGCAGCGGGTTCGGTACGGCGGTCACCAGCACCACGTCGGTGTCCGGCGGTGAGTTGCAGCCGACGTACTGCACCACGACCTCGTCCCCGGCGGCGAGGGGGAACCACAGCGGCAGGGTGACGGGAAGGGTGAGGCGGGGAGAGAAGGTGTCGGCGAGCTGGCGACCGGTCGCGGTGGAGCGCAGCACGCCGAGTCCCCAGCCGCTGGGCTCGACCCGCACCGTCTGGACGCAGCTGTAGATCGGGCCACGTATCTGCGGGCGCGGCGGTGGGTAGTCGACGAAGCCCTCGCCAGCGCGCGGATACTCGCGCGCGATGCCCGCAGGTGAAGTCAGCGTGCACAGCGTCTGACGGACATGGACGTGGACGACCGGGCCGGCGCCGCCTCCGACGACCTGCGGCAGGTCGAACTCCTGGGTGCCTCCTGCCGCACCGGCGATCATCAGCGGTGTCTCCGGGCCCCACCCCCCGATCGCGTTGTCCCATGAGGCGGTGGAGAACTCCACCGTCGCACCCGCCACCAGCCCTTCGACGGCGATCCGCTGGCTCTCCGGGCAGTACCACAACGGACGCGGGCTCGGCGGCGCGACTTCCGGGCCGACCGCCGTGCGAGTCTCGTCGGAGTCGATCTCGCAGTTGGGGAGCCGCTGCCACACCCGCACTCCCCCCTCGACCAGGCGACGGGAGAGGCCACCGCGGAAGGTGGTGTCCGGGGCACGCCAGGTGGAGGTTGTTCCGTCCTCGTGCTCCATAGTGACCCGGGCCGTCGGCACCACCCCGGCAAGGTTGATCTCCATCTGGCAGGCGGCGAGCGGCCCCACGATCTGTGGGGGGTCGAGCTCCTGCTCGATGTCGACGTGGGTCACAGGCTCGGAGAAACCCTTCGGCCCGGTGCCAGAGCCGGGGAGGGACTGGCTCGCTTCGAGGCGGTCGCCGACGTCGAGCCCGGAGCTGAACGAGACCCATTCACGGGGTCGGGAGACGCCCTGTACGGCCAGGACCGCGGAGCCGATCCTGACGGTGACCTGTGCGCCCGGCACCAGCCCGGACAACAGGGCGGCGTCGGAGCACTGGTTGAGGATGCACGCGAATGTCGGCGCCGGCAGGTCCGCCGGTGGTGGCAGCACGGGCGTGCCGTGGACGGACTTGCCGGACACGTCCGAGCCGCGGCTCTGGACGGCCACGAGCGAAGTGCCTTCGCGCAGCGGCTCCGTGACGATGAGCCAGACGGTGCCGTTCGCCGTCGCGGTGCCGAAAGCGTGCTGAGTCCCGTCATCAGCCATGACCTCGACGTCAGCCCCGTCGAGAACCCCGTCGACGCGCACGGTCGGGCTGGTCGTGATGACCGGCCCCTTCACGATTGGTGCTGCCAAGGTCGCCATCGCTGGCTCCTATCGATCGGCCGGTGATGGCAACAACGTAGGACCGCGCCCTAACCGGCCGCAACGGTGTCCGCGGTCCGTGGTGTACCCGCTGGGTTGACGGGCATCAGCCGATCGCGAAGCCCTGGCCTCTGGATCGATGATGGACGCGCCGTCGCCAACCGCGAGCACCGGCGCCCGCATCCCACGCCGCTTGCAGTGCGGGAGCAGATCCGCCCACGACTCGGCGGACTCGCGGAACCCGTCGGCCAGCGCGATCAGCTCCTGCCCTCGACACGACCCCCAACATCACAAGCAGGCACACCTTGTCCTGCTCCAGGCGGACCTTGATGTGGATCCGTCCACCCAGCGGTGCACGTAGTCGGGTCCTTCAACGACCGTTTGCCGAACGCCGCGGCGTCGTCTCGCGACTGCGCGGTGCGCCGGGTGATCGTCGCCGCCGGACAGGCCGGCCGCGGGGCCGAGGAACTGCTCCAACGCGGGCACGAAGTCGCTTGTGCGCGATCAAGGACGTGTTCTCTAACCGGATCGTGGGCTACTCCATCGACTCCCGGATGAAGTCCCGGCTCGCCGTCGCCGCGCTCACCAACGCGGTCGCCAGGCGTCGGATACACCGACGAAGACATTCTCCACATCATCGAAGTGACGGCAATCTTCAACTACAACGTCCGCTTGGCCACCGCCACCGGGCTGGTTCCCAACGTGGAGTACTACGACCTCGGTAGGCTGCGACCGGCTGCGGAGTGACGCCCAGGCCCTGCACATGCCAGCCAACGCCCCGTCGGCTAGGAACATCCGGCCGCGGGAATCGTCTGGTGGCACCCAACCGAAAGTTTGCGGGCTGCCGGCCCAGGATTCTGCGGCGAATCGGCCACCGCTGTCTTCGCGGAGTGCGCTCCAACTCGCCGCTCAGACCTGGTCCACCGCCACAGGCAGGCCAGCCGCGCCACGTCAAGGCCTGAGGTTCGTAGGACTGACGGACCGGCGCGGACGCGGGCGGTTGGAGTTCCACCAGGCCCGGCAGCGGAGCCTTTCGCATTCTAGGGCGGCGGGCTGAGCCTCGATCTGTGGACCGGCCTGGCGTGCGAGCTGAACTGCGGCGCGTCGTCACGGCCGGCGACTGAGTCTTCGACTTCTTCGCCGTCAACGGTGTGACGGCCAAGTGGCTCGGGCGATGGGCTGCCGCTTCGTCATGGTGGACTCCAGCGCGGAGGCGGCCGAGGTGATGCGGGCCCGTCTCGGCGGCGACCGGGTCGTCTACCTCGACGCAACCGGCTCCAGAAGCGCGTGGGCGCTACTCCAGCCGAGCGACAGACTTATGCCGGCACAGCATCCGAATTCCCTCGGACGCCCACCCGTCCGAACTGAAAGGGTTCTCGACCTTGCTCGGACAGACGCAGGACATGGGTGGCCGAATCCGGCGTTCGGAATGACGAAGTGCCTTCGCCCTCACTCAGTGCGAGTCACGTGGGACGGCCGCGCCCCGTCGTCCCATCAGAAAGTCGAAGTCGGCGCCCTTGTCGGCTTGCTGCACGTGGTTGAGGTAAAGCCAGTCGTAGCCGCCGGTCGGCGCCGCAGCGGGGGCTTGCCACGCCGCCCGCCGGGACAACTCGGAGTCCGGTACGTCAAGGGTCAGGGTGCGCGACGGGACGTCAAGTGTAATGCGATCGCCGGTCCGCATCAGTGCGAGTGGGCCACCCACCGCCGCCTCCGGGGCGACGTGCAGGACCACGGTTCCATACGCCGTGCCACTCATACGCCCGTCGGAGATCCGGACCATGTCCGTGACTCCATCGTCGAGCAGCTTCCTCGGGATGGGCACGTTCGCGACCTCCGGCATACCGGGATAGCCCTTCGGACCGGCCCCGCGGATTACCAGGATGTCGTCCCTTTCCACTGGCAGGTCCGGTGAGTCGCAGATGTCGTGGTACTCCTCGGGTGAATCGAACACGACTGCGCGACCGCTATGGCGCAGCAGGTGTGGCGAGGCTGCCGACTGCTTGATCACAGCGCCGTCCGGACACAGGTTGCCGCGCAATACGGCGGTTCCCGAGCCGGCCGGTAGGAGTGGATCGTCGAACGATCGGATCACGCCGCGGTTCCAGCACTCCGCCGTCTCGACTTCGTCGGCGATCGTTCGCCCTGTCACGGTGAGTTGTGAGCCGTCGAACAGGCCTGCTTCGATCAGCTCGCGCAGGACGACGGGAACTCCACCGGCGTAGCAGAAGTCCTCCATGAGGAATCGGCCCGAGGGCATCAGATCGACGATCGTCGGCACCCGCTCGGTGAGCTTGTCGAAATCATCGAGTTCCAGCGGCAGTTCAAGACGTCCCGCGAGTGCTTGCAGATGAATTATCGCGTTGGTCGATCCGCCGATCGCCGCGTTCGCCCGGATCGCGTTCTCCAATGCTCCGCGGGTGATGATCCGGCTCGGACGAAGATCGCCATCGACCAGCTCGACTATCCGCTGACCGGCGTGCTGGGCCGTCTCGTACCGGCGCGCGTCCACGGCCGGCCAGCTCGCGGAGCCCGGCAGCTGCATTCCCATTGCCTCGGCGAGGCAAGCCATTGTCGAGGCCGTTCCCATCGTCATGCAATGCCCTTGCGAACGGGCCATGGCGCCCTCTGCCAGCTGGCACTCGGCGGGAGTCATCCGGCCCGCGATCAGCTCGGCCTCGAGACGCCACACCTGAGTTCCCGAGCCGACGTCCTGGCCCCGATACTTGCCGTTCAGCATCGGCCCGCCGGTCACCATGATCGTTGGCAGGTCCACGCTCGCGGCCGCCATCAGGAGGCCAGGAGTCGTCTTGTCGCACCCGGAGAGCAGTACGACGCCGTCGAGCGGATTGGCCCGCATCAGTTCTTCGGCCTGGAGGGCGATCAGGTTGCGGTAGTACATGGCCGTGGGACGGATCAACGATTCGCCGGTCGCCATCACCGGAAACACGAGAGGGAAGCCGCCTGCTTGCCATACACCGCGCTTCACCGCCTCGGCGAGCCGGTCGAAATGGGCGTTGCAGGGCGCGAGTTCGGACCATGTCGTGGCAATGCCGATCACCGGACGCCCGTCGAAGACCGCATGGCCGTAGCCCTGATTCCGCAACCAAGACCGGTGCAGCATTCCGGCCCGTCCGGTGGCGCCGAACCACTGCTGGCTACGCCGCGCGCGGTCATCCACTGTCATCACCGCCGCCCTCTCACTCCGATCACAGACGGACCTCCTCAGTCAGCGATCGCGGCCAGATTGCTGTGCTGGAGAAGGAGACAGTGCGCGGATGTCGACCGCTCCTGTGTACCGCTTTGCAATCTCGCCGCCGTCACTGCGGCTGACAATGGAGAAGGTTCCGACATGCCGAAGGGCATCGGCTGAGTAGCCGAGATGTACCTCGATGTTGCCGGCTTCGACCGCATAGGCCATTCGCCGGTCATAGAAGCCCAACTGACCGGTTGGCAACTGGAACCGGATGGCTTTGCGTTCGCCGGCTTGGGCCGACACGCGGGCGAAGCCCTTCAACTCCAGCACTGGCCTGGTCACACTGGCCTGGCGATCGCGGACGTACAGTTGCAGAACGTCTTCGCCGGCTCGATCACCCGTGTTGACGGCGACCGCATCGATGTCGATGGTCTCGCCGGCAACCACTTGCGTGCCTGAGAGTGTTGCCTTCTCGATCTCGAAGTTGGTGTAGGTCAAGCCGTGTCCAAACGCGTAGCGCGGCCGGGTCGACAACTCGACGTAGTCTCCATGCCAGTGTGATCGGCCACCGGAGAGCTTGTGCCCGTAGTAGACCGGCACTTGCCCGACGGCTCTCGGGTACGAGATGGGCAGCTTCCCACTCGGGCTGGTCTGCCCGAGGAGTGTTTCGGCCACCGCCTGCGCGCCGCACTGCCCTGGCAGCCAGGCCATCAGCACCGCTGCGCTGTGTTCGTGCAAGAAGTCGCTACCGACCGGCCGGCCTGCGACCAGCACCGCCACGATAGGAGTACCGGTTGCCGCCACGGCCCGGACCAACTCCTCCTGCACACCGGGCAGATCCAGCGACCCGCGGTCACGCGCTTCTCCGGACGTGGCCTCGGTCGTCAGGCCGGATCGATCACCGAGCACCAGGATCGCAACATCGGCGGCCGCGGCGTTGGCCACTGCTTCGTCGAACCCTTCGGTCGAAGCGTCGAGCACCGCGCAGCCGCGAGTGAAGCGAAGCCGGTCGCCGATGCGGGCCGCCAGTTCGTCACGGATGGTCGGTACGCCGTCGAAGCCTTCCTCGAGTTCGAGATCATCCGGGATCGTCATCATCTCGCCGAGCAGCCCGCGCCGTTGGCGAGCCTCAGCCAGTGCCTCGACGTGCGCAGGAAAGGAATAGTCGCCCAAGAGGTGGCGAGCATCGTCCGCATTCGGCCCGATCAGGGCGACAGCACCGATGTCAGGGCTAAGCGGAAGAATGCCGCGATCATTCTTCAGCAGAACAAAGCTGCGCCGCGCGATCTCGAGTGCGATCTCACGGTGTTCCACCGTGTCGACCGCATCCGCCACAGTGCCCTCGTCTGCATACGGATTCTCGAACAGCCCCAGCTCGAACTTGTGGCGGAGCACCCGAGCCACGGCGGCATCGATGGCGTCGGAGCTCACCCGCTCGGTACCGACCGCCCGCGCCAACGGCTCGGCGTACGCATCGGCACTGGGCAGCTCGACGTCCACTCCTGCCGAGAGCGCAAGCGCGGCCGCCTCCATGCTGTCCCTAGCCAACTGGTGGTACGAGAACAGCTCCTCCACGGCGAAGTAGTCCGACACGACGGTGCCGGTGAACCCCCACTCGTCGCGGACCACATCGGTGACCAGCTCGTGGTTGGCATGGCACGGAACACCGTCGAGCTCGTGGTACCCGGCCATGATCGACTCGAGACCCGCCTCACGAACGGCCACCTCGAACGGATACAGGTACACCTCGTGCAACAGGCGCGGCGGTATGTGCGCCGGCGCCCAGTTCATCCCGCCCTCGGAGGCTCCGTAGCCGACCAGGTGCTTTGCCGTCGCGATCACTCCATCAGCCAGTGACTCACCTTGAAGGCCACGCACGAAGGCCACGCCCATCCTCGACACCAGGTACGGGTCCTCGCCGTAAGTCTCTTCGGTGCGTCCCCATCGCGGATCCCGCACCACGTCCAACACCGGCGACAGCCCCTGGTGGCTGCCGGTTGCTCGCATCTGCGCGCGCACTGCGTCCGCGAGCCGCCGGTTGAGCTCGGGCTCCCAGGTGCTGGCGACGCCGATCGCCTGCGGGAAGATTGTGGACTCGCGGGCCATGACGCCGGAGCACACTTCCTCGTGGACGATCGCCGGTATACCGAGGCGAGTCTGCGTGACGAGGAACCGCTGGACGTCGTTGGTCAGCCGGGCGACCTCGCGGGGTCGGAGGCTGGTGGCCCCGGCCGGCCGGGTCAGGTGGCCGAGTCCATGAGCCAGGACCGGACGCGCTCGCTCGGAAGCGAACCGATTGCCTTCGAGCAGCATGAACGACCACGCGCTACCCAACTGCGCGAGCTTCTCCTGCAACGTCATCCGGTTCAGCAGGTCGGCGACCCGCTCAGGCACCGGGGCATTCGCATCTCGGTAGAGGGCTTCGGCGTGCGGTTCGGCAATAGTCACATCCACTCTTTCTCTAGCTTTGCCAAAGCCGGGCGGGCGGCGCGCCGACACTTACGTTGCAGAAACGTCAACCTGGCCGTCCTTTCTGTCGGTACTGCACAAGCGGGGGTTGCCTGGGAAACTGGTCCGCTCACTCCCGTGGCGGTGCCGTTGACTCACGAATGATCAGGCGCGTTGGTATGAGTACCTGACGGGGGCCGCCGGCGTTTCCGTAGACGAGTGCCTGCAGGAGCCGGGCAGCTTCGAAGCCCAGGCGATGCATGGACTGGTCGATCGTCGTCAGTGTCGGCTTGGACAGCGCCGACTCTGGGACGTTGTCGAAGCCAATGATCGAAAGATCACCGGGAACGTCGAGCCCGAGTTCTCCTGCAACCTCCAACACCTTCAGCGCCATGCCATCGCTTGCCGCGAAGACGGCACTCGGCCGGTTTTCCGAGCCGAGCAGCGCTCGCGCAGGAGCGATCGCCGTCTCCCGGTGAAAATCACCCCTGCCGATGAGCGACGGGTCGATCGAGATCCCAGCCCGGGTCAGCGCTTGACGGTAACCCTCCTCACGCGCCCAGGCGGCCGCCAAGCTCGAGCGCCCGGCGATGAATCCGATGCGTTTGTGACCGAGCTCGAGAAGGTGGTCGACAGCGGTCACGGCACCGGCAAGATTGTCGGCGGTCACCGACGGTAGTGTCGAGTCACGCACCGGATCGATCGCCACCACCGGCACGTTGCTCTTCACGTCACTCCACGGCGTGACAATGATGCAGCCGTCCGTCAGCGTGCCGGCCAGCCGGGTCACGTGCCGCTGCTCCCACCCGGCCGAGCGGGCGCCGTACGTGTCGCTGTTGGCGTAGACGATCAGATCGAGGCCGGTACCGCTCAGTGCCTCCATGACGCCTTTGAGAACCTCGACCGTGTACGACTCGAAGCTGTGGGTCACGAAGCCCAGCACTTTCGTCCGGCTCCGCCGTAGGCTCGTGGCGACGAGGCTCGATTCGTATCCAAGCTGGTCGATGGCAGCGCGTACCTTCTCGAGGGTCTTCGCGCTCACCCCGTAGTGGCCGTTGACGACGCGGGACACTGTGGCGTTGGAGACGCCTGCCGCCCGGGCGACATCGTTCATTGTCACCGGCCCCCGCACTTCGGTCATGGCACCTCCACCGTTGCCTTTGCCATCCGCCGACGATGTCATGGTGACCTGTCGTAAACGTAACCGATAACGATTACATCGTATCGGAATGCGTTCTCCGAAGCATTCATGATCCGCGTAGTCATCGGATCACCTCCTTCAACGTGGCCATCCAAAATTCTGTCGGCCTATTCAGGTGTTGGCCGCGCAAGCCGAATCACATTCCATGAGACGGGTCGTAGCCGTACCCGCGTCGTCTTCCCGTCCACTTCGGAGCCGGATGATCTGGTGGGCCGGACCCGGTTCGGTTGGGCTTCAGTGTTCACCGCGCGGATGTCGTCGTCGGCCAGTTGGAGATGCTCGACCACTCGGTAGCCGCGGAACGCCTGGTGGCGGATCGACAGTTCCACCGCTTCGTCCTCCCGCCGGTTGACGGCGAACACTGCCACCTCACCCCTTTCTTCGTCATAGGTGGCTACCGCGTGGACGAGCGGCGCGTCACCGTACTTCTTCGTCGGGTAGGTCGGCGTCTGCACGTCGACCCGGAGAACGTGTCCGCGGGCGAACCGGGCTGTGTACGCGAACGGATAGAAGGTCGTCTGTCGCCAGGACGTGCCGGCCGGCTCTGCGCGGATGGGAGCGATCGCATTCACGAGCTGTGCCAGGCAGGCTACCGTCACGCGGTCGCTGTGTCTGAGAAGAGTGATCAGCAAGCTACCCACCACTACGGCATCGGCGACGTTATAGGTGTCTTCGATCAGCCGCGGTGCGACCGGCCAGTCCGTCAGTGCCTCCTGCTCGCTTACGTGCGACTGATACCAGACATTCCATTCGTCGAACGACAGGTTGATTCTCTTACGACTGCGCGCTCTGGCCCCTACGTGATCCGCGCTGGCTATCACTGAGTCGATGGAGCGTTCCATGTCGATCGCGGAGGCCAGAAAGCTTCCTAGATCACCGTCCGTCTCCTCGTAGTAGGAGTGCAGTGAGATGTAGTCGACTAGGTCGTACGCCTCCTCGAGAACGGTCGCCTCCCATGTCCCGAACGTCGGCATCGAGGAGTGCGAACTCCCGCACGCGACAAGTTCCAGATCGGGGTCGAGCATTCGCATCGCCCGCGCCGTTTCAGCGGCCAATCTGCCGTACTCGGCGGCGGTCTTGTGGCCGATTTGCCACGGCCCGTCCATTTCGTTGCCCAGGCACCACAGCCGGACATCGAACGGCTTGCTGTGGCCGTGCGACGCTCGGAGGTCGGACCAGTACGTGCCGCCGGGATGGTTGCAGTACTCCAGCAAGTTGCAAGCCTCTTGCACACCGCGGGTACCGAGGTTGATCGCCATCATCGGCTCGACCCGGGCCCTTCGTGCCCACGAGACGAACTCTCCCGCGCCGAACGAGTTGGTCTCCAGGGAGTGCCATGCCAGGTCGAGCCGTTGCGGGCGGGCCCCGACGGGGCCGACGCCGTCTTCCCACCGGTAGCCCGACACGAAGTTGCCCCCGGGGTAGCGGACGACGCTGACGCCGAGTTCGCTCGTGAGGGCGAGCACATCGCCGCGAAAGCCGTCCTCGTCGGCGGACTCATGGCCGGGTTCGAAGATGCCCGTATAGACGCACCGCCCAAGGTGCTCCACGAACGAGCCGAACAGCCGCGGTGGCACATCGGCGACGTGAAAGGCCGGGTCGATTGTCAGCGCTGCACTCTCACCCATTGATTGCTACCTACCGCCCGTCCCGAGTTGGCCCAGGCCGTTGATGAATTGCTTGCGCATCAGGAAGAACAGAATCATTATCGGCACCACCGCGATGACCGATGCGGTCATCACCAAGTCCCATCGTGACCGGTAGAGACCCACCAACGAGGTGATGCCCACCGCGAGTGGGTAGTTCTCTTCCGACCGCATCACGATGAGCGGCCAGAGCAGGTCGTTCCACTGCTCCAACGAGAAGATGATGGCCAAAGTCGCCATGGCCGGCTTGACCATCGGCACCACGATCTGGAAGAAGATCCGGTACTCCGACGCACCGTCGACCCGGGCCGCGTCGAAGACGTCCTGCGGCAAGCCCAGAATGTATTGACGCATGTAGAACAAGCCGAAGGCATGGGCCAGCGCCGGCAGGATCACCCCGAGATGCGTGTCGATAAGGCTCAGGTTGATCAACAAGATGAACAACGGAATGAGTAGCAGGTGGAACGGCAACATCTGCGACGCCAGCACACCCACGAAGATCGCGTTGCGGAAGGGGAAGTTGAGCTTGGCAAGTGCGTAGGCCGCCATCGTGACGACGAGCAGTGAGCCGATGACACTGCCGACCGCGAGGATCATCGAATTCGCGAGCCAAACCAGGATCGGGGTCTCCTGGAACAGCGCCTGGAAGTTGGAAAGGGTGATCGTGGTCGGGAAGAACTGGCCGGCGTCAGCGAATATCCGGTTCCCCGGCCGTAGCGCGCTGATCAACAGCCAGTAGAACGGGATCAGGAAGGCGATCGCTACGATGACCAAGATCGCTGTAGTGAGGATCTTCTTGCGCCGGGCGGAAACCACGCGGTGCCAGCGATCGTGCCGAAGCGGAGGTTCGTCAGCGCGGGGTCCGGGCTGTGGCTCCGCCGGAGCGGCCAACCGGATCCGATCATGTTGTTCGGGGGTCATGTGTCCGGGGTTCTCCCTCTCGGTGCTCATGTCGATCAGTCCCGCTTGAAGAAGCCGAAGACCTTCAGCACGACCAGCGACAGCGTGACAATGATCAGTGCGAGAACAACGCCGATCGCTGAGGCGTATCCGAGCTGGAACGATGTGAACGCGGTCCGGTACAGATAGACCACGACGCTCAGCCCGCCCTGCCCGGGCCCGCCGCCAGTGCCCCACAGAATGAACGGCTCGACGAACAGCTGCATGCCACCGAAGATCGTGAGCACAGTGACGAATAGAATGATCGGCTTGGAAAGCGGCACGGATATGTTCCAGAACTTACGGATGGCACCCGCCCCGTCGACCGCTGCCGACTCGTACATGTCGCGTGGGATATTCGCTAGCCCGGTCGTGAAGTAGATGACATTGATTCCCGTCCACCGCCACACCGCCATAATGATCATCGCTGGGACGGCCAGATTGCGTGCCTCCAGCCACCGCAGCGGCGGGACTCCGAAAAGGCCCAGGAAGCTGTTGAGCAGGCCGTTCGTGGCCAGCAGCAACGAGAACACCACGCCGACCACGACCAGTGACGTCAGCACCGGCAGGAAGATCGTCGAGCGGAATGCCGACGCGCGCGCCACCAGCGACGACCTCAGCACTGCGGCCAGCACCAGCGGCAACGGAATGAGGATGAGCAGCGTCCCGGCCGTGTAGAACGCTGTGTTCTTCAATGCCGTGATGAAGGTTGCATCCGACAGCAACCTGACGTAGTTATCAAAACCGGTCCACCGGGCAACCCCGATGCCTTCCATCTCCTGGAAGCTCATCACGACGGCGTTGGCCACTGCCCAGATGCGGAAGACGCCGAAGACGATGAGGAACGGAAGCAGGAAGACGGCGGCGACGACGTAGGGATGATGGAAGAAGGGAGTTCTCACGCGGTCCTTGGTGGCTGTGTTGCCCATCGTGATGGTCTCCATCGATTCACTCCTTCGGATCCGACCGCACCGACGAAGGCCGTGCGCGCCGCCCGCCGACATAGGTGGACGGGGGCGGCGCGCACCGGCGCTCTACTCGTCAGTCCAAGGAGCGGACCTGTTCGGTGGCCCTGGTGAGCGTCTCCTGCGCGTCGGCGCCCTCCTCGAGCACTTCGTAGGCCACGATCTCGATGAGCGCCGTTGACGCCTCGGGGTAACGAGGCCCGGTGTACTCGGGTGCCAACCGGTCGAACATCGGCTGCAAGTTCGCCATCACAGTCTCGTTGTTGAACCACGGATCGGCCTCAGACAGTGCGGGGTCCTCGTACACGTCGTTGCGGAACGGATCGAAGCCGAGTTCGGTCCACAGCCGCACCTGCGCGTCATACGTGAGCTTGGCGTAGCCCAGGAACTCCTTTACGGCCTCCAGCTTGGACTCGTCGATCTGGTTGGTGATCGCGGTACCGGTACCGCCACCCATCGTCGAAACTGTGCCGCCCGGTTCGAACGCCGGCAGCGGCCGGACAAGAATCTTGCCTTCGGTATCCGGCATCTGGTCACGGAACCGGGTCATGTACCACTGCGGCATCCACAACGACGCGGATTCGCCGTTGTTGAAGCTTTCGAAGAAGGCGGGTTGATGGTGGTCGCCGCCGGGTGCCACCGTGGCGATGCCGTGCTCGTGCACCATCGAGGCCACCATCTCGACCGCTTCGACGTTCTCGGAGTTGTCCATGATGAGCTCGTTGTTCTCGTCGTAGATCCCGCCGTCGTTCTGAAGCATCGGGCCGCGGATAGAGAACGGGCCTGCCGTCTCGACCGTGGCCATCACGGCGTCGGTGTTGGCGACCACCTGCTTGCCGGCCTCGATGTAGTCGTCCCAGGTCTCGATCGCGTCGACGTCGACACCGGCCTCGTCCATGATGTCCTTGTTGTAATACATGACGTAAGCGCCGAGGTGGTAGTCGATTCCGTACGGCACGCCGCCGACCTCGTACGGCGCAAGCCGTTCCTGGACCAGCTCGTCACGATACGGGTCCACCACGTCATCCAGCGGGTGGAGCGGTATTTCGCCTCTGGTAAACGTGGCGAACCTGCCGATCTCGATGTCGACGAGGTCGGGGGCGCCGGTGCCTGACTGGAGCGCCACCAGGAGCTTGTCGTGCATCTCAGCGAACTCGATCGTCGTGGCGTTCAGAGTGATGTTGTACTGGTCGTTCTCCTCGTTGAACTGCTCGGCCTGTGCGTTGAGGAAGTCGGCGTGGTTGTCGACGAACGTCCAGAACTCCAGCTCGATATCCTCCTTTTCCCCGCTCCCTTCCTGCGACTCGACCTCTTGTTCAGGTTCCGCCTCCCCGCCCTCGCCGTCGCCACCGCACCCAGCGGCGACCAGTAGGCCGGCAGTCAGAGCGACACTCAGCCGGAAGACGCGGCGAGCGTCTGCTAGCGCTAACGTTCTGCGAACTACCATGTCCTGGATCCTCTCGACTTGACACGAATGCACGACTTGTCGTGCGCTGTTCCTGCGCAGGCGGGAGTATGAGCTGCGCTCCCGAGCTTCGAACGATGTCCGTGCTGCTGAACCCGGTTCACGTCATCCCTCGGCATCTTGGGTTGGGGTCGTTACGGCGCCGTTACCGACTCGGTTCGCAGGATCATCTGCTCTCCGTTGCAGCTGTCTCCTGGAGAGGAATCCGACTCCAAGGCCATGCATCGCGACCCGCACCGCCATCACCCGGCGCTTGTGTGCATGGGCGGCTATGCGGGTGCAGGGGACCGTGCCACGACACCTGCCGTACGTAGGCGCTTTCGTGGGCATCGCGAGCCTGACTCTAGACAGTGGTAACGATGTCGATTACGTTTACGGTACTGGTTGTAAACGAAACCGACAACGTTTCCAACGCGAAAGTTTTCAAGATGTCGACATGCTGGCCCCCGCAGTGACGAGGACGACGTGGCGCGTGCCACGAGCCGTCTCAATCGCGACGATCTCGCGTGTCGTCAAGGGGCCCATGCTGGCGTCCTGCCACAGCACTGGTTACCGACCGGGTGCTGCGATCGACCAACTCGGCCACGAGTCGAGTCGTGCGTCGCTCGGCGTCGCAACCACATCTCATGGACACCATGTCGTCGGCGCACGTGGGAGTGCGCCCAATCGAGAGGATCTCGGAGATGAAAGATCATGCGCGGAGACGGCGCTGGCAACGGGCGCGTTACGCAGGGGCGGTACTGGCTACAGCGATTGCCATGGCAAGTGCTTCTCTTCTGGCGGCGCAACCGTCAGCTGCAGTCGTTGAGGACTCGTGGGTGACCTCACCACAGGAGGACTACTACACCTTCACGGTGCCGCACAGTGTGGCCGTCGCAGCGCTCGGTGGCGTGACGCCGAACCAGGTCGTTGTCGAAGGCAACTTCGTCGCAGGGTGGACGGTCGCGCAGCAGAACCTGGCACGCAGTGGAGCGAACTGGACCTACACCACGGGGCCGTTGAAGCCGGGACTCTACATCTACCAGTACCGCGCCATCGCTCCCGACCGGTCCTCGGTCATCTTCGACAACCCGGCCAGCCCGCCAGAGGTGACCTCGGATTCCCACACCTACACCCTGTTCGTCCCCGGTGACTCCGTCGCGTGGATGGCGGACGCCGAAGATGGTGGCACGGTCGACACCCTCAACTACGACAGCGAGGGCGAACAGCGGACCGCCTCGGTGTGGACCCCTGCGGGCTACGACCCGGATCGGGCGGAGCCCTACCCGGTGCTCTACCTGCAGCATGGCGAAGACGGTGACGCGAACGACTGGGTGCTGCTCGGCCGTGCGCCGCAGATACTCGACAACCTCGCGGCCGCTGGCGACCTCGAGCCGATGGTCGTGGTGATGGGCGATGGCGACGTCGACGACCTCACGACGTCGTTGCTCGATGACCTCGGACCGGCGGTCCAGGCGTCGTACAACGTGTCGTCGCAGCCCGGCGATCGGGCGATCGCCGGCGTCGGGCTGGGTGCGGATCAGGTACTCCAGGTCCTCGCGGACGCCCCTGGCGCCTTCAGCTGGGCCGGGGTGTTCTCGTCGCTGAGTGGCCTGCCGGCCGGCGCTGACGCTGCGGCGATCAACGACGGCACGGACCTGCTTCGGGTCTACGTCGGGAACACGAACGACCCCGCCTACAACCCGACCTACCAGCTACTGCAGGACCTGGACCAGGCCGGTGTCGACCATCAATTCGACGGGGTGAACCCAGGGTCCGGTGCTGCCTGGAGGACCTGGCAGGAGGCCCTGCACGACCTGGCTCCGCGCCTGTTCCGCGATGTCGGCGACACGGGACGGAGCGAGGGCCACCGTGCGCTCACCGAGCCCCACGAGCTGCCTGCCCCGGGTACGACCCCGACGCCGTGGATCGACGAGCACGGCATGGTGACCTTCGAGACGACCACCGAGTTCGCCGACGCCACGGACGTGACCGTGTGGGGCAACTTCAACCCGGGCGGCAGCTGGCCGCGGGTGCCGATGGAGAAGGTCGGTGACCGTTGGCGTGTCACGATCGGTCCGGTCGACCCGTGGTTCTACTACTACCGGATCATGGTCGACGGCGTCGGGTTCAAGGACACCTCGAACCCAGGGAGCATGACGACGGAGACGACGTGGAGTCCGTTCCTCGTGCCGGGTGAGGCCGCTCGCTTGGTGAGCGACGTGCCCGAGGGTGAGGGCGGCGACCTGGAGGCGTTCACCTTCGCATCCAGCGCCGCGGGCGGGACCGCCCAGCGCACCGCGCTCGTGTGGACGCCGCCGGGCTACGACCCGGACCGTGCGCAGCCCTACCCGGTGTTCTTCCTGCAGCACGGCGGCGGCCAGAGCTACACCGACTGGACCGAGGTCGGCCGCGCACGCCAGATCCTCGACAACCACCACCGTGACAACAACCTCGCCGACATGGTCGTGGTCATGGCCAACGGCAACGGCGTCAACTTCCCCAACGAGCTGCGGAACTTCCTGCGGCCGGCGATCCAGGACGCCTACAACGTCTCGGAGCGGCCGGAGGATTACGCGCTGGCCGGCCTGTCATTGGGGGCCGGGCAAACGTTCTCGACCATCATGGCGTTCCCGCAGGAGTTCGGGTACGCCGGAATGTTCTCAGGCTTCGGCACGGTGCCCGCGAGCGCCGATCCGGACCTGATCAACGAGTCCCTGCGGCTGTTCTACGTCGGTACGGGTGACATCACGGACTTCACGTTCAACGCCACCATGAGCCTGCGGAACTCGCTCCTGAACAGCGGTATCGACCACGAGTTCTACATCGGCATCGGGCCGCACGGCTGGGACACCTGGCAGCGTAACCTGATCGATTTCGCGCCGCGATTGTTCTCGCCGTGGACGATGGACGACTGCATGAACGGTGGCTGGCGGGACTTCCTGGCCGGTCACGGGTTCCGCAACCAGGGCGAGTGCGTGGCCTACGTCGCTACGAAGCAAGAGGACTAGGAGAACGCCTGCCACGCCGCGTGCGGGCCGCCCGAAAGGAGGGCGGCCCGCACGCCCACCAATTCGAGATTGCGTGGTCTCGGAGCCACGACGCTAAAGGAGAATGGTTATGAAGAACTCAAAAATAATGCCGGCCTTGGTGTTAGCTTTGGCGATGGCTTTGGGCGTGTCGGCCGTGCCGGCGCTGGCCGATGACGTGGAGCTGGCCGAAGATGTGGATCTGACCCTGGGGCCGACCGTTATTCAGGATCCCGGTTCGCCGACCGGCTACACCGTACATTTTGTTTACCGCAACACGACCGCTACCAGCGTGAGGTTCGTTGCCGACATTCTGTTGAGAGACTGGGAGAATACCGCTAATACGACAGTATATCAACCGTCTCAGTATCGGCCCGGCCTTATGCGCGGGGGTGGCGCGTATGATGCGGAGATGACAGATGTCGGCGACGGCTATTGGGTCATCGATGTACCGCTTGCGGCCGGCGCCAACCAATACTGGTTCTACGTGGACAACAACACCAGCCTTTGGGTGACCGATCCCGCGAATCCGCCGATATACGCTCCAGATGGCCTCACCGGAAACGCCAGACGTGCCTTCAACAAGGTAAATGTGCCGTATGACGCGGAAAAGCAGAACTTCGGACCCATGGCGGCGCGTGAAATTGAAAACCCCAGGCCCGATTCCGCTAAAGGTACGTGGAGTTATGTGCCAATCCAGATCGGTACCACCACGCGGACTCTGGGCGTGTACGAGCCACCCGGATATGATCCAAACCGAGCGGAACCGTATAAGACGATCTACATGCAACATGGCGGCGGTCAGGATCAGTCCGACTGGATGAACATCGGCAGCGTACCGGTCATTATGGACAACCTGATCCAGGATGGCCTTACTGAACCCGCGATCGTCGTTACGACGAACTCTCAGTACCTTGGCAGCGCTGCAACCGGCTATCCCAATTTGCGCAATATAGTTCTGCCGTTTGTTGAAACGCACTACAATGTGTCGACGCATCCGATGGATCGGGCGTTTGCCGGTCTGTCGCTGGGCGGGTTCATCACCTCCAACATCATCAACTTCGACCCGACGCAGTTCGGATACTACGGCCCGTGGAGTGGTGGCGTGTCGGTCAATAACAATACGCCGAATCTGGGGGTACCCTATATTCTCTGGGGAGGCGGACAATGGGATTTCGGGTTGCCTAATCCGACCCAGGTAGCCGCCCGGACCAACGCGTTCGGTAAGAATCTCGTGGTTGCCGGTGCCCACGACTTCAATGCCTGGAACCAGTTGTTCACGATGTTTGTGAGAGACTACTTGTGGCAACCGGCAGTGTTTGTCATTGACAAGATCGAGATTCTTAACAATGACATTGAAAGCACGAGCCTTAATAGCGGAAATAGAAACGCCCTTACGGTAAAACTTGACCAGGCGTACAACTTGCTCAAGAAGAGTAAGAACGTCGAGGTGGTCGATGTGATGAACGATTTCGTCGTCCAGGTTAATGAGCTGTGGAGCGAAGGAAAGCTGACTGACGAGGAGGCAGCAGGACTAGTTGACACAGCGGAGAAGATTATCTTCAACGTGGGATATTGGTTGTAAGTTGATGTGGGTTGCTGGCAAAGATGTATTTGCCAGCAACCCACCGCAGCCTCGCCAACGACGCAAGTGGCGACCTGACGCTCACATCGGCCGCCAACGAGATCGCCGCTCAGGCACCGGGCGGCGTTCTTCATGCGCCGGAGTTCTACGCAGCGATACAGGATGGGAAGATTGCCTCGTCCATTCCCGACGACCGGCTCAGGCTGATCTTCACGTGCTGCCATCCGGCTCTGGGCCAGATGGCTCAGGTCGCGCTCACCCTCCGGCGGTTTGCGGCTTGCCGACGCCCGACGTCGCCAGGGCCATTCTCGTCAGAGAGACGCCACCGAATGATCGCTCATTACATGAGCGACGTCAATCATCTATTGAGCAGAGAGCGAGAGTCGGCGACGACTCGAACCGCCAACACAAGGCCCCACTCCCGATCCGCCTCATACCACAGCCCGACGATCGTCTGTCCCAGAGCCCTCACAGGCAGCCCAGTGGTTGACTCTGTTTCGCGTCACAAGCCGTGTCACGGCCGGGCCGCTGCGCCGATAGACCCCCGTGCAGCTGGCCACGCGACGATGCCCAGACCAGGATCTGCGCGGCCACCGGCGACGAGGCGTTCGGGTCCGTGAACCGCGGCAGTAGATCTCTCGCGCCGAACCCGTTCAGCGCTTCCGCGTTCTCAAGAAGGCGGAGCAGGGTCCGCCACAGCTCGGGATCCCGTTCCACCGCTGGCCCTACCATCCGCCGCTGCTGCGGCGCGCGCGTGTGTGGAATGCGCTGATCAAGGTGTTGAGTCGCCTGCGTGGACGATCCCGGCTTCGTACGCGAACACCACGGCTTGGGCGCGATCTCGTGCGCTGATCTTGGCGAAGAGGTGGCCCACGTGGGTGCGAACTGTCGCTTCGCCGAGGTGCAATGTCGCAGCGATTTCGGCGTTGGACTGCCCCCGCGCGAGGAGAGTGAGCACGTCGCGTTCGCGGTCGGTGAGTCGGCTCACCCTGTGCAAGAGTTCGGCCGGTGGCTCCGTGAGCCGGACGTGGCGCTCGATCAGGCGCCTGGTCACGCTGGGGGCGAGCAGAGCATCCCCGGCGGCGACGGTGCGTACGGCCGCGTACAGGCTGTCACGCGGCGCGTCCTTGAGCAGGAAACCGCTCGCGCCGGCTCGCAGCGCACCCAACACGTACTCGTCGAGATCGAATGTGGTGAGGATCAGCACTCGGCTGCGAGTTCGAGCATCACGACAGATCTCGGCGGTTGCACCGATGCCGTCCAGATCGGGCATGCGCACATCCATGAGCACGACATCCGGCCGGTGGGCCCGGACGAGGTCAACGGCCTCGCGGCCGGTGGCTGCCTCGGCGACGACCTCGAAGTCGGGTTGGGTGCCGAGCACCGCCGCGAACCCGGCGCGAACCAGCTCCTGGTCATCAGCGACCAGTATTCGCACGGTCATTGCGCCCTCATCTCAGGCCCAGGGGAATGCGAGCTCGGACCCGGAACCCCGAATCTGTCGGGCCGGACTCCAAATCACCGCCATAGAGGGTGACCCGTTCCCGCATGCCTATCAGGCCGCGTCCGGCACCGGTCGTATCAGGTTGGCGGGATGAGGCGCCGCGGTGGCCATGGTCGACAACCTCCACGAACACCTCATCCGGTTCGACCCGCACAGTCGCCTCCACCGTTGTGCTCCCGGCGTGCCGCAGCGCGTTGGTGAGTGCCTCCTGCAACACACGGTAGGCCGCGAGGTCGACACCAGGAGGGATGTCGGCGAGGCCACCTTCGATGTGAAGCTCCACGCCGAGGCCAGCAGCGCGCATTTGCTGCACGAGCCGTTCGGCGTCTCGCAGCCGCGGGCTCGGCTGACGCGAGGGCGGGTCCCAGTCGAGTCCTCCGTCACCGTCCAGGACCCCGAGCAGATGGCGCAGCTCGGCGAGAGTGCCCCGCCCGGCTTCCTGGATCGAACGTAGAGCCTGCCCCGAGCGTTCGGCGTCGGGCAACAACGCCTCGCCCGCCTCGGCCTGCACGACCATCACGCTCACACTGTGCGCGACTACGTCGTGCAGGTCTCGCGCGATCCGAGCACGCTCCTCCGCAGCGACGGCCCGCGCCTCGGCGGCGCGCCCGCGCGCCAGTTCCACGGCCTGGGCTTTGAGTTGCTCGACGAGCTGTTGCCGCGACCAGACCACTCGGCCCGCAGCCCAGAAGCCGCCGACCAGAGCGACGATGAAAGCAAGGTCTTCGAACGGGTCGCCGCTAGCGCGCCAGTTGGCGAACGCAATGACCGGCACGAACAGCAGTAACCCGGCCAATGCCGGTCGGAGCGGGCGGTGGGCTGCGAGGGTGTAGGTGCTGACCAGGAGACCGGCGAAGATGCCTACGCCCTCGGTTGATCCAGACGACAAGGACACGAGCGCGATCATCAGCAGCACGAAGGCGAAGACCGCGACCGGATAGCGGCGACGCACCGCCAACGGCAGGGTAAACAAAAGGCCAGTGACGATGACGAGTCCCATCGGCCCGTCGTCGTAGTTGCCGGCAAGCGTCTCGACTGTGGACACCAACGCCAACATCAGTGCCATAGCAGCGTCGACCAAGTCCTCGCGCGTGAGCCGACCCGCCATGCGCGACCACCGCTCTTCTTGCCGCTTCGGCACGCATCTCACGCTAGACGGCAGGAGCTCCGTCGGCATCAGCTTCGACGCTGAACCCGCCAGGCGTCGGTTCAGCGTGCGGGTGGAGATACAGGAGCGCTCACGCTGACCCCTACTTCTCCGCAGCGCGCCTACCGTCCATCTCGACCGACCGTTGGCGACCTTGCCTCGAGGACGCCCTATCTGTGAGGACGACATGAACGACGCGATGAAGCGCATCATTGGACCGAACAGCGCACCGGCTTGGTTCGTCGGCGCGGTTGTTGCGACGGCAGTCGGCATCATTCTTAGCGCGACGTCGACGCAGCTGCCGGGTGCCGTGCCGCTGACGGTCGAGGACGCCGTGGACGCAGCCGGGGCCGTAGCGCTCGGCGGACTAGGTGTCGTGCTTGTACGCCGTGGAGTCGCGGCAGGCCTCGGCCGCGCCCTAATGCTGATCGTCGCTGTGGCAAGCAGCATGTGGCTGTGCGGAGGGTTGGCTGACGCCATCACCGATGGCAGCTCTCCACCGGTTACCGCGCAGCTGCTCACACTCATCAGCACAGTGCTGTTCGTGCCCTTCTTCGTTCTGCTGGTCCTGGTGCCTTTGCTGCTGTTTCCGACAGGTCAGCTGCCATCGCCGAGATGGCGCTGGCTGGTCGCCGCTGCGGTCTCCGGCACCGTCATCTCGATGATCTCGATGCTGCTCGCGCCCGGCCTCTTGGACGAAGACGTGCCCGCGTGGGGCGAAAACCCACTCGGTGTCGACGTCCTGGACGGGCTGACCTCTGCACTTGGCGTGGTCGGCCTCGTCCTGGTCCTCGCATCCGTACCAGCATCCCTCGCAGCAGTCGTCGTACGCGTAGTGCAGTATTCGGGTCCACGGCGTCGGCAGATGTGGTGGTTCGTCGCCGGCGTCTCCCCGTTGTTGGTAGGTCTGGTCATCGACCTAGATAGCTCGCCAACCGTTTCGCTGATCACCGCGATCGTCATCTTCACGAGCCTGCCCGCCGCGATGGGCTGGGCCTTGCTGGGATCACCCGGCCGACGTGCTGCACTGCACGTCCAGCAGACGGAGGACCGTCCGCACGCGCAACCGGGCGCGCCGGCACGGGCATGAGCACTCACCAAAACACATTCAACCCCGAAGGAGGTCAGTCATGCGGTTCAACGCATTGATGCTAGCGGCGATCGTCCCTACGGTGGCAGCGCTCGCCGGAGTCGCCGGCAGCGCCCCCATTGACCACGAAGAGACTCTGCGCCTGCTGGATACCGGCGCCACGATTGACGTGTTCCTTGACGGAGGCGATCCCGGTCACACAGGTGACCGTGAGGTCTTCCGCGACACACTTGTCTGGGCCAGGGATCACAGCCTTGCGGGCAAGGCGGAGGGCCACTGTACAGTTATCGAGGCTTCGACAGCGACGACAACTTGCACGATCGTCACAACATTGCGGCATGGAACCCTGACGACAGAAGGCGTGGGTGTCTTCGTTCCCGGCGCCACGAGCACCGCGGCGGTTACCGGGGGCACCGGCGCCTACGAAGGTGCTAAGGGCCATGCCACATTTCTGTTCAATCCCGCCGGTGAATCGCCCGTGACCTTCGTCTTGTCCCTGCCCTAGCACTCCGGCACAGCGAGGATTCCGCGAAACCCTCCAGCTGACTGGGACTGGAGCATCGCGCGGTCTTCAGCGGGATTGACTTCCATGCGGTGGAGATCACACCAAGCTGAAGCTCGCACCGGAGTCACACCGTCGACACGCAATCCCGCGCTGGTGACGTAAGGGTCCTGTAAGGCCCCGATAAGGGTAAGCGCAGAGTTTCCCTTGTTACGCTCGGCAGGTTCATTCAGGCGAAATGGGGGCCTTCGTCATGAGGATGAGGTACCTGACGCTCACTACTTGCGCTCTGCTGGTGCTCGCGGCGCCTGGACTCGGCTGGGGTTCGGGCTCGAGTTCGCTCCGTGAAGGCGCTCTTTCGGTGCGGCTTGCGGCTGCGACGACGCAGCAGTCGCTTGTGAGCGCAGCTTCGAGCAACAGCTGGACGGCGACGGCAAGCATGTCGACTGCGCGCGCGAGCCTGA
>Ga0299914_10000503_pt1 | contig 23707 bp, 25 predicted proteins | sample RVTome_10_FD_201361 | JGI IMG/M metagenome (GOLD analysis project Ga0299914, IMG submission 201361) | Soil microbial communities from uranium-contaminated site in the Upper Colorado River Basin, Wyoming, United States - RVT153D57 (version 2) ...
TCGGCCCTCGACGCCGACGACCCCGTGTCGGTCGTCGGCCGCGAGACGGCAGACTTCGTGGTCGACAGCTTCGACGTGTCATACGGTGACCGGCAGCCGGTGGCGGTCACCGCCCGGCGGTCGCTGCGCAACCTGCGGCTGAACTACTCGATCAACGGCGGCCGAGCCCGCTCGGCGAAGGTGAGCGAGTGGCGAGGCGGCGAGCGCTACGGCGGCGAGGGAGACGTCTACTACGCGGAATACCGCGGCGAGGTCCGGGGCGCGGACCCCGGCGACACCGTCGAGGTCTGGTTCAGCGGCGTGAAGCCCCGCGAGGGGCGGGTCCAGAGCGACCGCTTCACCTACACGCTGGCCAGCGACAACGGCGCCGAGGTGCTGATCATCGCCAACGAGGACTACACGGGTGTCAACCCCATGTACCCACCGGGCACGAACGCGCCCAAGTACGTCGACGAGTACGCCGCCGCCCTCGATGCCAACGGCATCGCCCACGACGTGTGGGACGTCGATGCCCAGGGTGTGCCCCATCACCTCGGCGTGCTCGGACACTACGACGCCCTGGTCTGGGAGCTGGGCGACAACCGGCTGACGCAGGATCCCGAGGACGAGCTCACCGACACGTTCCTGTTCGGGCCGCTAACAGACCTGGCGGTCGCCGAGCGCCAGCAGTTCCTCACGATGGCCGTGCGCGACTACCTCAACGAGGGCGGCAAGCTGCTGCACACCGGCGAGACGACGAGCTACTTCGGGCAGCTCGGCGGTTCGATCGGCGGGATCTACTACGGCCTCGACGGTGCCCCGGAGGAAGACTGCGTTGTCACCGAGGACTTCTTCAGCGACTGCCTGCTGCTCGGCGACGACTTCTCGCAGTACTACCTGGGTGCCTTCGCCCGGGCGACGTTCTCCGACCCCGTGGGCATGGCCGGGACCGGAACACCGCTCGACGGCGCCGGCGCCAACTTCGGCGGGCCCGCCGTAGCCGACAACCCGTTGGACGAGGCCGGCGCCTTCACGCTCACCAGCGACCTGTTGCCGCCCGACCAGTTCCCGCTGTTCGCCGGCGAGGCGTCGAGCACCTACCTCGGGGCCGGGGGCGTCAACCCCTTCGGCCCGGTCGAGGGGGAGTTCTACGTGGGTGGCCTGCACGCCGACGGGTCGTACATGCGGCTCACCCGCACGATCGACCTGACATCGCTGACCGCTGCCGACCAGCCGGCGCTGGAGTTCGCGCTGTCGTTCAACACCGAGCTGGGCTACGACAACGTCATCGTCGAGGCGGCGCCGTCGGGGACCGGGCAGTGGACGACGCTGCCCGAGTCGGGTGGGCTGAGCGATTCCGTCCCGCCCACCGAGTGCGAAGCCGGGTTCCTGCTCGACATGCACCCCTTCCTGCTCAACTACCTGACGCCCGGCAACCCGTGCGGGACGACGGGCGACACGGGCTCGTGGAACCGGATGACGGGCTCGACTGGTGGCTGGCAGCAGGCGGCCTTCGACCTGGGGGCCTACGCCGGCGGTGCGGTGGACGTCTCGATCAGCTACGTGACCGACCCCGCTGCCGGCGGGATCGGCGTGTTCATCGACGACACGCGCGTGACGACGGCCGCGGACGACCTGGACGCAGACGGGTTCGAGACGGAGCCAAGCCTGTGGACCATCCAGGGCGCACCCGCGGGCAGTCCAGGCAACCAGGGCGACTTCGTGCGCTCCACCGTGCTCGTCGAGGTGGCGGCCTCGGTCACCACCGGCGACTCGGTGCTGCTCGGCTACGGCATCGAGCAGCTCGCCACGCCCGCCGAGCAGGCGGACATCCTCGGCCGGATCGTGAGCTACCTGCTCAGCTCAGGGTAAGCGGCGGGGTACTCCGAGGGGGGCGACGGCGACGGCCCCCCTCGGGGGTCAGGCGCCGAACCTGCCGAGCCCGTGGAGCTGCGGGGCGACCAGCTGCACCAGCAGCCAGACCGCTACGCCCATCACCGCCAGCGTCACCAGCAGCTGACCGACCGCCAGGGCGACGCGCTGGTGCCGGGGCCGTTGGAGCCCCAGGACCAGCGCTTCCCATGCCGCGTCCCAGTCGATGGGTTCGTGGTCCCTGCTGACCTCCATGGCCGGTCCCCCTCGAACGCCCGTGTGTCGGTCGTCACAGTACCCTCGATCGCCGTGGGGGAGCTGCAGCGATCGAGCCGGGACCTCGACCGGGTGCGCCAGCGGCTAGAGGCGTGGCTGGCCACGAAGCTGCCGTCCGGCGCCACGCCCGTCATCAGCTCGCTCGAGGGCACCTCGGCCAATGGCATGTCGAGCGAGACACTGCTGTTCGACGCCGACTGGGCCCACGGCGACGACCGGCGCCTCGAGCGGTTGGTGGCGCGGGTGGCGCCCGACTCTGCCGACGTACCGGTGTTCCCGAGCTACGACCTCGACCGGCAGTACCGGGCGATCCGCCTGGTCGACCAGCTGACCACGGTGCCGGTGCCGTCGGTGTGGTGGTCGGAGCCCGACCCCGGCCCGCTGGGCGCGCCCTTCTTCGTGATGGGGCGGGTCGACGGCCAAGTGCCGCCCGACGTCATGCCCTACAACTTCGGGGACAGCTGGCTGTTCGACGCCGGTCACGCCGACCGGCGCCGGCTCCAGGACGCCACCGTGGCCGTCCTAGCCGAACTGCACGCCATCGACCGGCCAGAGGAACGGTTCGACTTCCTGACCCACGACGCCCCCGGTGACACGCCACTGCGGCGGAGGGTGGGCCACACCCGGGCGTGGTACGACTTCGCCGCCGCCGGGCTGGGACGACGGTCGCCGCTGATCGAGCGGTGCTTTGCCTGGCTGGAGGCCCATTGGCCGACAGAGGAAGGGACGACGGTGACCTGCTGGGGTGACTCCCGCATCGGCAACGTTATGTACCGGGACTTCGCTCCGGTGGCGGTGCTCGACTGGGAGATGGCCGCGCTGGGTCCTTGCGAGCTCGACGTTGCCTGGCTCATCTACGGCCACCGGATCTTCGAGGACATCGCCGGCTCCATGGGCCTGCCGGGCATGCCGGACTTCCTGAAACCCGACGACGTCGCCGGCACCTACGAAACGCTCACGGGCCACACGCCCCGCGAACTCGGGTTCTACGGCACCTACGCCGCCCTCCAGTACGGCATCGTGTTCCTGCGGACCGGGCACCGGCAGGTCCACTTCGGCGAGGTCAAGCAGCCCGACGACGTCGACGACCTGCTGATGAACCGCGAGCCGCTCGAGCGCATGCTCACGGGCAGCTACTGGAACTGGTAGGACGGGCCGATGCTCCCGGTGCCCCTGGACGAGTACCCGATCCATCAGGCCCCACTGTCGCTGCGCTACGTGGCGTCGAGCGACCGGAACTTCTACGACCGGTCCTACTTCAACGCCCACGATCGGACGGGCGACCTGTTCCTCGTCACCGGGCTCGGCGTGTACCCCAACCTCGGCGGCGTCGACGCCTATGCCACCGTGCGCCGGGGTGAGCGCCAATGGACGATCCGGTGCTCCGACGCGCTCGCCGACGAACGTCTCGCGCCCACGGTCGGTCCCTACCGGGTCGAGGTCGTCGAGCCGCTGCGGCGGATCCGCCTGGTATGCGACGGCGACGACCATGGCCTGGGCTTCGACCTGCGCTGGGAGGGCTCGTTCCCTGCGGTGATGGAGCAACCACACGTCATGCGTGCCGGGGCGAGGGCGATCCTCGACGCCTCCCGGTTCGCCCAGGTGGGCACCTGGGAGGGCGTGCTCCGCATCGACGGCGAGGAGGTGGCGGTGTCACCCGACGTCTGGGTCGGCACCCGGGACCGCTCCTGGGGCATCCGGCCCGTCGGCGAGGGCGAGCCGGCGGGGCGTCCCGCCGACGACCCCACCGCCGGCCTGTGGTGGATGTACGTCCCGCTGCGGTTCGACGACTTCGCCGTGGTCGTCATCGTCCAGGAGAACGCCGACGGCTATCGCACGCTCAACGACGCCAGCCGTGTGTGGCCCGACGGGCGCGTCGAGCAGCTGGGGTGGCCGGAGGTCGAGATCACGTACCGGTCCGGCACCCGCCTACCCGAGCGGGCCGTTATCCGCCTCACGGAACGCGGCGGCAAGCCGCTCGACCTCGAGGTTGCCTCGCTCGGCTACGTCGCCCTCCATGTCGGCGCCGGCTACGGCGGGGACCCCGACTGGGGCCATGGGCAATGGCGAGGGCGGGGCTGGGTCGAGGGTGCCGTGTACGACCTGACCGATCCGGCGATCGTGGCACGCGTGCCCTACGGGGTGATCGACCACGTGGGCCGGGCGACGTGTGACGGCGCCGAGGGTTGGGGTCTGTTCGAGCACGGCACGATGGGCCGCCACGACCCCTCGGGGTTCGCGAGCTGGGACGCGGTCGCGCCCTGACGCGTCCGGTCTGGAGAGGGCATTGACCGACGTCGCCAAGCTGGTCGCCGAGCTCACGCTCGACGAGAAGGCGGCGCTCACCGCGGGTGTCGACATGTGGTCCACCGCCGCCGTCCCCCGTCTCGGCATCCCTGCGGTCCGGCTGACGGACGGCCCGAACGGCGCCCGCGGCACCCGGCCGGGCCCGGAGGGCCCCACCGCCGCCTGCGTGCCGTGCGGCTCTGCGCTGGGCGCCACCTGGGACCCCGACCTGGTGGAACGGGTCGGCGCCCTCGTCGGCCGGGAGGCGCGTACCAAGGGCGCGCGGGTACTGCTGGCACCCACCGTCAACATCCACCGCTCGCCCCTCGCCGGTCGCAACTTCGAGTGCTACTCGGAGGATCCCCTGCTGGCGGGGCGCACGGCTGCCGGGTTCGTGCGGGGGGCGCAGTCCCAGGGCGTGGCGACCACGGTCAAGCACTTCGTGGGCAACGATGCCGAGTTCGAGCGCTACACGATCAGCTCCGACATCGACGAGCGGGCGCTGCGGGAGATCTACCTGCGCCCGTTCGAGCTGGCGGTGCGCGAGGGAGGATCGCTCGGGCTCATGACCGGCTACAACCGGGTCAACGGACGCTGGTGCACCGAGCAGCCGGAGCTCATCCGCGCCATCCTGCGGGACGAGTGGGGCTTCGACGGGTTCGTCGTCACCGACTGGTTCGGCATCGCGGGCACGGTGGCATCTGCCGAAGCCGGAGTCGACCTCGAGATGCCCGGACCGGCACGCGCCTTCGGGGCGGCGCTGGCGGCGGCGGTGCGTGCCGGCGAGCTGAGCGAGCAGGTGCTCGACGCCCAGGTCACACGCCTGCTGACCGTCCTCGACCGCATCGGGGCGCTCGAGGACGTCGGTCCGGGTCCCGGCCTCGACGAGCGGGGGGTCGACCGGCCGGAGGACCGGGAGCTGGCGCGCCGCGCCGCGACGGAGTCGATGGTCCTGCTGGCCAACGACGGCCTCCTGCCGCTCGACCGCTCTGCCCTCTCGACCGTGGCGGTGATCGGGCCCAACGCCGACCGCGCCCGGATCATGGGCGGCGGATCGGCCTCGCTCCGTCCCCATTACCTGGTCACGCCCCTCGAGGCGCTCCGGACCGCGCTGGGGGATGGCGTCCGCGTGGTGCACGAGCGGGGCTGCGACAACCGCCGCTCGACGCCGACACTCGGTGGACGCAGCACCGAGGCGCCCGGCGGCGGTGTGGGCTTCGACGTCGAGTACTTCGCCGATGCCGACCTCGGCGGCGACGTGGTCCACCGCTCGCACACGCCCGCGCTCGAGCTGTTCGCGCTCGAGCCCCCGGCGCCGGACCTACCTCGCTCGGGGTGGTCGCTCCGCGCGGTGACCCGGTTTACTCCCACCGACAGCGGCACCCACGTGTTCACGCTGATCCAGGCCGGACGGGCCCGGCTGACCATCGCCGACGGCGTCGTGATCGACGGGTTCGCCGACCGCCCGCCGGCGGGCGATGCGTTCTACGGCATGGGCAGCGAGGAGGTCGAGGCGCCGATCGAGCTGGTGGCGGGAGTCCCGGTGGACGTGATCATCGAGTTCTCGGCACTGGCGCAAGGGGGGCAGGGCGCGCTCAAGGTCGGCTGTCGGTACCCGGAGCCTCCCGACCTGATCGAGCGCGCCGTCGCCGCCGCCGCGGAGGCGGATGCCGTCGTGCTGGTGGTGGGGACCACCGGGGAATGGGAGTCCGAGGGCCACGACCGCGCCTCGATGGACCTGCCCGGCGCCCAGGACGAGCTGGTCCGCCGAGTCCTCGACGCCAACCCGGCCACCGTGGTGGTGGTGAACGCGGCGTCGCCGGTGACCATGGACTGGGCTCCCGATGCACGAGCCCTGCTGCAGACCTGGTTCGGCGGGCAGGAGATGGCCGACGGGCTGGCCGAGGTCCTGCTGGGCGATGCCGAGCCCGCCGGGCGGCTGCCGATGACGCTTCCTCTGCGACTCGAGCACAACCCGTCGTTCGGCAACTTCCCGGGCGAGAACGGCCGGGTGCGCTACGGCGAGGGTGTGCTCGTGGGCTACCGCTGGTACGAGGCCCGCCACCTGCCGACGCGGTTCCCGTTCGGCCACGGCGGGTCGTACGCCACGTTCGCCGTCGGCGAGCCCGCACTGTCGGCGCCATCGCCCACGGTGGCATCGTTGGCGGCCGGCGAGCGGTTGGTCGTGACCGTGCCGGTCACCAACACCGGTGAGCGGCGGGGTGCAGAGGTGCTGCAGTGCTACGTGGCGCCGATCGCGCCACGACTGGCGCGGCCGCCCAAGGAGTTGGCGGGCTTCGCCAAGCTGCGGCTCGACCCGGGCGAGACGGTGGCGGCACGGATCGAGCTCGACGAGCGGGCGTTCGCGTATTGGGACGGCGGACTGCCCGACCACGATGCCATCGCCGCCCGGGCGTCGGCGCTGCCGATGCGGCACCCGTCCGGCCCCGCTCGCACGCCCGGTTGGCAGGTCGACCCCGGACGCTACGAGCTGCACATCGGCCGCAGCTCGGCCGCCATCGACCACGTGCTGGCGGTAGAGATCGCCGAGTAAGTCCTACGATGCCGAGTCGCACCGCGCCTTGGCGGGAGCACCCCGAGCATCGTCTCGCCCAGTGGGACGGCCGCGACCGTTTCTACGCCGAGTGCAGCATCCAGGTCTGCGAGTGCACGAGGGTGCGCACCTTTCGCGGCGGCGCGAGCCGTCGACAACTCACGCCCAGATGGCGGCGACTCGACGGTCGGCTGAGATCTCGGGCGGGTCGGGGAAGCTGCGGGCCTGGCCGGCGGCGATGCGCCCGGCGCTCCAGGCCACGACGGCCGCGTCGAGCACGTCGTCGGCGGCCACGCCACTGGCGTCGGCCAAGTCGGCGGGCACGACGATGCCGGCCTCTTCGAGGGCCCGCCGGCGGGCCGCCAGCCCCGCCGCGGTCCGCTTGCCGGCGAGGATCGGTGCACCGGTCAGCAGCGAGAACGACACCTCGGGGTGGACCTCGTAGACCGGACAGGGGGCCGTCGGCAGCCACGCGCCGACCTCGAGGATCTTGGTCCGCAGGGCCCACGCCTGCCGGCTGATGGCACGGCCATCCAAGGCACGGGCCACGGCGCAGGCGTTCGCGTACGACGCGGCCGCGAGCACCGGGCGTGCCGGCGTGAGGAAGACGCTGCTGGCCTTGAGCCCGAGATGGGCCCGAGCGGCGAGATCGGCCGGCCGGGACCCCGCCTCGGGGGGATGGATGGGCATGTCGATGCCGACGGCCTCGACCGGCCCGGCGGTGGCGCAGGCCGCATCGACCAGCGTGCCGATGGTGGCGCCGAGCACACCGACGACCGGGCGCTCCGGCGCCAACACCACGCCCACCCAGCCGGAGCGACAGCCGTCGACACCAAGGACCACGTGGGTTTGCGGACCGCCAGCGGGGAAGCTCACACGCGACCAAATCCTCCAACGGGAAGGATCGACCATGGCCGATTCCGGCGCCAAGTCGGGCCTCCGGGGCATCCTCGAGGGCATCAAGGGCAAGTTCAAGGAGGCGACCGGCGCGGTCGCCGACGACGAGAGCCTCCGCCGGGAGGGGCAGGCCCAGCAGGACAAGGCGGACGCCGAGCGTGAGGCCGCCAAGCGTGAGACCGAGGCCGCCAGAGCTCGGGCCGAGGCGGAAGTGCACGAGGCCCGCCAGGAGGCCCACGAGGACCGGTGACCCGCGTTCCCGCCCCGGCCCGGGAACAGAAGGCCGGGGCGGGAACGTTGGGCGGGTCGGTGACCGCTCCGCACGTTCCTCTGTCGCTCCTCGATCTGGCTCCCGTGGGCGAGGGCTCCTCGCCGGCCGCCGCGCTTCAGGCGTCGCTGGTCCTGGCGCGGGAGGCCGAGCGGCTCGGCTACGCCCGTTACTGGGTGGCCGAGCACCACAACATGCCCGGCATCGCCAGTTCCTCGCCCGCGGTGCTCCTGGCCCACGCCGCCGCGGTCACGTCGACGATCCGCCTCGGGTCCGGCGGAGTCATGCTGCCGAACCACTCCGCGCTCGTCGTGGCCGAGCAGTTCGGCATGCTCGAGGCGCTACATCCCGGGCGCATCGACCTGGGCATCGGGCGCGCGCCGGGGACCGATCAGCTCACCGCCCGGGCGCTGCGCCGCAACCCACCGGGCTTGGCCGTCGACGACTTCCCCGAGCAACTGGTGGAGCTGTTCGGCTACTTCGACGGCGCGTTCCCCGAGGGTCACCCCTACCGGCACATTACCGCCACGCCCGGCCTGGGCTACCGGCCCGCGTTGTGGCTGCTCGGCTCCAGCGACTACAGCGCGCAGGCCGCCGGAATGCTGGGCCTGCCGTTCTCGTTCGCCCATCACTTCGCCGCCCGCAACACCCGGGCGGCCCTGATGGTTTACCGGGAGACGTTCCGTCCTTCCGAACACCTGGACGCGCCCCACGTGATGCTCGGCGTCTCGGTGATCTGCGCCGAGACCGACGAGGAGGCCCGGTGGCTGGCCGGTCCGGGCGCGCTGGCGTTCCTGCGCCTGCGGTCCGGACGTCCCGGTCGCTATCCCACCCCCGAGGAGGCGGCCCGGTACAACTTCACGCCGCAGGAGCGCGAGGCCATCAAGGCGTGGACCGGCTCGCAGGTCGTCGGGACCCCCGACACCGTTCGGCGGCAGCTCGACGAGCTGGTCGATCGCACCGAGGCAGACGAGCTGATGGTCACGACGATGACCCATGACCCGGCCGCGCGGCTTCGCTCCTATCGGCTGGTCGCCGAGGCGGCTGGCCTCGCGCCCGCCGGCGCGGACGCCGGCTCCGTGTCCGTGCTAGAGGACCGGATCGTCGGTTAGCGTCCCGGAACAATCGAAGGTCCGAGGAGGCATCCAGATGACTGACGTGATCCGCGGTCTGTCCGACGCCGACATCGCCACCGAGTGGCGTCACGAGCGGGCGAGCGAGGTGACCGACGACGATGACGCCACCGACCCCAAGGAGGACGTCGACGGCTCCGACGACGCGGACGGCGTCGATCCCGACACCGGTCCCGCCGACAGCGACTCCGACGAGACCGATTCGTAGCGGCGGCGGTGCCTCGGGTGGCGCCGACGCCGTCACCGACCCCGGACGCGGTGCGCTCGGCCGCTGCGTCGACGACCCCGCGGGCTTCCTGGCCAACATCTTCGGCGTCGCGCCCCACCTGAGCCGAAGCGCCGGGTCGTTCGGGGACCTGCTGTCGCTCGACGACGTCGACCGGGCGCTCACGGGATCCGGGCTCCGCCAGCCGGCCTTCCGCCTCGTCCGTGACGGTGAGCCAGTGGATCCCCGTAGCTACACGCGCCTCGGCCGTACCGGGCGCCACCAGTTCGCCGACCTGATCGACACGGGCCGGGTCCTCGACCTGTTCGCCGACGGCGCCACCGTCGTGCTGCAGTCGTTGCACCGTTGGTGGCCGCCCCTGGCCCGCTTCTGCGGGGACCTCGAGCTGGCGCTGGGACATCCGTTGCAGGCCAACGCTTACCTGACCCCGCCGGGAGCCGCCGGGCTCGCCCCGCACCACGACACCCACGACGTGTTCGTCCTCCAGGTGGCCGGGATGAAGAGCTGGGTCGTGCGCACGCCGGTCGTCGCCGCGCCTCTCACCCACCACCGGTCGATCCACGAGCTGGCGGCCGCACAGCCCGTGATGTTCGAGACCGATCTCGACGCCGGGGACGCCCTCTACCTGCCGCGCGGCTTCGTGCACTCGGCGGCGACGCAGGAGGGAACGTCGCTACACCTGACCCTCGGCGTGCTGGCCACCACCGTCCACGATGTCCTGCGCCGAGTGATCGACCGGGCCGGCGACCACGCCGGGTTCCGCACCAGCCTTCCCGCCGGCTACCCCTTCGACAGGGACGCAGCGGTGCGCTCGGTCAAGGCGGCGCTGTCCGATCTCATCGGTTGGCTCGAGCGGCTCGACCCCGGCGACGTGGCCGACGAGGTGAGCGAGCAGTTCTTCGCCCGCCGCACTCCCCCGCTCGATGGCCAGCTCGCAGAGATCACCGCGCTCGACCGGATCGACGACACGACCGTGGTCGGCCGCCGGGCCCGGGGGCCCGTCCCGCTCGGGCACGGCGACGACGGGCGGTTGCGCCTCACCCTCGGCGATCGGCGCCTCCTGCTGCCGGCTGCCCTGGAGCCGGCTGTGCGGCGGCTGCTCGACGGGCCCCTGCAGGTCGGGGACCTCGCCGACCTGCTCGACACCGACAGCCGGCTGGTGCTGGTTCGTCGGCTGGTCCGGGAGGGCGTTCTGCGCACCGCCGGCGGCGCGGGCATCGCCGGTGGCTGAGCGGCTGGGCCAGCGCTGTGCAGCCGAGTCGCTGGGCCGCAACGAGCCCTTGATCGCAACCGCGTCCCGGGTCCAGCGCTGGATGATCGTCGAGCAACCCGGGGCGTGGGGTGTGGACGCGCTCACCGAGAGCAAGCTCGATCGCGACATCGCCAGCGCGCTGGCCGAGGCCGCCCGGGCCCACGGCGTCCGGGTCCTGCTGGCCCGGCGTCGCGCCAACCAGCGACGGCTGGGAGCCGCCCGCACCGTGTTCCTCGCCCACTCGCGGGCCGAGCGCTGGTGGCTCGAGCAGGTCGACGTCGACCCCGCCGATCACAAGGCCTTGCTGCGGCTCGACCTCGGCGCGCTGGCGTTCCCGGAACCGCCGGGTGTCGGTGTTCCGGGACCGCCGTGTCTCCACCTGGTGTGCACCAACGGCCGCCATGATCCGTGCTGCGCCGACTTCGGCCGTCCCGTGATGCGGGCGCTCGCCGACGCCCGCGCGACCGACGTCTGGGAGTGCTCGCACGTTGGCGGCGATCGCTTCGCCGCCAACGTCGTGTGCCTTCCCGAGGGGATCTACTACGGGCGCGTCGAACCGGAGCGTGCGGCGCGGCTGGTGGCCGACCACTGCGAGGGCCTGCTCGACCTCGACCACTACCGGGGGCGCAGCTGCTACGGGCCGCTGGTACAGGCGGCCGAGGCGTTCGGGCGCGCGCACCTGGGCGAGCGACGCATCGACGGCATGTCGGTGCTGGCCACCGACCAGCGGCCCGACCACTCGGTGGCGGTGCGCCTCCAGCAGCGCGACGGCGCAACGCTCGAGGTGGTCGTCGCCCGCGACCGCAGCGAGGCGCCGGTGCAGATGACGTGCCACGGCGGTCCGGGTGTGCCCTGGCGCTACCGGCTGGTCGAGATCGGCTCGCTCTGACCGTTGCCTGACGGAACCTCAACCAGCCTCTGGTGCAGCCGCGCCCGCAGCTCGTCGGGCGTGTACTTGCGCTGGGTACGACGCCTGCGGATCACGACCGCGCCGGTGGCCGCCACTCCCGCCAGTCCCGCCAGGCCGATGAGCTTCCAGGGAATGCGCATTGCAGTTCCGTAACCTACCCGTGTGCCCCCTCAGGTTACGGCCGACATGAGCTTCGAGGAGGCCGTTGACACGGTGGCGACCGGTGACATCTGGCTGTTCCGGGGCGCCTCGATGGCCGACACGGCGATCCGCACGTTCACCAACGCCCCGGTCAACCACGTCGGTATGGCCGTGGCGCTGGACGACCTCCCGCCCCTGCTCTGGCACGCCGAACTGGGCCGGTCGTTGCCCGATGTGTGGACCGGGGAGCACCAGCGGGGCGTGCAGCTCCATCTCCTCGCAGACGCCGTCACCATCTGGCGGCAGAAGTACGGCCAGCGAGCCTGGGTCCGCCACCTCGACGGCCCCATCGAACGCCACCACGAGGACCGCCTGATGGAGGTCATCGGGCGCTTCGACGGGCGGCCGTTCCCCCGGATGGGCGGGCTGGTGCGGCAGTGGATCCGTGCTCGCGTGCGACGGCGGCCGTCGTCACTGGAGACGATCTACTGCGCCGGACTGGTGGCCGCCACCTACCAGCACATGGGCCTGCTGCCCGATCACCGCCCGGCGAGCTGGTACGACCCCGGCAAGTTCTGGAGCGGGGACGCCATCGAGCTGGTGCCCCCGTTCGAGCTCGGCGGCGAGGTGGCCGTCGTCTAGGAGACCCGGGGAGGGTCCACTAGGGCTTCGGCCGCTTCAACAGCAGCACCGGGTTCTCGGACGCACCTCCCTGGGCGAACACCGTGATGTCGTCGGTGACCTCCCATCCTTCGTCGCCCAGGCGGTTGAGCCCGTCGAGCCACGAATGGGCGCCCACCTCCACGAAGACCGAGTAGGTGCGGTATTCCCAACGCGTAATCGCCATGCTTGCCGAGGCTATGCACCGGCCGGGCGGCGCGCCGCCCGCGGGGCCTCCGCCCGCCGTCAGCCGCTGGTCAGGCGGGCGTCGAGGTCGGCGTCCACCAGGTCGGCGTACTCCGGCCGGCGCTCGATGTAGCTCCTGATGAACGGGCACTGGGCCACCACGGTCAGGCCGGAGGCCCGCACCTGATCAAGGGCGCCCCGGGCCAGCGCGGTGCCCACGCCGCGGCCCTCGAACGCAGGGAGGACCTCGGTGTGGGTGAACACGCGGACACCCCTGTAGTCGCGATACACCGCGAACCCGGCCACCGTGCCGTCGACGACCGCTTCGTAGCGCTGCCGCTCGGGGGCCTCACGAACCTCGATGTCCATGGTCGGGCACGCTACCGGGGCGCTCGTCGGCCTCGTGGCCGGGGTCCAGGTCACGGACGTCAGCGAAGCGCAGCGGGGTGAAGCCGCCCGCAGAGTGGGCGGCGATCGGCCGCGCGGACACGGCCACGTGGTCTCCGCCGTCGTCGAGCAGCGTGGTGCGGGCCATGACAAGCCTGTTGGGGCAACGGTGGAGCAGCGGGACGCCGTGCGGCCCGGGCTCCCAGTCGCTACGGGCGAACTTGTCGATGTCGTCGCCGCTCACGGCGCCGAAGACCTCGGCCAGGTCCCGGTCGGCGTCGGTCAGGAAGTGGATCGCCAGATGGGTCGCCAGCAGCGCCACCCGGTACGTGTGGTTGGCCTTGGACAGCCACACGGTGTAGCGCCGGGGCTCGATGCTCGTTTGGCTGTGGAACCCGACCAGGCACCCGGCCCGCTGCTCCCCGGCGGCGACGGTGACCACGACCATCGCCTCGTTGGCCGATGCCACGACCGCGTCGAACGGCTCCTCGGCTCCGATGTCGGTCATGTCCGCCTTGCTACCGCCGCCGCCGCCCCTCCACCGTTCTTTGAAGATCTTTCGGGCCATTGGCCCGCTTTTCCTTCAAAGTCGCGGGTCGGAGTCCGACATGATGCGGGAATCAGCAGTCCGCTCCGTGTCCTCGTCCTCGCCGACACCCACCTCCGGGGCGACCTCTCGAAGCTCCCGGGCGACGTGTGGGACCACCTGGAGGACGCCGACGTGGTCCTCCACGCCGGCGACGTCGTCACCGGTGACCTGCTCGCCGCCCTCCGGGCCCGGCGGCCGGTGCATGCGGTGCTGGGGAACAACGACGCCGCCCTGGTCGGCACGCTCCCCGACGGGCTGGAGCTCGAGCTGGCGGGCGTGCGCATCGCGATGGTGCACGACAGCGGGGCCCGGACCGGCCGGGAACGTCGGATGCACAGGTGGTTCCCCGATGCCCAGGTGGTGGTGTTCGGCCACAGCCACGAACCGGTTGACGCCGAGGGGGTCGACGGTCAGCGCCTGTTCAACCCCGGCTCGGCCGTCCAGCGCCGCCACCAGCCGCACCGCACCGTGGGGCGCCTGGAGCTGGCGGACGGACACATCGTCGGCCACGAGATCGTCCCGATCCTGTGAGCCCGTCGCGCGCTACAGCTCCTCGTTGCGTTGCATCTGCTGGAACATGATCCAGCCGGGGATCATGGGGACCCAATACGTGGCAAGGCGGAAGGTGAGGACCGACGACACCGCGGCGCTGTCGGCCATCCCGTAGCCCGACAGAGCCGCGACCAACGCCGCCTCGACCGCCCCGAGCCCGCCGGGCGTCGGCGTCGCGGAGCCGATGGCGGCGGCGATGAGATACGCGGCGCCGATCTCCGGGAAGCTGACGCCGCTCCCGAACGCGGTCACCGAGGCCATCAGGGTGAGGATGAACGCGAACGTGATGCCAAGAGCGCCACCCAGCAACGCCAGCACTCGCAACGGGTCGGTGACGACGTCGGCCAGCGATGTCCCGGCCGTGCGCAGGTAGCCCAGCAGGGGCGGAAGGACCCGGCGGCGGAGGGCGGGCACCAGACCCACAACCAGGCCGCTGGCGGCACCGCCGATGGCGATCACCACCAGCCAGATGTTGGTGTCGGGCAGCGAGAAGCCCGGGCCGCGGGTGCCGGCCCAGGCGATGAAGGCGGCCATGAGCGACAGGTGGACGACGAGTCCGACCAGGGCGTTGAGCCCCACGGCCGCCCCGGCGGCCGCCGTGTCGACGCCGGCGCGCTGCAGGAAGCGGATGCCGACCGCCAGCGTGCCCGTGTTGGCGGGCGCGATGCGCCCCACGAAGGCCGACGCCACCTGCATGCGCACGGTGGCCAGATAGGGGATCGGCTGCGGCACCGATCCGAGGAGCGACAACGCCGCCGCGAAGAATGTCGCCGCGGCCCCGGCGAAGATCGGCACGAGCCACCACCAGTTGGCCCGCGATGCCGCCTCGGCGGTCTCGCCCACGTCGGCCAGCTGGGGCAGCAGGAAGTAGAACCCGCCCGCCAGGGCCAGGACCGACACCGCGGTCCGGGGCCGTACCCGCTCGAGTCGGGCCAGCGGGGCCGGCTCGACGCCAGTGGCGTTCCGCACCGCCTCCTGTAGGGCGTCGAGCACTTCGCGGTTGCCACGCAGACTTCGCCTGGTCGGCGCCGGTAGCGCCAGCGGCTGCAGGTACGGCACTGCGGCCACGACCGACTTGGAGCCCAGGGACTCGACGGCCACGGCCACGGCCTCGTCGGCGCCCACCCGCAAGGCGGTGTCGACCAGCAGCTGCGCGCGGTCCAGGGCGAGGTCGCGGTCCGAAGCCGCCAGCCGGGCGGCGTCGAAGTCGGACATGGCCACGTCACCGGTTGCGGTCACGCTCACCACGCCCAGCCCGAGCGCCCGATGGGCGATGCGCTGGCGATGCAGCGCCGCTACCTGGCGCCAGATCCTCCCCAGCAGCGGGCGGTCCAACCTCGCGGGGGCCAGCTCCGACACCGCCGTGGCGCCGTCGAGGCGTTCCTCCAGCAGGCCGACCGAGCCCGCCGACGAGGCGACGATGTTGCGCACCGCCGGCACACGCACCCCGGCCGTGCTGGCCATCATTTGGGCGAGCGCCTCGTGCTCGATGCGTCGCTGCACCGTGGCATACGGCTCGTCGACCTGGGACGTCCGGAGCCGGACGGTGCGCCAGGCCTGCTCCAGCCGATCCGACGAGCGGTCCGTCCTCGTGCGTACCCGCAGCTGCAGCTTGTCGCCGTCGGCCAAGTCGACCGCGTACCGGAGCGGCGTCTCACCCGCCAGCTGTTCGATGCGCACGGGATCCGCAACCGGCCGGAGCATGGAGATCAGCTCGTCGGCGTCCGGGTCTGCGCTGTCGGTGCCGAACGCCAGCAGTGCCAAGTAACCGACCGCCATGCCGAGTGCCACCGCGATGACGATGTCGAGCGGCGGTTCGCTGGACGAGACCACCCGGAACAGGATGAGCAGGCCCACGCCGAACCACAGGACCCGGCGCCATTGCGGCGACAGCCGGGGCGAGGCGATCACGACGAAGGCGACGACGGCGGCGATGAGGGGAGAGGTGGCGAACTCCGGATCGGTGAGCTCGATGACCTGGTCGGTGTTGGGATCGACGGCGGCCACGACACCGCGCTCCGCCAAAACGTCGCTCAGCCAGTTCATGGCCACGACGGCGGTCAGCCCACCGAGGATGAGTGCACCCGCCTGCCAGTAGCGCCGGAGGAGGGCCAGGAAGACCACGGTCACGACCGGCACGATCGTGGCCGAGGCCACCGCCACTGCCGCCAGAACGTCGGCGAACGGTTCGGGCACGCGTTCGTACACGTCGACGATGTCTTCCTCGGCGCCGCCGATCGTGTTGCGGGCGAGGATGGCGACGAGCACGCCCCCGGCCAACAGCACCAAGGAAGCGAGCAGGCGCACGATGTCGGCCTGGTAGCGGACGCGCTGGCGGGGCGCAACCGACACCGTGACCTCGCGGGAATCGCCCGTCTGGTCAGTCGCTACAGCCTCCGACGTGCGCTGCACGCTGGTCATCCTGGCACGACGGGGTCGCGAAGCCGGCGACGCTTCAGGCATCTACGCCGTTCCCGGACTGCTCTGGTCGGCTCGGGCACGCGGCCCGGTGTCACGGCCACCGGCGCACCAGGGTGTCGCGAGACGCGCTACACGATCAGAGCTTGGCCAACACCGATTCGGCAGAGCTGACGTCGAGGCCCGGGTTGGGCTCGACCATCAGCTCGGTCACCACGCCGTCGTCGATGATGGCGGCGTAGCGCTGCGAGCGGGTGCCGAGCCCGAAACCGGAGCCGTCCAGCGGGAGCCCGACCTCGGCGGTGAAGTCGCCGTTGCCGTCCGCGAGCATCGTGACCTTGTCGCCGGTGCCCCGCGCCTCGCCCCAGGCGCCCATCACGAAGACATCGTTGACGGCGACGCAGGCGATGGTGTCGACGCCCTTGGCCCTGATGTCCTCGGCCCGGAGCACGAAGCCGGGGAGGTGATGGTCGGAACACGTGGGCGTGAAGGCGCCGGGCACGGCGAACAACACGACCTTGCCCTTGCCGAGGACCTCGCCGCTCTGCACCGGCGTCACGCCGTCGCTCGTCATGGTCATCAGCTTGACGTCGGGGATGCGGTCACCGACCGAGATCGCCATCGATCCTCCTGAGGTTCGGTACACGAACGTCCCGCATCATGCCTCAACCGACCGATCGGGGTTCGAACGCATCATCGCCCCCGGCGACGGTCATCCCGCCAGCCGGGGGGCGACGTCCGGCGCGGACGAGCTCAGAACATGCGCCGACGCATCGGGCGACGCTTCAGCCGCCGGGTGCTGGTGGCGTTGTAGATGAGCAGGGCGATCACGGCACCGATGATCGACCCGATGACGCCCGACACCTGCAGCGCCCCCTCGTCGAGGTCCTTGTCGAACAGGAGATAGCCGAGGAAGCCGCCGATGAACGACCCGATGATGCCGAGCACGATGGTCCCGACGACGCCGAGCGGGTCCCGCCCGGGCACGAACAAGCGGGCCAGGTAGCCGGCGATCGCGCCGACGATCAGCATCCAGACGATGAATCCGAGCATCTTCTTGCTCTCCCTTTCGGCCGCGGTCCCGACCGCGGTGTCGAGTGGTTCCGCTCTTATGCGTGCCCGAATCGAAACCCAGTGATTCGCTCGCTCTGAGTGGTCGAACGATCACACCCGTTTCCCCACGTCACGCAGGCACACTCGTCTCCCATGCCCCCCGACGCCGCGGCCACTCGGCCATTGCCCGACGACAAGCTCCGACTCCCCTCTCGCTCGGACATCGAGGCTGCGGCGCAACGCCTGGCGCCCTGGATCCGGGTGACGCCCCCGATCGAGGTCGACGCGGCCGATCTCGACCTGCCCGACCGGCGCTGGCCCCTGACCTTCAAGCTGGAGATGCTGCAGCATGCCGGCTCGTTCAAGGGACGGGGGGCGCACAACCAGCTCTTGGGCGAGGTGCCGACGGCCGGCGTCGTGGCGGCGTCGGGCGGCAACTACGGCGTGGCGGTGGCGTACGCCGCCCACCGGTTGGGCGTGCCGGCGACCGTGTTCGTGACCGACACCACGGCGCCGGCCAAACTCGACCGGCTCCGGTCGCTGGGCGCCACGGTCGAGGTCGTCGCCGGCTACTACGACGAGGCGCTGGCTGCCAGCCATGAGCGCGCCGCTGCCACCGGCGCCCGGTTCCTTCACGCCTTCGACCAGCCCGAGATGCTCGAGGGTGCCGGCACGCTGGCCGTCGAGCTGGAACGCCAGGCCGCGGCGGCGCCTCGCGGTGGCGGGCCGGGAGGGCTCGACCGGGTCATCGTCGCCGTCGGTGGCGCCGGGCTGATCGGGGGCGTGGCGTGTTGGTACCGGGGGGCGGTCCGCATCACGGGCGTCGAGACGCGGGGGTGCCGGGGCCTCGACGCCGCCTGGCGTGCCGGCCGGCCCGTCGACACCGACGTGTCGGGGCTCGCCGCCGATGCGCTGGGCGCCCGCCGGGTCGGCGAGTTGGGCTTCGCCGCCGCTCGTGCCTGGGCCGAGGGCGTGGTGGTCGTCGAGGACGCCGACGTGGTCGATGCGCAGCGCCGGCTGTGGCGGGCGCTGCGCGTGGCGACCGAGCCCGCGGGGGCCGCGGCTCTGGCCGCGCTGACGACGGGCGCATTGCCGGCCGATCCCGACGAGCGCGTCGCCATCGTATTGTGTGGCGCCAATGTCGATCCGGGAACGCTCGTCTAGCGCCGTGACGGCAGCGCCACTTGCGCCGCGACGCCACCGTGATGCGGCCGGCGGTGCGACCGTCGTGTCCGCGTAGCAGGGGAAGTATCCGTGGTCGAAGCCGGTGGGGTCGGTGGCGTGAATGGCGGCGGCGACCTCGGCGAGCCGATGGGCGTCGGGAGCGGCCAGCGCCCGGCCCGGCATGAAGCTCATGAGCAGCGCGGGCACCCCGTCTCCGATGTCGACGCCGGCAGTGTCCGCCGCCACCACCTCCGGCACGGGCAGCCAGCGGGTCGCGCCGAACCGCAAGGCGTCGACCTCGCGCCGGGGTGCGAATGGCTCCGCCTCGAGAAACCCGGGCCATACGTAGCGCCGCAGCACCAACCGGGTCCCATCCGCCGCGTACAGCCCGTGCACCGCCGTCGACGAGGCCCCCGCCAGCCTCCGAACCCGCACGATGCGCACGCCGGCGTGCCGCTCCACCCACGCCCCGACGGCCGGCGGCACCGTGGTCCGCTGCAGCTCGGGCGGCAGCGACGCGACGTCGCGCTCGTTGGGGTGCCGGGGATGGTTCGTGGCGCCGGTGGACATCCTGGGCCCGAGTCTTCCGCCTCCCTCACCGCAGACGGACGCTCAGCTCGCGGCGCGCCGCCTCCAGCCATTCTCGGCCGGCGCCACTCGAGGCCCCGGCCGCTCGCAGGTCGACGTCGTAGACGGCGGCGGCGTTCAGGCCAAGGATCTTCTCCTTCGCCGCCGGGGTCAACGGCGGGTAGCCGTGCTCCTCCTGCAGGCGCTCAGGGATGGTGAAGGCACGAAATGCGTCGATGAGCGGCTGAGGCGCGCCGTACCACACGGAATCCGTGCCCCACACGATCCGGTCCTCCCCCACGGCGAGCAGGAGCTTGCCGAGCACGTGGGCTGCCTCTCGGGGCCGGCGGAGCATGAGGAACCACGTGCTCCCGAGCTCGGCGTACACATTGGCGCCCGCACCGAGGCCGGCGTTGGCCAGGCTCGCCACCAGGCGGCTCACGCCCCGGCCGGGGTCGGCATCGTGCGGCCCCTCCTCGCCGGTGGGGTCGGGCTCGTAGCCCGAGTGGTACACGAGGAACGTGATGTCGGGGAACAGGGCGGCCGCCGGACCGATGTCGCGGGGGTCAGACCCGGCCGGGGCGGCGCCGGGAACGGGTCCGCCGATCCCCTTGTGGGCGCAGACGATCCTGGGCCCCAGGGCGCGCACCTGCTCGAGGAACGGAATGCCGACCGCCTCGTCGTCGAGGAACCAGCCGGTCGGCATGCCCCCCGGCGGCACGGTCTCGGGCGGGTCCCACAGCGGGTACACCTTCCAGCCCGACGGCCGCAGCTCGTCACGCCAGGCCTGCATGGCCTCGATCTCACCCGGGCCGTAGTTGGGGTGGACGATCGTGTGGGTGAGCACCCGGCCGCTGCCCGCATAGCGATCGACGACCTCGCGGCAGGCGGCGATCTCGGCGTTGGACAGGACGTTCTCGTGCGATTGCCCCGGCAGGGACGTGAGCAGTGCGACAGCCGTCTCGCTGCCGCCGAACACCAGTGCCGCCCACTCGGCGGCCGAGATCCGGGCCGGGTCGACGCCCCCGGACCACCGGTCGGGATCTGTCATCTCGAGGAACCCGGTGAGCGCTGCGGCGCCGGGACCGTGGAACTTGGACGGGTTCACGAGGTGGGTCTGCACGTCGATCACGACCGACGTCTCCCCGCCGTCGAAACAGGCGTCGGCCGTCGCGCTGTCGACCTCGGCCTCGGCGGGCAGCGTGTAGAAGCCACCGCCGGGCGTCGCCTTGTCGATGGCCCGCAACGCCGCCGCCGTGCCCCGGCGGTCCTCCACGTAGACCGAAGGTCCGAGCGCGGCCTGGCGCGCCTGCTCCGGGGCTGCATCCGCGAACCAGGCGAGGGCCTCCCGCTCGGGTCGCCGCCAGGGCAGGGGCCGGTACTCGTCGGACGACAGCCGCCGGAGCAGGGGCGGGACGGGTACGCGCAGGGTCACCCGTCCCCCGCAGCTGGGCCGGGGGCCAGCCTGAAGCCCCGGTAGCCGTCGGCAGCCACGTCGTCACATGTGGAGCAATACTGCGGGAAACCGCCGACGTAGGGCAGGAAGACGCGCGGCTTGCCGGGCACGTTGGCGCCCATGTACCAGGAGTTGGCCCTCGGGAACAGGGTGGCGTTCGCGAGCTGGTTGACGTGGTCGACCCACGCGTCCTCGGCCTCGACGGTGGCCTCGATCGCGTCGAACCCGTTGGCCGCCAGGAACGACAGGCAGTCGGCAATCCAGTCCACGTGCTGCTCGATGGCGATGACCATGTTGCTGAGGACCGACGGGCTTCCCGGGCCCGTGACGATGAAGAGGTTGGGGAAGCCCGCCGTCGCGATCCCCAGGTACGTCCGGGGGCCGGCGGACCACTTATCGCTCAGTGGCCGGTCCCCACGGCCCCGGATGTCGACGCGTAGCAGCGGCCCGGTCATAGCGTCGAACCCGGTGGCGAAGACGATGGTGTCCAGCTCGTGGACGCCGTCGGTGGTGAGGATGCCGGTGGGGACGATCTCGGTGATCGGTGTCTGCCTCAGGTCGACCAGGGTGACGTTGTCGCGGTTGAAGGTCTCGAAGTAGCCCGTGTCGAGGCAGGGTCGCTTGGTGGCGAAGGGATGGTCGGTCGGCGTGAGCACCCTGGCCACGTCGGGGTCGACGACGATCTCGCGGATCTTGGAGCGGATGAACTCTGCGGCGGTGTCGTTGGCCGCCTTGTCGAGGATGAGGTCGCGGAACGTCGTCGTCATCGACATCAGGCCACCCCGGGCCCAGGCCGCCTCGTAGCGCCGCCGTCGCTCGGCGGGTTCGACCTGCAAGGCCAACTCCGTCGGGGCCGACACCGCGATGGCAGAGAACGAGTTGCGGGCCGCGTCGCGCAGCGAGCGGTAGCCGGCCTTCACCTCCGCCTGCGTATCGGGGGCGAGCGGCTCGTTCCGGGCGGGCAGGCTGAAGTTCGGGGTGCGCTGGAAGACGACCAGGTGCGAAGCCTGCTGGGCGATCACGGGGATCGACTGGATGCCCGACGAGCCGGTGCCGACGACGCCGACCCGCTGCCCGCTGAAGTCGACGCCCTCGTGCGGCCACTGGCCCGTGTGGTACCAGTCGCCCCGGAAGCTGCGCAGGCTCTGGAGGTCGGGCGTGGTGGCGGCGGACAGGCAGCCGGTCGCCATGACGCAGAACCTCGCCGACACGTCGTCGCCCTGATCGGTCGTGACCCGCCACCGGCCGAGGGTCTCGTCGAAGACGGCGGCGGTGACCCGGGTGTCGAACTGGATGTTGCGGCCGAGGTCGAACCGGTCGGCGACGTGGTTGATGTACCGGAGGATCTCGGGCTGGGGCGCATACCGCTCGCTCCAGTCCCATTCCTGCTCGAGCTCCGGCGAGAAGGAGTACGAGTACTCGAGGCTCTCGACGTCGCAACGGGCGCCCGGGTAGCGGTTCCAGAACCACGTGCCGCCCACGCCCGAACCGGCCTCGTACACCTGGACCGACAGCCCGAGGCCCCGCAGGCGGTGGAGCGCGTAGAGCCCGCCGAACCCGGCCCCGACCACCACGACGTCGAGGCGGCGCGACCGGTCCGTGGGTGCGCTCATCGGGGGGCCTCCGCGGTGGTTTCGACGGTGTCGGCGGCGGGCGCCAGGAACTCGGCGATGTCGATCGGGCTGCGCAGCGACACGCCACCGTCGGCCACCAGCACCTGTCCCGTCACCCACCGCAGCTGTGCCAGGGCCACGGCGGCGTCGGCCACGTCGTCGGCGCTCCCGACGGTCCCGAGCGGGGTGCGGGCGGTCACCGCCTCGCGGTAGCCGGGCACGGCGTCGGTCCTGGCGAACAGCGGCGTGTCGGTCGTGCCCGGGGCGATGACGTTGACCCTGATCCCCCTGGGACCGAGCTCGGCCGCTGCGATGCGGGCGAGCTGGACCACGCCGGCCTTGGAGCTGTTGTAGTGCGCCATGCTGCGATCGGCGAGGAAGCCCGACACCGAGCCCGTGAGGACGATCGATCCGCCCGAGCCGGATGCGACCATCGCCCGGGCGCACTCCCTGAGGCAGAGGAACGTCCCCCGGAGGTTCACGTCGTGATTTCGGTCCCACTCCTCGGCGGTCATGGCCAGCAGCGGCGCCAGCCCGCCGACCCCGGCGTTGAGGAACGCGAGGTCGAGGCCTCCGAGCCCGTCGACGGCGGCGGCGACGCCCTCGACCACCGCCTTCTCGTCGGCCACGTCGCAGACCAGCGCCACGTCGCCGTCACCGTCCCGTGCCTCGAGGTCGAGCACGGCCACGCGGCTGCCGGCCGCGCCCAAACGGCGAACGATCGCCTGGCCGATCCCCCTGGATCCGCCGGTCACCAGCGCCGCGGTGCCCTCGATCGTCATGGCCGGTCGCCGTCAGCCACCGAGGTCGATGTCGAGGATGGCCTTGCGCCGCTTGAACCGCCAGCCGTCGGGCGTGCGGACCAGTTCGTCCTCGTAGCGGCCGGTCATGCCGATGCCCACACGGTCGCGCGCCCGGCTCCGGTTGGCGATGATGAGGGTGCAGCGCTGGGTGGCGCGGTCACCATCGACCTCGATGATCGGGTCGGTGGTGATGTGCACGTAGCCGTAGCCGGTCGCCTGGGACATCTTGACCAGAGCGTCGCGGCCCGAGATGGGAGCGCCGCCCCCGTACTCCATGATCCCGTCCCGGGTGAACGTGTCGGCCCAGGCCTCGGAGTCGACGTCGTCGAACGCCCGGTTGTAGCGCGCCGTGAGCTCCCTGATCGCCAGGTGGTCGAGCACCCGTTCCAGTGCGTCTGACATCGCTCCCCCTCACGTGGCCGGCTGCCTCAACCATACTCTGTATCATTATGCTGATGGCCGAGA
>Ga0299914_10000504_pt1 | contig 23695 bp, 22 predicted proteins | sample RVTome_10_FD_201361 | JGI IMG/M metagenome (GOLD analysis project Ga0299914, IMG submission 201361) | Soil microbial communities from uranium-contaminated site in the Upper Colorado River Basin, Wyoming, United States - RVT153D57 (version 2) ...
ACCGCTCGGCGACGACCTCCACTCCCGCCGCGTCGAGCATCGTGTCGGGATTGCACACGGCAACGACCGGCGCGCGGGTTGCCGCGATCCCGAGGTTGGCGGCGCGTCCGTACCCGAGGTTCCTCCCTGGTCGGAGCACGGACACGCCGAAGGTTCGCTCGCAGTCCGCGTCGGAACCATCCGTCGAGCCGTTGTCGACCACGACGATGCGCGGCGTGTTCCCGACGCGCGCCGTGTCGCGCAACGCACCGACACACGCCATGAGGTGAGCACCGCCGTTGTAGTTGACGACGACCGCATCCCAGCTCATCGTTCTCTGCCGTCGGCGCCTTCGATCACGCCACCCCGCTCCCTCAGCCGACGAGCTCGCCGTAGATTTCCCACGTCCGCCGCGCGGTGTTCTCCCACGTGAAGCCGACCGCACGATCGCGGCCCCTCGCGATCAGCTCCCCCCGGAGCGCCTCGTCGTCGAGCAGCCGGAGAACGGCGTCTCCGATCATGTCGACATTCGTCGGGTCGACGAGCAACGCTGCGTCGCCCGCCGATTCGGGGAGCGCGGCTCGGTCCGACGTCACCACCGGCGCGCCCGCGGCCATCGCCTCCAGGACCGGGAGCCCGAATCCTTCGTAGATCGAAGGGAACACGAACACGGCCGCCCGCGTGTAGAGCCACGCCAGCTCGCGCCGCGTGAGCCCGCCCTCGCTGACGAGCACTGCATCCGCGAGCCCACGCTTTCGGATCCCCGCGGCGACCGACTCGCCGAGCCACCCCTGCGGGCCGTGGAGGACGAGACACACGTCCGAGCGAACGCGGCGGACGCGGGCGAAGGCTTCCAGGACACCGAGCACGTTCTTGCGCTCTTCCTGCGTCCCGACCCAGAGGACGAAGGGTTCGGAGATCCCCCGTGACTCCACGAACTGCTGTGCGTCGAAGGGGTCGACCGGTGGAAGGCCGACACCGTGCGGCACGACCCGGAGTCGCTGGTTCGGAACGTCGAGCAGCTGCCCGACCTCGCGGGCGGTGAACTCGGACGGGCAGATGATCCGCGCTGCGTCGCGGGCGGCAAACTGCACGCCGCGCTTGAGTGTCAGCCGCGCCTCCCGTGGATAGCGCTCGGCGAACCGGAGCGGCGCGAGGTCGTGGATGGTCGCGACCACGGGCGCGCCGCCTCCCGGCGGGAGCGCAGGTCCGGGCGCGTGCACGACGTCGACCGGCCCGGTCACCGATTGTGGCGAGGGCCGCCGCGTCTCGATCCACGACTTGTAGAGGACGTCGCGAGGAATCCCGAAATCGCGACGCGCCATCGGCAAGGCGGCGACGTCGGGCGGCACGAGCGGATGCTCGGCGTGGAAGAGCGTGACCTGATCCGCGAGGCCGAGCTCGGCGTAGGTCTGGCAGAGCGCCAGCGTGTAGACACCCGCGCCGGTCGGGACGCGCTGGAAGAGCGGCTCGGCATTGAGGGCGACCAACATGCCCGCGTTCGTCACCGACCGACGCCGACGTACTCGAATCCGTATCGCTCCAACTCCTCGGGGTTGAGGAGATTGCGGGCATCGACGATCGCGGCGCGTCGCATCTCGGACGCCACGCGTGCGTAATCGAGGCTGCGGAACTCGGGCCACTCTGTCAGGACCACGAGGACGTTCGCACCCCGCGCCGCCTCGTAGCCGTCGTGGCGGAGCTCGACCGGCAGCTCGACGGCGTGCGCGGCTGGGTCGAAGGCTTGCACCGAGGCGCCCTCGGCGAGGAGCCGGTTGATCACCGCGAGCGCGGGCGACTCTCGCACGTCGTCGGTGTGGGCCTTGAAGGTCAGGCCCAGGACGCCGACCGTCGCGCCGTCGAGGGTCCCCCCGGCGAGCGACCTGACCTTGGAGACGACCCGGTCGCGCTGCTCCTCATTGACCTCGAGGACGCCGCGCAGGAGGGCGAAGTCGTAGCCGGCTCTCTCGGCGGAGTAGAGCAGCGCTCGCACGTCCTTGGGGAGGCACGCGCCCCCGAAACCCGGACCCGGCTCGAGGTACTCGAAGCCGATGCGCGGATCGTGGCCGAGACCCAGACCGACCTCGCGCACGTCGGCCCCGACCGCTTCACACAGGTTGGCCATGGCGTTCACGAACGAGACCTTGGTGGCGAGAAACGCGTTGGCTGCGTACTTCACGATCTCGGCCGAGGCCGAATCGGTGACGAGCATCGGGGCCCGCATCTCTCGGTAGAGCTCCGCGACGTGCGCGAGCGCGCCGGGATCGTCGCCGCCGATCACGACGCGGGACGGCTTCAGGAAGTCGCGCACGGCGCGTCCTTCACTCAGGAACTCGGGATTCGAGACGACGCCGACGTCGTCGCGGTCGCCGAGCAGCTCACGGACACGAACAGCAGAGCCGACCGGCACGGTGGACTTGTTGACGAGGACTGCGTTGGGTCGGAGCTTCGGTCCGAGCGCGGCCACGACGTCCTCGAGCGCCGAGAGGTCGGCGCGCCCGTCCCCGATGCCGGGGGTGCCGACGCACAGGAAGATAACCTCGGCGTCGGCCGTGTCGACGGCGTCGGCGACGAAGCGCAGGCGGCCCGCCTTGATGCCGTCGGTCACGAGCGCCGCGAGCTCGGGCTCCGCGAGGTCGACCTGGGCGGCGTTGAGCTTCTCGACGCGCGCGCGGTCGATCTCCGCGCACGTCACCCGGTGTCCGAGATGCGCGAAGCACGCGGCCGTCGTCAGCCCGACGTAGCCCGCCCCGATGACTCCGATTTCCACGGACCGATCCTAGATGCGCGCGGACAGCGGCCGGGCATCCCGGACCCCGACCACGCGTGCGGTCCCCAGAACCGCCGCCGGCCCGCCCGGCCTCGCACCCATCGGGCTCAGCAACCGGGCTCGGCCGCCTGCGCGACCGGGTCACCGGCCACAGCAACCGAGCGCGCCGTGACGATCGCCGGCCGCCCTCCAGAGGCCGGGACCCCGGCCGGCGTCGCCGCTCCCTCCACCGCGCCGAAGTCGGTCCCGAGCACCACGACCACGTCGGCATCGACGATCGAGTCGTCCTCGACCGGGCTCCCGACGCCGCCGAGGTGCTGCTGCACGGTCCGAGCGGCGGCCTCGCCGCCCGGCCGGTACCGGACCTCGGTCGCTCCCACCGGTTTCTCGGGATTGTCTCCGGTGCCCGCCGGTACGAACCCCTCGGCGGCGAGCGCGTCGACCGTGCTCGCGGCCAAACCCGTCGTCTCCGTCCCGTTGAGGACCCTCACCCGTACCGTCGACGGCTCGACGGTCGGGCCCGACGGAGTGGGCGCGGTGCCGGGGTCGCGCAGGCGGGCGAGGACGTCGTCGGCTCCGGGCTGGCTGAGATACAGGACCGATTGGCCACCTTGGGACGGGCCGGTCTCCCACGGCATCGTGATCATCTCGAGCGACTCGGGGTCGTCGGGATCCACGTCGCGGAAGGCGCCCAGCAGCGCGCGCATGTCGTCCGGTTCGAGCGCGGTGTCTGCCGTCAGGAACTCGAGGGACGCGTCGGCGATCGCGGGCGCTCGAAACGGCTCGGCGGTGGCGGTCTGGATCGTCTCGGCCGTCAGGCGCCGCATGAAGGTCTGCTGACGACCGATGCGGCCGATGTCGGCGGTCGCATCCTCGACCCACGTCCCGTCGACGAGCTCCTGGTAGCTCCGTGATCGCACGTAGGCCAGGGCCTGGTCGCCGTCGAGCACCACGCAACCGGGTGCCTCGGGCACGTCGAGGCCGGACACGGTGTCGCGGGCGGGAGCAGGGAAGTAGACCGGCACTCCACCGAGCGCGTCGACCAGCCCCGCGAAGCTGGCGAAGTCGACCTCGAGGAAGTGATGGATCGGAACATCGAAGTTGGCTTCGATCGTCTCCACGACCTTCGATGGGCCGTCGTTGAACGCGGCGTTGATCTTCGCCCCGCCGACACCGGGTACGTCGACCCAGAGGTCGCGCGGGAAGGACACGACGAACCCGCCGTCGGCATCGGCATGCACGATCATGATCGTGTCGGACCGATTGCCTCCGCCGGGCGCGCCGAACGATTCCTGGGCCGCGGGGTCGTCCCCCACGAACTCGCGGGTGTCGGAGCCGACGAGGAGGAAGTTCTGGGCGCTGCCGGCCCGCGTCGAGAGCCCGCTCACGTCGACCCTTCGGATGTCGTCGACCGTCCGGTCGAACTGGAGGTTGACCGCCAAGACGGATCCCGCGGTGAGCACGATCACGACCGCGGCGACCGCGACGAGGCGCCGACCGAACCTGCGAATCGACGACCTACTCATCGCCACAGATCGCGACCGGTGTCCCCTCCGGCGTCCGCCTCTCGTCCGGAAGCGGCACGCTGGTCGTGGTCGACCCCGTCGTCGTCGTGGGCGTCGTGCCGCCCGCCGGGGCGTCCGGTGTGCCCGTCGGATCGGTCGTCGTCGATGCGTCGGGACCGAACGCGCGGAGCCGAGCGAGGACTTCCCCGGCCGCCGGCTCGTCGAGGACCTGGATCGAACCGAGCTCGGTGCCGTCAGGCCCCGCGATCACCGGCAGCGTGATCATCTCGACCGCCGAGGGGTCGTACACGTCGACATCCCGGAACGCCGCGACGAACCCGAGGATCTGGTCGCGCCCGAACGCCTCGTCGGCCTGCAACGTGTCAAGTGCAGCGTCGGCGATCCCGGGGACGTCGAGCGGTGACGAATAGACCTTGTCGCGCGCGAGGGTCGCGAGCTGGCGCAGGAACGCCTGTTGACGGCGGATCCGGCCGAAATCCGACGTCGGGTCTTCGATCCACTCGCCGTAGACGTTCTCCTCGTAGTGACGGCTCCGCACGTACGCGAGCGCCGCCTCCCCGTCGAGCGGGATGCATCCCGACTTCGGGACGTCGAGACCCGTCTGCTCGTCGCGTGCGGCTGCGTTGAAGTGCACGGTGACGGGACCGACGAGGTCGACGAGCTCGCCGAACCCCGCGAAGTCGATGTTGACGTAGTGGTTGATCGGGACACCGAAGTTGTCGGTGATCGCATCGATCAAAGCCTGCGGCCCGTCGTTGAAGACGTCGGTGATCTTGCTCTCGCCTCCGTCGGGTGCCGTCACGACCGTGTCGCGCGGGATCGAGACTACGAGAACGCGCTTCTCGTCGGGCTCGACGTGAGCGATCATGATCGTGTCGCTTCGTTGTCCGCCATTGGTGCCGAACGCTTCCGCGGCCTCGGCGTCGCCGTTCGCGAACTCGCGGGAATCGGAACCCACCACGAGATAGTTCCCCGCCTCGGCGGTGCGCTCGGTGTCGTCGAGCACGACGTCGACCCGGTCGATGCCTGCGACCTTGGCGTCGAGTCGCCAGTTGACCGCGGTCACGGCCACGCTCGACACCGCGAACGCTGCCACGAGCGCGATGCCATAGCGGACCAGGAGGATGCGGAGCACGGGGAACGATCGTAGAGGGACGCCGCCGAAGCGCCGCGTCACGCGTCGACCGGGAGCCCGAGGCCGCGAGCGATCACCAGGCGCTGGATCTCGCTCGTCCCTTCGCCGATCTCGAGGATCTTCGCGTCACGGTAGAAGCGGCTCACCGGGGTCTCGTCGATGAAGCCGTAGCCGCCGTGGATCTGGACCGCTTCTCGGGTCGCGTCGACCGCGATCTCCGACGAGTAGAGCTTGGCCATCGCGGCCTCTTGTCGGAACGGCCGGCCGGCGTCGCGGAGACGAGCAGCGTGATAGACGAGGTTGCGCGCGTTCTCGACACCGACCGCCATATCGGCGCACTTGAAGGCGACCGCCTGGTAGCGCCCGATCGCGCCGCCGAACGCCTGGCGCTGCTTGGCGTATTCGACCGAGGCGTCGAGGCACGCCTGGGCGAGGCCGACCCCGAGCGCGCCGATCGCGATCCGACCCTCGTCGAGGATCCGCAGGAACGTGGCGAGCCCGGCGCCGCGCTCGCCGAGGAGCTGGCCTTCCGGTACCCGGCAGGCGGTGAACGTCAACTCGTGGGTGTCGCTCGCGTGCCAACCCATCTTGCGGTAGCCGGGTGCGACCGTGAAGCCCTCGGCGCCCGAGTCGACGACGATGTTGCTCACCTCCGGTACCCCATCCTCGCGATCGCCGGTGCGCGCCGTGATCGTGACGCATTTCGTGATCGGGGTCCCGGAGTTGGTGATGAACGTCTTCTGACCGTTGATGACCCACGCGCCGTCGTCGAGTACGGCACGGGTGCGTGTCGCACCGGCGTCGGAACCGGCCTCCGCCTCGGTGAGGCCGAATGCGCCGAGGACCGTTCCCGCGATCATCGGAACCAGGTACTCCTGCTTCTGCTCCTCGGTGCCCGCATAGAGAAACGGGGCGGCCCCGAGGCTGACCCCGGCCTCCAGCGTGATCGCCATTGACGAGTCCACCCGGGCGAGCTCTTCGACTGCGAGGCAGTACGTGAGGTAGTCGGCACCGCCCCCGCCGTACTCTTCGGGAAACGGCACGCCGAACAGCCCCAGCTCACCCATCTTGAGCACGGTCTCGACCGGGAACGTCGCGTCGCGATCCCAGACCTCCGCGTGCGGTGCGATCTCCTGGCGGGCGAACTCGCGCACGGTCGCGCGGAACTGCTCCTGCTCCGGGGCGAGATCCATCGTCCTCCGCTCTGGCGCCCTTCGGCGCGATCACCGATCCGTGCGTCCTGGGGCGAAAGGCTAGGGCCGCGCCGTGAGCCTAGGGCTAGCGTGGACGCGTGAAGCCCAACCCCGATCCCTCCGCCGTCCTGGGCCAGCTACCCGACGACGTTCCCGCCGTCGCAATGCGAGTGGGCCGACGCTGGATCGTCGGGGTCGCACCCGACGCCGAGGTCTGTGGCCGGGGCCGCGATGCGCTGGCGACGCTCGACGCCCTCGACGCTGGCTGGTGGGCAGGGTGCCTCGCCTACGACCTCGGGCGCGCGGTCGAACAGGTCCCGTCGCGCACAGGCGATGACCGCGAGCTGCCCGACCTCACGCTCGCGCGCTTCGACGCTCGCCTCGTGCTCGACGACGACACCGGGACGGCATGGATCGAAGGCGAGGGCGCCGGCCGCGACCTTCTGACAGCAGCCGCGGCCGCGGCCGACGACGAGCGCCGCGGTCCCGCGTGCACCGGCTGGACCTCATCCCTCGAGCGCCGCGAGTTCGAGGAGCGCGTCGCCGCTGCTCGCGAGCTCATCACGGCGGGTAAGTGCTACCAGGTGAACGTGACTCGGCGCATCACCGCACCCCGGCCTGCAGATCCGGTGGCGCTGCTGGCGACGCTCGCGCGCCGCAACCCGGCGCCGCACCTGTCCTTCGTGCGGACGAACGACGCGGCGATCGTCTCGGCATCGCCGGAGCGCTTCCTCCGCTGGCGCGGTCGCGAGGTCGAGACCCGGCCAATCAAGGGCACGCACGCCAAGGCCGCGGCCCTTCAGGCGAGCTCGAAGGACCACGCCGAGAACGTGATGATCGTGGACCTGGCCCGCAACGACCTGGGTCGGGTGTGCGAGTTCGGGTCGATCACGGTGCCCGCGCTGTGCGCGCTCGAGGCCCATCCCGGGCTCCATCACCTCGTGAGCACGGTCCGGGGAACGCTGCGAAGCGAGACGGGCGTCGGGGACCTCGTGCGGGCGACCTTCCCGCCGGCGTCCGTCACCGGCGCGCCCAAGCCGCGGGTGCTCACCGCGATCGAGGAGCTCGAACCCGTGCGACGCGGCTTCTATTGCGGTGCGGTCGGGTGGATCGATGCCACCCGAGGCACCGGTGACCTCGCGGTCGCGATCCGGACGTTCACGATCACCGATGCCGGTACCGACCTGGGCGTCGGGAGCGGGATCGTGGCCGATTCGGTCCCCGCCATCGAGTGGGCCGAGACCGAGCTCAAGGCGGCCCGGCTGCTCGAGGCGGCGGGAGCGCGAGCGATGGTGGGTGCCCGGTGAAGGTCGCCGTCGACGGTGAGGTGCTCGATGCCGATGCGGCTCGGATCTCACCGTTCGACCACGGGTTGCTCGTGGGGGACGGAGTGTTCGAGACGCTCCGGGTGTACGACTCGGAGCCGTTCGCGTGGACGCGCCATGCCGAACGACTCGTGCGGTCGGCGAGCGGCCTCGGGCTCGAGGTGCCGGCCGAGGACGACCTTCGCGCCACGGCGAACGCGGTGATCACCGCCAACGGTGTTCGCGATGGACGGCTGCGCATCACCGTGACCGGCGGTCCTGCGCCGCTCGGCTCCGAACGCGGTGACGTGACACCAACGTGGATCGTCGCGGCGACGTCGATGGACCCGTGGCCGCCGACCGTCGACGTCGTGCTGGTGCCATGGCCCCGTAACGAGCGCGGGGCAGTTGCCGGCTTGAAGACCACGTCGTACGCCGAGAACGTCCGGGCGCTTGCGGTCGCCCACGAACGGCGGGCAGGCGAAGCCATCTTCCTCAACACGCGCGGCGAGCTCTGTGAGGCGACGGGTTCGAACGTGTTCGTCGTTCGCGACGGCGCGCTCTCCACTCCGCCGGAACGCTCCGGGTGTCTCCTCGGCGTGACGAGAGCGCTGATCCTCGAGCTCGCGCTGCGTCTGGGAATCCCCTGCGGCGAGCCCGACCTCACGGTCGACGCGTTGCGAACCGCCGACGAGGCGTTTCTGACCTCGAGCACACGGGAGACGCACCCGATCGCGGCCGTCGACGGCGCCGAGCTCCCGAACGCACCCGGGACGATCACGGCGCGGCTGGCGACCGCCTTCGCGGACCTCGTCCGAACCGATCTCGACCCCTGACCGCGATGAGGCGAAGATCACGCGTACGAGAGCGCGCGCTGCAACGCATCATGAGTCCGTCGGGCGGAGGTGGACCACGTCGGCGGCGTGAACGCTGACGCGCCGGCCGTCGTCGCTCGAGACGACGAGCGCTCCGTCGGCGTCGAGATCGACGGCTTCCCCCTCCAGGTCGCCGTTTGTGCGTTCGACGCGCACACGCCGTCCGAGCGTCTCGAGGGCCGCGCGGTAGTCGGCCGGAACAGCCTGTAGGTCGTCGAGACACGCGTCGAGCGCGTGCAGGAAGCAGACCAGGAGCTCCGCTCGGTCGACGGGCGCGCCCGCCTCGAGGTCGCAGGCGGTCGCGGTGTCCGCGAGCTCGTCCGGCAACGCACCCCAGTTGACGTTGCAACCCGCACCCACCACGACCGCATCGCCGTCGGCCTCCGCGAGTACACCGGCGAGCTTCTTCCCCGAAGCAACGACGTCGTTCGGCCACTTCAGTCGGGCGTCGACGCCGGCCACGGCATCGATCGCCTGCCGCATCGCCAGGGCGGTCGCCATCGTGGCCCGTTGGGGACGGGGCGAGCCCGGGCGCAGCAGCACGGACACGAGGAGCGACGCGCGAGCCGGCGATTCCCAGCGGCGACCGAGCCGTCCCCGGCCCGCGGTCTGCTCGTCGGCGACGACGACCAGACCCTCGGGCGCGCCGGCCCGCGCCGCGTCGAGTGCGTACGTGTTGGTGGAGTCGATCCTGTCGAACCACCGCAGGTCGCCGAAGCGGGTCCTCCGGAGGCGTTCGGTCAGGCCGCGATCGCTGCAAATGTCGGACTTCGGCGGCATCCTTCGTAGGATACGGGGCTCGTCCACCCACTCCGAGGGCGCCGTGTTCCACAAGATCCTCATCGCGAACCGCGGCGAGATCGCGGTACGCGTCATGCGTACCTGCCGCGAGCTCGGCGTCGGGACCGTCGCCGTGTACTCGGACCTCGACCGCGATGCGCTCCACGTTCGGTATGCCGACGAGGCCTACGCCCTCGGCGGGCAGACCGCGGCCGAAAGCTATCTCAACACCGACGCGATCCTCGACGTGATCACGCGCTCCGGGGCCGAGGCGGTGCACCCGGGCTACGGCTTCTACGCCGAGAACGCCGACTTCGCCCGAGCCGTGGCCGACAGAGACGTCGTGTGGATCGGGCCGCCACCCGAAGCGATCGAAGTGATGGGCGACAAGATCGCGGCCCGGAAGGCCGCGGCCGCCGGGGGCGTGGCCTCGGTCCCCGGAACGCTCGATCCCATCGGGGGCGTCGACGAGATCCTCGCGTTCGGTGCCGAGTTCGGGTACCCGATCGCGGTCAAAGCCGCGTACGGGGGCGGCGGCAAGGGGATGAAGGTCGTCGACGACGCCGAGCATGCGCAATCGGCGTTCGATTCGGCTGTGCGTGAGGCGACGGCGTACTTCGGGCGCTCGGAGGCCTACATCGAGCGCTACCTCACGCGGCCGCGACACATCGAGGTCCAAGTCCTGGCCGACTCCCAAGGCAACACGGTGTGGCTCGGCGAGCGCGACTGCTCGGTGCAGCGTCGCCACCAGAAGCTCGTGGAGGAGACACCCGCGCCCGGCCTGACCGACGACATCCGTGAAGCCATGGGGGAAGCCGCGGTGAAGGTCGCGAAGGCCTGCGGCTACACGAACGCGGGCACGGTAGAGATGCTCTACCAGGACGACGAGTTCTTCTTCCTCGAGATGAACACCCGACTGCAGGTCGAGCACTGTGTCACGGAGATGGTCACGCAGCTCGACCTGGTCGCTGAGCAGCTTCGCGTGGCAGCCGGTGCGCCACTTTCGTTCGGCCAGGGCGACGTGACGCGACGGGGTCACTCGATCGAGGTGCGGATCAACGCCGAGAACCCGGCCAAGAACTTCATGCCTGCGCCGGGCACGATCTCAAAGCTCGTCGCTCCGAGTGGACCCGGCGTCCGCTGGGACGGCGGGTACGAGAGCGGCGACACCGTGTCGCAGTACTACGACAACCTCGTGGGGAAGCTCATCGTGTGGGGCCCGGATCGCGATCGAGCGCGCCGCCGAATGATGCGCGCGCTGGACGAGTTCACGATCGACGGAATCTCGACCACCATCCCGGCGCACGAGGTGATCCTCGAGCACGACGACTTCGTCTCCGGCAATCACTCGACCCGGTGGCTTGAGGAGGAGGTCGATGCCTCCCTCCTCACGGGCGACCCCGACCCGCCGATCGGATCCGAGGAACCGGTCGCGCCGGGGGTCGAGCAGACGATCCCGGTCGAGGTCAACGGGAGGCGCTTCGACGTCCGGCTCTGGCTGCCGGAGGCGGCGGCGACCGCCGGCGCGACCCACGGGAGCAAGCGCCCGAAGCTCTCGGAGGCGGCGAGGTCGGCGACCGGTGGCGTCGGCGGCGCGATCGTCGCGCCGATGCAGGGCACGATCGTCAAGGTGCTCGTCGCGGAGGGCGACGCGGTCGAGCCCGGTCAGGGCGTCCTCGTGCTGGAGGCGATGAAGATGGAGAACCACATCAACGCCGACCAGGGTGGGACGGTGACTGAGATCCGCGTGGGCGCCGGCGACACGGTCAGCACCGGCGACGTCCTCGTGGTCGTCGAGTAGGGAGCGTCGGCGTCGGGGGTCAGCTAGCTCGACGCCTCGACGACGGCTTCGGTCAGCGCGGGGTGCACGAGGAGCGAGTCGACGATGTCCTCCGTGCGCAACCCGTTGGTGACTGCGACCGCGAGGACACTGACCAGCTCGGCCGCGTTGCGCCCGACGATCGAACCGCCGAGCACGACTCCGGTCGCGGGATCCGACACGACCTTCACGAACCCGCGGGGATCGCCGTCGATCAGCGCCTTTGCGCTCACCGCGAACGGCACCTTCGTGACCCGGACCTTGCGGCCTTCGGCGAACGCGTCGGCTTCGGCCAGGCCGACGTCGGCGATCTCGGGCTCGGTGAAGATCGCGGACGCTGCCTTGTCGTAGTCGACGTGTCGGTGGCTCCGAAGATGGAGTCCCATGACGTGCTCGGCGATCTTGCGACCCTGCATCGCTGCGACCGAAGACAACGGCAAGCGCCCCGACACGTCTCCCGCCGCGTAGATGTGGGACACGTTGGAAAGGCAGTGCCGGTTCACGGGGATGTAGCCGAACTCGTCCACCTTGACGCCCGGGATCTCGAGCGCGAGGTCCTCGGTGTTCGGGATCGAGCCGATCGCGAGTACGGCGTGCGAGCCCTGGATCACGCGTCCGTCCTCGCACGTCACGGTGACCGTGTCGCCGTCACGGGCGAGCCCGTTGGCACGGGCGCCCTTGAGCAGGTGCACACCGCGCGCCTCGAACTCCGTCTCGAGCTCCGCGGCGATCTCGGCGTCCTTGATCGGCAGCACCTGTTGGCGACTCACGAGGAGCGTCACTTCGGAGCCGAGCGAGTCGAACATGTGCGTGAACTCCACACCGGTGACGCCGGATCCGATCACGATGAGGTGCTCGGGGATCTCCTTCGGAGGGTACGCGTCGCGCGTCGTCATGACGCGCTCGTGGTCGATCGGTGCCCAGTCGGGAAGGCGCGGCCGAGACCCGGTCGACACCAGGAGGAAGTCGGCATCGACCAGCTCCTCCCCCTCATCCGACTCGACGGTGACCTGGTGCGACCCAGTGAAGCGTCCAGCGCCGACCAGGAGTCGGACCCCTTGCGATTCCAGGAGCCCGACGACGCTCTGGCGGAGATGCTCCTCGATGCCCGCGACGCGCTCACGCAGCGCGGGCACGTCGAGCTTGCCGGCCGCGTCGAGGCCCATCTGCCGAGCGCGCCCGAGGGCAGTGAGCGCGCCACCGGTGGCGATCATCGCCTTCGACGGAACGCAGTCGAAGAGATGGGCCGCGCCACCGACGACGTCACGTTCGATCAGCGTTACCTCGGCGCCGAGCGTCGCTCCGACGCTCGCTGCCGTGTTGCCGGCGGGGCCGCCACCGATGATCGCGAGTCGAACGGGCATCAAGTCCCGCTCTCGGCGCCTTGCACGACACGGTTTCGCTCGCTGCGCGGCGGGATACCCGCCTCGCGGACGCTCGCTCCACTGCCGGGCCGCTCGGGCCACGGTCGCAGCTCGGCGGGATACCCGCCTCGCGGACACTCGCTCATGCGCCCAGGCTACGCGGCGGCGAATAGCCTCCTGCGGCGTGCCGGAACTGCGCCGCGACCCGCTCACCGATCGGCTCGTCATCATCGCCCCGGAGCGCAGTAGCCGCCCACACACGGCGGCGACTTCGCCGACTCGATCCGACGACGCCGTCGGCGATTGCCCGTTCTGTCCGGGCAACGAGGCCCTCACGCCCCCCGAGGTCGCCCGTCTCGGTGATGGCATGCCAGACACCCCGGGGTGGCTGGTTCGCGTCGCGCCCAACAAGTACCCGATCGTCGGCGGGCCCGACGCCGAGCCCGGAACCACCGGCGCCCACGAGGTGGTCGTCCTCTCTCCCGCACATGACCGGTCGTTCGGGCGTCTCGACCGCGACCAGGCGGTCGCCGTGCTCGGCATGCTCCGCGACCGTTCGATCCACCACCTCGACGCCGGTCGTGCGTTCGTACAGGTGATGATCAACCACGGCGCGGCGGCGGGCGCGTCGCTCGCCCACCCTCATGCCCAGCTGGTGGCGCTCGACATCGTGCCGCCCGCCGTGACCGAAGCCGTGACTCGCCTCGACGATGCAGGCACCGACCTCGTCGCCACCGAGATCGCCCACGGCGGTGACCTGCTGGTGATCGCCGGCGCGGCGACCGCGTGGTGCCCGAATGCCTCCGCGTCGCCATACGAGCTGCGCGTCGCGCACCGCTCCACCCGCGCTCGCTTCGAGGACGCGACTGACGCCGAGATCGCGGTCGTCGCCGACACGCTCCGAGACTCGCTCGCCCGGATCGCCACCGTGCTCGGCGACGTGGCCTACAACCTCGTCGTACACACTGCGCCGCCCGGCCGACCCGGGCACTTCCATTGGTACGTCCAGATCACCCCCAGGGTCGCGGTGGTCGCGGGATTCGAGATGGGGACGGAGATCTTCGTCAACACCGTCGGCCCGGAGCGGGCCGCGGCGACGCTCCGGGAGGTGTCGGGGACGTGAGCGCCCACGTCACCGTCTGCACGACGATCGCCGCGCTGCCCGACGAGGTCTGGGCCGACATCGAGGACATCGCCACCCACCCGGAGTGGATGACCGACGCCGACCAACTTCGCTTCCGCGGCGATCAGCGAACGGGGGTCGGCACCGAGTTCACCTGCCGGACACGGGTCGGCCCGCTCGCGGTGACCGACGTCCTCGAGGTGACCGAGTGGGAGCCGGAAGCGGTCATGGGCATTCTGCACCGAGGGGCGGTGACCGGCACCGGGCGCTTCACGCTCCGCCCCGCCATCGGCGGCGGGACGCGGTTCTGCTGGCGCGAAGACCTCCGGTTCCCGTGGTGGCTCGGGGGTGCGCTCGGAGCGCGGGTCGCGGTTCCGATCTTCCGCCGGATCTGGTCGGCCAACCTGCGCCGCCTCAAGGAGCGCCTCGAGCGCTGACGTCCGGCGGTGCTACCGCCCGCGGAACTCGGCCTTCCCCGGGCCGTCCTCGCGGAAGGTCTGCACGCCGATCTCGGCGTCCTCGGTGCCGAACACCTCGACGAAACCGTCGGACTCCAGATCGAGGCCCGCGTCGAGGGTGGTTTCCATCCCCTCCTCGATGACGCGCTTGGCGATCCCCATGGCGACGACCGCACCGTGGGCGAACTCGGCGGCCCACGCCCGCGCGGTGGCGACGAGGTCGCCCCTTGGCACGACGCGGTCGATCAGGCCGATCGCCAGCGCTTCCGGCGCTCCGACCTGACGGCCGCTCCAGATCAGCTCCTTGGCGCGTGCGGGACCCACCAGGCGTGGGAGCCGTTGCGTGGCACCGCCGCCGGGGATGATCCCGAGGAGGATCTCGGGCTGGCCGAGCCGGACGTCGTCGGCCGCGACCCGGAGGTCACACGCGAGGGCGAGCTCCATCCCCCCGCCGAGCGCGAAGCCGTTCACTGCCGCGATCACCGGACGGCGGATGCCCGAGAGATCGTCGAACGTCTCGCGAAACCGGTCGGTCACGATGCGGGCTTGCTCTCGATCACCGAACTCGTCGACGTCCGCGCCGGCCGCGAACGATCGTCCCGCACCGGTGAGGACGACCCCCTTCACGTCAGGAGTCTGGAGGGAGCGAAAGGTGTCTCCGAGCTGGGTGAGGAGGTCGATCGAGAGCACGTTGAGCTTGGGGCGGTCCAGCGTGACGAGCGCCACGCCGTCGCCGTCGATCTCGACGTGCACCAGCTCCTCCGCCACGGAACGGAGGCTATCGGCCCATTCTCGAGTGATGCGTCGCGGAGCGCGCACTCGTACGCGATCGCACTCGCGCCTCCCTGCGAAGTCGGGATACCCGGCTCCGCGACTCGACTTTCGCTACGACTCGTCGTCGGTGAGGAGCTGGGTGGCGGCGGCGTCCGGTGTGATCTCCCGCGCGACCACGCGAGCGAGCAGCGCGTCGAATCGATCCCCGGAGCAGCGTTCCTGGGCAGCGACACGGAGGCGGTCTTCCACGATCGCCCGCAGCTCGTCGCGGGTTCGTTGCTCACGACGCGTCGCGAGCCTGTGATCGGACTCGAGGAAGGCTCGGTGCGCCTTGACGCTCTCCCAGAGTTCGTCGACGCCGCGTCCGTCGGTGGCCACCGTCTGGACGATCGGGGGCTTCCACTCGACCTCGCCGGCCAGCTCGAGCATGGCCTCCAGATCGCGCACGGTCTCATCGGCACCCGGCCGGTCGGCCTTGTTGACGACGAAGCAGTCCGCGATCTCGAGCAGCCCGGCCTTGGCCGCCTGCACGGCGTCGCCCCAGCGCGGGTTGACGACGACAACAGTGGTGTCGGCCGCCTCGGCGATCTCGACCTCGACCTGACCGACACCGACGGTCTCGATCACGACCCAGGGAAGTCCGGCGGCGTCCAGCACGCGCACGGCTTGCGGTGTCGCTCTCGCGAGCCCGCCGAGGTGTCCCCTCGTCGCCATCGAACGAATGAAGACGCCGTCGTCGCTGGCATGGTCCTGCATGCGGACGCGATCGCCCAGGATCGCTCCCCCGCTGAACGGGCTGGTCGGGTCGACGGCGAGCACTCCGACCTCGTCGCCCTCGCGACGGATGTACCCGATGAGCTGATCGGTGAGGGTCGACTTCCCCGAGCCGGGAGCACCCGTGATGCCCACCGTGTAGGCGCGGCCCGTGTCGGGATAGAGCTCGGAGACTGCGGCGGTCGCATCGGGCCCGCCGGTCTCGACGAGCGAGAGCAGCCGGGCGAGCGCCCGGCGGTCGCCGGTTCTCGCGCGGTCCAGGAGGTCCTTCAGTCGGCGATGACCTCGGTGATCCCGGGCACGCGATCCATGATGATGCGCTCGACCCCGGCCTTGAGCGTCATCGTGGACACCGGACACGTGCCGCATGCGCCGACGAGGTTCACGCGCACGACGCCGTCGGCACCGATCTCGAGGAGCTCGATGTCACCGCCGTCGGCTTGGAGAGCGGGACGGATCGCGTCGATGGCCTCGAGCACCGCGTCTTCCTGCTCGGCCGGATTGGTCGCCGCCTCGTGGTCGGCGGTCTTGACGCCGCCGAAGCTGACCGGATCGGGTGCCATGTGTCTCCCTGGACGAAGGCGCTCCCTCGTCAACCCGCCCAGTATCGCGCTCATTCCAGGGATCGCCGGATTTGGGGGTGACTACGAGAGCCGCTCGACGTCGGCGCCCAGTACCCGCAACGACTCTGCAAGGTCGCGGTATCCACGATCGACGTGGAACGGCTCGAGAACCTCGGTCTCGCCCTCGGCGGCGAGGCCGGCGACCACGAGCGCCGCGCCCGCTCGCACGTCGAGGGCACGAACCGGGGCGCCGGAGAGCCTGGGGACGCCACGGACCACGGCGTGTCGTCCCTCGGTCCGGATGTCCGCCCCCATCCGGTTGAGCTCGTCACAGAACGTCAAGCGACTGTCGAAGACGTTCTCGGTGACGATGCCGGTACCGGTGGCGGTCGCGAGCGCAGCCACGATCAGCGGCATGAAGTCGGTCGCGAACCCGGGGAACGGGAGGGTCGCGACGTCGATCGAGCGGAGCCGCTCGGTCGCGCTCGCCCGGATCCCTCCGGGAACCGGCACGATCTGCATGCCCATCTCCTCGAGCTTGGACACGACCATCTCAAGATGCTCCGGTCGCGCGCCCTCGAGGGTGATGTCACCGCCCGCGACGCCACACGCGATCAGAAGCGTTCCCGCCTCGACTCGGTCGGGCATCACTTCGCTCTCGACCGGGTGGAGGACCTCGACGCCCTCGATCTCGATGCGCGAGGTGCCCGCGCCGGCGACGTGCGCGCCCATCCGGTTGAGCAAGTCGGCGAGGTCGACGATCTCGGGCTCCCGAGCCGCGTTGTCGATCACCGTCTGGCCCTTCGCGAGGACGCTCGCGGTGAGGATGTTCTCGGTCGCACCCACGCTCGGGAACTCGAGCACGACGCGCGCCCCGCCGAGCGCACTGGCGCGAGCGTCGATGAAGCCGTGCACGACATCGATCTCCGCGCCCATGGCCGCAAGACCGTCGAGATGCATGTCGAGCTTGCGACTCCCGATGTTGTCGCCGCCCGGCATGGCGACGCGGGCCTCGCCACAACGCGCCAGGAGGGGCCCGAGCACGTTGACCGACGCCCGCAGGCGTGAGACCAGCTCGTAGGGCGCCTCGGGGGTAAGCGGTCCCGAGGCGTCGATGAGGAGCTGCCCCGGTCCGGTCCACTCGACGTCGGCACCGACGGCGCGAAGCACGTCGATCATCACGTCGAGGTCGCCGACCTCGGCCAAGTTGCGCAGCGTTGTGGCCCCCGGCGCGAGCAACGCGGCCGCCATCTGCTTGAGCCCCGCGTTCTTGGTCATGCCGGAAACGCGGACCGCGCCTCCGAGCGGACGGCCGGAACGGACGACGAATCGCTCCATCGGGACGATCAGCGGCCTTCGTAGCGCGGCGGTCGCTGCGCGGCAAAGGCGGCCATCGCTTCCTTGAGGTCGTCGGAGACCAGGCACGCCGCCTGGTGCTCGGCTTCGACTCGGAGACCCGCGGCCACCTCCAGCTCGCCGGCGGCGCGGATCGCGGCCTTGACGCCGCGGATCGCGAGCGGCGGCTGCGCGGCGATCGTGCGGGCCAGCTCGGTGACCTCCGCGTCGAGCTCGGCCCCGTCGACGAGGCGCTCGCAGAGCCCGATGCGATGCGCCTCCTCGGCGTCGATCTTGGCGCGGGTGAAGATCAGCTCCTTGGCCTTCCCCGGGCCGACGAGGCGCGGCAGGCGCTGCGTGCCGCCGAGGTCGGGCATCATCCCGTACTGGAGCTCGAGCAACCCGACCGTCGTGCCGCGAGCGAAGACTCGCAGGTCGCAGGCGAGCGCGAGCTGGAGCCCGGCGCCGAGCGCGTAGCCGTGGACGGCCGCGATCGTCGCGAACGGAGCGTCGGCGAGCCAGCCGAACGCCTCCTGGGTCCGCATGATCATCTCGACGACCCGATCCTCGGTGCCGCCGGACGACACGGCGTCGCCGAACGCGCCGGCGAAGACCGACGTGTCGATGCCGCTCGAGAACGCCCGGCCCTCTCCGCCGACGACGACCACGCGGAGGTCGGCGTCGTCGCGCAGGACGGCGCCGAGGTCGCGGAGCTCGTTCCAGAGCTCGCCGGTCATGGCGTTGAGCCGCTCGGGTCGATTCAGCTTCAGACGCCCGACGTTTCCCTCGCGTTCGAAGCGCAGCGTCTCGAGCGCGGATTCCCCCGCCTGCAGGTCCATGTCGGCCCCCTGGGTCGTCAGCCAGTTTGCCGGGCGCGAGCCCCGAGCCGCACGACCGGGATCGTGGCGAGGAACCCGGCGAGGGCGAGGTCGCCGGCCGGCGCCGACTGCATCGAATCGGCGAGATGGGGGACGAGGGCGGACTCGGCCAGGATCTCGTTGGGCGCCGCCGCGTCGCACAGGCGAGCGGCCAGGTTCACGGCCTTGCCGATGTAGTCGTCGCCCTCGAAGAGGATCACCAGGCCACCGGCCACCCCGACGCGGAGGGGAAGCGTGAGCTCGGGCGCCGCCGCGACCCGGTCGTCGAGGTCGAGGACCATCCCGAGGAGCGGACCGGGCTCGGTGCTCACGAACATCGCGCCGTCGCCGAGCCATTTCGCGACTCGCACACCGTGGTCGGACGCGACCTCGCGGATCAGCACGCGGAACTCGTGCAGCACCCTGACGCCCTGTTCGTCACCCTCGGCATCGACGTAGCCCGTGAAGCCGCAGAGGTCGACGAAGGCGATGTAGCGCTCAACTCGCATGTCGCCAGTCTGGCCGGTAGCGGCGCGCGGTTTCGGGTTCTGCGCGTGAATGATGTGTAGCAGGACCCTGAATGTTGCGCGCAGGGACCTGGGACGAGACGGCGGTCACATCGATCAGAGCGATGTGACCCAGCGCGTCGCTTCGGTCGCGACTTCGTCGAGCACGTCCTCCACCGTGCGACCGGTCGACTTCAGCGGGCGGTATCCGTGATCGACCCCCTCCAGCCAGTGGAAGGTGACCGCGCCGCGAATCTTCTTCGCGGCGCGAGTGAGATCGGCCTTCCCCGCGAGCGCGTCGCGTGTCCCGCTGACGAAGAGCGTGGGAACCTCGAGGTGGGAGAAGTGGTCGGCGCGCGGTCGATCGGGCTTCCCGGCCGCGTGGAGCGGATACCCGAGGAGGAGCAGCCCGAGCGCGCCGACCGGCTCAGTCTCCGAGCCGACGACCAGCGAGCAGTAGCGACCGCCCATCGAACGACCGCCGAGCACGAGGCGGTCGGGGGGCAGCTTCGAGCGCCGTGCGAGCTCGGCGGCGGCGACGCGGGTCGCAGCTTCGAGCACCGCCGCGCGATCGGGGGATTTCTTCCCCGCGGTGCGGTACGGGTAGTCGAACCGCAGGGATGGCACGCCGGCAGCCGCGAGGGCGTCGGCAACCGCGAGCAGCGGACGACCGTTGCGGTCGGAACCGGCGCCGTGGGCCAGGAGCACCGCCCGATCGGCTCCCTTCCAACGCCCCGCGGTGTCGACGACGAGGTCGGGCGTGTCCATGCGCGGCAAGGCTACGCGTCGACCATGTGGTCCTCGCCCGGAGGGCGGCCTATGCCCATGCCGCGAAATCGGTGCCATTTGCCCACCCGCGGGAGGGCGCTCCAAGCTGTACGGCCATGCCGCGCCCCGCTGCCAGTCCCGACGCGCTCCGAATCGCGCTCCTCGTCTACCGCGGCAACCCGCACTGCGGCGGGCAAGGTGTGTACACACGGGAGCTGGCGCGTGAGCTCGACGCTCTCGGGCACGTCGTCGAGGTCTTCTCGGGTCAGCCGTACCCCGCCATCGACCACGCCCGTGACGGCGTGCGCCTCACCAAGGTCTCCAGCCTCGACCTCTACCGGCGCGACAACCCGTTTCGCGTGCCGTGGCCGTGGGAGTTCCGCGACGCCGTGGACATCGCGGAGTTCGGGATCATGTGCGGCGCCGGCTTCCCCGAGCCCTACACGTTCAGCCTGCGCGTGCGCCGCGCCCTCGCCGCCCGGCGCCATGAGTTCGACGTCGTCCACGACAACCAGTGCCTCGGATCGGGGCTCCTGACGATGATGCGCGACGACGGCTGGCCGGTGCTGGCGACGCTGCACCACCCGATCACGGTCGACCGCGACCTCGACCTCGAGCACGCAACGAACCCGTGGAAGCGCTTCGCGGTGAAGCGCTGGTACTCGTTCCTCGAGATGCAGGCGCGCGTCGCCCGTCACATCCCGCGCATCGTCACGGTGTCGGAATCGTCGCGTCGCGACATCGTGACGCAGATGAGCGTCGACCCCGGCCGCCTCCACGTGGTTCCGGTGGGGGTCGATCCCACAGTCTTCGGGCCGAAGCCCGAAGTCGAGCGCGTGCCGGGGCGGCTGATGACCACGGCGAGCGCCGACATGCCGATGAAGGGACTCGCCCCTCTCCTCGAGGCGCTGGCGAAGGTGCGCACCGAGAGGGAAGACGCCCACCTCGTCGTGATCGGTCGGGCGCGCACCAACGGGAAGATCCCCCGACTCATCCAGCGTCTCGGCCTCGGCGACGCCGTCGAGTTCGTCTCGGGAGTCGCGACCGAGCGGATCGTCGAGCTGTATGCGCATGCCGAGGTCGCAGTCGTGCCGTCGCTCTACGAGGGCTTCTCTTTGCCGGCAGCCGAGGCGATGACGTGCGGCGTCCCGGTGGTCGCGACGACCGGTGGGGCGATTCCGGAGGTCGTGGGGCGCGACGGCGAGACCGGCCTCCTCGTCCCACCCGACGACCCCTCGGCGCTGGCCGGCGCCCTGCTCACCGTGCTCGACGACCCCGATCTGCGGGCCCGATTGGGAGCGGCCGGACGCGAGCGCGCGCTCGGGCGCTTCACGTGGCGGGCGACCGCCGAGGCGACGGCCGACCACTACCGCGCGCTGCTCGAGGAGCACCACGCCTCGTGCTGACGGTCGACTTCGAGCGACTCCAGCTCCGCGCCGGCGAGCGGGTCCTCGACATGGGATGCGGTGGGGGGCGGCACGCGTTCGCCGCGCTCCGCCACGGCGCAGCCGTCGTCGCGCTCGACCGCAGCGACGCCGAGCTCAAGGACGCCCGCGCCGTGATGGGCGGCATGGTGGACGCCGGCGAGATCGCCGCCGACGTCGGGGGGTCGGTGACGTGCGGAGACGCGCTCGACCTCCCGTTTCCCGACGCCACGTTCGACCGGGTCGTCGCGTCCGAGGTCCTCGAGCACATCCCCGACGACACCGGTGCTCTCCGAGAGCTCGCGCGTGTGCTCCGCCCGGGAGGACGCCTCGCGGTGACGGTGCCGACGCGATGGCCCGAGCGGGTCTGCTGGGCGCTCGACTACCACTACCACGACACTCCCGGCGGCCATGTGCGCATCTATCACCAGGAAGAGCTGCGGAACAAGCTCGACGCCGCCGGGCTCGTCGACCGCGGCTCGCACCACGCGCACGCGCTGCACTCCCCATACTGGTGGCTGAAGTGCGCCGTCGGCGTCGACCGCGACGACCACCCGGCCGTGCAGCGATACCACGACTTCCTCGTCTGGGAGCTCACCCACCGACCCCGGTGGACACGCTGGCTCGACCGCGTCCTCGATCCCGTGCTCGGAAAGAGTGTCGTCCTCTACTCGGAGAAGGTTCAATGACGCTTCCCGCGATCACCGACGTGCTCAGCGCGAGCGAACTCGAAGCGACCGTCGACGCCATCGCCGCGCATCAGCTCGACGACGGCAACATCCCCTGGATCCCCGATGGTCAGACGGACCCGTGGAACCTCGTCGAAGCGGCGATGGCCCTCGACGTCGGTGGCCGCCATCGCGAGGCCGAGCGGGCGTACGAGTGGCTGGAGAGGATGCAGCACCCTGCGGGCTGCTGGCACGCCTACTACCTCGGGACCGCGGTGAAGGATCCGGCGCTCGACACCAACGTCACCTGCTACGTCGCGAACGGCGTCTGGCACCACTACCTCTCGACAGGCGACACGGGCTTCCTGCGCGAGTTCTTCGCCCTCGTCGAGCGCGCCATCGACTACGCCCTCGACTTCCAGACCGAAACCGGCGAGATCGCGTGGCGGGGGGACGATCCCGACGACGGGGCGCTGCTCACGGGGTCGTCGAGCGTGCACGCCAGCCTCCGCTGCGCGATCGCGATCGCGGAGCGTCTCGGGCGCGAGCGCCCGGACTGGGAGCTCTCTCTCGGCTCCCTGGCCATCGCGATCAACCACCGGCCCGAGCGCTTCCTCGACAAGCGACGCTGGGCGATGGACTGGTACTACCCGATTCTCGGGGGCGCGCTGCGCGGTAACGCCGCCCACGCGCGAGTTGCTGCCGAGTGGTCGACGTTCGTGGTCGAGGGCCGAGGCGTGCGCTGCGTCGCCGACCGCCCCTGGGTGACGGCCGCCGAGACGTGTGAGCTCGTGATGGCGCTCGACGCGATCGGCGCGACCGACGAGGCTCGCCGCCTCTTCGCGCAGGTGCAGTTCCTCCGGGACGACACCACTGGTGGCTACTGGACCGGCAGGAACTTCGACGGTGAGGCGTTCCACCACGACGGCGAGCTGTTCCCCGCCGAGCAACCGACCTGGAACTCGGCGGCGGTCGTGCTGGCCGCGAACGCGCTGGCCGGGACCGGCCCGACCGCCGGGCTCTTCCGTGGCGAGGGTCTGCCCAGCGGCCTCAGCCCCGACGAGCTGATCGAGGCCGGCGCGGAGATCGAAGCCGAGCGCCAGCCGCGCGAGGCCGGATAGGGAGCTCACCGACGTGGACGCGATCGTCGCCGCGCTGGACCAGGAGCAGGCGGAGCTCGACGGACTTCTCTCCGCGTTGGACGAACCCGACTGGGCGCAGCCCTCGCGCTGCGAGGGCTGGACGGTCGCCGACGTCGTCCTCCACCTGGCCCAGACGAACGAACTCGCGGTGGAGAGCGTCCACGGGCGCTTCGCCGAAGCGCTCGACGACGTCGCCGGCCGGCTCGGACCGGGCGCATCGGTCGACGAGGGTGCCGACCTGATGGTCGCCGCCGAGCGCGGCGCACCGTCTCCCGAGCTGCTCGATCGCTGGCGACGAAGCGCGGACGCGCAACGTAGCGAGTTTGCCGCCTGCGAACCCCAGCAACGGCTCGTCTGGGTCACCGGTGAGCTCTCGGCACGCACCGCGGCCACGACCCGCCTGGCCGAGACCTGGATCCATTCCGGCGACATCTCCGCGGCGTTCGACCGGGTACCCGTACCCACCGATCGCCTCTGGCACATCACCCGTCTCGCCTGGCGCACGCTGCCCTACGCGTTCTCCCTGTCGGGGCGCGAGCTCACCGGCCCGGTGGCGTT
>Ga0299914_10000505_pt1 | contig 23676 bp, 22 predicted proteins | sample RVTome_10_FD_201361 | JGI IMG/M metagenome (GOLD analysis project Ga0299914, IMG submission 201361) | Soil microbial communities from uranium-contaminated site in the Upper Colorado River Basin, Wyoming, United States - RVT153D57 (version 2) ...
ATTGATTCCCAATAGAAAGAATATTTAGGATGTAAAGGAATATTCAATATTTTACTAATTAAGAATGCTTCTTTCAGTGTTGGAATTATTTCAATAGGATTATTTGCTAATTCCAATAATCGTTGTTCGTTAATATATTCTAAAATTTCATTGACATATTTTTCATCAGTGGAATAACTATTATTTGAAGAAATCTGCTTTATTTTCATTTGTAATTCTAATCCCCATATCTCTTCAACATAGGATGCAGGGAATAATTTTGCATTATTTTCTAAGAAATCACCATAACTAACTAAAATATCTCCCAAATAAAGGATAGTATCAATTCTGTTTTGAATTTGATGGGCATGTTCTATAGATGTAACATAAGTTACAGTTCCGTCGTCTAGTTTCACTAAAGGAGGTTCTATTGAGTCAACTAATGCGATTGTTGCTGCCTTTCCAGGAATATCAATTTTTATTTGAGTTCCTACTACTATTGCATAATTTAATAATATAGGAACGGTTGGATGAATCCCTATTGTGGAAAATCCTGTATTATAGCATCTGCCATATCTTAATCTAAATCCACCAATTTTATTAGACATTGACAAAACTGGTCTGCCAGTTATTACTTCTGACATCCTATGGTGTACTGTATCGTCTTCACTAGACCCCTCTTTCTGTATTGCTCCTTTAAGTTCCTTAAGCCAATCCCATCCATCTAATCCTAAACTATCTATTATTTTTAATAATTTTCTACTTCTTCCAATTAAACCATCATTCATAACTCTTAAAGCACCGCCACGGACTCTGTCTGTCTTGATTCTTTTCATTGCTCTATGGCCAACAATTTCTACAGGATCAGTATCTACTCCGTCTAATTCTACTGGTAAATTACTAATACATTTTATTACATCCTCATCTAAAATTTTAAATTGAAAACTTCCAACTTCTCTTTCATATATACGTAATTCCTCCACAAATCGACCAGTCTCATCATCAAAGGAGTTGGCCTGATATTTGCTTAACCCAACTGACTTTCTTACATGGTCTGCAATCAGCATTGTTAAGGCTGCTTCAGTTCCTCCAGCAGATCTAATTGGTCCAGCAAATGATATGGAAAGATATTTACTTCCATCAGAATTATTCTTGATTTGTACATCCGATATCCCTTGTAAAGGTGCAACAGTTACTCCTTCTGTTACTATAGCCAGACTTACCCTAACTGCATTATCTAATCTAGTTGTTAAGTCATCATCGCTGTATTTACCTTGTGCAATTTCTTCCGATATCTTTAATGCTGCTTTTTCTTTAGTTGTTTCTGATAATAAATTTCTTAATCGATTTGTAATATTAATATCATGCATTTTAGCTACTCTATCAGCTAAATCATAGACTATTCTTGACTCAATTTTTTCAGAAACATCAATACCTTGTGACCGAGCATCACTGGCTATTAGATAGGTTTCATTTAATAAGTTTAAGAGATTATTATGGTAATTATTATATAAAGCCGGTCTTTTTAACTTACTTAACTCTTGAAGTGAGTTTTCATCTAAAAAATGATATTGCTCCTTCATTTCCTTATTAGTTGAATAATATCGGAAAATTTCTTTTCCCAATTATTATCATTTTCAATCATTGTTCCCACAACAATAATATCGGCACCAGCGTCTGCTAAATGTTTGGCAATTTCAGAATTTCGAATACCTCCACCTACAATTAATACACCTTGATAGTATTTACGCACTGATTTGACCATTTCTGGGGATATATGCTGATTGGCTCCTGAACCTGCCTCTAGATATAAGAATCGCATTCCAAGATATTGTGCGGCTAGTGAGTACATTATTGCTAAGTTAGGTTTATGAAAAGGGATGCCCTTTGCGTGGCCCACAAACCATGCTGTTGTTCCTTCACCAATTATCAGGTATCCAGTAGGTAATGCTTCTAATTTGGATTTCTTTACTCCAATAGCGGCTAGTGCTTGTGCTCCTGTGATAAAATATGGATTTTCAGAATTAAGTAATGACATAAATAATATAGCATCAGCATTAGGTGAAACACCAGTGACATTTCCAGGAAATAATATCACAGGGATAGTGATAGTTGTTTTTATTTGTGATATTATTTTTGATAATTCAATTTGATCTGTTATGGATGATCCACCAATTAAAATTGCTGAGGCGCCTAATCGTTCGACTGTTTTTGCTATTGAAATGACATCGTTTGGATTCTCTGAATCAATTAATGGAAAACACAAAGTACCATATCGTTTTATCTCATTTAAAATATAAGTTTCTATAGTATTCAATTACTGTGGAACCATATTAAAGTATATTAACTCCTAAAAAATATTTTTGGTTTTATTTTATATTTAAAAAAACTTTAACCTTTAAGTATTTAAAATCTAGTGACTATAATATAAATGGATTTTGGTTATTTTATATAAATAGTTGAAACTTTTTATACAGAACTCAGTACTATACAAATATGTATAGTACTGAAATAGAAGATAGATTAAAGTTTATTGGTCTTTTAGACTTACTTATTGAAAAAAATTTATTTACCAAAAAACAAATATCAATAATTTATAAAAAAATCAATAGTGATGGTTCTAATGTTTCTAATAATCAAATGAGTGCTGGTGCTTATTATAGACAGATTAAGCAATGTAAAAGAAAGTATGATCAACTTCTTTACACAATAATATTATTTAGATTATTAAATTTGATCGACAACAATACAATGGATACATTAGAATTGCTAATTAAGCAACTTGACAAAATATCACGACGTGATTTTCATCACAATACTACTCAAATTGTTCAAAATGATATCATTATTGTAATAGAGGAAATCCTTAGAAAGATTAATAAAATATAATCACTAAACATGCTAAGAAAGAGATAAAGATAAATATTTTGTGATATATGTGATATTATTTGGATATAGATATAGCTACCCTTATTGTTATAGGAGTCTTTTTTATAGTGGGTTTTTTACTTTCTCGTTTGCTAAAAATACAAAAAAAAATAGTCGGTCAATCAGTACCATTACAAAGAAACGATAATTTAGAAATTTTAGAAGCAATAGAGAATAAAAAACAATTACAGATTGATAATATTATGCTTAAACTTAATGATATCCAAATCAGATTGGATTTACTAGAATCTAAAGTATTACAATCAGAAAATCGACCACTGCAAGAAAATACAACAGGTAATATAATCAAAAATATCACACAAAATCCTGATAAAACATCACAGTACAATAAAATCGATGACATCACAAAACAATCTATACCTAAAATATCACAAATTGAAAAAACAAAAAATAAATCCCAATTCTTAAATGACAAACATAATGCTACTGAACATTATATTTTAAAAATAATTTTAAAAGAATCATTAACGTCTAATGAAATAAAAAATGCAATTGGTAGAACACGAGAACATACATCACGACTAATGAAAAAACTCTATGAACTTAAATTAGTAGACAGGGATATTACTACAAAGCCATTCAAATACAAACTAACAGAACAAGGAAAAAAGTATATTGGAGAACAAGTAGAAAAGAAAGAAATTACTCAAGAAAATTCAGTAAATTCATCATATACTGAAGACTCATTAATAGACTTAAGCAAGTAGAAATAATTATTATTCACTATTAACATTTATCCCAATCCCAAGAAAAAGAAATGTTAACATCTTTATTACGCATACATAATGAAGTATTGTTAAACAAAAAAGATAAGATAACTACTTATTAATCTGCAGTAGAAATAAAGGGGTCAAATTAAACCTTGTTAACAAACTTAACTTACTTATAACTCTGCAGTAGAAATAAAGGGGTCAAATTAATCCCTTTTTTAGAAAGTATATTTATATTCTTATTATTGTTAATATTTTGTTGTTATCAGTTTAACAACAGGTGTCCCCCATCATTTCTTTTGCAAACATAATAAAAAATTGATAAAAAATGACTTTATTATATGTTAAATATTACTATTTAAATAGTTTAAAATAGTTGATTTATTGGTTTAAATTGAAATGTTAATAACATGTTAAGAATATAATAACATGTTAATATAAATTTGAAATGCAATAGAAAGTAAGGGGTAAGGGGATAATTTTATATGGTGAGTTATATTGAATGAGGATAATAGTTTAGATAATATATTTGAAAATGCAGTAAAAGGAAACTCGTTAATCAAAAATAGGAAAATCTTAACAATAGATTATATACCACAGAAATTACAATTTCGTGATGAAGAGACAACTACAATAGCTCAAACTTTATCTGTATCGTTAAAAGGAGCAAGACCATCAAATTTACTGCTATTTGGTAAACCTGGAACAGGAAAAACTGCAGTAGTGAAAAATATAATTAACAAGTTTAAAGAAAAATCAATACAACTTGGAGTAGAGGTCATCGTCGTTTTTATTAATGCTAAAATAGCTAATACAGCATATAAAGTTCTTTATGAAATAGCTGAAGAAATGAACATAAATAAAACAGATAAAAAAAATCAAGTTTATTTTACTGGTCTATCACTTGGAGAAGCAACAAATAGAATTCTTGATTTCATTAAAAAAAGACAATTACATGTAATTTTTGTTATAGATGAAATCGATTCACTTGTTGACAAAAATGGTGACGATATACTTTATAACTTTACTCGAGCAAATGAACAATTTCAAGAAGTTGGTTTTATCAGTCTCATTGGAATATCAAATAGCTTAACATTTAAGGATAAATTGGATCCTAGAGTGAGAAGTAGCTTGAGTGAAGAAGAGATTGTATTTAATCCATATAAAATCCATCAATTACAAAAGATATTATCTGAACGAGTTAAGTTAGCCTTTCATGATGATGTTGTCACCGAGGGAACAATAAATTTATGTGCAGCAATTGCAGGAAAAGATAATGGTGATGCTAGAAAAGCAATTGATTTGCTTCGCGTAGCCGCTGAAATAGCTGAAATAAATAAGGATATTAAAGTATATGAAAAATATATTCGTCTAGCACAACATAAAATAGAAAAAGATACCAATTTTGAAGTAATTAAAAATTCTACTACTCATACCAAAATTGTTTTACTGGCAATAGCGAAATCAAAAAACGGAAATACTGGAGAAGTTTATGAAATTTATTCCTCCTTATGTAAACATATAGATAATGAATCACTTACACAACGTAGAATAACTCAAATTATAAATGAACTTGATCAACTCGGTTTAATTTCGACTAATATTGTTAATCAAGGTAGATATGGTCGCTCTCAAAAAATCAAGATTACTATTCCCATATCTACACTTAAAGAAGCCTTATATGATGATCATCTATTATCTACAATAACAGCAACTATTGACTAAAATCAATTTGAAATGGACGTAATGTGGAAAGATTAACAGCTATTGCGATTCCTGAAGTAGGCATTATTCCCATAGTTTGTTGAAATGGAGTTTGATCTTGCCATGTTCCAGAATTTATAATCAATGTTCCACGATAATTTTGTACATCCATTACATGTACATGTCCAGAATGAAATATGTCCGGTATTTCAGTAATTACCATCATATCGTCCTTTTCTGGTGAGATTGGTGTCCTTTGACCATATATTGGAGACAAATGTCTTGCTTTTAGTAATGTTTTCATCGCTTCAGCAGGATTAGAGTAACTTAATCCTGGTATTGTAGCGATAATATCATCTAATCCTTGACCATGATACATGAGAATTTTAACGCCATTTAACTCAATATAGCTAGGATTACCTAACATAGTAAAATTTTTCCAAGTGTATAATATTTCTGCATCTTTTTTTGGTATAGCAGGTTGAGGTAAAGCTCTTCTTCCAAGATCATGATTTCCTGGAATAACAAATACTTGAATATTTTTTGGAATCTGTTCTAAGAGATTAGTTAAATGACACATTTGTTGATATATAGTACTATCATTTAGTTCTTTTTCCTGATTGGGAAATATTCCAACGCCATCAATTAAATCTCCTCCTATACAGAGAAATTTAATTTTTGAAACAATTTCATTATCTGACGACGAGTTTAACCAATTTAAGAATTTTAAAAATTCATTTTCTTTAAAATATTTACTACCTATGTGCAAATCAGAAATTAAAACCACGTATTCATCCGATTTTCCCTTATTAGGTATATGATCAGGAATGTCAGGGGAAATAACATTTTTAATAACATAATTTATCCCTTTATTTTCAATTTCTAACATTACCATTTGATCCAATGTTATTTTTGATACACGTTTTATCGTCTCTTCATTTAGAGCTATTGTATTTATTATTCCTGTTAAATCATCTATAGCTAATTCAATATTATTCTTTTTAAATCGTTTAGACATTACCAGACCAGCAATTATGGAAGTATTTCCATTTAACGAAAGATTATTTTCAAAATAATTGTTGTTATTTTTTTGTTTAATTTTTCTTTTTATGGAAGATATTTTATTGATACGTTTACTTTCTGGCCTTGTAGATAAAATTTTTAAAGACTGATGAAATCTACTTTTAAATAATGAAATATAGCCATTGATACCTTCCTGTGGGTCAATATAATCTGTAGAATCGTAAATAATTTTAAATGATTCTCTATAATTTGATTTATTGGATGTAATTTTTTTTGTAGATATAATTTTGAATTCTTGAATTTCATTTATTGTTTTTATAGTATTATCTTGTAACTTTGAATCTGAAGCAGTTAAATTATCAAGTTCATTGGAAATCTTTATAGTACAAAAATTTCCAAGATCTTCTATAAGAATAATATTAGTGTCATTATGGTTTTTCTTAAATTTAACAACTTTCTGAATTATTTCCATTATATTTGAATCAAGATCTTTTAAAATTTTAAATGCTTCAGGATGTATTTGATATCCGTGTGCAGTAATGTAAGACAATGCATTTGATATTTCTTTCTGAAAAGACAACTACAAACTATTACGATAGAATTATCTTATTTAATTACATTGCTATTATAAGTTCAATACAAAAATATTATAAAGTTAAATAATATATCATAAAAATTGAAGAAACGTCTTTATTATTTAGCTGTGGGTATGTTAGTTTTTCTTATTTCTTATAGTATTGGTGCTAAAATAAATATTGAAAAGGAACAATCATCATTAATAAAAGAGCAATTTGAAACAAAAATTCAAGGAATAGATGAAGTTGGAATTTTTCTGAATAATGTTCTAATTGCCTTATCCATGTTTATTCCAGGTATTGGTGTAGGAATTGGAATATTTTCGGGCTTTGGTACAGGATTAGTTTTTAATGCAATGGCTTTAGAAAATATAACATTGCAAAATATTTCCCCACTAGCAATTCTTATTACTCCATTTGGTATAATGGAAATCTTTTCTTATGGTCTAGCAATCTCAAGAAGTGGAATGCTTATTTATGATCTTTTTAAAAAAAAATCTTGGAAATTACTTCTTAAACCCACTATAATAGAAATTGTAATAGTAGTATCAATTTTAATAGTTGCAGCATACATTGAATGGAATATGATAAAAGAAATTATAGAAATTTCTAAATAATTTATTATTATTATTATTTTTTTAAGTATAATTAAATTAATATGATAAACAATTTTTATTTCGTGATAAATGGATTTTAAGAATACACCAATAGACATGATTTTAAAAATACTATATATATAATATCAAATGAAACACATACAGAATTTACAATATATTCTACAGCTGTTGTAGAAACATTTTGAATATTCATCTTATATATAATATAGGAACAATGATTACAAAAAATACTATATTAATATTCTATTAAAAGAAATTGTGATTTAGATTAAATATAATATTTACTTTTTAGATAATTATAAATTCAAAATAAAATTAATATAATATAAATAGAATTGTTAGGAGTAAAAATTCATTATAAACCAAAATTTGACAAGAAACCAATTCTTATAGCAGCATTACCAGATATGGGAAACGTAGCAGGATTATGCTTAAATTTCTTAATAAATAAAATAGATACCAAAATTTTCGCTGAGATATATTCATTTTGGCCACCTTCTGTAACATATAAAAAAGGAATTATAAATTATTTGCAATCCAGCTATAAATTTTATGAAAATTCACAATATAATATAATACTTTTTACAGGAGATTTTAATCCTACAGATCCCAGAAGATTATATGAATTATGTTATGAAGTTTTAAAAATTGCGGAAATGTTTAATGTCAAAATTTTATATTCTGTTGGTGCCTCTCTAAAGCCAATTAATACAATAGAAAAATTAGTCTATGCTGGTGTAAATAAACCAGAAATGGTCAATGTTTTAACTGAGTTAAATTTGCAGATACTAGAAGACGAAGGACAGATAACAGGTTTTAACGGATTAATTTTAGGCATAGCCCAAGAATTTAATTTGGATGGAATCTGTCTTTTAGGAGAAATTGATAATCCAAATGTTATTCAACCTAAAACTTCTCAAGAAATTCTAAAAGTTTTATTAAAAATTATTAATTTTCCACCTATTGATTTATCGGAATTGGAGGAAGAAGAAAAACGAAAGAAGTTTATGGAGAAACAAATGAATTATTTCAATAAAGCAGTAAATCAAAGTGAACTACCAGGAATAACATAAATATAAACATTTATACAAATAAAATTAAAGTAAGTTAAAATTCAAATATGTTTCCTTTTTATTTTGATCAATAACCATTACCGACAGATCACTAAATGTCTTATTTTCTAAATCAATCATTTTTCCTCTAAAAATAGTTTCTTTTTCCTTATCCGTCAAGTATTCAAAAATCCAGACATCGATTTCTCTAGTATTGACTCCATTATTTTTCAAAAATAATGCAATATCGGAAGGCATAAAATTTTTTGATAAATCATTTGGCCAAGGACGTGGCAATAAAATAACGCTCTTCCTATCTAATACTGATTTGATCAATTCTATCTGTTTTTGTCGAATATCCCCAGTTACATGAAATGTAACTACAAAGGCCTTATCCAGTGGAACCCTTGATTTTGAAGATGCAACTTGAATAGAACTGATTCCTGGAATAATTTCAACATTTTCATTTCCAAAAATCTCTAATAAACGATCAACAACCTCTGATTCAGAAAAACTAACATCTCCTGTAAATGGAACGGTACAATATTCATTATCCTGCATATTGCTATATACGTATTGATATGCTGATTCTTGGTTTTTCATAGTGATTTCATAAATTTGTTGCTTTTCTTTATCTATGAGATTTTCAATAGTTCTTAGTGTATATCTATAACCTATGATATATTTTGATATAAGGATTTTTTCTTTAGCAATTTGAGTGATATAATCAGGATCTCCAGGTCCTACACCAATAACAAACAATTTCTTTGGCATTTGAAAATGTATTACAAGTAATAATAAATAATAATATTCTTCTTTTTATAAAAGAAATTAAATCCATATTTAAAATTAAATGATTTGGTAGAAAAAGAAACTATCTGACTAAATGATATAACTATTTTGACATGCTTATCATTATATGGAATTATTAACGGATTTACATGAGCGAACTTAAGCTCGAATTTATAGGTAAACAAGTTAAAGATATGTATGGCACATTAATGGGAAATGTTGTAGGAGTTATTACTGATACTGATGGTTCAATTGAATCTGTTAGTGTAGATTGTGGTGATTCAGGTTTAAAACAATTATCTTATGAACAACTATTGGTCCAAGGTGATTATGTAATCTTCATTCCTAAATGGAGATTAGATGCACAAAAATTATTTAGGCAAAAAAATTTAACGCTTAAAAGAATTAAAGCGCTTCAAGGTTTAGTTGAAGAGGATGATACCATGAAAGAAGATGCAGAAATTGTATATGTTAAATATGAAAAGAAACTAAACGAATTAGAGGAAAAAGAAAAATCTATTAATGAAAAACTAAAAGATAGACTTGATGAGCTAAATGAATCAACAAAAAATATTAAATCAATTTTATTTGATGCAAAGTTACAATACAAAAGTCATGAAATATCAGAAGAAACATATCTACAAGTTACAAGATATACTAAAGAATTAATGGATCATATTAATTTAGAAAAAGAAGAAATCAATAATATAAAAAGTAAACTTGAAGAACAAAACCTGGAAAACACATTACCTTTGCCACATTCAATTCAACCAGAAGAGGAAGATAATGAAAAAGAAAATATAAAATTATCTACTAGCAATACAAATTCCGTTAGTCCTACCATAACTAAAACTCCCAATACAACATCATCTTCATCAACAACTGTGACTGCATCAAATACAAATAATTCTAATTCTTCAAATACATCATTACCTGTATCCTCTACATCAAATGATGATAATACACAAACTAAATTCTCCTATGCTGGTGAAACTGATAAATATAAACAACATGCATCATCTAATAATAATAATGCAGATCACTCCAAAGATAAGATGGAAAAAAGTAATACAGAGGACGAATCTAATTGGCTAGATCAAGTTATAAATAACTAATTTTTATATATTTCAATTTTATATATTTATTTTTTTAGGTTCCAAAATTTGATTATTTATCTAAAATTTTAGTAAAATATTAGAATTTAAAGAAAAAACAATAAAAAGTAAAAAAAGTTAGTGGTGGTGAATTTATACGATACGTATATTTTCTGTATTATTCTTAGAATTTTGCTGGGGTTTGTAATAATTCTCCAATTTCGCTATGCATTTTAAGAAAGTTTAATCCTTTTTCTGTAGTTTTATAGGTCTGAGTTCCATCAAGATATTCTAATAGATTGTTCTCAATCAAAACAGAAAGATATTCTCTCAATTGTGCATAACTTAGAAAAGCTTTGTACATAATTTTTGTCTTGGTTGCTCCTCCATTAGCTGCCTCTAGTATCATTGCTACTATTTCTGTTCTGCTTCTGTATTTCACGATCATCATACACAATATTTATTTATTTTAATATATTGACAAAATGTAGTATAACATTATTCTATACTAAAACTCAATTTCAAAATTATTAGGCAATCTTAAATTTTAAGTAACTTGTTAACTAAACTTGTTGTTTAGATATTAATTAATAGAACATATAAATAGTTTAGTCAAATCACCTTAACTTACATTTATTATATAAAACAATAATTTAACTAGGAGTACTATCATTGTATATCATGTCAATTGATAATGACAGTTCATCATCTGACATATTTTTAACAAGCTCTAATCTGAAAATTACATTAGAGAAAAATAAATTTCACGCTAAAAGAGCACAATCATTACAAAATATTGAAACATTTTGGGCAGAACAAGCTGAAAATCTAGTATGGAATAGACATTGGAATAATACTCTGGAGTGGAATCCTCCATTTGCTAAATGGTTTATTGGTGGATTATTAAACGCATCAATAAATTGCTTAGACAAACATATCAACTCTGAAATCAAAAATAAGGCTGCCATAATATGGGAAGGAGAGAATGGAGAAACTATAACAATAACATATTATCAGCTTTATCAAAAAGTTAATCAATTTTCCAATGCATTACAAAATCTTGGTATAAGAAAAGGAGATCGAGTTACAATCTATTTGCCTATGGTCCCCGAACTTCCTATAGCAATTTTAGCTTGTTCAAGAATTGGAGCCATTCACAATGTAGTTTTTTCTGGTTTTAGTTCCAAAGCATTGGTGGATCGGATAAATGATGCTAAATCTAAGGTCATAATTACTGCCGATGGGGGATTTAGAAGGGGAAAAATAATTGAATTAAAAAAAATTGTTGATGAAGCTATCATCAACACCCCTTCAATCCAAAATGTTGTAGTATTACGAAGAACTGGAAAGCACATTGAGATGACAAATAAAGATCTATGGTGGGATGATATAATTCACAATCAACCATATTATTGTGAACCTAAATTAGTAGAAAGTACACACCCTCTTTTTATACTTTATACATCCGGAACAACTGGTAAGCCAAAAGGAGTTGTTCATAGTACAGGAGGATATTTGACGCATATTTACTCTACAGCAAAATGGGTTTTTGATTTTAATCAACAAGATATTTTTTTCTGTTCTGCAGATATAGGGTGGATAACAGGTCATAGCTATATAGTTTATGCACCTTTAATGCATGGAGTAACCGAGATATTGTTTGAGGGAACCCCTGATTATCCACGTCCAGATAGATATTGGGCACTTGTCGAAAAATATGGAATAACTATTTTGTATACTACCCCTACAGCTCTTAGAATGTATATGAGATATGGTAACGAAATCCCAAATTCATTTAATTTATCAACTCTTCGGTTACTAGGAACAGTAGGAGAATCAATTAACCCAGAAGTATGGATGTGGTATTTTACAACAATTGGAAAGGAAAAATGTCCTATAGTGGATACATGGTGGCAAACAGAAACAGGTGGAATAATGCTTAGTCATTGTACAGGAATAGATATTATGCCAATGAAACCAGGTGCGGCAATGTTTCCTGTACCGGGTGTAGATCTGGCCGTTGTAAATGAAGAAGGAAATACTTTACCACAAAATCAAAAAGGTTATTTAGTTATTAGAAAACCATGGCCAGGTATGTTAATGACTTTATGGAAGAATGATGATAAATATAAAAACAAATATTGGAAAAAGAATGACTATTTTGCTGAAGATTATGCCATTATAGATGATGACCATTATTTTTGGCTTTTAGGTCGGTCAGATGATGTTATTAAAGTTTCTGGTCATAGATTAGGTACATTTGAATTAGAAAGTACATTTATATCACATTTATCGGTAGCCGAGGCAGCGGTCACTAGTAGACCTGATAAGACAAAAGGTGAATCAATTATAGCATTCTTAGTTTTGAAAAAAGATGTTGCTGATTCAGAGCAATTACGCAAAGAATTAATTGATCATATAAGAAAAAATATTGGAGCTATCGCTACTCCAACCGAGATATATTTTGTTAATAAGCTACCAAAAACAAGAAGCGGCAAAATAATGCGAAGATTATTAAAATCTATAGTTAGCGATTTAACTATAGGAGATACTGCAACTCTTGAAGATGATACGTCCATTAAAGAAATTCAAAAAATCTATAACGATTTAAATGATATAATAAAAAAAAATAAGTAGATTGTTAAATTTTAATCAATTATTTTATTAAAAGTAAAAAGTAAAATTCAAATCACAGATTTCATTTATTACTTAAGTTGGTTCGCAAGATGGCTGTCTTAATTCCAGCTGCTCTTGTCACTTTTTTTATTGGGATAGCAGGTCTAATTTTTGTCCCTGATGAAATTAAAAATAAACCATTGGATTTTGACAGAGGAACGATCAAGATAGGTAATTCAGTAATAAATGTAGAAATAGCTGAATCAGATGCTGAAAGACAAAGATGGCTAATGTTCAGAAATGAGGAATTTCCTCTAAACTCTGCAATGATTTTAGTTTATCCGAAATCTGATCTATATGCATTATGGCTATTAAATATTCAATATAACCTTGATATTTTGTGGTTCAATGAAAAAGGAAAACTAGTTTATTATATAGAAGATGCTAAACCCTGTGAGAATCCATTAGATCCTCAGAATTGTACCTTTAAAACAACTATACCTGCAAAATATATTGTAGTATCCACTGAAGGATTTATCAAAAGAAATAATATTACAAATACATCAATTTTAACTACAATCTCAATCTAACTTCATATTTATTAGATTCAATATATCGGTGTTATAAATTTGACATAGGGTTTAAATAGTTTCAGAAAGAACCGGAGATTAGTGAATTAAAAAATGCCAGTTGCAATACTTCCAGATATTAGTGAACAACATTGTATTGGATGTGCACTTTGTGTAGAAATTTGTACTGCTCTTGGTCCAGATGTCCTCAGAGTAAAGCCAGTTGAAGGGTGGAAAAGAGGTAAAGCCTTTGTATTTTATCCAGAGCGATGCATCTCTGATGGTGCATGTATTGGTGTCTGTCCAACAAAGGCAATTTTCTGGATGAGACCAATGGATTATACACCAGGACAACCAATTCCATTAAAGAAAAACGCTATATTTAACAAGGGTTGGGAAGAAGGTTAGAATCAACCAAACTCTTTTATTTTATTTTTTTAGTACTTTAAATATTAGTCATCATTTTCGTTATTTTTAATTATATAAATATAGAATAATATTATCTCTTATTGATAATGCAGTCCTTCACTGAAGAACCATTTTCTGAAAAAGAAAGAGAGATACTTTTGTCGCATTTTACTAATAGTGATAAACCAATTTTTGCAATAATTACTCCTAAACAAGTTGATCGAGGGGCACTAATGTCAAGATATTCACGATCCGACAAAAGTATGCGTAGAATATTTTTGGAAGAATTTGCAAATAATCCTAATCGTGGAGATGAATTCTATAAAAGAGTATTATTAGAATATGGTGATGATTCTGTTGCAGAATTAGGAGAAGCACAGATAGCAATAGAATATGTATCCAATATTGCAGCTAAAAAGATAGAAGATCAAAGAATAGGTTTATCTTATCTAGAAAAATCATCAAGATACGTTTCATTCGACAAGAAAAATAATGGTCAGTATAAATATTTGAAAGAAAAAAAAATAATGAATTCTAGATATGCAGATATATATATAGAAGCATGTGACCATGCTTTTGATATTTATTCGAAGAATATAGAAGCTACGCAAAGATTCATTATAGAAAGAGAACCTATAGATAACTTTCAATTTTATGATTCTATTTCTAAAAAAGATGTACAATTTAATAATTTAAAAGAATCTAATGATATAAAATCAGCTCAAAAAATATATAAGAGTACCATAAAAGCTAAATCTTTAGATCTTTTACGGGGGCTTTTACCTGCGTCTACTCTTACTAATTTAGGTATTACTGGTAATGGGAGAGCTTTTGAATATCTTTTAACAAGATTGTATGCATCGAATTTAACAGAGATGAATGTCTTATCTGATCAATTGTATGAAGAGCTTAATCTAATTATTCCGTCTTTTGTTTATAGGGCAAAAAATCAGCATGGAATATCTATGCAAAATTACCTAAGAAATACAAAGGATGTTATTCTCAAAATGGCTAAAGAACACCTTTCACACATCAAAATCAATCCAAACATAGAATGTGTGAATTTAATATTTAATGAAGATAATACTGAAGCAGAAGTAAAAATTGCATCATCTATTTTGTTTGAACAAGCAGCAGGACATACACTTACAAAGATTATAGAATATGTTAGATCTTTACCAATAGAAGATAGACACAAAATAATAAAAACATATACAAGTTTACGAACTAATAGAAGACAACGTCCAGGTAGAGCTTATGAAATGACTGAATATACATTTGAAATGCTTACTAATTTTGGAATGTTCCGTGATTTACATCGGCATAGAATATTAACTTTGGAAAGACAATTACTTTCTACTAGACATGGATATGATGTGCCTAAGGAAATTTCCGATCTTGGAATTTTGGATGATTTCAAAGATTGTATGTATAAATGTAATGAGGTATTTCAAATTCTTGTCAATGACGATTATCCAGAAGAAGCGCAATATGTAGTCAATTTTGCGTATAAATATCCATTTTTTATGAAATTGAATTTACGAGAAGCTACGCATATGATTGAATTGAGAACTTTATCACAGGGACATCCGGATTATCGTTATGTCTGTCAAGAAATTTTTAAAAAAATAAGGAATATTCACCCAATCTTATCTGAAGGAATAAGATTTGTTGATCTTAAGGATTATAGTCTAGAAAGGCTATCAAGTGAAAAAAATATAGAAAAGAAAAAGAGAGAAATCCGATAGACAATTAGATAACAAATTTTACGTTTGTTTATTTAAAAATTTGTGACTATCAATTGTATATATGTATATTTTTATTATTATTATTTTAACCAACGTTCTAAAGATTGGCTTCTTTTCTCTTGACTTTTTTTTACTCTTTCTAGTGATGATTCTACTCGTTCCTTTGAAAAATCCATTGTATCACATAGAAAACCAATAATTTCCTTATAATTTGGATTATCAAATTCTATATTACCTATAGAAATATTTTCTGGATTAAGAAATATTTCTCTTATCTGTTGATATGGAACGTCTTTTAAATTATCTTTTATTTTTTCTATTTCTTCCAATCTACCATTCTCTCTTATTAGCTTTAGTGCAGTTTTAGGACCTATACCTGGAAGGCCACCAGGATTAAAATCTGTTCCTATTAGGATACCTACATCTACTAATTGTTCAAGCGTCAATTTTGTAGATTCCAAAATCGCTGATTGATGAATAATTTCTGGTTCTATACTTACATATTTGTTTTTATTAGGAATTTTGCGTTTTCCGGTTATTGTTAGATTACGAATAAGTCTTTTAGCTCCAAAAAGTAGAGAATCGTAATCCTGACTAGCACAGGCGTATACAGTTCCATCTTTAGTTAAAATTGATGCTGTTGCTTCTCCCTCTGATGGTGCTTGAATAACAGGAATCCCTAACATTTTTAATATTTGCTTGGATTGCTCAATAATATCATCCGTTAAAATTACTGTGCCTTGACTATATTTTTTTGCATCTTCCAGTCTACCCTCTTCTAATGCTTCTTGATATTTTTCTATAGCTTCTTGTTTAGATTCCTTTCTTCGTTTTATCTCATTAAATTTTAGTGAATGAGGTTTTCCATCAAAAATGTATAACAATTTTATGTTCTCAGTTAAGAAATTAATATTTCTATAAAATAAACCACTTAAGTGACTTGTTATCTCTCCTTTGTTATTAGTAAGAGAATCTCCAGTAGGACCACGAATAGTTGCTAAAAATTGATAAATCGTATTATATGCATCTACTGCAATTATTTTATCTGATAAATCAGATGATTTTATTGGACAAGTAGTTAAAATTGGTTTTAGATCTATTCCCATTTGTTAAGTACATATGTATTTAATGTACCTTTTATTTTTTCATATTGTATTATTAAGATAATAGAATGTGATGTTGTCATATTAAATGATCATGAGATGAGGATATTATAGATCTGTATAATAGTGAGAATATATAATTCAGAATAGATAGATAAAATTATGAATACAAATGAAAAGTCGACTTTATTTAGATCCACCATTATTATGATTCTTTTCCTTTCAATGTTTTATCTTGCTCCAACAATAGCTCAGAATTCTACTTCAATAACAGAATCACATCTAGTCGGAAATTGTCAAGCATTTACAAAGCTACAAAATGAAAAACTTAACCTTGAAAAGAAACTGAATGAAACTAAACAAAATTTTCTACCCAATCTAATACTAGAAAAATCTTTAACTTTAAAACTGGATGATATTAATTCTAAGCTTGCATTATTTGCTAATGATAATGAATTTACAAAGCTACAAAATGAAAAACTTAACCTTGAAAAGAAACTGAATGAAACTAAACAAAATTTTCTACCCAATCTAATACTAGAAAAATCTTTAACTTTAAAACTGGATGATATTAATTCTAAGCTTGCATTCTTGACTGACAATAGATATTGTAGCGATCTTGAAGAGCATATAACAGATCAAAACTAATTCAAAAATAATTTTTGATAAATTTAACATTATTGTTATTATTTATATAATTTTTAATTAACTATCTATATAAAAAATAAATTGTTAATCTCGATATATTATATTTTCTATATACAACAGCATAAATTGAAAATATCTATAAAGTTATTCATTAAATTATAGAAGTTATTAAATTTAGTCTATTACTTCATTTTATGAATAGATTAAAGAAATCTAATCAATATCGATTGTACGACAGTATAAATAAAAAAATAAATGTTTAATAGCTTTTTAATATCATTCATTGTGTTTGCAGCGTCTGCAGCAACCAACACAATAGAAAGACAAGATTTTTAATATAGTACATGCACAAAGCCATGATGAGATGGTATTGGAGTTCAGTTACACACTCAATTAAAAGATGGTAATTATATATGGATGTCCAATATAAAATGATATAAATCCTGTATTAGATTTAATAAATAATATGGAAATTATAAAACTTCCATTCTTAAAATAATGTCTGTAAATTTTATATATTAAATAAAATCTTATTATTAAATTGAAAGATACCATTCATGTCGTTTTTTGGAATCTAGGAAACTTATTTGATATTCAACCTAATGAAATCTCATCAAATCTTGAATTTACTCCAAATAAAGGTTGGAATGAAAAAGTTCGTGATATAAAGATAGAAAATTTAACAAATATAATTAAAAGTACTTTCGATACAGGCCCAGATTTGATAGGTGTGTGTGAAATTGAAAATGCCTTTTTAGCTGAAAAACTAATAGATGAATTAAAAAAATTATTGGGTAGAGATGACTATCAAATAGCTGGAACAAACATAGATGGTAAATTAAAACCATATCATAAAGGTCCAGATCTGAGAGGAATTGATACATGTTTAATTTATTCTAATAAGATCTTTGAGCAGCTTGATGGTCATGGATATATGATAAATTTTAGATTTCCTACACGAGATATTTTTTATGCCAAGCTTAGAGTCTTGAAAAATAATGCTAAACTAAATGTTTTAGTAAATCATTGGCCATCAAGAAGAGGCAGAGATGATTATTCCGAACTTATGGATACAGAATATTCTAGATATATGGCAGCAGAACATTGTGGAAGAATAGTTGACTCTATTTTAAAATATCCGAAAATGGAAATAGAAAAATTCCCAAATAGTGTTGATTTAATTCATGAAGGAAAAACAGTATTAGAAAAACTTGAAGAAAGATGGAACGTAAATATTCTAGTCATGGGTGATTTTAACGATGAACCATTTGATAAAAGTATTATGAAATATCTGTATGCAACACCAGACAAAAATTTACTACGTAAATGGAATAGAATCTTTAGGTTAGCAAAAGAAGATTTTAAAAATAGAGATAAAACCTATAAGCAAATTTACTTAGAACAACCATCAGTTTTATTTAACTGTATGTGGAATCTTTATCCTAATGGAAGTTTGTATTTTCGGAAAACAAATTCATTTAATCTATTTGACCAATTTATAATATCACGAGGTTTATTATGTGGAAAACAGGGATTAAAAATGAACCTTAACTCTATTAATATAAATACTCAAGGTATGACATTAGGTGAGAATTTATCAGAAAGCAAATTTGAACAAGAGAATAATTATGATGAAAGATTAATTCCATTGGAATTTAAACGCAGACCCATGTCATTTGAATTTGATAGAACAAAAAATGATAATAATAATAACAGTATATATGGAAATGGAAATAAATCAAGACTGCCAACTGGATATAGTGATCATTTTCCTATAACTTGTACAATTAATATATTATAGAACTGTAGAGATTAAATGAATTTGCTTATTCTTATTTTATAATGTAATACATTTATGATACTAGTCTAACTAATTTCCATAATTTGTGTCAACTACTATATTTATAATTTGTAACTTAAATAAATATTGTATAATAAACTATATTGAAAACATTTAGCGAACCTTAAAGGCATTTTTTTACAATTTAATTGCATTCTATTTTATATTATAAATTAGCAAAGTAATTAATTGTTAAATTAATGTATATTGTTTAGGAATTAATTATAATAATTGAAAATGCTTAAATTTTAAAAATTATTCCCTTTTCTGTCAGACGACTAGTTAAAGTATCTATATAACTTTGATTTTCCATTTCAAGGCTAAGAAATACTCCTGCCATTCCTGTAGGTATATCAGAACTTAATCTATCATGAACTACTTCTACTATATTTATTCCTAAATCAGATATACTATCCAATACATTTTTGAATTCGCCAGGTCTATCCTGCAAAAGAAGAAAGATCTTAGAAAGTCTTCCTGTTTGCATCAATCCTTTTGCCACTATCTGTCCTAACAAATACATATCAATATTTCCTCCAGATAGTACGACAACCACATTTTTCTTCTTATCACTTATGGAGGTACGGATTTTATGCTCATCTACATCACGAGATTTTGAAAGTAAATATGCAAGGCTTGCTGCACCAGCTGGTTCTATTACTAATTTAGCTCTTTCCATTAATAAGAACATAGTTTTGACTATTGTAGAATCATCAACCAAAACTATATCATCAATAAACTCTTTAATTATTTCAAAAGTTATATTGCCTGGAGATTTTATTGAAATTCCATCTGCAATAGTGTATCCTGCTTTTACTGCTTGTAAAGAACCCATTTCAACAGACCGTTTCATAGCTGGATATGCTTCCGATTCTACACCTATTATCTTTACATTAGGATTTTTAGATTTTATCGCTATTGCAATGCCTGCCGCTAATCCTCCACCACCTATTGGTATATAGACTTCATCCACTTCTGGTAACTCCTCTATGATTTCTAATCCAATTGTTCCCTGTCCTATAATAATGTCGTAATCGTCATAAGCAGAGATTAATTCTAATTTTTCATCCTTTGCAATTTGTTGTGCTATTCTAAACGATTCATCATAATCTGATCCTTCCAAGATTACTTTTGCACCATATGATTTTGTAGCTGCTATTTTAGACAAAGATGCATTCTTTGGCATTACAATTACACAAGGAATATTCTTTGTCCATGCAGCATATGCAACTCCTTGAGCATGATTTCCAGCAGATGCAGCAATAATACCATTATAATTTTTTATTTTTTCTTGAGAAATTTTATTAATTTTATACAATGCTCCTCTTACTTTAAAAGTACCAGTTTTTTGTAAAGATTCAATTTTCATAAATATATTAGATCCTGTTATTTCTGAAAAAGTCGTTGATTTTTGTAAAGGTGTTTTTTTAATATTATTTTTAATTAATAGATCTTTTGCATTTTGTATATCATCTACCGATGGGAACTTATTATTATGAAAATTAGTATCATTTTTGTAAAGAATCATCTTTTAGCATGTATAGGTTTATAACACTTATTATTAAGGAGCTCGCATTTAAAGGTTCAAAATATATATTTGAAATATAATTTATTATTCAAACACTATTATAAAATCATAATTTAGTGAGATTATAACTTCATAATGCTGAGTAATATTAGTCATTTTGTCTTTTACAATAGTATAATGATTATAAAAAATTATAAATTTAAACAATTAATGATGCTAAAAAGAATGTAATCGAGTTTATAAATAATCAATTATATTCTTTAGAAATTGTAATAATTGTTTAATATTGTCTACGCTAAATTCAGATTCTTCAAAAAATAATTGTAGTTTCATACGTGCACTAGTTATATCTCCTCTATCTAGAGTAGAATTAACATCATCTAATTCCTTATTTAAATGCTTTAGCAATACATCTGATATTTTATAAAAAGTTTTCTTATTAGAGTAACAATTATAAATCATTTTTTCAAATTCCTTTAAAAGTTCCTCTTTTTTTGAATTATTTTCTTTTTTCCCAAAAACTTGCATAACTTTTTCAATTTTATCGGATCTCCATACGTGATTTTCAATTAAATAATCTGCCTTGGTCTTGATTATACTGGAGCTGTTATCTATATACTTAAGATCTTTTTGGAATATTTCATTATAATTTTTATATCTAGATCTAAACTCATTTTGGAATATTGTATTATTATTAAGTTCATAAAATGGTAATATTATATCAATGATCTTTGTATATATTATTTCTATTTCTACTAATAAATTCTTTAATGCTACTTTTGATTTATTATCTAAACCTGATACTAATTTGATTACAATATCTAATAACTTTTCTAAATCATCTTCAATACTATTTTTTTCTGAATTATTTTTAAACTTCAATGTATTATAATACCTGAAGGAATTTAAGAAGTTTTTGAATATTAATCTATTGTAGTAAATATGTGTCTTAAACCTATAAATATGGTAAGAAGAAGAAGAAAAAAATGATATTTCTTTCTTTTCACGCATCAAGATATTCATTGTACTTATTTACATCCCTTTTCTGCATTAATTACTCTCTTAAAATAATATACTTTAATTTTATCTATCCATTTTCTTTTTCGTTTATTGAATATTTGGGTGCTTTTGGAAAGAGTTCTCTTTTAAGAACATTTTTCTCTATTGATACATTACCAGGACCTGTTAACATCAAACTTATCATTATAGCAAGGTATAACAAATCCAATTCATATCCGTCAATAAATCCTTTTGATAATTTCACTAATAGAATAGCACCTATCATATTTATTGCTAATAACCCTGCTGCAATTCTAGTTAATACACCTAGCAGAATAGCCAACCCGCCTATGAATTCTAATAGTCCTATAACGATTGCTAATTCTGGTGGTAATCCCATGTTCGTAAATGAATTTTGAGTATTTGATATATCCAGCAGCTTAGGCAGACCATGCATCATAAATCCAATTCCCGATATTATTCTCAATGGTAGAGGTGCAAAATTGTAAACAGTTTTTGTTTTTTGAATCAAGAATAGTATTATAAATTTCTATATATTTTAAGGTTAGACATTGAAATGAAAGAAACCTGTTAGTATGGGCTAATAATATAAAATTACAATAAATAAACCAGATGATGTGAGGACAAATTAAAAATATATGTAACAATTGTGTAAAATAGAAGATAAAATAAAATTATTAGCATTTTATTGTAAAATAATAATAATTTATTTATTTATTTATTATGATCATGGTCTTCATATGAAGAAATCAATGTTAAAATATTATTATCTTGATCTTTAATCTGTGACATTATTCCACCCCAATCTTGTTTTTTGGGTTCTGTAATGTTTACTCCTTTCTCTTGCAATTCTTTGTATGTGTTATTAATATTTTTAGTATAAAACCAGAGGTTTGTCATAGTTCCTATTTCTTTTTTTGCTTGTTCTACCTCTCCATTTGTCATCATATCTGGATGTGGTTCCATCAAACTTATAGTCGTTGTAGAAGTTTTAGGTCCTACTTCAACCCATTTTGTGTTCTTATAAGGATATTCACCTTTAACATCAAATCCCAGTTTTTGAGTATAAAATTCTATGGCCCTTGTTTGATTTGAAACAAATATTACTATTCCTCCAATATTATCTATCATAGTAAAAATAAAAAGCTAATGATTATTATAATATTATCTATTTCTAATTTCTTATTATACTCAAAAATGATAATGAAAATGGAGAAATATTTCAAAAGTTCTTCAAGATTTAAGTAGTCTAGTACTGAGAAATGTTTTGGAAAGTTCTATTAGAAATAAAGATTCTATAATTTGTAATTGTTGGAACATTAATATGAATCAAATTATGACACTTTATAACATAAGTTGGCGCAATGAGATTTATTATAATAAATTCTAAATAATACCCATTAGCAATATGATATTTAGACATAATTATTAATGTGTCTTTCTCTAATGTAATTATATCTAATACTATTTTTCCTTGCTCTTTAAAAGAGTACATAATTATCTTAACTTCTTAAATTTCACTGATCTTTATAATTAGTCCTCTTACTTCTTTTTCTAACGCATCATTACAATCTATAACAGGGAGCTCAAAACTATAATACTTTTATATAATTTATTCAATAGTAGTATTAATTTCTAACTTGAATTGTATAATCAAACTATAACTATTTAAAAATATAGAGTTATTGTCCAAATGGGGCA
>Ga0299914_10000506_pt1 | contig 23668 bp, 34 predicted proteins | sample RVTome_10_FD_201361 | JGI IMG/M metagenome (GOLD analysis project Ga0299914, IMG submission 201361) | Soil microbial communities from uranium-contaminated site in the Upper Colorado River Basin, Wyoming, United States - RVT153D57 (version 2) ...
GGTCAGGCGGCACTGGAAGCGGGCGCCGGGGGTCGGCGAGCGGAAGCGGAAGAAGAAGACGGCCTTGCGCTTCTTTGTCTTGCCCTTGGGGCCCTTCTTCAGCGCCGGCCGGGGCGGGAGCGGGGCGTACTTGAGCACGCGGTCGGCGCCATCGCTGACGTAGACGTTCCCGACCGAGTCGACATCAATGCCGGTTGGGTAATAGATTTGCCCCTTCCTGCAGGTGCGCGGTGTCCCCGGCGGGGGCGGCACGTCGCCACACACGGACCCGAAGCTGCCCCACTTGGCGAGGAAGCCGCCATCGGGCGTGAACTTCTGAACCCGGTGCAAGGTAGCCGAAGAACCCCCCTCGGCGACGTACACGTTGCCGGCGACATCGACGGCGACCGCGTTGGGGATGTCGAACTGCCCGTTGCCCTTGCCCTTACTCCCCCACTCGCCGAGAAAGGCGCCCGTCGTGGCGAATTTCAGCACCTTGGGCCGGCCGGATCTCACCACGTAGACGTTGCCGGCGGCATCGGCCTCGACATCGACGGAGTTGGCGTCGCCAAGAGCCCCGATCTCCCATTCCCCGACCAGGGAGAGATCGACGCCGAACTTCAGCACCCGGGGTTGCGCCGACCCCCCCTGGGAGACGAAGACATTCCCGGCGGCATCGGTGGCAATGCCGTAGGTATCGCGATCGCCGAACTGTCCCGAAACCGCGAGAAGGATGCCTGTCGGGCCCAGCTTCTGGACGCGGTCGTCGGCGACGACATAGACATTCCCCGCGGCATCGGTGGCAACCGCCCTCGACTCCGCCGGAATGCCCCATTTGGCGACCAGACCGCCAGCGGATGTGTACTTCTGGATGGGATCGGTGTCGGCGGCGACATAGACGCTGCCGAAGGGGTCGGTAGCGACATCGAACGTGTTGAACGCGCCGGTCTCCCATGCCTTGACGAAGCCGTACTCCTGCGCCTGCGCCGCCGGGGTGAGGAGAAAGCCTGTGCAGACGAGAAGGAGCAGTGCGCCGGCGGCCCTCATCGGATCACCCGCCAATGGGGCCCTTGGCGAGCCAGACCGTATCCCCGTCGAGGAGGAGGTCGTGATCCGGAGAGCCCAGAGCCGGAAACTCGCCCACCATCTCGTAGTCGGCACCGGCCTGACTCGGCAGCGCGAGCACCATTGCGAGGAGCGCGAATGTCGCGGCGCCGAGCGCCACCCGTGTCCGAGCGATCCTCATTCGATTTCGACCGACGGGGGTGAGGGTGCCGGACTCGGCACTGGTTCGGGCGCGGGGGCCGGCGCAGGCGTCGGTTCGGCAATCGGCCCAGGCGCTGCTGCTTCTGCTTCTTCCTCTTCGGCCGCCACCTGAGCGGCCCTGCGCTGTGCTTCGCGCCGCCCCTGTGCGAGGCACTCCCGGGCGAGCTCCGCGCGGAGCTCGCGGAAGCCTTTTCTGACCACCGCCTGAGCGCCATCAAGCTCGGAGGTGGCGCGGTCGGCCATGCGGCGATCCCCAGAGGAGGCATCAGCCTGCTCGAGCTGTCCGGTGGCTAGTGCGGAGGCGGAGTGCAGGCGCTGGCCCGCAACCCGCAATCGGCCTGCGGCGCTTCTGCGAGCACGGGCCGCGCGCCGCGTGGTCGGGTCCCGCACGACCGTGCCCAAGTCGACTCCGGCGGCGCGGGTCCCGCTGATCGCGGCGACTATCTCGGTCGTGGGGTCGGCGCCACCGGGGGTGACCTGGATGACGGGAACGCCGCATGCGACCGGCATGTCGGCCTGAAAGCCGCTGCCTCTCTCGCCACCGCTCAAAACCAGCGTCCGTGCATCCAGAGGCGGGCTCTCGCCAAACAGGATCAGCGGGAACGACTTGCTCTTACCGGCGCGCCTGTCAGTGATAGTGGCGTTGGCCGCAAGCGCAGCTAGTACCGCGAGTGCCATCGAAATTCGTTCCATCCCCCGCAAGGCGTTCAAACTAGCGGAACATCGTTCATTACCCACGGGCCACCCGAGATCGCTGGGGCTAGAACTCGGTAGGTCGAGGCGCTCAGAGCGCCCCGAGCAGAGCGTCGAAAGGGGCGATCAGCTGGGTGCGGCTTTCGCGCAGCTGGGCGAGGCTGACCGAGCTTGCGGCTTCGGTTGCGCCTTCGCCTGCGAAGGCGCGCTGCTGCTCCGCGAGCGCCCGGTTGAGCGCGGTCAGGCCGGTGCTCATCGCCTGCTTCGCGCCTCTCGCCTCCGGCTTCGCGCCCCCCGCGCCCGGGGCGGCGGCGACACGCGCGAGCGCCGCGGTCGAGTCGCCGAAATCACCGCCGGCGCGCTCCAAATCCGCGCGGCCGGGATCACCCTCGGCGAGCTCGGAACGGGCTCGCCTCGCCAGGGTCGAGGCCTCCCTGCGGGACGCTTCGAAGTCACCCGTCAAGTCCCCCGTCGGGCCGTTACCCTCAACCGATTCGGCGAGGCGCTCGGCGTCCCCGCCGACCTCCCGGGACAGAGAGATCGTCTCGGTGGAGAGCCGCAGCGCCGTGGTCGAGCCTCCTCCAGCCTCCTCGCCGCCACCGAGGCCCACTACGAACCAGGCCAGCGCCGCGACGACCGCCAGCGCGCCGATCCCGCCGGCAAACATCGCCCGGCCGCGGCGCGAGGCCGGCCCGGGCGCGCCCGCGGGCGGCGCCTTGCCGTGAACAGTCTCGGTCGGGACCTCGCCGCGGACTGTCTCGGTCGGGACCTGGGCCTCTACCACCGTCTCGGCGCCACACCCGGCCGGGGCGGCTCCCTCGAGCGGGGGCGGCGCCGGAGCGGGGGCGGCGCCGGGGTGCTCGGCGGACCCTCCCCTGCAAGCGCCGCGCGAGCCGCCTCGATGAACGCGGTGCAGGTGGCGTAGCGCTCCTCCGGCGCCTTCGCCAGCGCCCGCGCGACCACGCCGTCCAGCGCCTCGGGCGCCGCCTCGGCCGCCCGCACCGCGGCCCGGCGCAACTAACTCAGCCGGAGCGCCCATCGCGTCTAGATCGCTGATCGCCTGGCGCGCGGTTCGGCTGCGCGGCATTAGGGGTACCGGGAGTTCGTACCCCGACCAGAAAGGGATCGGAAATGGCAATTCTCGACAAGATCACCGGCAGGGCCAAGAAGGCCGCGGGCGACCTCGCCACCGAAAGCGTAAAGGAAGACGTGGAGTCGACCAAGGAAAAGGCGGGAAGGTTGCTGTTGCGATGAACAGGGCCGGCTCAGGACCACGCGACGAGCAGACGAGCGGCGATCGGAGCGAGCGCCGAGAGGACGGCGTGCGCCGCGACTACAGGCCCGAGGGCGCCAGCGCCGATGCCGGCATCTTCGCGACCCTCAAGCGCACCGCGACCGAGTTCATGGAGGACAACCTCACCGATTGGGCTGCCGCCCTCACCTACTACGGCTTGCTTGCTCTCTTCCCCGCCCTGATCGCGATGGTTTCCCTGATCGGCTTGGTCGGAGACCCGAAAAGCACCACCTCGACCCTGACCGAAATCGTCACCGAAATCGGACCAGCCTCAGCTGCGGAAACCTTCTCCGGCCCAATCGAATCGATCGCCTCCAACCAGAGCGCCGCGGGTTTTGCCTTCATTGCGGGCTTGGCGGTGGCGCTTTGGTCGGCCTCGGGCTACGTCGGCGCGTTCATGCGCGCCTCGAACGTCATCTACGAGACGCCCGAGGGGCGGCCGCTCTGGAAGCTTCGCCCTCTGCAGCTCGCCGTGACGCTGGCGATGGTCATTCTGATGGCGGCCCTTGCGCTGGCTCTGGTCATGACCGGGCCGGTGGTAGAGGCGGTGGCCGGGCCGATCGGCCTTGGCGACATCCCGATCAGCGTCTGGAACATCGCCAAGTGGCCGGCGATGGTGGCGATCTTCCTCTTTATGGTCGCGCTCCTTTACTACGCATCGCCGAACGTGAAGCTGCGCGGGTTCAAGTGGGTTACGCCCGGAAGCCTTGCGGCGATAGTCGTCTGGGCACTCGCCTCGGCCGCCTTCGCCTTCTACATCGCCAACTTCGGCTCCTACGACAAGACCTACGGCACCCTCGGCGGCCTCGTTGCCCTGCTGGTCTGGTTTTGGATCACCAACCTGGCGATCCTGTTCGGCCACCAACTGAACGCTGAGCGAGAGCGCAGCCTCGAGATCGAAGAGGGACGACCGAGGGCAGAGCGCGAGATCCAGCTCGAGCCGCGCAGCGAGCCCAAGGAACAGAAGACCACCTGACCGAAGGGAAGCCCAGATGCCTGCAACCGACATGGCCTCACGCCTCACCCCTTACATCGAGGAGCTCCTCAGCAACGAGTACGCCCGAGAGAACCTCCGCGAGAGCGCTGGCCGGCTTCACGCCGCCTATGAACGCTCGAAGAAACGGCGTGTCGAGGCCGCTCGCGACCGCAAGCTTCGCGGCCAGCTGGAGAGCGCCGCGACTGCGTTTGGCGCAGGAGTCAAGGCGCTCACGAGCGGACGTCGCAAGCCGGAAAGACGACGGGGGCGCCAACTCGTGTGGCTGGGGGGAATCGTCGGCGTCGGCGTCGGCTTGGCGCTGGCCGCCAACGAGGATCTTCGCTCCTCGCTCTTCGGCTCCGGTTCGCAGTCCGAGACGCCAGAAGGGAGTCAAGGGTGAAGTTCGCATTTACGCCGATCAGCCTCCTCGCCGGTTTCCTCGCCGGGTTGGCGGGGAAGAAGATCTTCGAACGACTCTGGGGCCTGGTAGACGAGGAGGAATTGCCTCGCCCCGAGCACCGCGAGTTCTCATGGCCAAAGCTGATCGCTGCGCTGCTGCTCGAGGGCGCAATCTTTCGCTTGGTCAAGGGGCTCGCCGACCACGGTGCCCGACGCTCTTTCGCAAAGGCAGCCGGCTCTTGGCCAGGCGAGGAGGCACCTCACGCCGAGTAGCTTCGAGCCGATCATGCGCCGCCTCAAGGCTCCGAGCAAGGCCATGACCGAAACCCATCGCCTGACCCGGTCGGGGGCGACGTCGGTCGACTCGGCGTGGTGCCCCGATCAGCCGCTCGAGATGGCCTCTTGCGGCCGGCGGGCTGTCAGGGCGGCGGTTGGGGCACCTGCATCGGCGCATTCGGCTCCGGTCGCGGTGACCTGAGCAAACTCGCCAGCGAAGACGGCGGAACGGCGCATCCTTGTGTGTTGAGCTTGCGAGCGATCCCCGCGCTTCAGCGATTGGCTCCAATCACCCAGTTGGCGACTCTCGCCACAACTCCCCGGCCGGAGCTGGTCGACCATGCCGCCACCAGCGCCAGTCCGACCGACGTCGCCGCCCCCACGCCGATCCTCAGCCACCAAGCGCCGCCGATGCCGAGGGAGACCGTGAGGCCGACGCTCAGGAGCACGCCGAGCAGAGTTAGACCGGCGGCCGTCAGCGTGATGTCCTTCGAGGATCGCCTCGCCTCTCCCCGGCCCTCGCTCCTCATCGGCCGAGCGCGCGTGCAGCGGCAAGGCCCAGGATGACAACTGCGGCGGCAATCACCAACAGCGTCCAGAAGGCGGCCTCGAGCACGGTGCCGAAACCGAGGATGAGGACGACCAGAACGATGAAGAGGAGCCAGATCATCTGTTCGGTGCCTCCTCTTCGCCCCCGAGCCGGCTCTGCAGCTCGCCGAGGTCGATCTTCCCTTCCATGATGCCGGCGCCCAGCCAGCAGATCGCCGCTCCCAATACGCAGAGCAGCGCCTGCCCGAGGCCGAAGCCGATCCAGGCGGCGACGAATGCGAAGCCGCCGGCCGCCGCCAAGAAACGTCTGTCGATCATGCCAATTCCCTTCCGTTCGGAGTGTCGTAGCCGGCCAGCGTCACATCGACGCGCTCTAGCGCAAGCTCGTGCTTACCAAGGCTCCTGAATGCTCGCTCCTCGACCTCACGCAGGGTGCCGGCGAGGGTCGCGGCGTAGCGCGCGGTAACCATCAAGGCCACCCGATCCTCGTCGAACCGGGCCCGTGCCCCGACCACCGCCGGGTGCGCGAGGGCCGCGGCCTCGACCGCCCGCTCCACCGCACGCGGGCCGACCTCGGTCCTCCCCCGGCCGCTGCCCTCGAGCTCGATCGCGTGGCGGGCGAGATGCGGTCGCGGCAGGCCGCGCCAGATGAGGATGGCGGCGAGAGCTGCGAGGACGAGGGCGACGATCGCCGTGATGATCCGGTCCTCGCCGGTGATGTCAGCGGCGGTCAGCTCGGCGAGGTGGTCGAAGGCGGTGCGATAGCCGCTGATGTCGTTGACGAAGGCCGGGCTCACATTGAGCGCCAGCAGGACCACCATCAGGCCGTAGTAGAGGATCACGGCGCCGAGCAGGGCGACCAGGATCCTCCCCGCCGTGTCGACCAAGGAGGAGCCTGCGATACGCAAGCGCTGGCGCGGCATCAGATCGTCCTGCCGCCGCGACGAGGGCGCCGACGGGCCCACTGCAGCTTCAGCGAGAGCTGGCCCGCGAGCCGGTCGAGCTCGACGCGCGACTCCTTTGCGACGCCCGGCCGGTTGTCGGTTCTCGAAATTTCGGTCAGCTTCAGGCGAGCCCGGCCGCCGACCCGATCGCGGCTGGGACGGACCTTCGCCTTCGCCCGGAGGACCTCGCGGGGGCGCTCGGCGAGGTCGGCGAGCGCGTCGGCGAGCGCCCGGCGCCGCGCGGCGATCGTCCCCCGCTCGCCGCGCTCGACGATCAGCTGGCGTTCGCGCCGCGGCACCAACGCCCCGACGAGGAGACTGAGGCCGAGCAGCATCGCCCCGGTCCCGGCGAGCGCGGCGACGAGGGCCGGATCCCCGGCTTCGAGGCTGGTGAGCCACGGCCCCACCCGGTCCCGGAGATCGTCGAGCGAGAGCAGGCTTGCGAGGTGCGGCAGACTCAGGGTGGCGTTTCCACCGCGGATGCAGAAGATGGCGACGGCAACGCCGCCGACCGCGATCGCGACCAGCAGCAGGAAGCCGAGGACGGTGGAAAGAAGGCGAAGCAGCCGGACGATCACGCCACCCCTCCCCCTTCGTCGGCCTCGCGCAGATCGTGGATCGTGACGTCGATCCGGCCGAGGCCCTCGGCGAGCCTGGCCTGTCGCGCCGAGGCGAGGATCTCGCTGCGCAGGTTCTCCACCTGCTGCTCGAGCGGTCGCGGTGGCAGGTGGGCGATCAGGTGGAGCCCGACCTCCACCCGTCCGTCGCCGGAGGCGGTCGCCACGATGCCCGGAATCGTCCGTTCGCCGTCCCGAGTGAGCCAGCGCCCCCCGCCCTCGGTCGGGCTGACGCCGGTATCGGCGGCGACCGCCTGCTCCGCGAAGCGAGCGATCGCAATCCGCGAGGAGATCGGGGGGTGTGGGTCCATGCGGCCGCCCGCGCCTAAGCGACGCGGCTGTCCTCCGGCTCGTCGTCGCCCGGGAAGTAGAGGTCGTTGACGCTGATGTTCACTTCCACCACCCGTAGGCCGGTGATGCCCTCGACGCGCTTGATCACCTGCTGGCGAATTTCCTCACTGACCTCGGGAATGCTCTCGCCGTAGTCGATGACGACGGTCAGGTCGACCGCGGCCTCCGCCTCACCAACCTCGACTGAGACGCCCTGGGTGCGCGAATCCATGAGGCCGACCTTCTGGGTCACCGCGCCCACGGCGCGAGCGGCGCCAGCACCGAGTTCGTGGACGCCCGGAACTTCCGCGGCGGAGATACCCGCCACCTTGGTGACGACGCCGTCGGCGATCGTCGTCCGGCCCCGCTCGCTCTCGAGCGGCTCGCTCCGGGAGCCAGTCGACCCCGAGCCGGAATCGCCGCCGGTTTCGCTTTTCTCGTTTTGGAAGTCGGACATGGTGTTCCTTCTCTGCCAGCGCACTGGCGTTGCTTTCGGTGTCTTGGGTGGCCTCCCGGCCGTGACCGGCTTGCTTGAGCCGTCGCCACCGCTGCTGCGCGGGGAACCGCCGACTCACTCGCTGAGTCGGGCGGCGTCGAGGCGCCCCACGGCTTCCGCTGGCCGACGACTCGTGTGAATCTCCTACCCGGTCGGCGACCTCTTGAACTCGCGACCGGTCCCCGCAGCAGGCCGAGCGAGCTCAACCGCACGCGCGCAGAGGAGGACGACGGTCGCGATGAGAACGGCAAACGACCTGCGAGCCGAGCGTCTCGGCGGTCGCCCGGCGCGCTCCCGGTAACCGTCGAGTCCCCGCGGCGGCGCGGTGACCCTGACGTAGGCGAGCGCCGACGCGACCACGGCGATGCAGCCAGAGGCCCAATCCCGAACCTGAACCGGCTCATCATCTGCCTGGGCTACCCCCCCGCTCGCGGCGGTGAACCCTTCTCCGGGGGATGGCTAGGGCATGGCTAGCGGGAAGGGCGACAGGGTAGGGAGAGCCGGAGACTCGGCCCGCCCCCAGCGAACGGGCGACTTAGAAAGGGGCAGCGATGGACAAGAGTGGCTTCGCGGACGCGGTCGAGCAGGTCGGAAAGGTGATCGATTGGGCTGGCGTCGCGGTGATCGTCATCGGGCTCCTCCTGGCAACCGTCTTATTCATTCGCCAAGCGGCGCTGCGCGCTCGTTTCGACAAGTCCTACCGGCTCTACCGTCAGCGGGTGGGGAAGGCGATCCTGCTCGGGCTGGAGTTCCTGGTCGCAGCCGACATCATCCGGATCGTCGCGGTCTTCCCCACCTTCAGCAGCGTCGGGGTTCTGGGAGTGATCGTCCTCGTGCGGACCTTTCTCAGCTTCACGCTCGAGGTGGAGTTGGAGGGCAGATGGCCCTGGCAGCGCCAGGAGCATTCAGGATCTGGCTCCCGATCGCGGTGACCCGGCTGGTGAGTCCATGGGAGCGCTGCACGCGCAATCGGGCGCTGCTTTCCGCGAAAGCGGAAGCGCGGTCCCGCTCAGCGGTCCCTAGAGCCGCTGGTCTGAGTTACGCCAACCCGTTGCAGGTAGAGTCGGACTCAATCCGATCAAGGAGGAAATCGATGAGCGTCCTGATCCGCTTTGCCCCCGCGTCCTTGACAGCCGCGCAATACGACGAGAGCGTCCGCAAGTTGGAGGAGGCGGGTCACTTCCCACCTGACGGAATGGATTACCACGTCTGTTTCGGTACTGATGGCAACCTTCGAGTGAGCGAGATCTGGGACTCCCAGGAACAGCTCGACGCATTCGGCAAGGTGCTGATGCCCGTGCTCTCCGAGATCGGGATCGAGCCCGGCGAGCCAGAGGTGATTGAGGTTCACAACATCGTCAAGCGGTAGCTGCGGAGGCCCGCCGACTGCTCCTCCGCGCGAGTAGCAGGCTCCTCTCTCAACTCCCTGCTTCCAGCCAAACCCACTCAGCCGAGGTTCCACTGTCGGCCACCTCATAGCGTCCCGGCTCATATTCGTCCGCCACTCCGGCGGCCAGCAACCTCGATCGCCGAGAAGAGTCGCCTGAAACGAGCTGACCTCAAGCCCCCCTCGCCAGCTCCACAACAGGACGAGGCCGGACGATCAGCGCTCGGGCGGGGAGGCAGGGCATTCCCGAAAAAGCGGCTGATGGGATTCGAACCGACGACCTTCTGCATGGCAAATACGCCAGCTTCGGGCGACTTTCGTGCGGGAACCCGCCGATTTGCAGGGGATCTACAGAGAGCGAAATGGCGCTCGCCGCCGTCGATACGCACGGATATGCACCGATATGCCCCGGTTCGGGAACTTCTGGCCGGAAGTTCCCGAAAACATCGAGACCGGTTCCAGTCGGCTATCAACGGGCTTTTCGCCGATGCTGGAGTTCCCGGATCTGAGCGATCAGGAGCTGGCGGAGGTCGAACTGCCAGTAGGAGACGAAGCGCTCGACCAGAGCCCGCATCTCGTTGCGATCGAGCCGTCCGAGCGACTTGCGCGTGTCGAGCGCCGTCTCGTGTAGCCGGATCGGCGCCGTCACCATCGCCGCAGAGTCCTCGGCGAGATCGGGGAAACGCTCCGGGGGAAGAGGAAAGAGCGACGGTTCGCGCTGCTCTCCGACGCGCTGCCGCTCCTGGCTGGAGAGCTTCTCGAGCCGGAGCAGGCGCAGGGCGAACAGATCGCCGGTGCGAGGATCGCTGCGACCGGAGAGGAGGAGCACCGGCCTTGCCTTTGCGCGCACGACGAACTCGAACTCCGCGTCGCCGCCTTTGCGCAGGCCGTCGACGATCTGGGAGGCCGTTGGCACCTCGACCGGTGAGCCATCGGCGATATGCACCTTGAACGGCGCGGCGGGCGTGTAGGGGACGATCGCCCAGTAAATGTCGCCGGCCGCGAGGCTCAAAGGCCGAGCAGGCGCCTGACCGACGCTTCGTCGTCGATCAACTCGCCCTCGGGCGACTCGGCGAGCCGGTGGGCACGCGCCCCGATGTCGCTCAGATCCGAGGTGGCGGCCAAATCGTCGAGAAGCTCCGAGTTGCCCTGTAGCTCAGCGAAGTCGTCCGGGTGCAGGATGACCGCCTTGACATGGTCCGCGCTATAGCGCTCGACCACGAGAGCCTCGCCGGGCTGAGGCTCAGGCAAGCGGACATCGTTGCTCTTGATGGACGAGTTATGCAAGACCATGATGAGAAAGGTATCAGCAGTGTCGGACGGAACTTTTCAAAGCCGTACGGGAGGCGAGCCCGGCGACGCGACGTGCCGAATCGCGGAGATCGTCGGCCCGCAGGGCGAGGCGTTCGGTATCCGACGCCGCACCACGGTTCATGAGCAGAACCTCCGGCCTCTCGCCCTCGCGGATGGCCACGATCTCATCCATCATCGACCTGACCAGATCCGATCGAACAGCTCGCCATCGAGCGGCACGAGCCAGACCTCGCGAATCCAGCGATGGCCGATGTCGACTTGATAGATGCCGATCGTCCGCCAGGAGACCCGCGCTCCATCCAGCACCGCCGTCCCCTCCACGAACTGCGCCACCGCATCCCCATGCCAGCCGCTTACTAACTTAATGTCGCCTCCAACCTTGCCGATAGACGTGCATCCAAACAGGAGGCTCGCAGTGAAGGGAATCGTCTTCAATCTGCTGGAGGAGATTGTCGCCGCGCATTACGGAGAGGACACCTGGGACGATCTGCTCGAAGACGCCGGGCTGGACGGTTCCTACACCTCTCTGGGCAACTACGCAGACGAGGATCTGATGAGGCTTGTGGCCTCCGCCGCGGCGCGGATCGAATTGCCGGCGGACGATGTCGTGCGCTGGTTCGGCCGCAACGCGACGCCGATCTTCAAGCGTCAATACCCGGACCTCTTCGCCCCTCACGACTCGACCCTGCCCTTCGTGCTGACGCTGAACGAGATCATCCACCCCGAGGTGCGCAAGCTCTACCCCGGCGCAGACGTCCCGGTGTTCGATTTCGATACCTCCTCCGACGATGTCCTGGTGATGGGCTACTCCTCATCGAGGAAGCTGTGCGCGTTTGCCGAAGGCCTGCTGCAGGGCGCCGGCGACGTCTTCGGGGAGCAGGTGACCGTCAATCAAACCGCCTGCATGAACCGCGGGGATGAGCAGTGTCGGCTTGAGATCAGCGTGACGTGACGACGATGCCGGCCTCTACCGCACCCGACGAGCGCGAGGAGCGCCTTCGCAGGCGCCTGGAGCGTGAGCGGGGCGCACGCCGGGAAGCAGAGCAGATCTCCGAGGGAGCGACCCGCGCCCTGTTCGAGCGCCAGCAGGAACTCGCCCTGCTCGAGGCGATCGCCACCGCCGCCAACGAGGCGACGAACCCGAGCGACGTCATTCAGCTGACTATCCACCGTGTCTGCGCCCACACCGGCTTCCCGATCGGCCATGCCTACCTGCGCGGCTCGAGCGGCGAGGGGGTAGAACCCACCGCGATCTGGCAGGTAGACGACCTTGCCCGCGTCCAACCCTTCCGCCGTGCGACCGAAGGCGCCTCGCTTGCCGTCGGCCGCGGCCTGCCGGGCCGCGTGTTGGAGAGTGGACGGCCTGCCTGGATCGACGACGTGACACAGGACTCGAACTTCCCCCGCGCGGCGGCGGCGCGGGAGGTGGGCATCGGTGGCGCCTTCGCCTTTCCAATCCTGGTCGGCTCGCAGGCAGAGGGAGTGCTGGAGTTCTTTACCTACAGACCGATGAAACCCGAAGTCGGAGTGCTGCACCTGATGACCCAGATCGGAACCCAGCTCGGCAGGCTCATCGAGCGTACCCATGCTCAGGAACGAATCGCCCATCAGGCGACCCACGACGCTCTTACCGGCCTGCCAAACCGGGTCCTCTTCCAGGATCGACTCGGTCAGGCCTTGGTGCGCCAGAGACGTGCCGAGACCTCGATCGTCGTCTGCTTCATCGACCTCGATCGCTTCAAGTCCGTCAACGACACCTTCGGCCATGGTGTCGGCGATGAGCTGCTGGAGCAGGCCGCCGAGCGGCTGCGGTCCGTGTTGCGACCTGCCGACACGATCGCCCGCATGGGCGGGGACGAGTTCGTGATCCTCTGCGAGGAACTCGGTGAGGAGCGGGAAGCGGTGAGGCTCGCGGAGCGTTTGCTGCGGATTTTCGGGACTCCCTTCCTCCTGCGCGGCGGCGAGTACACGGCGAACGCGAGCATCGGGGTGGCGATCGGCGACGAAGACGCGGATGCCGAGGCGCTGATGCGGGATGCGGACTCCGCCATGTACCGGGCGAAGGAGCGAGGCAGAGGGCGCTACGAGCTCTGCGACGAGGAGATGCGCGGACGGGCAATTCGCCGGGCCCAGACCGAGCAGGCACTGAGCCGCGCCCTGGCGAACGATGAGCTGGATCTCCACTTCCAGCCGATCGTCGCGCTCGATAGCGGCGAGATAGAGGCAGTCGAGGCGCTCTTGCGCTGGCATCACCCCGAGCGCGGCCTCATCGATCCGGAGGAGTTCATCCCGATTGCCGAAGAGAGCGGCCAGATCATCCCGATCGGCGCCTGGGTCTTGCGCGAGGCGTGCCGGCAGGCGGTCCGCTGGCGGGCGCACCTCGGTGCCAAGGCGCCAACCCCGATCACCGTCAACCTCTCCGCCCGACAACTCGCCATACCAGAGCTGGCGGAGGTGGTCGAGCAGACCCTGGTTGAAACCGCGTGCGCACCGGGCGACCTCGCGCTGGAGTTGACCGAGAGCGCCGCCGTGTCGTGCGGGGCGCTTCCGTCGGACACGCTGGAGAAGCTGCGTGTGCTCGGCGTGCGCGTGCTGCTCGACGATTTCGGCACTGGGTACTCGTCGCTCAATCACCTCCGTCAGCTGCCGATCGACACGATCAAGATCGATGGCTCCTTCATCCGCGAGCTGCGCAGCAGGCAGGAGTCTGAGGTGATAGTCAAAGCGATCGTCGGCATGGCGACAGCGCTGGGGCTGGATGTCATCGCCGAGGGGGCGGAGAGCGAGGAGCAGGCGCTGTTGGCCTCGGAGCTGGGCTGCGAGTTCGCTCAGGGCTACCACTTCGCCTATCCCATGCCGGCCGCCGAGCTGGAAGCGCTGGTGAGCCGCGAGCTCAAAAAGCTCGATCTGCGTCCCGGCGCGGCGCGATAGGCACGCAACCGAACTGGCAGCCGGAGGAGCGCTCGATCCCGACCGTCTCTTCCTGCTGGTGCAACATGGCGCGCTCGCCCGCAGCGAGGATCAGGACGTCGTCGACGGGTGCGTAGGGCTCCTGTCCGTGTTGGAGGCCATTGGACACCCCTCGCCAGCCAGCTTCCTCTCGGCGCGATCCCGAGAGTCGTCGAGACGCGCCAGCAGTGCCTCGCACACCTCGACGCCGCGCCTGAAGCGCCGCCAGCGCTCGTCCTCACTCCATCCCCGCTGGAGCTTCCAGTTCACCCCGACCCACGCCTCCTGGCTCAATCAGGTCGAGATCTTCTTCTCGATCCTCCAGCGCCGCCTGCTCAAGCACGGAGCCTTCGACTCTGAGCAAGACCTCGCCGAGCAGATGCTCTGCTTCGTCGAGACCTACAACCAGACCGCCACACCATTCCAATGGACCTACACCGGCAAAGTCCTCAGCGCATGACACTACGAATCAACCGGATGGACCACTAGTTCGGCTGTCGCGCGAAAGCGAGGCGGAATAGCCCGAAATCGCCGCTAATCCCTGCGCATCGGCGTCATTGGGCACTAGTGCCCAAAATGGAGGGGAGATGCGGGGGTGGTTTGATTTTCCCCTGCGAGGGCCGAGTGGCCCACTTGCAGGGGATTCGATGCGAAGCGGCTGATCGGATTCGAACCGACGACCTTCTGCATGGCAATTAGGAGGTCAACGGCACCCGGCGACCCTCGACCTAGCAATTTTGCAAGGTTTTCCTAGTCGTCGAGCTAACTGCTCTCGGAGTCGCCCTGCGTGCTGGAGGCGCCCCTGACGGCATCGGGCCCGAGCGTTTCGCGCACAACGGCGTAATGAATGACGAGGCCGACTCCCCAGCCTGCCAGCGCGTAGAGGAACCATGGGTAATCGGTTCCGCCCAGCTGCCACTGGAGAGCCCAGATGGCTACCAGCAGGAGTTGGACGGAGATGAAGACGCTCACATGAATACGCAAGGCCTTCTGATTGAAACGTACCCAGTGATGCTGGCGTCGCCTCTGGTGCTCCTTCTCAGTGCGCCGAGCGGCGCGCTCAATTGCGTCTGTCACCGTGAATCCTCCTGGTTTGGGAGCCGATATTGGCTCTCGATCTCAGCGGCCGCTCGGTCAAGAACGGGCGCCACAGTTGCGAAGTCGATTAGTCCCGCGAGGGGACCCAGACGCGCTTTGAACTTGGCGATCGCCGACTCGAGCGTTTCGACGCCAACGAGGCGTACGCCAGTTCGAAGCTCGAGCGCGGCAACATCGTCCACCCGCGCCGCGAGCGCCTCCGCCCCCGCCGGGGTAATCGAGAAGATCGTTCGACTCTCTTCCATCTCGCCCTCGACCAAGCCCTCGACCTCGAGCGCCTCCAACGCGGGATAGATGCTTCCCGGTGAAGGCCGATATCTCGAGCCGAAGAGTCGCGAGAGCTCCGACATCAGCTGGTAGCCGTGCATGGGCCGCTGGGAAAGCAGGCTCAAGAGCACCAGATGAAGCTCGCCGTGCTTGAAGAATCGTCGCGACACCTTGTCTCCGGTCAGGTAGTACGAAACTGCTACGAAAGTATATCGAAAGGATTACTAATTGCAAGGTAGAGCTTCGCGGCCGTCCGGCCAGCGCTCGCTTGACCGAGAGTCCGCCCACGCCAACCAGCGTCCTTGCGGCAGCCCGTCGCTTGATCGCTTTGACGAAGGGCCGGGTATTCGGCCATCTCGGCCGCAGCCAATTCGCTGTGGGCACGATCCATGCCCTTGCTGCCCGACGACCTGGCTCCATCGCCCCCGGGGAATTGCCCGGGCGTCTGGCCTGCTCGCCTGCCTTGCTTCGCGACGGCTGATGGTGTCCGGTTCCAGGACATAGGCGGCAGCTGTGTCGAGACATAGGAGACACCCAAAGAAGGGAGATCTCCTGTGGCAAAGGCCCGGTACCTGGTCGAGGCGCATCTGTTGGAAGCGCAGTGAAGCGGCCGGCGGGAGCGCCCCGCCGCAGGCGGTCCCCGACCCCGAGCTGACCGAGCGCCCCAAGCGCCGGTCGTTCACCGCCAAGTACAAGCTGGCGATCCTCAAGGAGGCCGACGCCTGCAAGAGGCCGGGCGAGCTCGGCGTACTTTTGCGCCGCGAGGGCCTCTACTCCTCGCACCTCTCGAGCTGGCGCCGCCAGCGCGACGCGGGAGAGCTGGGGCGCAAGCGTGGCCGCAAGGGAGCCGACCCGCTGGAGACCGAGAACGCCGAGCTGCGCCGCCGCGCCGAGCGCGCCGAGGCCGAGCTGGTCAAGGCGCGCAAGGTAATCGAGGTGCAGGGAAACGTCTCCGCGCTCTTGGAGGACCTGCTCGGGACCGAGGGGCGCCGAAGAGAGCACCGAGCGATGATCGAGGCCACCGTTGAGGAGTTGACCCCGATCGTCGGCACCAGGCCGGCCTGCCGGGCGCTGGGGGCGGCGCCGGCGACGATCTACCGTCGCCGGCGCCCGCCCGAGCCGAGGCCGAAGAAGCCGCGGCCCCGCCCGGCCGGGCGCTGAGCGAGGCCGAGCGCGAGGCCGTGCTGGAGACCCTGCACGACGAGCGATTCGTCGACTCCTCGCCCGCCGCGGTATGGGCGACGTTGCTCGACGAGGGCGCCTACCTGTGCTCGGAGCGAACCATGTATCGGCTGCTGGAGGCGAGTGGCTCCTCGCGCGAGCGCCGCGATCAGCTCACCCATCCGGCATACGCGAAGCCCGAGCTGCTCGCGACCAAACCGAACGAGACCTGGTCGTGGGACATCTCCAAGCTGAAGGGCCCAGCGAAGTGGACCCACTACCACCTCTACGCGATCCTCGACATCTTCAGCCGCTACGTCGTCGGCTGGACCGTGCAGCTGCGCGAGTCCGCCGCCGTCGCCGAAGCGCTGATCGCCCAGGCCGCAGAGCAGCAGGCGATCCCTCGCGACCGGCTCACCCTGCACGCCGACCGCGGCACCTCGATGCGCTCCAAGCCGGTCGCCTTCCTGCTCGCCGACCTTGGCGTCACCAAGACCCACAGCCGCCCCTACACCTCGACCGACAACCCCTACTCCGAGGCCCAGTTCCGCACCTTGAAGTACCGGCCGACCTTCCCGGCGCGCTTTGACTCGATCGAGCACGCCAGGGAGTTCTGCCGTGAGTTCTTCGGCTGGTACAACCACTTATGCCGACGTCGGCATAAGGCGTTCTATGCCGACCTCCGGGTTATGCCGACCTCGGCCCGGGATCCCGCACCGCAGGCGGGGATCGCGACTTTGAGATCGGCATAATCAGAGCGCCTCGAGGAAAGCAAGCAGCGCGTCCGGCGGGCGATAGCGGCCGGGGTTTGCGCTCGGAGGCGTGGTTCTCGCGAGCGCTCGTTCCTTGATCCGCAGATCGGCGCGCAGGTAGACCTGGGTGGTTTCGACCTGCTCGTGGCCGAGCCAGAGAGCGATCACCGAGGTGTCGACGCCGGCCTGAAGCAGCCGCATCGCCGCGGTGTGGCGCAGCACGTGCGCAGTCACTTTCTTGCCGCCCAGCGAGGGGCATCGCTCGGCCGCAGCCGCAGTGTGCTTGGCGATCCGGCGCTCGAGCGCGTCGCGGCTCATAGGCCCGCCGGTGCGGGTCGGGAACAGCGGCCCCTCGGCCTCGCGCCCACGCTCCTCGAGCCAGGCCCGGAGCACCGCCGTCGTCGGCTCGGTGAGCGGGGTGATCCGCTGCTTTCGCCCCTTGCCCACGCAGCTGACGTGGGCGCCTCGGCCGAGTTCGATGTCTTGGATGCGAAGCCCGGTGAGCTCCGCGGCCCGCAGTCCCGTCTGCGCGGCGAGGATCAACAGCGCCCGATCCCGCCGCCCGGCCCGGCTCGAGCGATCCGGCGCGGCGAGGAGCGCCTCGATCTCCTCCTCGGTGAGGAAGGTGACCAGCCCGCGCTCGAATCGCTTCGGCGGGATCGCCAGCACCCGCGCGATCGTCGCGGCGTGCTCGGGATGGCGCAGTGCCGCGTAGCGGTAGAGCGAGCGGATCGCCGCGAGGCGGGCGTTCCTGGTCCGCGCCCCGCACCCTCGCTCGGACTCGAGGTGATCGAGGAACGCGGCGACGAGTCCGGCGTCGAGATCGGAGACCTCGAGCCTGTGGGGCTCGATCCCCGTCCGCTCGGCCGCGAAGCGCAGCAGCAACCTGAAGCAGTCGCGGTAGGCCGCGATCGTGTTGGGGCTCGCCTCCCGCTCGCGGAGGAGTCGGTCGGTGAAGAACGCCTCCAGCGTCGGCGCCAGGGCGCTCATCGTGCGCCTCCGAGATGACGCTCGAGCCGCTCCGCGGCGAGCTGCATGAGCTCCGGCACGGCCTGCAGGTACCAGTAGGTGTGCGCCGGGTCGGCGTGCCCGAGGTAGGTGGCGAGCAGCGCCAGCCGGCGCCCGACCTCGCCGTCGGCGCCGGCCCGGTGGCCGTCGAGGATCGTGCGCACCGCGAAGGTGTGGCGGAGGTCGTGCGGGCGCGGCCTGCAGCGCTCCGAGCGCGGCTCGATTCCCGCCTCGGCGAGGAGCCGGCCGAACGTGCGGTGGACGCAGGTATAGAGCAGGCGGGTGCCCGACCAGGAGACGAGCAGCGCGTCCTCCTCCGAGCGCGGGCGGTCGGCTCGGTTGACGTAGCGCCGAAGGGCGCCGACCGCGCTCGGGTCAAGCGCCAGCTCGCGCGACTTGCCGAACTTGGCGCCGCGGACCCGCAGGACGCCCGCGCCCCAGCCGATGTCGCCGCGGTCGAGGGCGATCGCCTCCCCGACGCGCATCCCCGTGGCGGCCAGCAGGCCGATCAGGGTCCGGTAGGTCGAGCGTCGGTGCGGGGTTCGCAGCGCCCGCGTCGCCTCCATCAAGGCGACGACCTCGCCCTCGGAGTAGATGAACGGCGCCGCCCTGTCCGACCGCCGGGGCAGCAGCGCGGCGGGCGGTACCTCGCAGCTCGGGTCGAGCGGCTGCAGGTAGTGGGCGAAGCCGCGCGCGGCGCCGAGCCGCAATGCGTGCCAGGCGCGGGTGCCGCCGGGCAGGGTGGCCCACTCGAGCGCGAGCTCGGTGCTGATCGTCTCGGCCCCGCGCCGCTCGAGGTGGTCGACGAGCTGGCCGAGCAGCTTCTCCTGGCGGCGGAGCTCATAGCCGAGCGCGCGGCGGGTGGCCAGGTAGTCGGCGAGATGCCTGCGCAGCGGGCTCACTTGGCGCCCCCCGCGGGCCAGCGGCGGGCGATCGTCCGCAGGGCCTCGCGGTCGGCCTTGGCGTAGATCGCCGTGGTCTCGGCGCGGCGGTGGCGAAGCAGCTGGCCGACCTCGGGGAGCGCTGCCCCAGCGCGCAGCAGCTCGGTTGCCGCGGTATGGCGGAGCCGGTGGGCCCCGACGCGCCCCAGGCCAACGCGGCGGGCGCCCCTGGCGACCACGCTGCTCACTCCGCTCGCGCTCAGCCCGCGATGGGGCGCCAGCGCCCGGACGAAGACGGCTTGCTCCTCGATGCCGGGGGGACGCCCGTCGCGCAGGTAGCGGGCGATCGCCTCGCCGACGTCGGCGGGCAGCGGCAGGCGGTCGGTGCGACGACCCTTGCCGCGCACCCGAAGCTCTCCCGCGCGCCAGTCGATGTCAGAGAGCCGAAGCGTGGCGACCTCGCCGGCCCGCAGCCCGAGCCGGGCGAGGACCGTGAGGACCGCGTGATCGCGCCGCCCGACCGCGGTGGCCTGGTCGCAGGAACCCAGAAGGCGCGCGAGCTGGTCGGGCTCGAGGCCCTTCGGCAGGCCCTGAAGCCGCCAGGAGGAGACCGCGGGCACCGCGGCGGCGAGCGGCTCGGCGATGAGCCCTTCCGCGTGCAGGAAGCCGAGCAGCGAACGCAGCGCCGTCGTCGTCTGCTTGGCCCGGCTTTTGCTGAGTCGCGGCAGGCGCTCGACGCAGAACGCGACCACCTCGGCGGCGTGCAGCCGCTCGAGGGCGAGGGCCTCCGGCCGCTCAGCGAGGAACGGGCGAACGGCGTCCACGTAGATGGACGCGGTCTCGGAGGTCAAGCCTCGCTCCTCGGAGAGGCAGCGGCGGTAGCGGGAGAGCAGCGGCTCCTCCGGGCCCGACCGCTCGGGGGCGCAGGGCGCCGGCGCGGCACCCAGCGCGCGCAGGTGGCGCATTAGCGGCGCGAGGGCCTTCGCGCTCACGCGCGTGGCGTATCCAGCGCCGCGGCGGCTCTGCACGTACTGCCCGATAAGGGCGTCCGTGAGTGCGTGAGAGTCGAGCCCTCGGCCCTCGAGCCAGCGGCTCAGGTGGGCCGCCAGCCGCAGATGCTGGGCCCGGGAGAACGGGGCGTAGCCCGCTCGCGCGAGCTCGGCGTCGAAGCCGGTCGCGAATGGGGTAAGCGGGCCGGACATCCGAACCCGCGATGGATCGCTCATGAGAGCCTCCTCCTCTTGTTTGACAAAAGAGGAGGAGCTTCCCGCGCCCTCGAGGCGCTCTGATTATGCCGATCTCAAAGTCGCGATCCCCGCCTGCGGTGCGGGATCCCGGGCCGAGGTCGGCATAACCCGGAGGTCGGCATAGAACCACGAGCACCGCCACTCGGGCATCGGCCTGATGACACCGGCCGCCGTCCACCATGGCCGCGCCAAGCAGGCTCACGCCGCCCGCCAGGCGGTGCTCTCCGCCGCCTATGCAGCCAACCCCGAGCGCTTCGTGCACGGGGCGCCGCAGCCGCCCACGCTGCCCGAGGCAGCGTGGATCAACAAGCCCGACTCAGAGGAGGTTGCTCACTAAATTCGAACGACAGGTGTCTCATTTTCGTTGACAGGTACCGAGGCCATGAAAAGAAGATAGCAGCGGTATCGGACGGAACTTCATCGAAGTCGTACGACTGTCGCGTGCTGGGATAGCCTTCGTTCGCTTCGCCCAGCGTGAGTCCGAGGGCAGGGTTCTGGGATGACGGAAACCGCGATCAAAAACCACGCCGACTTCATCTGGTCGGTGGCGGACCTGCTTCGCGGCGACTACAAGCAGTCCGAGTACGGCAAGGTGATCCTGCCCCTTACGGTAATCCGGCGCCTGGACTGCGTCCTCGGGCCCACCAAGCAAGCGGTCCTCGACAAGAACAAGGGGCTCACCGGCAAGATTGAGAACGTGGAGCCTGTCCTCCAGACCGTCACCGGCCAGCAGTTCTACAACACCAGCCCGCTCACCTTTAGCAAGCTGCTCGACGATCCCGACGCGATCGCCGACTCCCTCCACCTCTACATCGGCGGCTTCTCCCCGGCCGCCAGGGACGTGATCGACAAGTTCGACTTCGAGATCCAGATCGACCGGCTGCGCCGGGCCAATGTCCTCTACCAGGTGATCGGCAGGTTCGCCGAGCTCGACCTCCATCCCGACGCCGTCTCGACCATCGAGATGGGATACCTCTACGAGGAGCTTGTCCGCAAATTCTCGGAGCTGTCCAACGAGACGGCGGGGGAGCACTTCACCCCGCGTGAGGTGATCCGGTTGATGGTCAACCTGCTGTTCATCGACGACGCCGATGACGTCCTCACCAAGCCGGGCGTGATCAAGACGCTGTGCGATCCGGCCTGCGGCACCGGCGGGATGCTCTCGGTTGCCGAGGACTACCTGCGCGAACTGAACCCGGGGGCCCAGCTCGAGGTCTTCGGCCAGGAGTTGAACGCGGAGACCTACTGAGGGCGCGGGCGGTGGCGACAGAGGTGCCGAGATCGTCCATATCGGGGCGCTCGTGGATCGTGGCACGCAGCGCGCGGGCCAGCGCGGTCTGGTTCAGCTTGTGGAGATGGGCGGGCAACTCCACGCGAGCGAGCGGGAAAACATCGTGAGCGAGTAGCCACCAATGGGCGGTGAGCGAGAGGGCACCGCGGATCTGCTCCAGGCCGGCGGCATGGTCGCCGCTGGCGAGCAGCCGTTCGGCGAACTCGAGCGTTCGACGCGCCTGGCGCAACTTGCGCTCGGGGTCGGGCCAGAGGTTGTGCTCGGCGACCTCGGCCGCCGCCTCACGCAAAACGCCGGAGTCGAACAGGACGCAGCCGTGGCGCAGGGACCAGTGGGCGAAGTCGTCGCCGCGTGCGAGCTTGGCGAGGAGGTCGGCCGACTCATCGCAGTAAAGGTCGATCTCGGCGGGCATGCCCTCGATCGAGGGACGGGCGCCGATCGCGTGGTAGTCGAGATCGCTGACCGCGCTGCGCGCGCCCCTTGCCGTGGAGCCGGTGAGGACGAGGGCCGCCGCGCCGAGGCGGCGGGAGCGGGATTCCATCGCAGCGGTGATCCGTGCCAGCCCGCCGCTCTGATGGCTGGCGGCGCCAGCGGTCTGCCTGCAGACGGCTCGCCCACAACTCCCCGTCGATGGGAGCGAGTCGCGCGAGGCCGTCACGGATCGCCGCGGGCTCATGCCAGGCCCTGGCGAGCGTCGTCGTGGTCACGATTCCTCCTCCCCATCGTCGGCGCTCTCCCCATAGCCTCCCGCTCGGCTATCGCAACCGCCTCTTTGATATCAACCAGCGTCTCCTCGATCTCAATGTCGTCGGGATCGAGGTCCTCGCCCTCATAGAAGACGCCCTTTTGCGGGCTCGGTCTCCCCCGGGGGCTTGCTCGCCGCTCTAGCGGGCATTTCGTAATTCACCTTGAGCAGCATCTCGGTGAACGACAGAACATCTTCTGCATCGACTCGGTTGATCAGCGAGCCAGTCCACATACTTGGCAAAGCTGAGGTCCTCATTGGCACCCTCGGCGACAGCCACGTTCATCATGAATCCCTTGGATCAGGACTTTGGAGGCACGCTGGACGCCACTCCGGAGAGGCCCCTGGCCCCGTCTACTTCTCGAACTTCGCGGCCTCCTCCGAGCCGCCGGTCACATTGCCGGCCGAGTAGGAGTGGGCGCCGGCGCCCGCCAGGGCGCCGGCGTCGACGATCAGGTATTCCTCGCGCTGCGGGCGGCCGGCGAAGTAGTTCTCGAGGACCTCGCGAGTGCCGGCGGCGTAGCGCGCCTGGGCGGAGAGGCTGGAGCCGGAGACGTGCGGGGTCATCCCGTGGTGGGGCATCGTGCGCCAGGGATGATCGCGGGGGGCGGGCTGGGGAAACCAGACGTCGCCGGCGTAGCCCGCCAGCTGTCCCGACTCGCACGCAGTCGCGACCGCGTCGCGGTCGCAGATCTTGCCGCGGGCGGTGTTGATCAGGTAGGCACCACGCTTCATCCGGGCGATCATCGCCGCGTCGAAGAGCCCTTCGGTCTCGGGGTGCAGCGGGCAGTTGATCGTCACCACGTCGCAGACCTCGACCAGCGACTCGACCGTCTCGTGGTGGGTGGCCCCGAGTTCGCGCTCGACCTCAGCCTGCAGCCGGTAGCGGTCCATGTAGTGCAGGCCGACGTCGAAGGGCTGCAGGCGGCGCAGCACGCCGAGGCCGATCCGCCCGGCGGCGACGGTGCCGACCTGCATTCCCTCGAGGTCGTAGGAACGGGCGACCGCGTCGGCGATGTTCCAGCCGCCGTCGAGGACGATCTGGTGGGAGGGGATGTAGTTGCGGACGAGGCCGAGGATCATCATCACCACGTGCTCGGCGACCGAGATCGAGTTGCAGTAGGTGACCTCGGCGACGGTGACGCCGGCGTCCATCGCCGCCTGCAGGTCGACGTGGTCGGAGCCGATCCCGGCGGTCACCGCGAGTTTGAGGTTGGGCGCCTTGGCGATCCGCTCGGCGGTCAGGTAGGCGGGCCAGAAGGGCTGGGAGATCACCACCTCGGCGTCGGCGAGGTGACGCTCGAACTCGGAGTCGGGGCCGTCCTTGTCGGAGGTGACGATCAGCTCGTGGCCTTGGGCCTCGAGATATGGGCGCAGGCCGAGCTCGCCGGAGACGCAGCCGAGCAGCTCGCCCGGGGTGAAGTCGATCGCCTCGGGGGTCGGCGTGGTCTGCCCGTCGGGATAGCGCTGGATCTCGGGGATGCCGTCGCGGGCGTACTCCTCCGGGTAGCCGTCGACCGGGTCGTCGTAGAGGACGCAGAGAACCTTGGCCATATCTAAAACCTTTCCGGCCGGGTCACGGCCGTGGAAGACGCCTCAGGGTCGGAGTGAGCGGGAGGACTGGCGTGCGCTTGCGCGCCCCTGCGGAGGGCAGCGACGTGACCACGTCCGGATCGGTGCGCGTCTTCTCAGCGTGCTCGAGCATGGCGACCCGGTCGCGCCGCGACGACAGGAGCATCGGCTTGGAGA
>Ga0299914_10000507_pt1 | contig 23661 bp, 22 predicted proteins | sample RVTome_10_FD_201361 | JGI IMG/M metagenome (GOLD analysis project Ga0299914, IMG submission 201361) | Soil microbial communities from uranium-contaminated site in the Upper Colorado River Basin, Wyoming, United States - RVT153D57 (version 2) ...
CGGCTCACCTTGCCAGGCGTCGAGAGGATCCGTGGTCTTCCCTGACCGAGATGCGCCAGCGGCTTCCCGACCGCCCTGCCGCCTAATCCGGGTCCGGTCGCGATCTGGCGGCAATCTGCCGCCGGGTCTCGGAAGCGGCCTCCAGCATCCTTCGCGCCGTCTCTTCCGCGGCGTCGGCGGCCAACGTCACCGCGACACCGTCGGGACCTTCGACGATCACGTCGCCCCTTTCGGCGACGACTTCACTGGGGACGGCACAAGCTTCGGGGCTGCTCACGGCCCTCTACTCCTCGGAACGCTGCAACCGGGCCGCAAAGCATAGGTTCCGCGGCGGGCGAAAAACCGGCTGGATGGCGGCGAGCTTCTATTGCGCTCAGTCGGACAAACGGTCATTTGGGACGCGACGGACAGTCCGGATTGAATAAGGAAGTCACGCTGAATTCCCATTTCGTCTATATAGTCGACGACGATCGCGACGTTCGCCGGTCGTTGAGCTTCATGCTCGGCGCCTCCGACATTCGTTCGCATCCGTTCGGATCGGGAGAGGACTTCCTGGAAGCCATACCCGACCTTCAGCCGGGCTGCATCCTCCTCGATCTGAGGATGCCGCAGATGGACGGCTTCCACGTCATGTCGGAACTGGCACGGCGCGAGATCGACTGGCCGGTGATCGTCATGACCGGCCACGGCGAAGTGCCCGTCGCCGTGCGCGCGATGAAGCAGGGTGCGATCGACTTCATCGAAAAGCCCTTTTCCGAAGAGGCGCTGCTCGGCTGCTTCACCCGCGCCTTCGACCTGCTCGATCAGCGCGAGACCAGCGGGCGCAAGCGCCGCGCCGCGCGCGACCGCGTGTCCAACCTCACCGCTCGCGAAACCGACGTCCTGCGCGGGTTGCTCGCCGGCGAATCCAACAAGCAGCTCGCCGCGCGTCTCGGCATCAGTCTGCGCACCGTCGAGATGCATCGCGGCAACATGATGGATCGCCTTCAGGTTGCGAGCCTGGCGGAGGCCCTGACGCTTGCGCTCGATGCCGGGCTGGAGGCGGCGCCGGCGACGAAGGAATGAACATGGGCGCCTCGAGCGCGCGCAGGACCAAGGCGTCGGGCGGCCTCGAAGCCGAAATCGCCGACCTGCGGTCCAGGCACCGCCGGCTCGAGAAAGAGATCGACCGGCTGCGTGCCAGCGAGACGATGTACCGGATTGCCGCCGAGATCGCCAAGCGGCTGGTCTGGCGCGCCGATCCGGAAGGGCGGCTCGTCGACATCAGCCCGATCTTTCCTCAGCTTACCGGAATAGATAAGGACCGGCTGCTGTCCGGAGAATGGATCCAGGCGGTCTATCCGGACGATCGCGAGCGCTTCCTTCAGAGCTGGACGCGCAGCCTGCGCACCGGCGATGACTTTGCTGTGGAGTTCCGCAGCCTGCGTGCGGACGGGAGCGTCCGCATTGCGCGGGCGCGGGCCGTGCCCGATCGCGACGAAACCGGCGCGATTCAGTGCTGGTACGGCCTGACCGAGGATATTCACGACGAGCGAGAGGCCGAGCGGGCAGGCCGCGCGGCGGAGGCGCGGCTGCGCGAGAGCGAAGAGCTGCATCGCTTCACCTTGGAGCTCACTCGGCAGATCGTCTGGTCGCTCGAGCCGGACGGCACGGGACTGACGCTGAGCCCGCGTTACTTCGAGGTGACAGGCATGGATCCGGCGGACGATCCCAGCCTGTCGATACATCCTGACGATCGCGAGCAGGTGGTGGCGGAATCGGCGGCCGCGATGGCGGCGGGACGGCCCTATACGTCCGAATGCCGGCTTCGGACGCGCGAAGGCGGCTACCGAACGTTCCGAATCCGCTCGGCGCCGCTTCGCGACTCGGAAGGCCGCATCATCCGCTGGTACGGCGTCAGCGAGGACGTGCACGAGGAGAGACTTGCCGGACAGGCGCAGAGCGAGGCGGAACATCGCTTCCGTCTGGCCGTCCGGGCGACCAACGATGCCGTCTGGGACTATGACGTCGAAGGCGACGTTCTCGACTGGAGCGACAACAGCGCCGCCGTGTTCGGATCGCCCGACGACACGATCGGTCAGACCCGATTGTCATGGTGGGTGAACCGGCTTCATCCGGACGATCGCAAGCGGACCTTCCGGAGCTTCCGCTCTGCGCTCGAGGGAACCGGGACTCTCTGGTCGGCCAGTTACCGCTTCCGCAGGATCGACGGCGACTATGCCGATATCCTCGATCGCGGTTTCATCATCCGTGACCCCGAAGGGAAAGCGCGTCGCGCCGTCGGGGCGATGGCGGACGTCACCGAGCGAAATCGCGCCGAGCAGGAGATCGTTCGAATGCAGGCCGAGCTGATCCACGTCTCGCGCCTCAGTGCAATGGGTGCGATGGCTTCGACGCTCGCCCACGAGCTCAACCAGCCGCTCGCCGCCGTCAGCAACTTCATCAGCGGGGCCAGGCGACTCGCCGCCGGACAGCCGGAGCCTGATCCCGGTCTGGTCGCCGCCCTAGGGGCGGCCTCCTCGGGCGCCCAGCGCGCCGGCGAGATCGTTCGCCGGCTGCGCGAGCTGGTCTCGCGCGGCACCGTGTCGGTAGCGGTGGAGGACCTTCCAAGGCTGATCGAGGAGGCCAGCGTGCTCGGCTTCGTCGACGAGCGGCCGCGTGGCATCCGGCACAGGCTGGAGCTGGATCCCGCGGCGCAATGGGTGCACGCCGACCGGATCCAGATTCAGCAAGTGCTGATCAACCTCATCCGCAATGCGATGGAGGCGATGGAACATAGCGATAAGCGCGAGATCGTGCTTTCCACGCACGCCCGTGACGATGCGGTGGAGATCGCCGTCGCCGACACCGGCTCCGGCATCAGCCCGGAGCATTTCGCCACGCTCTTCTCGCGCTTCATGACGACCAAGAGCAGCGGCATGGGCATCGGCCTGCCGATCAGCCGGACCATCGTCGAGCTCCATGGCGGAAAGATCTGGGCGGAGAATCGACAGGGCGGCGGCGCGGTGTTCCGATTCACCTTGCCGAGAGCCCGCGAAGCGAAGCAGAAGCCGGCCTGAGCGCGGCCCCTTGGAAGGAGATTCGATATGGCCACTCAGCAAGCGACCTTCGCCGGCGGATGCTTCTGGTGCACCGAGGCGGTGTTCCACGACGTAATCGGCGTGACCGCGGTGGAGAGCGGCTACATCGGCGGTCACGTCGCCAATCCGACCTACCGCCAGGTCTGCGACGGCGATACCGGCCATGCCGAAGCCATCCGGATCACCTATGACGACGAGGCGATCAGCTATGATGATCTCCTCGACATCTTCTTCGCCACTCATGATCCGACCCAGCTCAACCGCCAGGGCAACGACATCGGCACCCAATATCGTTCGGCCGTCTTTCCGCACTCGCCCGAGCAGGAGGAAGCGGCGCGGCGCGGCATACAGCGCGCACAGGCGGATTGGGACGCCCCGATCGTCACCCGGATCGAGCCTCTCACCGAATGGTATCCCGCGGAGGATTATCATCAGAGCTATTGGGAGGGCGAGGGACAGCGCAGCCCCTATTGCCTCGCCGTTATTCCTCCGAAGCTGCGCAAGCTGCGCAAGAGCTTCGCCGCCCGGCTGAAGAACCAGCCGGCCGAGGGTTGAAGCCCTCAGGTCGGAACTAGCGTGGAGCCGCGGCGCGCCTGAGCCGGTCGTTGATCGCGGCGCCGATCCCGGAATCGGGTATCGGCGCGACGGCGATCCTGGGACAATCCCCGCGCTCCGCCTCGTGAAGGCGATCGAACAAGGCGGCGGCGGCCTCGACCAGGTCGCCGGACCCGCTCAGAGTGGCGTCGCCGAGCACCTCGCCAAATCCGATCAGCCATTCGTCCGTCGCCGCCGCCGTCACGTCGAGCCGGACGGGCTTGGCCGGCGCATAGTGGCTGGCGAGCTGGCCTGGCGCCTCGATCGGCCCGGCTCCGGCGCCGACGCTGGACAGACCGAGATCGATCGGGCCGGGCCTCAGCAGACGCAGTCCGTCACGACCGACCGCGACGATGGTCGATTCGAGCCCGTGCGCGGTCGGACCGTCGTCGACGATCAGCTCTATGCGGCCGCCGAGGCTGGCGAGGACGTGCTCGGCACGGGTCGCGCTGATCCGGCCGCTGGCGTTGGCGGAAGGTGCGGCGAGCGGCTTGCCCGTCGCCGCCAGCAGGTCGCGCATCGCCGGATGCGACGGCGCCCGGATCGCGATCGTGGGCAGGCCGGCGGTGACCAGAGAGGCGACTGGGGAGCCGTCGCGGACCGGCAGTACGAGGGTCAACGGACCCGGCCAGTAGAGCTCCGCCAAGCTTCGGGCGGCGGCATCGACCTCGGCGAGCGCCATCGCCTGGTCGAGATCGCGCACGTGGACGATCAGCGGATTGAAGGCCGGCCTTCCCTTCGCCTCGTAGATCCGCGCGACCGCGGCGCCGTCGGTGGCATCGGCGGCGAGGCCGTAGACCGTCTCGGTCGGAATGGCGACCGGCAGCCCCTCACGGATCAGCCGGGCCGCCGCGGCAATCGCCTCAGGGCCGTAGGGAAGGACCTGCGTTTGCACCATGACCGTCGCGGGCTATAGCGGCATTCTCGGCAGCGCAACTTCCGCGGAACCGCATGACCTATTCGCCTCCCGTCGAGGAACAGAGATTCCTGCTCCGCCACGTCGTCCGGATCGACGAGCTGGCCGGTCATAATCTGTTCGCCGAAGCGACACCCGACCTCGTCGACGCCATCGTCGCCGGCGCGGGGGACTTCGCCGCCGGAATCTTCGCCCCATTGAACCGCACCGGTGACGCGATCGGAGCGAAATGGACGCCGGACGGCGTGATCCTGCCGACGGGGTTCCGTGAAGCCTATCGCGCCTATGTCGAGGGCGGCTGGAATACGCTGGCCGGTCCGGCCGATTTCGGCGGCCAAGGCCTGCCGCTGAGCCTCGCCACCGTGGTGATGGAAGATCTCGGCTCGGCCAATATGGGCTTCTCGCTGGTGATGATGCTGTCGCCCGGCGCGGTCGAATCCCTCATCCACCACGGATCGCCGGAACTGCAGGAGGCCTGGCTGCCGAAGCTGGTCACCGGTGAATGGACCGGAACGATGAATCTGACCGAGCCGCAGGCAGGGTCGGACGTCGGTGCGCTCAAGACCCGGGCCGAGCCAACCGGCGACGGCAGCTACCGGATCAAGGGCCAGAAGATCTTCATCACCTTCGGCGACCATGACCTCACCGACAATATCGTCCACCTGGTGCTCGCCCGGCTGCCCGACGCGCCGCGCAGCACGAAAGGCATCTCGCTGTTCCTCGTGCCCAAGATGTTGCCCGACGGCCAAGCGAACGACCTTCGCTGCGTCTCGATCGAGCACAAGCTCGGCATCCACGCCGCGCCGACCTGCGTCATGTCCTATGGCGACGGGGATGAATGCGTCGGCTGGCTGATCGGCGAGGAGAATAAGGGCATGGCGGCGATGTTCACGATGATGAACAATGCCCGCCTCTATGTCGGCCTGCAGGGCGTCTCGATCGCCGAGCGGGCGATGCAGCAGGCGATCGCCTACGCCCGGGAGCGCGTCCAGGGATCGCGCGAGGGCCGTCCGGCCCGGATCGTCGAGCATCCGGACGTGCGACGAATGCTGCTGCGGATGAAGGCGCTGACCCAGGCGGCGCGGGCACTCGCTTATTACACCTCGGGCCAGATCGACCGGGGGAATGTGGGCGATGAGGCCGCGAAGACGCGCGCCGACCTGCTGACCCCCTTGGTCAAGGCCTACGGCACCGACGTCGGCGTCGAGGTGACCAGCCTCGCGCTGCAGGTCCATGGCGGCATGGGCTATGTCGAGGAGACCGGCGCCGCCCAGCATTATCGCGACGCGCGGATCTCGCCCATCTACGAAGGCACCAACGGCATTCAGGCGGCCGACCTGGTCGGGCGCAAGATCGGGCTCGAGGGCGGCGAGGTGCTTGCAAGGCTGATCGCCCAGATGCGTGCAGAGGCGGGTGACGAGACCAGACTGATGTACCTGGTGAACGACTGCGAAGCTGCCGGCTGGTCGATCCTCGGCGCAGGCATGGATGACCGCCTCGCCGCTTCCTATGCGTTTCTCGCCATGCTTGCCACGGCGGTTTCGGGCTGGCTGATGGCAAGACAGCTCGCAGCATTGGACGGGTACGATGGAAACCCGGCCTTCGCCCAGATGAAGCGAGCGGCGGCGCGCTACTACCTCGATCAGATCGTTCCGGAGACTCAGGGGAAATTCGCTGCCGCCATGGCTACCGCCGACATTCTCTATTCGGTGCCCGAGGAGGCGTTCGCGGCTTGAACGCGGCAGGACGGCAGCCTCCGCAACCTGGTCGGTTCCGGATCGACCGATATCTGGTCGACCCCCAGCGCAACCGAATCACCGGGCCCGACGGCACGATCGCGCTCCAGCCCAAGGTGATGGACGTCCTCTGCCTGCTCGCGGAGCGGCAAGGCGAGGTGGTCTCCCGGACAGAGCTGATCGACCGAGTCTGGGGCGTCGAGTTCGGCGGCGACGAAAGCCTCACCCGCGTCATATCGCACCTTCGCAAGGCGCTTCAGGACGGACGAGCGGAGCCGCGCATTGTCGAGACCATCGCCAAGCGGGGCTATCGGCTGATTGTGCCGGTGCTACCGGCGGAATCGGAAGGCGGGTCGGCCGAGCCCGCCCCGACCAGGTGGAGGCGACTGAGGCTCGTCTTCGCGGTGGCGGCGGTGCTGCTCGCCGCCGGCGGCCTCACGCTCTGGATAATGCGTCCGAACCCGGAGCCGGTGCCGGCCGAGCGCACCGGCATCGTCGTGGTGGTCGAGGCCTTCGGGGCGGACGAAGGCGCCCCCTCCGCGGACAGCCTCGCCGAGGAACTGAGCACCGCCGTCGCCCGCAATCCCCTGATCCGGGCCCGCATGGCAGCTGCCCCGCCGGCCCGATCGGAGCCGATGCTCTATGCGCTACGCGGCCATGTCCGGCGCATCGACTCCCGCATTCGAGTCAGCGTGCAACTAGTCGACACGGCAACCGGGGACGTCGTCTGGGGCGAAGGCTATGAGCGGCCATATGACCCGCAATTCTCCGAGCGCGAGCCGGTCGTCCAGGCGATTGCGAGCGAACTCCAGCTCCCGCTGCTGCGGGCCGTGAAGCGCAAGCTGCTCCAGCGTCCCATCCTGGAACTTGTGCCGTGGGAGCTCACTCTGCTCGTCACATGGGTTCCCGGTGACGAGGGGCGACCCACCGGTCCGCCGGTCGAGGACTCCTATTGGCTGCAGCGTCGCGCACTCGAACTCGATGCCGATTATGCGCCCGCCCACGCGCTGTTCGCACAATTGGCTTCCTACCACGCCTTCTTCCACCCCCCGGCCGATTCCGAGCAGGCGCGGGCACGGGCGCGGGGCCATGCCGAGCGGGCCATCGAGCTGGCGCCCTACGATGCCGAGGTCCTCTACCAGGTCGCGCTCTATTATCGGAATGCCGGTGACCGCGACCGGGCCCGCGCGCTGCTCGAGCGCGTGATCCAGCTCCATCCGACCCACCCGCTCGCACGGATCGACCTGTACCACGTGCAGGGACAGTGCGGCCCGGATGCGGGCGCCGCCATCGAACGGCTGCTGGCGCTCGATCGCGAGATGTCTTCGTCGAACCCGGCACGCTGGGTCGTGCTGGCACATCTTTCCGCGCTCCACCTGACCCAAAGCGAGTTCGGGCCAGCACGAGATGCGGCGCGTCGCGCCCGGGCGATCGTCCCGGTCACCTGGACCGCCATGCCTCTGGCGGCCGCCGATGCCGAACTGGGACTGGCCGAGGAAGCGGCGGCCTTGCTGGCTGAGCACCGGCGCGAATGGCCCGCGCTCGACCTGCATTATTTCGCGGAGCGGATGGCGCCGCGCTGGTGCCTGCACGGATCGCGCACGCCCCAGGTGCAGGCCAGCTTCCGGCGGCTCGCCGAGGTCGTGACACAATAAGATCAGGAAAAACGCGGGTTCCGGTCAGGACGGCCGGCCGGGTCGGTGCCAGCCTCGCGGGCGATGACCCACCCTGCCCTGATCCTCGCCCTCTCGCTCGCGTCAGCCGCCGGCGCGCAGGCGCCGACACCGACGCCGCCGTCCGCCGAGGTCGGCGGGCGCGTCGCCTACGAAGCCGATTTCTATGCACGCTTCTCGCCGCGCAACGCGCTCGACATGATCGCGCAGACGCCGGGCTTCGCGCTCGTCGAAAGCTCGGAGCGGCGCGGCTTCTCGGGCGCGGCGGGCAACGTGCTGATCGACGGCGCCAGGCCGATCGCCAAGAGCCAGACACTCTCCGATATCCTTCAGCGAATCCCGGCAACGCAGGTCGTGCGCATCGAGCTGCTGCGCGGCGCCGATGCGGCAGGCGATGCCTCCGGCCACGCCGTGATCGCCAACGTGGTTCGGACACCCTCTGCAGGCCAGGGCGCCTGGTCACTCGGCTACGAGGTCGCGCAGCAGCACGTTCCGGCACCGAACGGCTGGATGTCGTGGACCGGACGGATCGGCATCACCGACTACGGCCTCGGCGCCAACGGCTATAGCCTGCTGCGCGAGTTGCCGGGCAGCCGCGAGATCGTCAGCGGCACGGGTGCGCCGATCGAGAGCGAGACCGACGTTTCGCCCCGATCCTTTTACGAGATCGCGGTCAACGGGGAAGCGAGCCGGCCGATGCTCGGCGGCCTGACGCGCTTGACCGGCCAGGTCGATCACTCCCGCTACCATCAGGATGCCGCGACCTTCAGCTTTTCGCCCGAGGGAAACCGGACCGAAGACGAGTTCATTCCCTACACCGAAAGCAAGCGCACGCTCGAATCGGGGATCGAGCATGAGCGCGCGCTCGGCGGATGGGACGTGACCTTGGCGGGGCTGCTGACGCGCACGCGCTTCCGCAGCGACGTCAGCGCAACCCGCGCGAGCCCCGACGGCGACGTCCGCTCCGTCTTCACCCAGGATATCGAGCGCGACAGCGGCGAATCGATCCTGCGCGCGACGGTGGCGCGCGAGCTCTCGCCGCGGCATCGGCTGGAGGCGGGCGTCGAAGGCGCGCTCAACACGCTCGGCCAGGCGCTCGTGCGCACGTTCGATTTCGGCTCCGGCCCCTTCCCCCTCCCCGTGCCCAATTCCAACCTCATGGTGAGGGAGCGTCGCGCCGAGGCCCACTTCGTCCACCGCTGGCGGCCCGACGACCGGTGGACCGTCGAGTCGCGGCTGGCCGGCGAGGCGTCGAGACTGTCATTTTCCGGCGATGTCGAGCAGTCGGTTTCGCTGTCCTATTTCAAGCCGTCGATCCAGGTCAGCCGTGCGCTGGGCGGGCAGAACCAGCTGCGCGCTCGCCTGTTTCGCGACGTCAGCCAGCTCGACTTCGAGGATTTCGTCTCGCGCGCCTCGCTTACCGACGAGATCATCGAGGGCGGGAATCCGGACCTGCGCCCCGAAACCTCCTGGCGGGCCGAGCTCACGGCGGATCTTCGGTTCGGAAACCAGACGGCGCTCAGCCTCACGCTGTTCCGGCGCTGGCTGTCCGACACGGTCGACCTGGTGCCGCTCGGCCCGCCCGGTGCGCATTTCGACGCGCCCGGCAATATCGGGCCGGGCCGGATCTACGGCGTGCAAGCCTCGCTGCGCCTGCCTCTCCAACCCGTCCTGGCGGGCGGCACCTTCACACTGGACGGCACCTGGATGGATGCGGAGGTCACCGACCCGCTCACCGGGGAACGGCGGACCACCTCCGACTTCGCCGAGACCGAGCTCACGGCCGAGCTGCGCCAGGATCTGACGGCCAGCCACTTCGCCTGGGGCGTCAAATATACCGACAAGCCCGAGCGCATCAGCTACCGATTCAACGAGATCGACCGGCGCCGCGAAAGCCCGTCGCTCGACCTGTGGGTCGAAACGACCGCGGTGCCGGACCTGAGGCTTCGCCTTACCTTCGTGTCGCTGCTCGGCACGCCCGAGCGGCGGGAGCGCATCTTCTTCACGCCCGACCGCAACGGCGAAATCGACCGGATCGAGCGAAGCGAGCATCGGCCGGGCCGCTGGCTGACCTTCTCGATTTCCGGCAACTTCTAGCGGCGGTCGTTCAGACGCGCTTGGCGAGCTTGGTCGGGCGCTGGCCGACCGAGCGCCAGATGCGGGGGCCCTGGTCGACCCGGAAGGCGCCCATCTTCTCGCCGGGCGTCTGCAGCTCGCGGCCGACCACATAGGATTTCGAGGTCTGTCCGGTGCGCCCTTCGCCCCAGTCGTAGAGGATGTTGACCGCGATGACCGGTATGTAGAGCAGTCGCTCGTCGAGCCGCATCGCCCGCATTTCCTCGCGCGGCATGCCGACCGTGCCCTGGATCATGCCGGTGACCCCGGCGGCGACGCCGGGCAGCTTGAGCTTGGCCGTCTCGCGGCCGGCCGTCCGGAAGAAGGCGCCGATCTCCTTGTCCTGCTCGGCGCCGGCGTTGAACAGCTTCACGTCGATCCGCAGGTTCCGCGCCGGGCTGCCGCCCTTGTTGCTGATCTCCAGCTCGAAGGCGATCTCGGCCTCGGTGGCGGTGACGGCGGCACGCTCGGCCTTGAGGCCGATCTCGAGCCACGGGCGCGGCACCGGGTCCGGCCGGGGCTTCGCCGGGGGCGGCGGCGGCGCAGCGGCGGGCGCCGGCTCGACGACGGGCTCGGCGGAAACGCGGCGGCGGCGGCGCACGACCGCGGCGCCGAGCAGCGCCAAAGCGGCGGCCGGCAAGGCGAAATACCAATAGAACGTGCCGCCGGCCTCGGCCTGGGCGGGCGAGGCCGGCGCCGAATCAGGCATAGGTGCCTCTGCGATCGGCACAGGCACGAACGCCGTCGGCTCGACCGGCGACGCTGGCTGATCGGCGGGCGGCGCCTCGGCGCGGGCCTCGGCCGCCGGCGGCGCGGCCGGAGCGCGATCAGCGGCAGCGGTGCGGCGCGACGGAGTGCTTGACTGCGCGGCGGCCGGACGCTCGGTGGCGGCTCTGGCCGGCGCCTGGCGGGCGGGGCTGGCCGCGACCGGCGGCGGCGGCGCGATCTCGATGGGGCGCTGCTCGAACGGCGGCGGCTGGGTCACGATCCGCTGCTGCGGCTCGAGGCTGAAATCCTTGAGCTGCGGCGGGCCGATGATCGTGCCTTCGCTGCTGTCCTGCCCGTGCGCGGCAGCCGCGGCCGAGAGGAGAATCGCGCCGACCCCGACCAACAGGCTCCGCTTGTCCATCACCATCAAACCGCTCGACCCCGCTGCAGCCGGACTCTTCCGCCGGCGCGCTGACATAGGCGCCATGGGACGAAATTTTAACGGGGAGTCAATGTCGTGACGCTGAACGGCCGGTCCGGTGCGGCAAATCGGTCACAGTGGCCCGGGCCTCAATGCGGCTCGGCATGGCCTTCGTCGGCGACGTGGGCGTCGGCCATGCCGATCCGCCTCAGCCGGACGCAGCGGATGATCTCCCGCTCCTCGCGGGTATAGCCGTCCGCATCGGGCGATTCGGTCAGCCATGCTTCCTCGCCGCGAAGGGACCAGGCCAGGGCCGGCTCGCCTTCGGTCGCCGTGGCCGTGCGGTAGCGCACGCCGTACAGGGTTGGCGCCGCACGCAGCTCGACCGTTCGTGAGTCATGGGTGATCAGGGCCCGGGCGTGCAGATAATCGCCGCCGCTCTCATAGACGACGCTGGCCTGGCTGCCGTCGCCGCAGACATAGGGGACGACGGCCGGCGCCGCCTTGCCGGGCGGCGGCGTGCTGGCGCCGAGCGCAAGCGCGGGAAGCGAAAGCAGCGCCAGAGCGGCGCAGGCTGACGATCGCCTCATCCCTGCTTCTCCTCGAAGTTCGAGGCGATGGTGCGGCAGGTGCCGCCCGAAATCAAGCGGCGCGGCGGCTCAGGCTGTGATGGTGTCGGAAGGCTGCCCGGCAAAGGCGACCGAGGCGATGCCATGGCCGGCGAAAAGCACCGCCAGGCCGGCGGCGAAGGAGAGCAGGAAGGCACGAAACGGATGCATATTCTCGTCCTTTCATCGAGCCCGCCGATTCCTCGGGGCTGCCGCCGGCGGGAGCGTTCGGGGGGGCAATGTCGGCCCCGCGCCGGCGGTCGCCGTCCCTTTGGCCTCCGAACGTGTCAGCCGGATGCCGCGGCCGGCAGAATATTGTGTCGATTGTTGCGGCGCCGAACCGCGGGGTGGAGCCTAAAATAGGCGATCTTGCGGAAAAAGCGGCTGCGGAACGCCGGAATCGGCCGGTCGACAAGCCTAAAGTAGGCCGGATTAGGCGCCGTCGCGGTGGTGGCGAAAAAAGGTGCGCGTTCGCACGGTCCGTGTTTGCGCAGCGCGTCCCGCGGCGCAGGTCAGGCCAGCGCGCGCTCCACCATCTCTTCGGGGTCGAGGCCGAGGCGACGCATGTGCGAGACGATGTCCGGCCAGCGATTCTCCAGGAACGCCTTGCGCTCGGCGGTGCGGAGGCGCTCGGCGGCGCCCGCGGCGACGAACATGCCGACGCCGCGCTTGACGATGACGAGCCCCTCTTCCTGGAAGCCCTGATAGGCCTTGGCGACGGTCAGCGGGTTGGCGCCGAAATCGGCCGCGAGGCTGCGCACGGAAGGGAGCGGATCGCCGTCGCGAACCACTCCGTCGAGGATCATGGCGGCGATGCGGTCGCGCAAGCGGAGATAGACGGGGCGCTCTTCGTTCATGGCGTAATGCTGTACTAACACACTCGCTAGGTCAAGTCGAGTCTGTCGCGCCGTATTCCGTGGCGGTCAGCGCCGACCGGCCTCACCCGTCCATTCGCTCGCCACCTCGTCATATCCGGGGCGCAGCCGTTCCTCGAGCTCGGCGCCCGGCGTGCCGAGGAAGATGAAGCCGGCGATCCGCTCCGGCGGAGCGCCGAAGGCGGCGAGCACCGCGTCGGAATAGGCCGCCCAGCCGGTCACCCAACCCGCGGCGTAGCCGAGCGCGTGGGTCGCAAGCAGCAGGTTCATGCAGGCCGCGCCGCAGGACAGCTGCTGCTCCCAGATCGGAATCTTGGCGTCGGGGCTCGGGCTGGAAAGCGCGACGATCAGCTCGGGCGCCTGGTGCGCGAACCGCTCGACCGCCTCCCCCTCGAGCCGGCCGGGATCGGGATTGTCGATCCGGTAGGCGTCGTGCAGCAAGGCGGCGAAGGCGGCGCGCCGGTCGCGCGCGACATGGACGAAGCGCCAGGGATGAAGCTTGCCGTGATCCGGGGAGCGCAGCGCGATCTCCAATATCTGCCGCAGCGCGTCGGGACCCGGGCCCGGCTCGACCAGGTCGCGCGGCCGCCCGGAGCGGCGCGTCCTGAGCAGGTCCAGCGTGGAGGATCGATCGTTGAACATGGCGGTCCTTATCCCCCGTTCCGGTGCCCCATCTCGACGGTCGGCCGCGGCGGGCGCGTGCGGGAGCGCGGGGGCTAGCATCGCCCGCGACGGGCAACAATCCCGCTTCACAACTCAAGTCAGGGCGCTAGGGTGCTGCGCCAGAATGGGCGCAGCATAGCGACCGCAAAGCTATTCAAGGGGATGCACGTGAACGGCTTCAAGGACATGTCCCTCTGGAACGAGGGCGACTGGATCGCGGCGATCGCGGCAACGGTGCTGGCGCTGTTCCTTATCACCGGCGCCTATCTGGTCACGCGACCAAAGCCCGAGGTGCTGAACCATCCCAAGGGGCTCTACATCCTCTTCTTCGCCGAGATGTGGGAGCGCTTCTCCTATTACGGCATGCGGGCCCTGCTGATCTTCTACCTGACCCAGCACTGGCTGTTCGCGGACGACGCGTCGAACATCATCTACGGCGCCTATACGAGCCTGGTGTACATCACGCCGGTGCTCGGCGGCTATCTCGCCGACCGCTGGCTCGGCCAGCGCAAGGCGGTGCTGTTCGGCGCCGTCCTGCTCACCTGCGGCCATTTCCTGATGGCGTTCGAGGGCACGGGCGGCCAGAACGACGCGAGCATCAACGTCTTCTGGCTGGCGCTTTCCTTCATCATCGTCGGCTCCGGCTTCCTCAAGGCGAACATCTCGGTGATCGTCGGACAGCTCTATCCGCGCACCGACGTGCGTCGCGACGGCGCCTACACCATCTTCTACATGGGCATTAACGCCGGCGCCGCGATCGGCACGATCCTCGCAGGCTATCTCGGCCAGACGCTGGGCTGGCAGTACGGCTTCGGGGCGGCCGGCGTCGGCATGCTGCTCGGCCTGGTCGTGTTCATCTTCGGCCGGCCGCTGCTGCTCGGCCGCGGCGAGGCGCCGGACGCCGCCGCGCTCCGCCGCCCGATCATGGGCCTCAAGCTCGAATGGCTGCTCTACGCGGTCGGCATCGCCGCCATCGGGGTGATGTGGATGCTGATCCAGTATCAGAGCGTGGTGGGCTGGCTGCTGCTCGGCCTGGGGCTGCTGCTGCTGATCTACGTCCTCGTTGAGGCGTTCAAGCAGGAGCCGGAAGCGCGCGACCGGATCTTCGCGATCATCTTCCTGATCGCGCTGCAGCCGCTCTTCTGGGGCCTGTTCGAGCAGGCGGGCGGCTCGCTCAATCTCTACACCGACCGCTATGTCGACCGCGCCGGCGTGCCCGCCTCGCTGTTCCAGTCGATCAACCCGATCTACATCATCCTGCTGGCGCCACTTTTCGCCTGGCTATGGACGTGGCTTGGAAAGCGCGGGCTCGAGCCCTCGACGCCGGCAAAGTTCGGCCTGGGCCTGATCCAGCTCGGCGCCGGCTTCCTGGTGCTGGTGGCGGGCGCGCTGTCGGTCGGCATGGGCAATCCGACGCCGGTGCTGTTCATCTTCCTCGTTTATCTGCTGCACACGATGGGCGAGCTGTGCCTGTCGCCGGTCGGCCTTTCCGCGATGAACCGGCTGGCGCCCCGCTACCTGGCGAGCCTGATCATGGGCGCGTGGTTCTTCGCCACCGCGGGCGGCAATTTCGTCGCCGGAATGATCGGCGCCGCGACCGGCGGCGAGCATGGCGAGATGACGCAGGACATGACGATGGACATCTACTGGACGATCGGCCTGATCGCGATCGGCATCGGCGTCTTCGTCGTCGTGATATCGCCGCTGGTGAAGAAGCTGATGCACCTCGATACGCTGCGCGACGAGGATGATCTGGCAGGCACCGCAGAGCTGGCGGAACCGGCCGCTCCCGGCATGCATCCTGAACGAGAGACCAAGCCCGGGGGGAGCCCAGCCTGATGAAATCGACGTTGGTCGCAGCGGCCGCCGCCGCTGCGCTGCTGGTCGGATGCGCCGATCGGACGGAGGGACCGGCGGCAGCGTCGGACAGACCGTCCGACAGGGGCTCGACGCGCTACACGCCCCCGGAGGACCCCTACCCCTCCACCTACCGACCCTATCCCGGCGCGCCGACCGCGATCACCGGCGCGACCATCTTCGATGGCGAAGGCGGACGGATCGACAACGGCACGGTCGTGCTGGTCGACGGCCGCATCCAGGCGATCGGCGGCGCCGACACAGCGATCCCGGAGGGCGCCACCCGGATCGACGGCACCGGCCGCTGGGTCACGCCCGGCGTGATCGACGTCCACAGCCATCTCGGCGACTATCCGAGCCCCGGCGTCGAAGCGCATTCGGACGGCAACGAGGTCACCAGCCCGGTCCGGCCCGAGGTGTGGGCCGAGCATAGCGTCTGGCCGCAGGATCCCGGCTTCTCGCGCGCGCTGGGCAATGGAGGTGTGACGACGCTTCAGGTCCTGCCCGGATCGGCCAATCTGTTCGGCGGCCGCGGGGTCACCCTGCGCAACGTGCCGGCGCGGACGGTGCAGGCGATGCGCTTCCCGGGCGCGCCGCGCGGGCTCAAGCTGGCTTGCGGCGAGAATCCCAAGCGGGTCTACGGCAACCGCAACCAGATGCCCGGAACGCGGATGGGCAATGTCGCGCTGATGCGGCAGACCTGGCAGCGCGCGGCCGAATATCGCGACCGGCGGCAACGCGAGCCGAACACGGCGCGTGACTTGGCGCTCGATACCCTGGTCGAGGTGCTGGAGGGCGACGTCCTCGTCCACAACCATTGCTACCGCGCCGATGAGATGGCGATCATGATGGACATGGCACGGGAGTTCGGCTTCCGGATCTCGACCTTCCATCACGCGGTCGAGAGCTACAAGATCGCCGACCTTCTGCGCGAGAACGACGTCTGCTCGGCGATGTGGTCGGACTGGTGGGGCTTCAAGATGGAGGCCTATGACGCGGTCAACGAGAACATCCCGCTCGTCCACAATGCCGGCGCCTGCGCGATCGTCCATTCCGACGACGCCAACGGCATCCAGCGGCTCAACCAGGAGGCCGCCAAGGCGCTCGCCGACGGACGCCGGATGGGGATCGACATCAGCGACGCCGTCGCCTGGCGCTGGCTGAGCTACAATCCCGCCCGCGCGCTCGGCATCGAGGAGGAGACCGGAAGCCTCAGCGTCGGCAAGCGCGCCGACGTCGTGCTGTGGAACGGCGATCCGTTCAGCGTCTACACCCGGCCGCAGCAGGTCTGGGTCGATGGCGCCCTGCTCTACGACATGAACGATCCGCGATTGCGGCCGGTATCCGATTTCGAGCTCGGCCAGCCCGGCGAGGGAGACGTGAAATGATCGGCCTTGGTCGGGGAACGGGCTGGATGAAGCGCTTCACCTGGATGCTTGCCGGCATCGCGGCTTTCACCGCCGCGCCCGCGGCGGCCCAGACGGTGGCGATCACCGGCGGCCGGGTGGTCGTCGGCGACGGGTCCGAGCCGATCGATGGCGGCACCGTCGTGATCCGCGACGGGCGCGTCGTCGCCGCCGGCGCCGGGGTCGCCGTGCCGGCCGGCGCGACGGTGGTGGACGCCAGCGGCAAGTGGGTCACGCCGGGCATCGTCGCCGGCTTCTCGCGGATCGGGCTCGTCGAGGTCGACGCGGTCGATGCGAGCAACGACATCCAGGCGGACACCTCGCCGTTCAGCGCGGCGATCGACGTCGTCCCGGCGATCAACCCGCTGGCGGCGTCGATCGCGGTCAACCGCGCCGCCGGCGTGACCCGCGCGGTGGTGTCGCCCGCCACCGCGCGCAGCATCTTCGCCGGCCAGGGCGCGGTGATCGACCTCGGTTCGGACATGCAGCCGATCACCCGCGCCCGTGCCTTCCAGTTCATCGAGCTGGGCGAGGACGGCGCGGACGAGGCCGGCGGCAGCCGCGCCGCCGCGCACGTCCTGCTGCGCAACGCGCTGCGCGAGGCGCGCGACCTCCGGCTTCCGATCGGCAGCGGCGCCACGCGCGAGCGCCCGGCGGCGGAAGCGCCGATCGAGGACATTTCCGAAAACCCCTATATCCTGCCGGACGCACGGCGGCCCGAGGACGTGCTGCTCACCCGGTTCGACGCGGCGGCTTTGGTGCCGGTGCTGCAGGGCCGCCAGCTGCTGCTCGTCCATGTCGAGCGGGCGAGCGACATCTTGCAGACGCTGGCGCTGAAGCGCGAATTCCCGCGGCTGCGGCTGGTGCTGGTCGGCGCCGCCGAAGGCTGGCGCGTCGCGGAGCAGATCGCCGCGGCGGACGTGCCGGTGATCGCCAATGCGCTCCAGGACTTGCCGTCGAGCTTCGAGCAGCTCGCCTCCACCCAGTCCAATATCGGAAGGATGCGCGTCGCCGGCGTCGCGGTCGGGATCGGCATGATCAACGACGACGAGGCCCGGCAGATAAGGGTTTCCACCCAATATGCCGGCAATCTGGTCGGCATCGGCCGCGTCCCCGGCCATACCGGACTCAGCTGGAACGAGGCGTTCGCCGCGATCACGTCGCGGCCGGCCGAAGCGATCGGCCTGGGCGGCGAGATCGGATCGCTGCGGCCGGGCCGGCGCGGTGACGTGGTGATCTGGGACGGCGATCCGCTCGAGCTCGCCACCGGCGTCGAGGCGGTTTGGATAGACGGCGTTCAGCAGACCCTGGAGAACCGCCAGACGCGGCTGCGCGAGCGCTATCGCGAGCCGCGGGAGGGCGCGCTGCCGAACGCCTACGAAAGGTGACTCTGCGCCGATCTTAACGCATATTCGTCTCATGAATCCGACTGTCAGCCTGGCCCTGGCGACCATCGCCTTCGTCGGCACCCATCTGCTCATGTCGCATCCATTGCGCCCGGCGCTGGTCGCGCGGCTGGGTGATCGGGCTTTCCTCGGCGCCTATTCGCTGATCGCCTTCGCCACGCTCGGCTGGATGATCCTTGCCTGGCGGGCCGGCGGCGATCCGAGCCCGCTCTGGGTCGCGCCGTTATGGTGGTGGCCTTTCGCCTCGGCGATCATGCTCGTCGCCAGCATCCTGCTCGCCGGCGCCTTCGTCCGCAATCCCGCCTTCCCCCATCCCGGCGCCGCGCCGGGCGAAATCCCGCCGCCGCGCGGCGTGTTCGCGATCACCCGCCATCCGATGAACTGGAGCTTCATCCTGTGGGCGCTGGTCCACATCTCGATCTCCGGGGGCGCCCGCAACCTCATCGTCTCGGGCGGCATCCTGGTGCTCGCCGTGGCCGGATCGATCGGCCAGGACCGAAAGAAGGCGCGGCAGCTCGGTGCCGGTTGGGAGGCCTGGCTGGCGCGGACCTCGTTCGTGCCGTTCGCCGGACTGATCGGCGGACGCGTTCCGTGGCGGGCGGCGACGCCGAACTGGATCGCGCTCGCGGCGGGGATCCTTTTCTGGGCGATTGTCACTTCGCTGCACGCACCGCTGGTTTCTCCCCTTGGCGACCTGCTGAGCGGCTAACCCCGGTCCGTCTAACATTGAACCGTGATCGTCATTGCGAGGAGCGGAGCGACGAAGCAATCCAGTATGACTCGTCTCCCGCACTGGATTGCTTCGCTACGCTCGCAATGACGATTCTTTCAAACTTGGAACGACCCGAGAGCCGACAGCCCGAAATCACGCTGCGGGATTGATGCCGGCGAAGTCCATTGGCGGGAGAGAGAGGCAGATGGCGTTGGCCGGGTCTTGTCGGCGGTAGGGACTGCCTGCCGGGCTGCTACCAGTGATCTCGCAGCTGCCGCAGTGAGGCGAAGACGGCTTCGCGACCGTCGCCGGGCTGGATCATGCCGGACCGCAAAAGCGCATTCCGGACGTCGTCGCTCTCCAGCCGGAAGAACAGGTTGAATTCCCTCTCGTCGCCCAGCGTGGTGAACAGGCATTTCCGCCTCGCTTCGTCCAGCATCGCCTGCGCCTGCAAATTGCCCGGCTCAAGGCTGAGCGTGAACTCGAGATTGCGTGCGAGATAATCGTGGCCCGGATAGAGCCGGGCGTCTGCCGGCAGCTCGCGTCCCAACCGCTCGATCGTGGCGAACAAGGTTCCGACATGGCCGCCATAGCCGCAATTGCCCACGCCCGCGCCGAACACCGTATCGCCGCAAAGCAGGAAGGTCTCGCCCTCTTGTTCGCCGATGAGGCTGATATGCGTCATCGTGTGGCCCGGGGTTTCGATCACCCTCAACGCATGGCTGCGGCCGACCGTGACGACGCTGCCCTCGCTCAGCGCCTCGTCGAACGTCTCGATCACTCCGACGGCGGCTCTCGGCACCAGTATCCGCGCTCCAGTTTCGGCGCGGAGACGATCGTTCCGGCCGGCATGGTCCCAATGCTCGTGCGTGTTGACGATGCTGGTGATTCGAAGGCCTTTCGCGCGCGCCGTTTCCAGCACCAGGTCGACATGAAACGGGTCGATCGCTGCGGCCTCGCCGGTTTCGTTGCAGGAGACGAGGTAGCTGATGTGGCTGTAGACATTGCCGACAGGCGTCGCGAGCACCGGCATCAGCGGTCGCTTCTCTCGGCCGCGGCCCTGATATTGGCGATGAACAGGCGGAAATTGGCTTCGGAGATCGCCTTCGCTTCGTCCTCTTCCATGTCGACGGGTATGAAGGTCGAGCGCAGCATGAGCACGCAGGCGCCGGGCCCGGCACGGATGACCTTTGCGAGCCCCTGATAATTGGCGAACGGAACCGCGCCGCCCGTATCGGTGATCCGGTACATCATCTCCATCTCGGCAGGGTCGAAATGGTCGCAGCGCTCGACCACATCGGTTTCGCCGAGATGGCCTTCGGTCCGCATGGTGCGGATCATGCCCAGCCCATCGCCTTCGAACTGCATGTCGGCGACGAATCCCCTGCTGGCGAGCCGTTGACCTTCATGCGTGGCGATCAGGGCCCAGACCGTCTCGGCCGGCGCCAGGATTCTCGTCGCCTGCTCGTTCACGACCATCTTCCCGCCCCTTTCATCCCGCTTTGGGTGTCCGCCGAGTCACGCCATCCAGGCTCCAGTGCAGCTTCACCTTGTGCACCTTCAGGACCAGGCTGTTCTCGACCTCGGCGACGTCGCTGTGGCCGTAGCAATGACGGACCAGGAATTCGCGGAAGTCCTCCTGCGACTTGTGATAGGTCGCCATGCCGAGATCGAACCGGCCAAGCAGCATCGTGAGGTAGTAGACGTCGGGCACCTCTGCGAGGCGGCGCGCGACCGCCTCGACATCGGCGCCGGCGGCCACATTGATGAAGGTCATCGTGTTGAAGGTGTAACCGAAGGCGTCGGGCAGGGCTTCGGCCTGGATGGTGATGACATTGTCGTCGATCAGCTGGCGCACGCGATTGCGCACCGTTCCTTCCGAGACGCCGACGATGCCGGCAATGGTGGAATAGGGCATCCGGCCGTCCTGCTGGAGCAGCTCGACAATCCGTTGATTGAGTTCCGGACCCTCAAGCGGCGGTACGTCGGGCGCCGGGTTTTCGGGCTTCGAAGATATTCGCCCGCGGGGATTGCTCTCTGACTTTTCGCGCATCGAAACCTCGCTTCAGGCAAACTGCCCCGGCCGAGCCTAACGATCCGCCCGGCTCGATACAAACTGATGCGGATTTCGGTGCATATTGTCAATATTGATGCGGATTTCACATATTATCGTTGACATGTTGCTGTTTTCGAACCTATCTCGCTCTTCCATCTTAGATTACCGCAGGACGTAGATTGATGAGCACCGCCGCCGCATTGGTAACCCCGCGTCGATCTCTGGCGCCGCCCAACGAGGGCGAGGACGGTCTCTTCACCCAGAGCTGGTTCGCGATCTGCCTGTCGACCGACGTGCTGCCGGGAGGCTTTGCCGGCTTCGACTTCCTTGGCGGTCGCGTCATCGTCATGCGCGACGAAGCCGGCACGGCCAGCGTTCTCAGCGCCTACTGTCCGCACATGGGCGCCGATCTGTGCGGCGGAGAGATGGTCGAAGGCGCCGTGCGCTGTCCGTTCCACCACTGGCGATTCGGTCCCGACGGCAAGTGCGTGGCGACCGGATCCGGCGACCCGGTGCCGCCGACCGCGAAATTGTTCCGTTTCCCCACCGTTGAGAAATACGGCCTGGTGTTCGCCTTCAACGGCGCCGAGCCGTCGTTCGACCTGCCCGACCTTCCCAAGGCGCCCGAAGGGCTGATCTGGAAGGTCGGCGAGTGGAACATCCGCATGCCGGTCGATCCGTGGGTGATCTGCTGCAACACGCCGGATATGCAGCACATCAACGTCGTGCACGGCATCACCTTCGACCGTGAGCCGCACGACCACGTCGCATGGACGCCCCATTCGATGCTCTATCGGTTGCAGGGCGCCAACCGGGAGGGGCTGCGGCTGGAGTTCGAAGTAGGGATCTTCGGGACCAGCGTCTATTGGCAGCACGGAGAGCTGGGCGGGCGCTGGTTCGGCTTCGTCGCGCCCATGGGCTTGCCGCGCCCCGGCGAGAGCCGGCTCTTCTTCGCCGTCGCCGTCGAAGACGATCCGGCGAACCCGGAGGCGGCGCAGACCTTCCTCGACTCGATGTACGATCTCGAAGTCAGCGTCGCGACCGAGGACCTTCCCATCGTCGAGCGGGCACGCTTCCGTCCGGGCACGCTGACGCGCAGCGATCGATCGCTGGCCCGTTTCCTGCAGTATCTGCGCGAATATCCGCGCGCCCATCCGTCGGCGGACTTCATCAGCTGACATGAGCGAGGGGGATGGCATGAGCGCTCGACTCTCCGCGGCCGACATCGAGGCCATCGGATCACTCTGTCCAAGGCTCTACGAGGCGGTCGGCTGGGATTCCGGAAAGGCGCCGGACTGGGCGGCGTTCCGCGCCTGCTGCCATCCGGACATCCTGATCGTGCCGATGGGCAGCGGGGCGGCCGCGCCGATCGGCCTGGAGGCGTTCATCGCCGGAATGGCGGGTCAGCGGACCAGCGGCACGGTGAGCGAGCTGAGCGAGGTCGAAACGAGCCACCGCGTGGAAGGCTATGCCAATCTCGCCAGCGTCCGCAGCACCTTCGTCGCCACCATCAACGGGATTGAACGGCGAGGCGTCACTTTCGCCCATCTGGTCCGCGAAAGCGGGCGCTGGATGATCGTCGCCACGGCATGGGAGAATGAGCGGGAGGGCGAACCCCTGCCGGCCGAACTCGACTGAAGAAAATGAGCGCCGGACACATCGGCGCCGATGTGGGGAGATGCAATATGGGCGGGAAAAAGGGGATGGGTGCGGCCGTGCTGCTGACCACGGCATTGTCGCTCACGATGGCCGGACCGGCCTCGGCTCAGGAAAGCGGGGATGCATGCGCCGGGGCGCCGGCAGGATCGGCCCAGGCGCAGGAATGCGCCGCGGCGGTCAACGCGGCCGACCAGGGGGGCGGCGAAATCGTCGTCACCGCGCGGCGCCGCGCGGAGAATCTGCAGGACGTACCCGATTCGATTGCCGCCTTCTCGGCCCAGGACATATCCGATCGGCGATTGGAGCGGATCGACGATTTCCTCGCGGTCACCTCCAACGTCCGCATCAACAACGACCAGGATACCGCCACCAACAATATCGCCATCCGCGGCCTTGGTGCGAACCGCAATCAGGCGGCGGCGGTCGCCTTCTCGGTGGACGGCGTGGTGCTTCCCGATTCGGATGCCTTCACCATCGATCTCACCGACGTCGAGCAGCTCGAGGTCCTCAAGGGACCGCAGGGCGCGCTCTACGGCCGCGGCGCCATTGCCGGCGCGATCAACGTCACCACGCGCCGCCCGACCAACGAATGGCAGGGCGAAGCGCGGGCGAGCTACCAGACCGGCGATGCATGGCGGGTGTTCGGGGCGGTCGGGGGACCGCTGGCGGCGGATACGGTGCTCGCCCGCGTGTCGCTCTCGCATCGCGACAGCGACGGGACGATCATCAACCAGTTCACCGGTGACGGCATCGACCGCAACCGCCAGACCCGTGCCAGCGGACGTCTGATCGTGATGCCGGCGCCGGCGCTCGAGCTCGACTTCCGCGCCGCCTATACCGACGAAACCGGCGGCTCGACCTGGTTCAGCCGCTTCGACGTGCTCGGCCAGACCGGCGGCGAGATCATCGAAAGGGTCGCAGCGACCCGGCCATCCCAGGACACGGCGTCGCTGACCGATCGGCGAATTACGGACCTGTCGCTCCTCGTCAACTATGATGCCGGCTTTGCCACGATCACCTCGATCACGGCCTATAACGATATCGACGTCTTCTTCATGCAGGACCTCGATATTTCCGAGTTCCCGCTGGTCCCGAACGCGCAGCAATCGCGCGATACGCGGGCGTACAGCCAGGAGCTGCGGCTGACCTCGCCTGGAGATCGCCGCCTGCGCTACA
>Ga0299914_10000508_pt1 | contig 23615 bp, 23 predicted proteins | sample RVTome_10_FD_201361 | JGI IMG/M metagenome (GOLD analysis project Ga0299914, IMG submission 201361) | Soil microbial communities from uranium-contaminated site in the Upper Colorado River Basin, Wyoming, United States - RVT153D57 (version 2) ...
TGGGCAGCCATGCCCATCCCGCTGGCCAGCGGAACAACCAACGCCGCTGCACCGCCCACGGCCATCACGCGCCAGACGGTTGCCCTGCGTATTCGCTGGTTCGTCGGTCTGAGTGTCATCGTGCCTCCCATGGGCGCAGAGACGACGCGGCCCACCAATAGCCGCCTCGCCGCTCACCCTAGGAAGGTGTGTATTCGCCCGTCACTGAGCATGTGTACCGATTCGATGTGATCAGCTTCCGACATCTGTCGAGACGTCAGTTCGGCGTTCCCCCGAGTCTGCGATCGCCGCCAGCCCGGCCGCACTCAGACCGATGAGCGTGGAGACCGTCGGAATACCGGGCAGGTCGACGTCGACGACGTTCGGCGCCGCGACGACGCGGGCACCCGAGGCGAGTCCCGCCCTGGCGCCGGTCGTGGAATCCTCGATCACGATGCACTCGGCGATGTCGACGCCGAGGTCGCCCGCGGCTCGCAGGTACGGCTCGGGGTGCGGCTTGCCGTTGACGACCTCGTCTCCTGTGATGACGGCGCCGAAGGTGTCCGGCGGCAGTGCGGACACCACGACATCGGCAAGCTGCCGGTAGGACATCGTCACGAGGGCGCACGGCACCCCGTTCGCCCGGAGGTCCGTCAGCAGCTCGCGTGCACCGGGACGCCAGGGGATCGACTCCTTGAGCCGCTCGACGAGGCGCTGGACCATGTTCTCGACGACCTGCTCGGCGGTCATCGGGAGGCGGCCGCGGACTCTTATGTACTCCCCCGCCTCGATGAGCGCGCTGCCGACCAGGCGTTTGGAGTCCTCGTCGGTCCACTCGCCGCCGTGCGAGATGACCAGGGCACGCTCGGTGGCGATCCACTCCGGTTCGGTGTCGACGAGAGTGCCGTCCATGTCCCACAGGACGGCAGCGGGCAGCGGGGTGTGCACTGCGCCGACGGTATCAGCCGATGTGGCCGGTCCCCGAACTCGATCGCCAACTGCGAGGTCAGCCGGCGTTGAAGTACTTGGCCTCCGGGTGGTGGACGATGAGCGCGTCGGTGGACTGTTCCGGGTGGAGTTGGAGCTCGTCGGAGAGTTGGACGCCGATCCGCTCCGGCTCGAGCAGTCGCACCAGGGTCCGCCGGGCCTCCAGGTCCGGGCAGGCCGGGTACCCGAACGAGTACCGCGAGCCTCGGTAGCCCTGATCGAGGATGCCGTCGAGCGCCGCGTCGTCCTCGGCGCCGAACCCGAGTTCGTCGCGGACTCGGGCGTGCCAGTACTCCGCCAACGCCTCGGTCAGCTGGACCGACAATCCGTGCAGCTCGAGGTAGTCGCGGTAGGCGTTCTCGGCGAACAGCTTGGCCGTCACCTCGGCAACTCGTGAGCCCATCGTCACGAGATGGAACGCCACTACGTCGAGCTCACCTGACTCACGCGGCCGGAAGAAGTCGGCCAGGCAGAGCCGCCGGTCGCGGCGCTGCCGCGGGAACGTGAACCGGGCCAGCTCCTGGCTATGATCGTTCGGATCGAGCACGACGAGGTCGCGTCCCTCGGACACGGCCGGCCAGTACCCGTACACGACGGCGGGTTCGAGGATGCCTTCGGTGTGCAGCCGGTCGAGCCACATCCGCAGCCGAGGGCGTCCCTCCGTCTCGACCAGTTCCTCGTACGACGGTCCTTCACCGCGTGATCCCCGTAGTCCCCACTGGCCGAGGAAGGTCGCGCGCTCGTCCAGGTAGGCCGCGTAGTCCGCGAGCGGGACACCCTTGACGACACGCGAACCCCAGAACGGCGGCTCGGGTACCGGGTTGTCCGTCGCAACGTCGGACCGGACGTCCGGCGCATCGGCCGGTGTCTCGTCCTGGCGCGCCTTGCGCGAGACGCGCCGCTTGCGCCGTTCCGGTAAGACCTCGGACAGCGACGTCCGCGCGTCCGCTTTGGCGGCGGCGATCGCGTCCATCAGCCGCAGCCCCTCGAACGCGTCGCGGGCATACCGGACCTCACCGGCGTACACCGAGGCTAGGTCGTCCTCGACGTAGGCGCGGGTCAGCGCCGCGCCCCCGAGCAGGACCGGCCAGCGGGTGGCGACCCCCCGCTGGTTCATCTCCTCCAGGTTCTCCTTCATCACCACCGTGCTCTTGACCAGCAACCCGGACATTCCGATGGCATCCGCACCGTGCTGTTCGGCCGCGTCGAGGATGGTGGTGATCGGCTGCTTGATACCGAGGTTCACCACCCGGTAGCCGTTGTTGGTCAAGATGATGTCGACCAGGTTCTTGCCGATGTCGTGCACGTCACCTCTGACCGTGGCCAGCACGATGGTGGCACGCGACTCGTCGCCGCCTCGCCCTTCGATGTGCGGTTCCAGGTGCGCGACCGCCGCCTTCATCACCTCGGCGCTCTGCAGGACGAACGGCAGCTGCATCTCGCCCTTGCCGAACAGCTCACCGACGGTACGCATGCCGGCCAGCAGCGTGTCGTTGACGATCTCGAGCGCGCTGCGCTGTTGCAGGGCTTGGTCAAGGTCGGCCTCGAGGCCGATGCGCTCGCCGTCGACGATGCGTTGTTCGAGCCGCTCGAACAGCGGCAGCGCCGCCAGGGCTTCGGCCCGATCATCGGCGGAGACCGAGACACCCTCGAACAGCTCGAGGAACCGGGTCAGCGGGTCGTACCCCTCGCGGCGGCGGTCGTACACGAGATCCTGCGCGACCTGCAGCTGCTCCTCGGGTATCCGCGAGATGGGCAGGATGCGCGCGGCGTGCACGATCGCCGAGTCGAGCCCGGCGGCAACGGCCTCGTGCAGGAACACGGAGTTGAGCACGGCACGGGCGGCCGGGTTCAGCCCGAACGAGACGTTGGAGATGCCCAACGTCGTCTGCACGTCCGGATGGCGCCGCTTCAGCTCGCGGATCGCCTCGATCGTTTCCAGCGCGTCGCGCCGGCCGTCCTCCTGACCGGTCGTGATGGGGAAGGTCAGCGTGTCGATGATGATGTCGCACTCGCGCATCCCGAACTCTCCGGTGAGCTGGGCGATCAGCCGTTCGGCCACGCGGAGTTTCCACTCTGCGGTCCTGGCCTGGCCTTCCTCGTCGATGGTGAGTGCGATAACCGCTGCTCCGTGCTCGCGGACGATCGGCATCAGATTGCGCAGCCTGGAGTCCGGCCCGTCGCCGTCCTCGTAGTTGACCGAGTTGATCACACTTCGCCCGCCGAGATTCTCCAGCCCCGCTTCGATGACCGCCGGTTCGGTTGAATCCAGCACCAGCGGCAACGTGCTCGCGGTGGCGAACCGGCCGGCGAGTTCTCGCATGTCGGCGACGCCGTCCCTGCCGACGTAGTCGACACTTAGGTCGAGCAGGTGAGAGCCGTCCCGAATCTGGGCCCGGGCGATCTCGACACAGTCGTCCCACCGCTTTTCCAGCATTGCCTCGCGGAACGCCTTCGAGCCATTGGCGTTGGTCCGCTCGCCGATCGCGAGGTACGACACGTCCTGGCGGAAGGAAACGTGCTGGTAGAGGCTCGAAACCCCGGGCTCGACCTGCGGCGCGCGTCCGGCGACCGCGCGGTCACCGACCCGCTCGACCACCTGGCGAAGGTGCTCTGGAGTCGTTCCGCAACAGCCGCCTACCAGCGCGAGCCCGTACTCGCGGGTGAACAGGTCGTGGGCGTCCGCGAGCTGCTCAGGCGTCAGCGGATAGCTGGCGCCGTCCCGGGTGAGCTCAGGCAGGCCCGCGTTGGGCATGCAGGCCAGCCCTGTTCCGGCGTACCGGGCAAGGTGGCGCAGGTGCTCGCTCATCTCCGCGGGTCCGGTGGCGCAGTTCAGCCCGAGCAGGTCCACGCCTAGCGGCTCGAGCGCGGTCAGTGCCGCACCGATCTCGCTGCCGAGCAGCATCGTGCCCGTGGTTTCCACCGTGACGTTCACCACGAGCGGGACGTCCGCTCCCGCGGCCGCAATGGCCCGCCGGGCACCGATGACCGCCGCCTTGGCTTGCAGCAGATCCTGGGCGGTCTCGATCAGGACGGCGTCCACTCCCCCGGCGAGCATGCCCTCGACCTGCGACTGGTAGGCATCGCGCAGCGCGGCGAAGCTGACGTGGCCCAGCGACGGCAGCTTGGTGCCCGGCCCCACCGACCCGAGGACCCACCGGGGCCGGTCCGGCGTCGCCCACCCGTCGGCGACCTCCCTAGCCAGTTCGGCGCCACGCTGCGAGATCTGGTGGATTCGGTCCGTGAGGCCGTATTCACCCAGCGCCGAGAGATTCGCGCCGAATGTATTGGTTTCGACGCAATCGACGCCGACACCGAAGTATGCGTCATGGATCGACCGAACGACGTCCGGTCGAGTCAGGTTCAAGATTTCGTTACAGCCCTCGTGGCCCTCGAAGTCGTCGAGGGTGAGGTTCGCGGCCTGGAGCATCGTGCCCATCGCACCGTCGGCTACCACGACGCGCTCGGTGAGCGCCTTGCGGAGGGCGGCTGCTGCTGCGGACACGGATACTCCTACGGTTGGGACGGCGGCCCTGGAGTGGGCCGGCCGGCACCGAGATGGTTTTCGTTGCGTACCGCCAGGCTAGCTCGCGGTGTCCGACAGCCGGACGGATTGTCCAGGGATCGGGACATGGGCGATTCGTCGCTGGGGTCGTAGTCTGGCCTCATGCCCGAAGGCGAGAAGACCCCGGCCCGGTCCGGTAGCCGGTTGACGAACCCGTTGATGATCGGGGCGTTCGCCGGCTGGAACGACGCCGGCGAGGCCGCTACAGGAGTGATCGACCATCTCGCCGAGTGCTGGGACGCTGAGCCGCTAGCCGAGATAGATCCCGACGACTACTACGACTTCCAGGTAAACCGGCCCACTGTCCGGATCGCCGAGGACGGCGTCCGGACGCTGGAGTGGCCGACCACCCGCCTGCTAATCGCCCGGCCCGGCGGCGGCGATCGCGATGTCGTGCTGGTGCGAGGGATCGAGCCGAACATGCGGTGGCGCGCTTTCTGCGAGGAACTGATGACGCACGCGGACGAGCTCGGGGTGCGCGATGTGATCATGCTGGGCGCGCTGCTGGCCGACGTGCCGCACACCAGGCCGGTCCCGGTCACGGTGTCCGGTACCGACGACGGGCTCGCCCGGTCGCTCGGCGTCGAATGGTCCCGGTACGAAGGGCCGACGGGCATCGTCGGCGTTCTCCAGAACGCGGCCGCACAGGCGGGCTGGTCCGCCACCAGCCTGTGGGGAGCGGTGCCCCACTACGTCTCGCAGTCGCCCTGCCCCAAGGCGACCCTGGTGCTCGTGCAGAAGATCGAGGATCTGCTCGACCTGTCCATCCCGTTGGGCGACCTGCCGGACGAGGCCCAGGCGTGGCAGCACGGCGTCGAGGAGCTCGCGACCGAAGACCCCGACGTGGCCGAGTACGTCAAGCGCCTGGAAGAGGCCCGCGACACCACTGAGTTGCCCGAGGCGTCCGGAGAGCACATCGCCCGGGAGTTCGAGCGCTACCTGCGCCGCCGCACGGACTCCTGACCCCTCACTCCGCTGATCATGCAAAAGTGGGACGCGCGACACGCCGGCCCCTGTGGATAACTTCCGCGCGCCTCAGCTCGCTTCGACCAGCCTGGGGGCATGGGCGAACTCCTGCTCAGCTCGCCGTTCACGCTGGCAGACGCTGCGGCGGGGCAGCGGCTGCGCGGCTACCGACACAAGCTACGGCTGGACAAAGCGCTTGACCTTGCGGACGGCAGGGCTGAGTCTCCGCAGGAGAGCAGGCTGAGAATCCGGCTCGTCGTCTACGCCAGGCTCCCCGAGCCGGAGGTCCAGTACGTGGTGCCCTTCGCCGGCGGTGAGTTCCGCCTCGACCTCGCCTACGTCGAACTGCGCGTTGCCGTCGAGTATGACGGCGAGGAGCACCACAGCCAGCCCGAAGATGTGGCGTACGACGAATGGCGGCGAATGCGGTTACACGAACTGGGCTGGACGGTACACGTGGCCCGATCCCACGACGTGCTCGGAGGATGGCTGGCTTTTGCTGATCAGGTTCGTGCGTCTCTAGCCAAGGCTGCGCGCCGGATAGCCGCTTGAGCGCAGCGTGGCACGGCGTGTCGCGGACCCCAGAATTGCATGATCGGCGGGGTTAAGGGAGCGCTATTCCCAGCAGGGCGTCCAGGAAGTCGCGGACGAGTGCGGGAGCCGTCGGGTCGGTGCCGCCGGCCAGCCGGGTCTGCTCCGCCCACCGGTCGACGGCCGAGAGCGCGCGCGGCGTGTCCAGGTCGTCGGCGAGGTGGCTGCGCACCTCGGCGAGCAACCGGCTCGCATCCGGCCCGACCGGCGCGGCTATCGCGGCCCGCCAGCGGGCCAGTCGGTCATCTGCCGCGGCGAGCATGGCCGCTGTCCAGTCGCGGTCGGCACGATAGTGGTCGGACAGCAGCGCGATGCGCACTGCGGCGGCGTCTCGCCCCTCGGCGCGAAGGCGAGAAACGAACTCGAGGTTGCCGAGCGACTTGGACATCTTCTCGCCGTCCAGCCCCAGCATGCCGGCGTGGACGTAGGAGCGTGCGAACGGCCAGCGACCGGTCACGTGAGCGTGCGAGGAGGACATCTCGTGGTGCGGGAAGATCAAATCCGATCCTCCGCCCTGCACGTCGAACGCGTCGCCCAGGTAGTGCATAGCGATGGCCGCGCACTCGATGTGCCACCCGGGGCGGCCCGGCCCGAACGGGCTCTGCCAGGACGGTTCACCGGGGCGCTCGCGCCACCACAACACGCTGTCGACAGGATTCTTCTTGCCGACGCGGTCCGGGTCGCCGCCACGCTCCCTGGACAGGGCGATCATGGTCTGGTGGTCGAGCTTGGAGATGGATCCGAACTGTGGGTCGGCTTCGACCGAGAAGTACAAGTCGCCTCCGACCTCGTAGGTCGCTCCCGCGTCCCTGACCTGCTCGACGAGATCGACGATCAGCGGGATGGCCTCTGTCGCTCCGACGAACTCGTCCGGTGGAAGAACGCCTAGCCAGGCCATGTCCTCCCGGAACTGGTCGGTCTGTCGGCCCGCGAGGTCGGTCCACTCGATTCCGGTCTGTTCGGCCCGCTCCAGCAGTGGCTCGTCGATGTCGGTGACGTTCTGTATGTACCGCACCTCGTGCCCCGAGTCGCGCCACGCCCGGTTGAGCAGGTCGAAGGCCAAATAGGTGGCCGCATGGCCGAGGTGTGTCGCGTCGTACGGCGTCACGCCGCAGATGTACATCCGCGCTCGCGGCCCGGGTGCGGCCGGGCGCACCTGGCCGGCCGCGGTGTCGTACAGCCGGACGGGACGTCCTCGCCCGGGCAATTGAGGCGGTTCCGGGGCAGTCCAGGCGCGCATGCGTTTGAGCCTAGAACACCGGCCACGGGATGGGCCGCGGCCGGTCTTCGATGGCGGGCAGGCGTCCGTGTCCGACCAGCCGTGAGATCCGCTCCCGCATTGCACGCAGTTCCTCGGCGGCCAGCAGTTCGGCCAGTCGGGAGCCCAGCGCGCCTTCGGTCTCGGTCAGCAGATGCAGCAGCAGGCCACGCTCGTCGTCGCTGAGCGCGGCGCCCGCCCATCCCCACAAGACGGTGCGGAGCTTGTCTTCGGCATGGAACGAGACGCCGTGGTCCACGCCCAGGAGCGTCCCGCGCGAGTCGACCAGGATGTGCCCCGCCTTGCGGTCGGCGTTGTTGATCACGATGTCGAAAAGCGCGAGCCGGCGCAGCCGGGGATCGTCCGCGTGCACGAGCGTGACGGGCTTGCCGTCGCCGTCCACGGCGTGCAGCGCGGCCAGCCAGCCGTCGCGTACGGCGTCACGGGGCACGATGTCGACCAGTTCCTCGCCGGACTGGTCCACCCAGAGCTGGCACATCCCAAATCCGTACGGCCCGTCGCGAAGCACGGTAGGCGGGACGAGCTGCCACCCGGCCGCCTCGGACACCAGGTAGGCGGCATACTCGCGGGCGGCGAGCGTCCCGTCCGGGAAGTCCCACAGCGGGCGTTCGCCGGCCGCGGGCTTGTAGACGCAGCGCGCGTTTCCGTCCGGGCCGGCGATCCGGCACAGCAAAGTGGTGTTCGAGGCCGCGACCAGCCGGCGCTCGACGACGAGTTCGCCTCGCTCCAGCAGCCCGGTCCGGTCAGTCACGGCGCCGGTAGCCGTTCTGGCGGGGACAGATGTGCCCTTCCGGGTCGAGGGGCAGCGCACACAGTGGGCACGGCGGCCGGCCGGCCGACACAAGTGCCTGCGCCCGCTTGACGAACGCCCGGCCGGCGGCGCCTGATATCCGCACGACGAGGACGTCGCGGTCCTCGGGGATCTCCGAGTCGGGCTGCAGGACGTCGTCGTCGGCCGCGGCGAACGCCTCGATGACCACTTGATCGTCCGTACCGTCCCACGCCAGGGTGAGCGTTCCGACCCGGAATTCCTGCTCGATCGGCTGTTCCAGCGGAGCGTTGTCCTCGAGATCGGCCGGCGCCACGACGGGTACGGGCGCCTTGCCTTCGGTGCGCCGGACCACCTCGTCGAGCAGCGCGTCCATACGCTCGGCGAGTGCGGAGACCTGCTCCTTCTCGAGCAAGACCGTCACTATCCGGGAACCTTCCCGGGCCTGGAGGAAGAAGGAGCGCTGGCCCGGTTCGCCGACCGTGCCGGCGACGAACCGGTCGGGCGAGTCGAACCGGATGATCTGGTGGGGCACGGAACCGACCCTATTCGCTCCCGCTCCCGCCGCCCACTTCCGCGTCACTCGACCGGCGACGCCGATGCTTGCGTGGCACGACGCTGAGCCTTTCACCCGTGTGGTTGAGGTGGACGACGAACGGACGAAGATCGGTATACGTGATCACGGTGACCGACGCCGGGTCGACCACGATGCGCTGGAACGCGTCGAGATGCATGCCGAGCGCGTCGGCCACGACAGCCTTGATGACGTCGCCGTGCGACACCGCGACCCAGGCCGCGGACCCGCCGGCCCGCGCGGCGACGCGTGCGTCGTGCTCCCGGATGGCGTCGACGGCGCGGGTCTGCATCGCCCGCATCGACTCGCCGCCGGGAAACGTCGCAGCGGACGGGTGCGACTGGACCTGCCGCCAGAGCCTTGTGCGCCGCAGCTCCTTGATAGGCCGGCCCGTCCAGTCTCCGTAACCACACTCGACGAGCCGCTCGTCGGTCGTCGGCGCTAGCCCGCGCCGACCGGCGGCCAGGGCGTTCGCCGTCTCGACGCAGCGCTCCAACGGGCTGGTGACGATCGCAGCCAGCGGCAGGCGGGTAAGCCTGGCCGCCAACGCTTCGGACTGCGCCCGACCGGTGTCGTCCAACGGCACGCCGGCGGACCGGCCGGCCAGGACTCCGGCGGCGTTTGCCGTGGTGCGGCCATGGCGCACCAGCAGGACGGTGGACACCCGGCGAGCCTACTGCTGTGCGGAATAGGGTGCTGTCGGGTGCAGTTGGTGATCAAAGGAACGATTCCCCGCGAAGCTGAGGAGGCATCTTCGTGGCCAAGCCGCCGCTTCCCGAAGACGTGATCAAGTTGCTGCAGCGACCGAACCACGCGGTGATGGCCACCGTCCGGCCGGACGGCGCCCCGGTGACCGTCGCCACCTGGTACCTGTGGGACGACGGGCGAATCCTGCTGAACCTCGACGCCGGCCGCAAGCGGCTCGATCACATGCGCGCCGATCCCAGGGTTTCACTCACTGTGCTCGACGGCGATTCTTGGTACCGGCACGTAAGTCTGCAGGGAACTGTGACGATGAGCCCGGACTCCGACCTGTCCGGAATCGATCGCCTGGCGCTCCACTACAACGGCAAGCCGTACGCCAACCGGCAACGGCCTCGGGTCAACGCCTGGTTCGATATCGACAGTTACCACGTTTGGGGTTTGCGCTGATCAAACCACGCCTCTTCGCCCGGGCGTATGATGCGGAAGCATTGGTGGCTTGCTAACGAAGGGGCTCGGGTGCGTTGACTGTTCGCAGCAGCCTCGCCGGCGTGCCCGCCGCGCTCGCAGCGGGCGTGCTGGGCCTCGGCATGCTCGCGGGGTCTCCGGCGGCAGCCGCAGGCACGGAGCCTGACGAGCCGGAACACAACGTCGAAAAGCTGACCGAGTCCATCCAGAACTTCGCCGAGGAGCAACTCGACGCTCACGCCGACGCGGTGAGCGTTGCGCTCGAGGCCCTCGAGAGCGCGAAAGAGCAGCTCGACGCCGCGGTGCTTCAGGAGGCGGCCGCCCGCGAAGCCGAAGAAGCCGCAAGCGCCGCCGCCGAACAGGCAAGCCGGGCGCTGGACGCGACACTGCTCGCCGAGCAAGAAGCGTCGCGCACCCTAGCGGCGCTCACGGCGAGGGTGGACCGGACCCGTGAGCGGCTGGGATTGGCTGCCCGCACCGCCTACCAGTCCGGTTTCGGCGGCTGGTCGGCACTGCGTGCGGGCGACGACGCGATGCAGGAGTACGTGACTCAACTCGCCGACCTCGAGTCGGCGCAGGTGCGCCTGCGCAGCTTGCGCGAAGATCACCGATATCTGGTCTTCCAGGTCGCCAAGACCAGCCAGCGGCTGGGTGTGGCCGAGGACGACCTGCGCGCCGCCACACAGGCTCTCGAGGATGCCCAAGCCACCCATGCCGAGGCCGATTCCGCGGCCGAGGTGGCGCGCGACGAGGAGTACGCGCAGTACCAGGAGTTCCTGGCTGAGTCAGAGGCCCTGGAAGCCTGGCTGGCCGAGTACTCGATCAACGACACCCTCGAAGGCACGGGCAGCTTCGTGCGGCCTGGCACCGGGCCGGTCACGTCCTCGTTCGGGCCTCGGATGCATCCCATCCTCGGGTATGTCAAGACTCACACCGGCATCGACATCGGCCGCGGCGACGGGTTCATCTACGCCGCCGATCACGGCATCGTCGCCGATGCGAGGTGGAACGACGGGTACGGCTATATGGTGGTCGTCGACCACGGCTTGATCGACGGTCAGCAGGTGTCGACGTTGTACGCCCACCAGCCGGGCCTGTCGGTCGACGTCGGCGACAAGGTGGCCAAGGGCCAGCCCATCGGCTCGGTCGGCTCGACCGGTTTATCGACCGGTCCGCACCTGCACTTCGAGGTCCGCATCGGTGGCCGGCCGGTCAATCCGTGGCCGTGGATCTCCAACGCCCCGATGCCGGATGAGGCGGGCTGATAGCCGGCTAAGCCGTCAGCACTCCCCCGGCCAGCAGGCCGAGGGTGAGCACGCCGAGCGCCACGCGGTAGAGCACGAACGGCGTGTACGTGCGGGTCTGCAACCACCGGAACAACCAGGCCACCACCGCATATCCCACGACGAACGAGACGGCGGTCGCCAGCAGAATGGGGCCGATCCCGTACTCCGCGCCCGCGGCGATCGCGGACGGCCACTCGAAGATCCCGGCACCCAGAACTGCCGGGATGGCCAGCAGGAAAGCGAACCGCGCGGCGGCGGCCCGGTCGTATCCGAGGAACAAGGCCATGCTGATGGTCGCACCCGAGCGCGACACCCCGGGGATCAGCGCGCATGCCTGCGCCAACCCGAGCAGGATGGCGTGCCGCAGGTTCAAGGACCCGAGCGAGCGGTCACGGCGGCCCACCCGGTCGGCGAGGCCGAGCACCAGGCCGAGGACGACGAGGGTGGTCCCGACGATCCAGAGTGAGCGGAAATCCGTCTCGATGACGTCCTTCAGGGTGATTCCGAGCACGACTATCGGAAGGGAACCGGCGATCACGTACCACCCCAGCCGGGCGTCCTGGGGATCCCACGTCTTCTCCATCCGATGAGCGCCGCCGACCCTGACCAGCTCGTGGCTGCGCAGGGCGTCGAGGTTGGTCAGCGACCGGGTCCACGCTTCGATGATCCGCCAGATGTCCTTGGCCAGGTAGGTGATTATCGCGGCCTCCGTGCCGATCTGGATGACGGCGGTGAAGGCGGCGCCGGGATCCTCCCAGCCGAACAGCTCGGGGTAGATGCGCAGGTGCGCGCTGGAGGAAATGGGGAGAAACTCGGTCAGGCCTTGCAGGATGCCGAGGACGACGGCTTGGAACCACTCCAACGGTTGGACTCTCCCTGCGGTGCTAGAGGACGCCGGCGGCCTCAGCGGCCGAAACCAGATCACGCATGGCCTCGACGCGCTGCTCGACGTGGCCGTGGTAGAGGGCCACGGACAGCGTCGTGACGCCGGCGTCAGCATAAGCGGTGAGCCGGTCACGCACCCGCTCGACGGGGCCGATGAGGGCGGTCTTGTCGATGAAATCGAGCGGCACCGCGGCTGCCGCCTCGCGGTGTTTGCGGTCGAGGAACAGATCCTGGATAAGCGACGCGGCCTCGCCGTATCCCATCCGCACCGCCAACCGGTTGTAGAAGTTCTGGTGCCTGCTGCCCATACCGCCCAGGTAGAGCGCGGTGTACCCCCGGACCGGGTCGGCGCATGTCTCGATGTCCTCACCGATCACCAGCGGCACGGTCGGAACCACGTCGAACCCGTCCATGGTCGTGCCGGCCCGTTCCCGGCCCGCTCGCACGTGATCGAGTTGCTCCGCCGCGTGCTCGGGTGCGAAGAAGATGGCCAGCCAGCCGTCCGCGATTTCGCCGGTGAGCTCGAGGTTCTTCGGGCCGATGGATGCCAAGTAGATCGGGATGCGATCGCGGGCCGGGTGGACGGTCAACTGCAGGGCCTTTCCGGGGCCGTCCGGAAGCGGCAGCGTCCAGTGCGCGCCGTCGTACCTGAGCCGCTGGCGGCTGAGCGCCACTCGCACGATGTCGACGTACTCGCGGGTCCGGCCCAGCGGCTTGTCGAAGCGCACGCCGTGCCAGCCCTCGGACACCTGTGGGCCGGACACTCCGAGGCCGAGGCGGAACCTCCCTTCGGACAGGGTGTCCAGCGTGGCGGCCGTCATGGCGGTGCAGGCCGGCGTGCGGGCGGGGATCTGCATTACGGCGCTGCCGACGTCGATCCGCTCGGTCTGGGCCGCAACCCAGGCCAGCACGGTGGGTGAGTCGGATCCGTAAGCCTCCGCCGCCCACACCACCGAGTAGCCGAGCCGGTCAGCCTCACGGGCAAGCACGAGGTTGTCGCGGTCGTTCCCGGCACCCCAGTATCCGAGGTTCAGTCCAAGGCGCATCGCGTGACTCTATCCACCGGCCGGCGCGCACCGATGCGCGGCACCGGTACTCTCCCCGCGTGGAACAGCGACGGCTTGGCAGCAGCGGCCTCCGGGTGTCCAGGCTCGGCCTCGGCACGATGACGTGGGGCCGTGACACCGACGAGCACGAGGCCCGGGAGCAGCTGGAAGCGTTCATGGAGGCCGGCGGGACGCTGATCGACACGGCGGCGTCCTATGGTGACGGCCGCAGCGAGCTTGTCCTGGGCGGGCTGCTCGACACCGCTGTGCCACGCTCTGAGCTGGTGGTCGCGACCAAGTCGGGAATCTCCAGGAGCACCGGTGAACTCGTCGTGGACGTGTCGCGGGGAGCGCTGCTGGACCAGCTGGACGGGTCGCTCCGGCGGCTGCGCACCGACCACGTCGATCTGTGGCAGGTCGAGGCGTGGAGCCCGGATGTGCCGCTGTCCGAGGTGCTGTCGGCCGTCGATATCGCGATAACCAGCGGCCGGGCCCGGTATGCGGGGGTGTGCAACTTCGGCGGCTGGCAGACCGGCTGGGTGGCCGCCCACCAGACGGGGATTCCCGGGCGCGTGCCGATATCGTGCACCCAGGTCGAGTACTCGCTGGTGCAACGGGGCATCGAGTACGAGGTGCTTGTGGCCGCCCGATCACTCGGGCTCGGTGTACTGGTCTGGTCGCCGCTCGGGCGCGGAGTACTCACCGGCAAGTACCGCACCGGCCTGCCGGCGGACTCGCGGGCCGCGTCGCCGCATTTCGCCGAGTTCGTGGAGGCTTACCTGGACGGACGTTCGCGCAAGATCGTGGAGGCCACCTGCACCGCCGCGGACGGCCTCGGAGTTCAGCCGCTGGAGGTCGCGCTGGCGTGGGTGCGCGACCGGCCGGGAGTCTCCGCCGCCATCCTCGGAGCCCGCACCGCCGCCCAGCTGCGCGGCGGACTGCGATCGGACGAGCTCACCCTCCCGCCGGAGATCGTCGACGTGCTCGACGAGATCTCCGCCCCACCTCGCTGATCATGCAAAAGTGGGGAGCGCGACACGCCGGATTGCCCGGGTTTGCGGGAGGCACGGAGGGCGTGTCGCGCTCCCCACTTTTGCATGATCAGCGAGGGGTGGGGTCGTCGTCGGGTCCGATCACCTCGTCCAAGCGGTAGATGAGCAAGTCCTCGTCCGCTACCCCGAACGGGTCGTCGACCAGCGTCTCGGCATCGCCAGGCGCCAGGCCCTGGACCCACACAGTGCCACCGTGAGGCGCCAGGCCGGCGTTCTGGGCCCTGTTGTCCAGCCCATCCACGCCGTACGCGTGCAGTAGCTGGTAGAGCGCCCGGCCCGGATGGCTGACGTCCGCCACGGCGGCCTCGGGCGGATCGCCCGGGTAGAGGTCGGCGTATGCTTCGCGGCCGGCCAGCAGCAACCCGGCCGGGTCGGCGATGCCGTAGTCGCGCCGCACCATTACGGTGACGGCGTCCGGCGCGGCGCCACGGTCCTCGTACTCGACGTCCGCGGGCGGACCCTCCGGGAACTCCCACGGGGTCACCTCACCGGTCAGCTCGAAAAGCATGTCGTCATACCGCTCGGCGGCAGAGCGGAGCCGGGTATAGGCGGCCTGAACCTGCGGGTCGGCCTCGTCCCGCCGGTTCCGCACCGCGTGGAAATGGCTTGTCAAGGCGGCGACCAGGTCGTCGAAGAGTTCTCGCAGATCCGTGTCGTCCGGTGGGGAAACTGTCACGAGCATGACCGTACTCCGATCGGCATGGCACCATTTGCCGATGGCGGTGACTACGGTACGAAGCGCGCAGCGGTTCGAGTACGAGTTCCAGCACTTCACCCTTCCGCGCGGCACTTCCCGCGGCGCAGCCCGCCGATTACTGACCGACCACGCCGAGTACGGCCGCTGGGAACTCGCCCGCCTGCGGCTCTACTCCGACGGAACGCGCCGGGTCACCTTACGCCGCAAGATCCTTCGTATCCCTCCCACGGTCTAGCCGCCCGCTCACGCAAGATCGAGGAAACGATCCAGCACGCGGGCGCCGAACCGTAGGCCGTCCGTTGGCACCCGCTCGTCGACGCCGTGGAACATGCCGGCGAAGTCGAGTTCCGGTGGCAGCCGCAGCGGGGAGAACCCGAATGCCCGGATACCTAACTTGCTGAACGCCTTGGCATCGGTGCCTCCGGATAGGCAGTACGGAATCGCGCGAGCCCCCGGGTCCTCCGCGACGAGCGCCGCCTGCATCGCCTCCACGAGCGGGCCGTCGAATGTGGTCTCGACCGGAATGTCCGACACCAGGCTCGTCCGGGAGACGTTCGGACCCAGCAACTCGTCCACTGTCGCGTGAAACTCCTCCACATGCCCCGGCAACATCCGGCCGTCGACATACGCCTCTGCCTTGCCGGGGATGACGTTGTGCTTGTAGCCGGCCTTGAGCATGGTCGGGTTGGTGGTGTTGCGCAGCGTTGCTCCGATGATCTTCGCGACCGACCCAAGGGTCGCGACCAGCTGCTCGGGATCCTCCGGGTCGAGCGTGACGCCGAACGCCTCCGACGCGCCGTCGAGAAAGGCCCGCACGGTGGGAGTGATCCGCAGCGGCCAGCCATACCGGCCCAGCCGGGCCACCGCTTCGCTCAGCTCGGTGACCGCATTGTCCTCGTTGACCATCGAGCCGTGCCCGGCGGTGCCGGTGACCGTCAAGCGCATCCACTCGATGCCCTTCTGCGCCGTCTCGATCAAGTAGAGTCGCAGGTCGTCGTGCACGCTGAGGCTGAACCCGCCGACTTCACCGATAGCCTCCGTGCAGCCCTCGAACAGCTCGGGATGGTTGTCGACCAACCAGTGGGCACCGAGGATGCCGCCGGCCTCCTCGTCGGACAGGAACGCCAGCACTACCGGTCGAGCGGGCACCCGTCCCGACCGCATGCGGTCGCGGATCACGGACAGGATCATCGCGTCCATGTCCTTCATGTCCACCGCTCCCCGACCCCAGATGCAACCGTCGGCGAGCTCGGCCGAGAACGGGTCGTGGGTCCAGTCGGCGGCGTCGGCCGGCACCACGTCCAGGTGTCCGTGGATCAGCAGGGCGTCGGTGCGCGCGGGATCCGAGCCGTCAAGCCGAACGACGACGGAGGCTCGCCCGGGCGCCGCCTCGTACACCGCCGGCTCGAGGCCGACCTCGGTGAGCTGCTCGGCGACGTACTCGGCGGCCTTGCGTTCGCCCGGCCCGGTGTCGTCGCCGTAGTTGGAGGTGTCGATGCGGATCAGCTCGCGGCAGAGGTCGACGACCTCCCGGTCAGGTGCGGTCATAGGGCCATCCTCCACAATGCTGGGCATGCAAGCACCAGTTGGGCCTGCGCGTCCTGCGTGGCGCAGGTTCGTCGCGATCGGCGACAGCTTCACCGAAGGCGTCGGAGACGAACTGCCGGATGGCACGCTCCGGGGCTGGGCCGACCTCGTGGCCGCATCGCTGGCCCGGCGTTCGCCGGGTCTGCAGTACGCGAACCTGGCGATCCGTGGCCGACGGTTCCACCGGGTGCTGGCCGAGCAGGTTCCGGCCGCCCTGGAGATGGGCCCTGACCTGGTGAGTTTCGCGGCGGGAGGCAACGACGCGCTGCGCCCCGGCTTCGACCTGGACCGGATGATGGATCGCTTCGACGCAATGGTCCAGACGTTTCGCGAATCCGGAGCGGACGTGGTTCTCTTTCGCTTCGCGGATCTGTCCCAGCGCCTACCGCTCAAGCGGGTGCTGTACGACCGAATCGTGGCCATGAACGATGCGGTTCTCGAGGTCGGTACGCGGCAGGGCGTTCACGTCATCGACATGTTCTCGGACCCCGGCCTCGCCCATCCGGCAGCGTGGAGCGCCGACCGCCTGCACCTGAGCTCACTGGGTCACCGACGGGTGGCTGCGCACGTACTCATAGCACTCGGCTGGCCGGAAGAACCCACTTGGCTTTCGTTGCCCGAGGCCAAGGCGGCGTCCTGGCTCCGCAGCCGGGGCGCGGACGCGCGCTGGGCCTACTCCTACCTCGGACCGTGGATTCAGCGGCGGCTGGCCGGCCGCTCGTCCGGAGACGGGCGGGTTCCCAAGCGGCCGGTGCTCGGCGAGGTCTCCTACATCTGGGACCAGTAGGCGGTTGCCTTGCGGCGTCTGTCGCGGGACGATCTAGCTAGAGGTCCAGATGGCTTTCCCAGATCGCACCGTGGCAGGCCGCCGGCTGGCGGCCCGCCTGGGGCATCTGCGCGGCAAGGACGTTGTCGTGCTCGGCCTCCCCCGCGGCGGCGTTCCAGTGGCCTCGGAGGTGGCCGCCAGCTTGGGCGCGCCGCTGGACGTGCTGGTGGTCCGCAAGCTCGGTGTGCCGTTCCAGCGTGAGCTGGCCATGGGGGCGATCGGTGAGGACGGGGTCCGGGTCCTCAACGACGAAGTGCTTCGGCTGGTGAGCGTATCGGACGCCGATCTTGCAGCCACCGAGGCCGACGAGCGACGAGAGCTCGAGCGGCGCAGCAAGCGCTTCCGTGGCGACCGGCCGCGCGTTTCGCTCAAGGGCAAGACAGCGGTGATCGTCGACGACGGCGTTGCCACGGGAGCGACCGCCAGAGCCGCCTGCGAAGTGGCGCGCGAGCAGGGTGCCGAGCACATCGTGCTCGCCGTGCCGGTGGCTCCGCCGGACACCGTTCGGTCGTTGAGCCGGGTCGCCGACGAGGTGGTGGTAGTCGAACAGCCGGCCTGGTTGTCCTCGATCGGGCAGTGGTACGACGACTTCCGCCAGACGAGTGACGAACAGGTCGTAGCCCTGCTCGACGAGGCGTTAGCGCGTCAGGTCGCCAGCGAGGACGTCCGGATCAGGTCCGGCGGCGTAGAACTGTCCGGCAGCCTCACGGTTCCGGCCGCCGCGGCCGGGGTCGTGGTGTTCGCGCACGGTAGCGGCAGCAGCCGGCTCAGCCCGCGCAACGTGCAGGTCGCCGAAGCCTTGCAAGCCACGGGCCTGGGCACGCTGCTGTTCGACCTGCTGACCGAGGACGAGGCCACCGACCGGCAGAATGTCTTCGACATCGAACTGCTGGCCGCCCGCGTCGTCGGAGCAATCGGCTGGACGCGATCTCATAGCGTGACCGGCGGCCTGGCCGTCGGCCTCTTCGGCGCCAGCACCGGCGCCGCGGCCGCGCTGTGGGCATCGACCGAACCCGGTGTGAATGTCGGTGCGATCGTCTCGCGCGGCGGCCGGCCCGATCTCGCCGCACCCCGTCTGCCGGACGTCACGGCGCCGACTCTCCTGATCGTCGGAAGTCTCGACGACGTGGTGCTCGGCCTCAACCGTGAGGCCCAGAGCGCGATGCGCTGCGAGACCGAGCTCAGCATCGTCGACGGCGCCACTCACCTGTTCGATGAGCCCGGCACGCTCGAAGCTGTGGCGGCGCGAGCGGCCGCGTGGTTCAACCGCCACTTGCGCGGCTCACCGTAGCCGGACGGTCAGGCGACCGTTCGGGGCGCGGTCGACCTCGTGCCCGAAGGCGGCGCAGGCAGCCTCGAACCGGCTTCGAAGCCATTCGGACTCGGACTTGTCCGCGGGCCGGGTGTAGCAGAAGTCCAGCGCGATAGGTACGGCCTCCAGACTGGCCGGAACGCCGTCGTCAACCGTCACGACGAACACGAGTCCCAGGTCGTTGCGCAGCCGCTCGTCGACGGCGTAGTCGTCGACGAAGTCGCCGAGGTCGTACAGGACCGGCCCAGAGACGCCGTGAGGGACGTGCGCGGAGTGGCCGGCGACCAGGTCAGCGCCGGCTTCGCGGAGAGCCCGCGCCGCCGTCCGGACGTACGGACGCGGCTCGGTGGTCATGTTCGGTCCCCAGTGAGGGGTGACGACGGCAAGATCGACCGCGGCGACCATGGCCTTGACCTGGCGCCGCAGCCAGTCCGGCACCCCATGCGGCAGGTCGGCGAAGGCCACGCCGGCTTGATCAGGGCCCGCGGCGAACGCCGGCGGGTGGTCGGTCACACCGAGGACGCCGATCCGGAGGCCGCCGGCCTCGATCGTGCGCCAGGTCCGAGCCGATTCGTGATCGACGCCCGCGCCGACGGTGAGCACGCCGGCGTTACCGAGGTGCTGCCTGGTGTCGCGCAGAGCCAGCGGACCGTAGTCGAGCGCATGGTTGTTGGCCAGGTTCGCGCAGTCGACTCCCAACCAGGCCAGCAACTCGGCGGCACGCGGTGGCGCTCGGAAGAAGAACGGCTTGCCGGCCAGCCGCCACGGCTGGCCACGATCGGAAACGCAGCACTCAAGATTGACGATGGTGGCGTCCGCTTCCAGGAAGATGTCCCTGATCGCCGGGTGGATGATCTGCTCGAAGCGCTCGGTGGCCACCAGCGGGCCGACACTGCGGCCCAGCATGGTGTCTCCGGCGAGTGCGATCGTGATCGACATGGCTGGCTCCCCAACCAGTTTGATACAGTTTCCTGGCCGTGGCGACAGGACTGGTCGCAGGCGTATGTCCGGGTGGCGGAATAGGCAGACGCGCTAGCTTGAGGTGCTAGTCCCCGTAAAGGGGGTGGGGGTTCAAGTCCCCCCTCGGACACTCGCAAAGACGCAGCTGGCAGTCACCTTCGAAGGCTCGCTGCTTCACCTCCACCAACGCGTTGAAGGCTCGGTCCGGCGGCCGATGCGTTCGTCCAGGCTGGCGATCTCATTGACGACATCGGCGGCGACCCAGACGCGGTTACGGGGACGCCCGGTTATCTCTCTCAGCACGCCGGCTGCAGTGAGCTTATCGATCGCCTCGTACGTGTGGGGAGCGGCTGACCCTGTCATCTGCTGGGCGATGTGGGCGTTGAGGACCGGGGTGGCAACAAGTCCGTCGATGAGATTGGCTGCCGACGATCCCGCCCGCGGCCGCACGAGGTCGCGCCACTTCTGGGGCATCTCCCCCAGCCGCTGAGCCGAAATCGATGCCTCCATGGTGGCGGCCTCGGCAGCGCCTGCCAGGTAAGAGACCAGAGTGCCTGCGTCGCCACTGCGATAGGCGATCAGCGCGTCGTAATAGCGGTTGACATCTCCGAGCATGGTTGCGGCCACGGGCACGACGACCTGGCGAGTGACGGCCCGCCGGCGCAGCGCGACGGCAATAAGGCCGCGTCCGATGCGGCCGTTGCCATCGGTGAACGGATGGATCGCTTCGAACTGACCGTGCGCGATCGCCGCCTGCGCCACCGGCGGCGGGTCGTCACGGTTCACGAATCGCGTAAGGTCGGCCATCAGCCGCCTGATGTCCTGCGGAGGCGGCGGGACGTGGACGGCATTGCGGGGGCTGAAGTCGCTGCCACCGATCCAATTCTGGACTTTGCGATACTTACCCGCGTAGCGGCGTTCGAGCGGATCCTGCTCCAGCAGGGCGCGATGTGCGTCAAGTAGGACCGCCTCGCGAAACGCCTGGCCGGGCTTTTGGCTGTGAACCAGGCGGAACATCGCTTCGGCGGCTGCGGCGGTGCTCATCGCTGCCCGGGAAGCCTCCTCCGCGATCGAAGCACGCGCAACGTCGTCCAGGTCGGCGTAGACCCGCTCGATGCGGGACGACGCGACCGATTCAGAGCGAATCAGGAATGACGACAGACCCACCAGGTGAGCCCCGTGCTGGGCGTCCAGACGGGCGATCTCCCCCTCTACTTGACGGCAGCGCTCGGCCAGGTCCGGGGTCAAATCGACCGGGACGTCCGCGATCTCTGGGGGAACTTCGACTACGACGGAAGTCAGCATCCGATCGTCGTAGTTGGGCCGACGGCCGTCGGGGCCGTGCTGGTCGGGGTTGGTATGCCAGGCCACTTCGCGGCGTTGAGCGGCCGGCCAAGGAAGACCGTTGCCGTCGCCGACCTGGTCCATTCGACCTCCGCACGGCCCGATGTCGGGCTCGATCGAGCGTAATTTAGGCACATAGCTGATTACGGTTAATGGTATAACCGTAAATAACAAATTCACAAGTTACGGTTCTCAGCTGGCTCTTGGTGCGCCGATTGGCGACGAGTTTGCCGAGAACGAGGTCGCCGAGCAGGTGGCCCGGCCCCGCTACGGGAGTGCTCCTGCTGGCATGCTGGATGACATGTGCAGGAACATCCGGACACTCCACAACTTCGAGCCGCCGGCGACCGAGGACGAGGTGCGGGCCGCCGCGCTGCAGTACGTCCGCAAGGTGAGTGGGTCGACCAGGCCGTCTGCCGCGAATGAGGAAGCCTTCGCGACAGCGGTGGAAGCCGTAGCCGAAGCCACTCGCACACTGCTGGACAGCCTCGTCACGAAAGCACCGCCCAGAGACCGCGAGGTCGAAGCAGCCAAGGCCCGAGCTCGCGCGGCCGAACGGTACGGAGCGCCGGCCGCCTGAGCCGCCCTTATCACCACCGGCCGCGGTGAATGACCTCCGAGGTGGACCGCCGGCCGCGGTTGAGCGATGGTGAGCGTCGGTCCGGCGCCCGGTGGCCGATGGCGATTGCACCGATCGGCTTGTAGTGCTCTGGCACGCCGAACGCCTCGCGGAACGGCTGGATCTGCTCGGGCGGGATGCCGAAGAAGCATGCACCGAGGCCCTCGTCGGTGACTGTCAACAGCATGAGCAGGGCGGCCATACCGGTGTCGATGTCCCAGTACGGTGCAGGCCAGCGCGTCTCGTCCCGGTCCGTCCAGCCCTTATCCGGTTCGGCATACCGATCTAGATACGCCCGTCTGGACGACATCGGGACGATGATCACGGGGGCTCGCCGCATGCCTTCGGACCACGCGTCGGTTCCTCCGCCAGCCGGCGTGGCGGCCGACCAGAACAGATCGACGTCTGGCGGACTGTCGAGCAGGAGGTACGCCCAACCCTGGCTGAAGCCGGCGGACGGGGCGTGCAACGCGTTGGAGAGGACGCGTTCGACAATCGCCGGGTCTACCGGTCTGGCATCGAAGTTGCGCACCATGCGCCGGCGCTGGACTACATCCTGAAATTCCATGCGCACAGCGTGCCGGACGGCCCCAACGACGCCAAAGTTCGGCGTTGATCGAGCACGATAGGGCTATGGCCGACGGTTCCTACACTCGCGACGAAAATGAAGCCGAACAGTTGGACCGGCACTGGCTGGAACTGCTTCAGGAGCTACGCGTGGCTCAGATGGGCATCCAGATCCTGTTCGCCTTCCTGCTGGTCATCGCGTTCAGCCAACCCTTTCAGGAGGCGGGCGATTTTTCTCACGTCGTGTTCGCCGTGACCCTGGTCCTCACCGCAATGGCGGCCGGACTGCTCATCGCGCCTGTGTCGGTCCACCGCATGGTGTACAGGAGGCGGCTGCGGCCGGAGCTGGTGCGGACAGCGGCCAGGATGGCCGTCGGTGGCCTGGTGCTCATGCTGGGGTCCGTGGCCGGCGGCCTGTTGCTGGCCCTGGATGTCGTGCTGCCACGGCGAGGTGCGATTGCGGTGGTCATCGGTGTCGTGGTCTGGTTCAGCGTGTTCTGGTACGTCGTGCCGTTCCAGCTTCGGCGCAAAGGGCCGGCCGTGAGAGCCTCGAGTGATGATGATGCTGCGTCGAACCGACGGTGATGGCTGGGTCACCTGCGCGTGGGGTCACCGGCACTGGGGTCGGTACGGCGCGGCGGGTCTGTTGCTGATGGCTCCGGATGGAGCCGCGCTGCTGCAGCATCGCGCCGACTGGAGCCACCATGGCGGCACGTGGGGAGTCCCTGGGGGTGCGCGCTCGTCGGCCGAGCCGGCTACCGAAGCGGCGCTGCGCGAGGCCGAAGAGGAAGCTGCGGTCCGCCCCGCAGATGTCACGATCACCCAAACGTGGGTGGACGATCATCAGACCTGGTCCTACACCACCGTCGTGGCCCGAGTGCCGCATCGGGTCCCCGCGCGACCGTCGGACCCGGAGAGCAAGGAAATCCGATGGGTGCCGGCCGGCGAGGTCACCGAGCTGCCCCTTCACCCCGGTTTCGCGTCGGCATGGACCGAGCTGCAGAACCAGGCGCCCCGCCGGCTGGTGCTGCTCGTCGACGTGGCGAACGTGATGGGATCCCGCCCCGACGGCTGGTGGCACGACCGGCTCGGTGCCGCCGCGCGACTGCGTGATCAAATCGCCGGCACGGCCCGCGACGGCCTGCCGGCGCAGCCGCTCGGACTCCCCGGTGAGCGGTGGTGGCCGGAGGTTCATCTCGTCGTCGAGGGCCAGGCACGGGATCTTCCGCCCACGCCTGGTGTCGAGGTCCACGCCGCCTCGCGGGACGGCGATCAGTTGCTTGCAGAGCTCGCGGCCGCGCAGGTGGCCCAGCGTCCTTCCGACCACATCGTCGCCGTGACCGCCGATCGTGAACTCCGCGGCAGGGTCGAGAACGCCGGCGCCAATGTCGTCGGCCCCGGCGCCCTGCTCGATGCCCTTCCGTGAGGCGACCTCGTCGAGCACGGGCTCGCGGAAGACGCTATCCTGCCGAGCGAAATCGTTCCTTCCTGATCAATTCGCCGGCTGGACCGCCAAGACCCCGTGATCACCGACGATTCGATCAGGAAGGAACG
>Ga0299914_10000509_pt1 | contig 23582 bp, 25 predicted proteins | sample RVTome_10_FD_201361 | JGI IMG/M metagenome (GOLD analysis project Ga0299914, IMG submission 201361) | Soil microbial communities from uranium-contaminated site in the Upper Colorado River Basin, Wyoming, United States - RVT153D57 (version 2) ...
TCAGCTCCTTTTTCGAGCCGAAATGATGCACGACCAGTGCCGGCGATACCCCGGCATCCTCGGCGATCGCTCTGACCGTGGTCCCCTCGAACCCATCACGTGGGAAACGGGCCATTGCGGCCTCTCTGATACGAGCGACACCGGTCAAGTCGGCAACGTCTGGACCCATGCTGGCTGAACTCACATTCAGTATTCTAAATGCTTGTTCAGCCTGCGGCAAAACCGGGGAGGACGGGCTCATCCCGCGGAAGGAGACCCGATCCTCCACGTGGCCGATGCCGACCCCGAGACTCAGGCAATACGATGACGAGGTGAGTTCTCGCGAGAGATCCTGGGGTCCTCTCCTCTTCGACAGCGCCATTGCGGTGGGGCTTCTCGTCGTCGCCCTGACCACCGGGTCGGACATCGGAGAGTTTCGGAGTGAGCCCGACGCCCTCAACGTGTTCTTCATCGTCGTCATGACGCTTCCTCTAGCGGTGCGGCGTCTGTATCCGGTGGCGGTCTTCGTGGTGGTCGTCCTCGCCTGGGGGGCGGACCGGGCCCTCGACTACCCGGGCACACTGGCCACGTTGGGAGTCGTCCTTGCCTTCTACACCATCGGCGCCGAACTGTCCCGGAAGCGCTCCTGGCGGATCGGGGGTATGGCCGCAATCCTGATCGTCGCTTTCACCCTCTTCGGTGCCGCCATCCTGGAGTCGGTCGGCACCGCCGCCGTCTTTTCCACCATCATCAGCACCGTCACCCCCCTGCTCATCGGCCGGGAGATGCACGAGCGGCGACAACACGTCGACGAGCTCCGGGAGAGGGCGGAGCTGGCAGAGCGGGAGCGTGAGGAGGAGGCGCGGCGAGCCGTCGCCGACGAGCGGGTGCGCATCGCCCGGGAGCTGCACGACGTGGTTGCGCACCAGATGTCGGTGATGACCCTCCAAGCCGACGGAGCCCGCCGGGTCGCCGATGGGAGCGACCCCCGAGTCATCGTCGCACTGGAGACGATCCGTGAGACCGGCCACCGCGGTCTGGAGGAAATGCGGCGGATGGTGGGGTTGTTGCGCACACAGGCCGAGTCCGAACCGCCCACCGAGCCACTGCCCGGTCTCGGCGATGTCGAGCCCCTGGTGGCTCAGGTCAGGGGGGCGGGGGTCCCGGTTGATCTGATGATCGACGGCCAGGTGCGTCCCCTCCCGGAGAGCACCGAGCTATCCGCCTACCGAATCATCCAAGAATCCCTGACCAACGCCGTACAGCACGGCGGCCCCAACGTGACCACCCGGGTCCGAGTCGAATACGGCGAGAGCCACCTGGACATCGTCGTCGAGGACGACGGGAGAGGAGCGGCGGCCGTTTCGGGGTCATCTCCCGGTCATGGCCTGGTGGGGATGCGGGAGAGGGTGGCCGTCCTCGGTGGGGAGTTCAGCGCCAACCCCAAGCCCGGAGGCGGCTACCGGGTCAGGGCACGCATCCCGGTGGAGACGTGATCAGGGTCCTCCTCGCCGACGACCAGGCCATGGTGCGCTCCGGTCTCCGCCTCATCCTCGAGGGTGAGGATGACATGGTGGTGGTCGCCGAGGCGGGCAATGGTGAGGAAGCGGTGCGCCTCGCCCGCAGGGAAAAGCCCGACGTCATCCTCATGGACGTGCGCATGCCGGTGATGGACGGGCTGGAGGCAACCAGCCGGGTCACCACCGAGGTCCCCGGGGTTCGAGTCATCGTCCTGACCACTTTCGACCTCGACGACTACGTCTACGGCGCCCTACGCAACGGGGCCAGCGGGTTCCTCCTCAAGGACGCAGGGGGCGACCAGTTGGTGGAGGCGGTCCGGGTGGTTGCCTCAGGCGACGCCCTCATCGCCCCCACTGTCACCAAACGCCTCATATCCGAGTTCGCCGGGCGGCCCGAAACCACCCAGCCGAAAGGGCTCGACACGCTCACCGAGCGGGAGATGGAAGTGCTCCGGGCGGTGGCCAAGGGCCTGTCCAACTTCGAGATATCCGAGCTGCTGTTCGTCTCGGAGACCACGGTGAAGACCCACGTCTCCCACATCCTCGCCAAGCTCAACCTGCGTGACCGGGTCCAGGCGGTGGTCACCGCCTACGAGTCGGGTCTGGCCACACCGGGCGGCTGATCCTCCGCGGGGAGGAGACGGATCCCGATCCCTCATCCCCACCGAGTAGCCAGGAACCTCCTCGAGCCCGATGACACGCGACGGGATGGGGCGCAAGCTCGCACCAGAGTGAGAAAGCGACCAAGGAGGCTCTCACATGACACTGGCACCAGAGCGAGTCGAGACCGGGGTGGCTGCCCGAATGGAGGGCGGCGTCAAGGTCTACGGCTCAGGCGACACCGAGGTCCGCGCCCTCAACGGGGTGGACATCGGGTTCGAACAACAGCGTTTCACCGCCATCATGGGCCCGTCGGGCTCCGGCAAGTCAACCCTGCTTCATACCCTTGCAGGGTTGGATTCCCTCGACTCCGGCCGCACCTTCATCGGCGACGTCGAGTTGGGGTCCCTCAACGACCGCAAGCTCACCCTGCTGCGAAGAGAGAAGGTGGGATTCATCTTCCAGGCCTACAACCTGATTCCCACCCTGAGCGCGGATGAGAACATCAGACTTCCTATCTCCATCGCCGGTGACAAACCCGACGAAGACTGGTTCAACGAGGTAGTGGGAATCCTGGGGCTGGCCGACCGTCTCGGCCACCGTCCCTCCGAGCTGTCCGGTGGACAGCAGCAGCGAGCGGCCGCGGCGCGAGCGCTGGTCTCCCGCCCCGAGATCATTTTCGCCGACGAGCCTTCGGGAAACCTCGACTCCCGCTCGGGAGGCGAGCTGCTCGAGTTCATGCGCCGGGCGGTCCGGGAGCTGGGACAAACAATCGTGATGGTCACCCACGACCCGGTGGCCGCCGGCTATTCCGATCGTGTCGTTTTCCTGGAGGACGGGACGGTGGTCGGCCAGATGGACAACCCGACACCTGAGTCGGTCATCGACCGCATGAAGACCCTGGGAGGTTGAGTCATGATCCGCACCGCCATCAAAGGCCTCACGGCCAACCGGCTTCGTCTCCTGCTGACCGCGGCATCGATCGTGCTGGGTGTGGCCTTCGTGGCCGGTTCCTTTGTCTTCACCGACACCATCGGCGCCCGCTTCCAGACCCTGTTCGACGATGTCTACGCAGGGGTGGACGCCACCGTCCGTCCCGACCAGGAGGTCTTCGGGCCCGGTCAGGGCAGTCTCGACGCCGGCATCCTCGATGAGATCGAAGCCGTCAGGGGTGTGGAGTCCGCCGCCGGGTCGGTGGCCGGGTTCGCCCAGATCATCGACGCCGACGGTGAGCCCGTCGGGGGCCAGGGACCACCCACCCTGGGCTTCTCCTGGGTGGAGGAGCCCGCACTCAACCCGATGGCTATCTCGGCCGAGAACGGGCGCCCGCCACGACATGACGGTGAGGTGGCCATCGACGTGGCCACCGCCGAGGCCGAAGGGCTGTCCGTGGGAGACCGGGTCGACATACAGACCATCGGGGGCGCCGGCACCTACACCATCGTTGGCCTGGCCAACTTCGGCACCGAGGACAATCTGGCCGGGGCCACTCTCACCTCGTTCACACTGGCCGAGGCGCAGCAGCTCTTCGACCTCGACGGGATGCTGAGCGTGGTCGACGTGGTGGCCGCCGACGACGTCGATCCGGAGACCCTCATCGCCACCCTGTCCGACATCGTCCCCGACCGCGCCGAGGTGGTCAGCGGCGACCAACAGACTCAGGAGCAGTTCGATCAATTCACCGAAGGACTGGGCTTCCTGGAGACCGCACTCCTCGCCTTCGCCGGGATCGCCGTGTTCGTAGGGGCGTTCGTCATCCAGAACACCTTCCGCATCACAGTGGCACAGCGGGTTCGCGAGCTGGCCCTGCTCAGGGCAGTTGGAGCCACCGGGTCCCAGGTGACCCGTCTGGTGCTGGTTGAGGCTCTCATCGTTGCGGTGGTCGCCTCCGCGGTCGGCGTCCTCGCCGGCATCGGAGTAGCGGAGCTGATCAAGACGGGGATGGACACCGCCGGCCTGAGTCTTCCCGACGGTCCGCTCACGGTGGCGCCCCGCACCATTGCCGTGTCGATGGTCGTCGGGATCACCGTGACAGTCCTGGCGGCCCTGCTGCCGGCGAGGCGAGCCTCGTCCATACCGCCGGTGGCCGCCATGTCCGATGCCTATGCCCGCACATCACCCAAGTCGCTGCGCACCCGGGCGCTCGTGGGTACCGGCCTGGCCGGGGGCGGGGCGGTGGCCATGACCGCGGGGTTGCTCGCGGGTAACAGCGCTTCGGCTGCCCTGGTGGTGGCAGGTGGCCTGGGTCTGTTCTTGGGGATGTCCACCCTGGCGCCGCTGGTAGCTGTCCCTGTGGCACGGATTCTCTCCGCCCCGATCCGGGGAATCACCGGGAAGCTGGCCCGGGAGAACACGGTGCGACAGCCGCGGCGCACCGCTTCGACGGCTTCGGCGCTGATGATCGGAGTGGCTTTGGTGGTCTTCACCTCGATATTCGCCGCCTCGATCAAAGCCTCGGTCTCGGAAACTCTGGAGAGCTCTTTCCCGGCCGACCTGGCCTTCGCCTCCACCAACATCACCGTAGGTGTCAGCCCGGCGGCTGTGGAGCGTCTCGAGGAGCGTCCCGAGTTCTCGGCGGTGTCGGCGGTGAGCGTGGGCACCTTCGAGGTCGAAGACGAGGAGATCGGGGTGGTCGGAGTGGAGCCCCAGACGGTGTCCCGGGTCTACGACCTTGGAGCGTCGATCGACATCGCGCGTCTCGGCGACGGGATGATGGTTCAAGAGGACGTTCTCGAGACTCGAGGTTGGTCTGTCGGCGACGTCCTCTCCATCGAATACCCGGGTGGCAACAGCGTGAGCACCGAGATCGTGGGAACATTCATCGACCGGACCTTCGCCGCCTTTGTGATATCCGAAGAGATGTTCGTCGAGATGATCGGTGACGATCTGGTTGCGATCTCCTTTGCGCGTCTCGCCGACGGAGTGAGCCTCGACGAAGGTCTCGCTGCGGCGGAGACGGCGATGGCGGGGTTTCCCAATGTCGACATCAACACCAAGTCGGATCAGATCGCAGATGCCGAGGCCCAGGTCGACCAGCTCGTCGCCCTCTTCTCTGGTCTGCTCGGCCTTGCGCTGGTCATCGCCCTGCTGGGCATCGCCAACACTCTCGCTCTCTCCATCGTGGAGCGGACCCGGGAGATCGGGCTGCTTCGTGCTGTCGGCATGTCCCGCCGTCAGGTGGGACAGACCATCCGCTGGGAGGCCGTCATCACCGCTGTGTTCGGCGCCCTGCTGGGGCTGCTCATCGGGGTTGGCATCGGGTTCGGTGTTGTCACATCTCTGGGTGACAGCGGGCTGGGCAGTTTCGCCATCCCCTGGGACCAACTAGCCATCGGACTGGTGGCCGCGGCTCTAGCCGGTCTGATCGCCTCGCTAGGCCCGGCCCGCAAGGCCGCCAGGATGGATGTTCTCCAAGCCATCGCCTACGAGTGACCTTTTGAGACGGGCCCGGGAGACCGGGTCCGTCTCACCCCAACAGCTGCCCCACGGGTGCCATTGGTCACACCTCCACGCCTCCGTCAACGTCTGGAGGGATTGGACTATTCGGGTGGGGGCGATTCCCCGTTGCCCAGGTCGGCATTGGCCTGGAGAAACTCTTCTCTGGTCATCTCCCCCCTCGCATAACGCATGCGCAAGGTGGCGAGGGCTTCATCGGATCTCGATCCGGAGCCGCTGCGAGAGTTGCGCTGCCACAAGAGGACGACACCAACGATCAACAGAGCAAGAAAAGCAAAGAACATGAGGACGGCCATCAGACGGAGGCCGACGTCGAAGTCCCAGGGACGGAACCCACGTCCACCCACCCAAACCGCGAGCAGATTCGACATGGGCCTCACGCTACCCGCCAGGGTGTTAATTCCGGTTAAGGGCTCGAGTGAACACTTGAAAGTCGCGCCGCGTCCGGCCGGTGGGCGATAGGTTGCCGGGATGCGACGCAGGTTCCAGCAGGTGGATGTATTCGGGTCGGGTCCCTTCTCGGGAAACCCCCTGGCGGTGGTGCTGGATGCCGACGGGCTGTCAACCGAAGAGATGCTGCGCTTCACACGGTGGGCCAATCTCTCGGAATCGACCTTTCTCCTCCCCCCGACCACGCCCGAGGCTGACTATCGGGTCCGCATCTTCACTCTGGCCGGTGAGCTCCTCTTTGCCGGTCATCCCACACTCGGCTCGTGTCATGCTTGGCTCACCGCCGGAGGTGAGCCGGCTCGGGAAGACACGATCGTCCAAGAGTGTGGGGCCGGGCTCATCCCGATCAGGAGAGACCGAAGCCGGCTCGCCTTCGCCGCACCGCCTTTGACTCGATCGGGCCCGGTGGATCCTGTCTTCGTTGAGGACCTGGCCGATGTCCTCGGCCTCGACGAAGCCTCGATCGTCGACTCGCAGTGGGTCGACAACGGCCCTGGGTGGGTCGGTCTTCTCCTCTCGAGCGCAGATGTGGTCCTGGAGGTCGAGCCCGACTTCTCCCGTTACACCGGTTCATCCAGCCTGGACATCGGGCTCGTCGGACCCTATCCCCAAGACGCGGAGTGCGCCTTCGAGGTGCGTGCCATTTTCAGTGACGAACACGGGGCGGCGCGCGAGGACCCGGTGACAGGCAGTCTCAACGCGTCACTGGCACAGTGGCTCATCTCGACCGGTCGTGCCACTGCCCCCTACATCGTCGCCCAAGGTGCCCGGATGGGCCGAAGGGGTCGAGTTCATATATCACAGGACGCCGAGGCGGTATGGGTCGGCGGGGATACCGAGTCATCGATCGAGGGGCACATCGAAATCTGAGCCCGGGTGGGAGCTCGGTCAGAAGACCAGCTCGGTCACCGAGCGTACCTTCACCAGGTGGTCGGGCGCGAGATCGTAAGGATCGACCAACACAGCTTTGGCCATCGACGCGGCCAGGGCACCGTTGACGTCGTGGAACACAGAGTCCCCGACGTACCAGGCTTGGGATGGGTGTACTCCCATTCGCTCCAACGCCGCTTCGAAGATCCGCGGGTCTGGCTTCGACACGCCGACGTCGTGGGAGTCGATCACGAACTCGAACAGGTGGGCCAGGCCGGCACGGGCCAATGACTCGGTTACCGATCCGTCCGAGTTGGACACCACAGCCACCCGGATCCCACTTCGCAGCATGGCTTCTACCGCCTCGGCCACTCCATCGAGAGAGTGATTCCACAACCCGTAGCCACGGGCAATCCGGTCCCCGGCGAGATGGGGGTCGGCTACGCCGAGCAGGCCAAAGTAACGCTCCAGCCACCAATCCCAGCCGAGATCGTGGCCTTGGAGACGCCGATCCGAGAACTCGGCCATGGCCACGTAATGGGCGCGGTGGGCGGCCATGGCGTCGACCGGCCTGCCGAGACGAGCGCTCATCTCCTCGGGATCTTGGAGGATGAGCGTGCCTCCGGCATCGAACAGGACGGCGATGGGGCGATGTGCGGACACCCCCGTGAGTATCGCATCTCGGCGACGGTTATCCATGCCGGCTGCGGCTGACGCCAAGCCTTGGACCTCAGAGCTCCATGCCCTCGCCGAAACGACCTCTCGCCTCCTTGGGGATCAGCGGCTTATCCGCTCGGGCCTTGAGCTGTTGCACCGTCCAGGTGTTCCCGTCCGGATCACCGAAGCCGAAGAAGGTGCCGCCGTCGCGCTCGTCGAAGACGGTGATCTCCCCGACCTCGACTCCGCGGTCGATCAAGGTCTGACGGGCCGCTTCGGCGTCGGAGACCACCAGTTGCAGCCCGCGCATCGAGCCCGGGGGCATCTCACGATGCGCGGGAAGGTCGCCGAGGACGATGGAGCAACCAGAGCCCGGGGGCGTTAGTTGGACCACGTGCATGTGCTCGTTGGTGGTGTCGTGGTCGAGATTGAAACCGACCTGGTCCCGGTAGAAGGCCACGGACCGGTCGATGTCGCTAACCGGCAGCAGTACAACCTCGAGAGTCCAGTCCATGTTGTGCTCCTTTCGGATCAGCTCAGAGCGAAGCCAGGACCTTGTCGAGGCGCTCGAAGCCCTCCGTCATTCCCGATTCCATACCACTCGAGACCATGCCGTCCCGTGCCTCCAACGACGGGTAGGTGGCGTGGCCACGCACCCGACTGCGCCCCTCTCCAAGATCCTCGAAGGTCAGGCTCTCGATGCTCACTACATCGGGGAATCCCTCGAACTCGAAGGTTTGAATGGCGAACTCGTTGTCGCGGACCACGTGGTAGACGCCGTTGAATGCGTATTCCTCGCCCTCGTTGTTGCGTTGGACGAATCGAAAGCGCCCGCCGGTTCTGAAGTCGTAGCTGTCGATGTCCATGTCGTAGCCAGCAGGGCCGAGCCACTGCTTGACCAGATCGGGCTCCTTGTGAGCCCGGAACACCGCCTCGACCGGAGCGTCGAACTCACGGTCGTATTCGATGAAGGGCAGGCCCTCAGGGGCGTTGACATTGAGTGGGTTGGTCATTTCTCTTCCTTTCCTTGGGTGACAGCGCCGTCGGCGCCGTCCATGGTTTCGAGCACGACGTCGAGACGCCGGTACTGCTGTTCGTGCACCAGCCGGTACCTGTCGATCCAGGCGGTCATCGCTTCAAGGCGGGCCGCGTTCAGATGAACTGGCCGGCGCTGGGCGTCACGGGTGCGTGTGACGAGTTCCGCCTGTTCCAATACCTGGATGTGCTTCGAGACCGCCTGTTTGGTGATCTCGAACGGCTCGGCCAGCTCGTTGACCGTGGCCTGGCCCCGACTGAGGCGGGCGATGATCCGCCGTCGCACCGGGTCGGAAAGGGCTGCGAAAGCCCGGTCGAGACGGTCGTCGGCGGTCGGGTCAGCCATCATTAGTCAACTATTTCTTTTATCAACCGTATGATTGATTAGCATACGCCCCGAGTGGTAGGAGTGTCAAGACCCAAAGTGACGGACTCGCCGCGACCTCCATGGGCCGCACGCTCAGATTGAGATGACGGGTTCGCCAGATGCCCGTGACGCCGACACGGGATCAGTCACGCGATGACTGGGAAGGTGGCTACCCCGAGGGCCTGCCCACGATCCGCCCCTCGAGACGCCGGCAGAGGTCGGTCAACTCCACCTCGTCGCGGATCGGCGACCCCGACCGACTGACATGTAGTACGTCGATGGCTTGATCGGCCCTGGTGTCGATCCTGGCCAGATGAAGGTCTAGACCCTCCGCATACAGAGCCTCCACCACATCGACCAATAGACCCACCCTGTCGGTGGCTCGGACCTCGAGAACGGTGTTCAGGTGGGGCAGCTCGGGACGGGGGCGCACCGTCACCGGCGACTGGTGCCGGCTGTCATAGGCGGCCGCCCGCTGGCGGACCCGCTCGACCAGGGCGCTGCCATTTGACTCCATTCCGGCCAGAGTCTCCTCGACTCGCCGCCAACGCTCGACGTCCACCGGATCGCCACTGCGATCATCTCGCACTTCGAAGACGTCGATGACGACTCCGTCGGCGCGGGTGAAGAGACGAGCGTCGTGCACCCCGATCCCATTGGCGGCCAAGGCCCGGCACACCGAGAGCAGAAACCCTCTTCGATCGTGCCCCACGACCAACACCCGCTCTCCTGATTCGCTCACTGAGAGAACGGTCTCATCCACGAGACCCGAGATCACTTCGAGGTGCCACGCCACTTCGCCCGTGTCTGTGACCAGGGCATAGTCGGGGGGCAGGGCCGAGAGATGCTCATCCACGACTTTGACCGGGAGCCTTTCCTGGGAGAGCCCGGCCACATCCTCGGCCCGAACCACTGACACTTCCGTTCCATCCTCGAGCCGGGCCGCCACCCGCAAGTAGAGCTGGCGGAGCAGCGTCTCCTTCCAGTCCGACCACATGGTTCGGCCAGTCGCCTTGGAATCGGCGATTGTCAGCAGATAGAGGATCTGAAGAATCTTCATCTCGCCAACTGTCCGGGCCACCTCGTCGATCACGTCGGGACTCGCGATGTCGCGTCTCAAGGCCGTTCTCGCCAATAGCAAGTGATGACGAACAGCCGGGACGACGAGCTCCACCGTGGCCGGGAAGAAGCCGGCGCGCTTCAGGAATCCTGCGGCCACCTCGGCTCCCTGCTCGGAGTGATCGCCACCGGCACCCTTGCCGATGTCGTGAAGGAAGGCCGACAGGAGTAGGCAATCTTGGGCCGGGTCGAGATCGGTGAGTATCTGGGTGCCTATCGCATCAGGCTCGACCATCAGCCGGACCATCTCATCCGTCGTCCTCCACAAGTGGGCGTCGACCGGGTGCTCATGGAATGCCGCCAACTGCGGCCTGGCCGAGATTGCCTCCCACTCGGGAAACTCCTGGTGGGCCCACCCGATCTCCTCCAACCAGCCAAAGACCACCCGGCCCCGCTCCCCGGCCGCAATGAGCTGCAATAAGGCTCGTCGATCAGGTTCCGTCCACTGGCCCGAGGGGCGGTTCAGTGCGGCTCGTGCCGCCACGTCGGCCATGGCCCCGACAGGGCCGGTAGCCAGAGCCGCCGCTGCGGCAAGCGGGCCGACTGCCTCACCTGGTGCTCGCCCTGCTCGTTGCCGGCCCACCTTGCCCAGCACCCGTCTCCCGAGTCGTGCCACGGGATCCCCGGAGCCCAACAGGTCCGGCCACCGGTTCTCAGCCAGCCGATCGCCCAACTGAAGCGCTCGACACAGGTCCCGGCTCACTGTCGCCACATCGTTGCCCAGCCAGCGGGCAACCGGTTCTCGAACATCGAAGTCATAGACGTCGAAGGCTCTTCCTCCGGAGGCGTGCAACCCGTTTCGCACCGCCAGCAGAGTCGACCGGGCCGCCCGCTCATCGACCGTCTCATCGTCCCAATCCCTGCCCAACAGTTGGGCCCGTCGTCGCTCCCAACCCAACGCCTGGTATGTCCTGAGTCCCCCTCTGCCCGACTTCACGTTGGCTGCCATCACCGGATAGGGCTCTGTCTTGCGTCGCTCGCGTTCGATGACGGCAAGGTGGGGCGCCAGCGGGCGGCCTGCAGCCACTCCGGCCAACTCCTTCTCCAGGTCGACCAGCAACGTCGGGTCGCCGGCAACGTGACGAGCCGACAACAACGAGGTCATCGAATCGATCCGGTCCCTGGCCGCTACGCCACACTCGCGCACGGTTCGCACCGAGTGGCCCACCTTGAGATTCGCATCCCACAGCGGGTAAAGGACCGCCTTCACCAGACGATCGGTGTCTCCCGCGGCGTGGAGCAACATGACGTCGACGTCGGACCACAGACACAGCTCTTTCCGCCCGTAGCTGCCTAGTGCAACCACCGCCCAATCCTCGGTGACCCCGTGGAACAACTGCTCGACTGCGTCGTCGAGGGCGGCGGTCAGAACCAGGCACGTGTCCAACCCCCCATTGCCGACGGCTTCGATCCGTAGCCGATCACGCGTCGCCAGGAAGCTGTCCAACGGGTTCACGCCGGACTCCAGCGTCGCCGGGCGGGAAGGTCAGACTGCGTCTGGCCCGCGCTCTCCGGTCCGGATACGGACCGCGGCCTCGACCGGAAGCACCGCGATCTTGCCATCGCCGATCTCCCCGGTGTGAGCCGCACGTTCGATGGTCTCGACGGCCACGTCCGCCAGCTCGTCCGGCACCAGCACCTCTATCCTCACTTTGGGCACGAACTCGACTTCGTATTCTGCGCCGCGGTAGACCTCGGTTTGCCCTGACTGGCGTCCAAACCCCTCGACGTCAGAGGTGGTCATCCCGCTGACACCGACACCAGTCAGCGCGGTCTTCACATCCTCCAGTTTGAAGGGCTTTATGTAGGCGATGATCAGCTTCATTGTTCCGGACCTCTCAACGGCTATCCGTGACGTAGGCGCGCTCTTCGTGCAAGGAGATGTCCAAACCTTCGATCTCGACGCGCTCCTCGACACGCAGACCGACTGTTGCGTCGACGATCTTGGCGATGATCCATGTTGCCACGAAGCTGAACACCATGACCGCCACCACCGCCAGCACCTGTTTGCCCAACAGAGCCGCGCCCCCATACAGAAGCCCGTCGGCGCCGCCCTCGTTCACCGAGACCTGGGAGAACACTCCGAGCAGGACCGAGCCGACGATCCCTCCGACGAGATGAACGCCGACCACATCGAGTGAGTCGTCGTAGTTGAACCGGTACTTCAAGGACACCGCCAGATAACAGAGGGCGCCGGCGGCGAGGCCGAATACGATCGCCGACTGCGGTCCTACGAACCCGGCGGCCGGCGTGATCGCCACCAAGCCGGCCACAGCTCCGGAGGCGGCACCGAGCGTGGTCGGCGCCCCGGTCTTCCGCCATTCGGCGGCGACCCACCCCAGGGCTCCGAGAGCAGCTCCGATCTGAGTGGTGACGATGGCGTTGATCGCCACATCGTTGGCCCCAAATGCCGAGCCGGCATTGAAACCGAACCAGCCGAGCCAAAGGATCCCGGTGCCGATCAGGGTCAGCGGCAGCGAGTGGGGGCGGATCGCCTCCTGACCGAACCCGCGTCGTGGCCTGAGCAGGATCACCAGGGCCAGAGCGGCGATCCCGGCGTTGATGTGCACCACCAGGCCACCGGCGAAATCGAGCACACCAAGATCGGTGAGCCAGCCGTTCCACGCCCAGTGCGCCACGATCGGGTACACGATCACGGCCCACAGTGTCACGAACAGGACCCACGCCGAGAACTTCATCCGCTCGGCGACTGCTCCCGAGATGAGGGCGGGTGTGATGATGGCGAAGGTCATCTGGAACATGACATTGAGCAGGTCCTCACCTGAAGACACGTTGCGTAGGAACAAATAGTCGAGGTTGCCGATCAATGGGACGCCGTCGGCGAAGGACAGGCTGTACCCAACCACTATCCACACCACCGTCACGATCGAGATGGTGAAGAAGCTCATCAGCAGCATGTTGAGCACGTTTCGCGAACGGACCATGCCGCCATAGAAGAGGGCCAATCCCGGCGTCATGAACAGGACCAGGGCAGAACTGGTCAGAACCCAGGCGATATCACCGGACTCCACGGCCACCTCCTCAAGTGGTAACGGCGGAACAGTTTCATCTCTACATTTCTGGAGTGTTTCAGAGCCGTTTCGGTCCGATTAATCAGACCGTGGTCGGCTTCCCAGGCGTCGCACCGAGCACACGTTTTTCTCGGCGACGGTGATACTGGGGCCAATTCACGCCAGGAAGAGCAGGTCGGCTCATGTCGGTGCCGGCGACACAACTCAATGCCGTGCTGGCGAAGCTGGCTGTCGGACGGTCCGCCCCGCTGCTGGTTGCCCTCGACGGGCGAAGCGCGGTCGGTAAGTCCACACTGGCATCCCAGGTCGCCGCCGACACCGGAGCCGCTGTGATCGACGGTGACGACTTCTACTCGGGTGGCACCGCTGCCGAGTGGGATGCCATGATCCCGGCTCAGAAGGTGGCCCACTGCATCGATTGGAGACGTCAGCGACCGATGCTCGAGGCTCTCAGGGCCGGCAAACCCGCCTTCTGGCATCCCTACGACTGGCACGCCGACGACGACCGGTTGGTCGAGACGCCGACCACGTGTGAACCGGCGCCCATCGTCATCCTTGAAGGCGTCTACAGCGCCCGACCGGAGTTGGCCGATCTCCTCGACTTGCGTGTCCTCTACGAGGCTCCCCTCGACCTGCGCCGGGACCGGCTGGTGCTACGGGAGGGAAAGTACTTCCGGACGGAATGGAATGACCGCTGGAGCGAGGCCGAGGATTGGTATTTCACCAGGGTGATGCCGCCGGAGGCCTTCGATCTGGTCCTTGCGGCCATCTGACCTCGGGTGAGTCACCCGTTGGACCAAACCGCCCAGCTCCCATCGAAGACCTTGACCGGACTACCCGATTCGACATCTTGAATCCATATCCCGGACTGGCTGTCGATCGCACCCACCAAGACGACAGCCGACGAGTCGGGCGACCACAACCGGAGCGACTGGGAGTACTGGTCGAAGAACTGGAGAACCTCACTGACAAAGCCGGGCTCAGGTGTGATGGTCGTGAGACTCCTCGTGGTCCCATCGTTCCAGATCAGGACCTCGGTCTCCACCCCATCCCCGGTCGGTTCGAGAACCAACAACGACTCGCCGTCGGGGCTCCAAAAGAACCCTATGGAGGGACTGGAGGTGACTTCGCTCACTTCTCCGGTCACCACGTCGACCACGGCCACTGCGTTCGTCGGCAGTTCCGGTGTCTGGGACAGGGCGACGCTGATCCCGCCGTCGTCTTCGCTCACGAATGACTGCACCGCCACCCGGGTGCCCTGGTGGTTGGCCACCAATGCGATCGATCCTGTGGCTGTGGCCAGGACTCGAGCCTCACCTGATGGGTCCTTGACCTCGAGACCATCGACGCCCAGATGGAAAATCCCCGACGGGGTCCAATGTGGCGATTGGTAGGTCTCACCAGTTGCTCCGAGATCTGTTGGGACCCCCTCCAGGTCGATGATGCCAAAGATCGTCTGTCTGACGTGGACGACCACCCGGTCGCTTTCCGGGCTCCAAGAGAAGTAGAACGGCGTGCCACTGGCCAAGATCGAGGTGGTGGCAGCGGCGACGTCGATCATCTCGAACTCGATATCGCCTTGAGACCCGTTGTGGAGGGCTCCGATCGCCTCCCCATCCGGTGCCCAGTAGAGGTAGAACGGCGGTGCGCTCATTGTGATGGTCTGCGGGTCCTGGCCATCGGGATCGCTGAGACCGACCCCGAACCCGGTCTCGGTGATCTCAGCCCAAGCGACTCGATCGGATTGGGGCGACCATGACGGCTGTGAATACCGGGCGGTTTCGCCTGCGTCCCCGGTGATCGGTGAAGGGTTGGTGCCGTCGGGATCGATGGTGACGACGTTGCCTTCGCTGTCGAGCACGACCAGCCGACCCGGGAGCCCGGCGACTTCGGTTGGCTCCGCCGCCAACTCGGTGGTCGGGGTAGTCGTGGTGCTGTCGACGGTGCACGTAGTGGACAAGAGCAGAATCACCAGCGCGACGGAAACACGACGCAACATCTGAGGTCAAGAGTACCGATGACCCGCTACGGGTCTACCTGCCCGATCACCCGGGCGAACAAGGCATGGTCGACACTGCCCCCGCTGACGATGCACACGCTGGGCCCACGCTCTTCCTTCGGCGTGGCCAATGCCGCGGCTAGCGCGGCGGCCCCGGCGCCTTCGGTCACCAGCTTGCTTTGCCAGGCGAGACGGCGCATCGCGCCCATGACCTCTTCCTCGGAGACCAGCACCAACTCGTCGACCAATCTCCTCAGCATCGGATACATCTCGTCGGTGATCACCGGTGTCGACGCACCCTCAACGATGGTCTCCTGCCATTCGATCCACTTCGGTCCCCCCGCCTCGAACGCTGCGGCCAGAGCCGAGTTCACCTTCGCCTGAACCGCGTAGACACGAACCGATGGCTTGAGGCTCTTGAGGACCGAAGCCACCCCGGCGATGAGGGCACCACCACCGACAGGCACGAAGACCGAGGCCAGATCGGGGAAGTCGTCGTAGATCTCGAGACCGATGGTGCCGTGCCCGGCGATCATCAGCGGGTCCCCCCACGGGTTGAGGTAGGCGAAGGGCTCCTGGCGCCACCGCTCCTCGAACATGTATTTCATGAGGTCGGTCATCGGTAGATAGGCCAGCTCCACCCCGTAGGCCTCGATCGCTGCCCGCTTCGACCCGTGGAGGGAGTCCGGGACATGGGAACGGGTCGGCACTCCGAGAACCCGGCCCATATGGCCCAGCGCCTGAGCAGTGTTTCCAGCGCTGGTGGTGGCAATGCCCCGCATCGACTCTTCCTGGCCCAGATTGAGCGCCCAGTTGCCCACGCCACGGATCTTGAACGACCCGACTGGTTGCAGAACTTCGGGCTTGAGAAAAATGTCCGGGGTCTCAAAGTGGGTCTTCAAGCCGAGCAGGGGGGTCCTCACCGCCATGCCGGCTATTCGGGCGGCGGCCGATCTCACTTCGTCGAGGCTCGGTGGCTCCACCGGATCGCCACCCCAACCGGTCGGTCTCTCGTCAGCCATTTGCACTAGCTTTGCCTCCAATAGACGACGACTCTATTTGGTCAGGAGATCCGAGCATGGAGAAGGTCATTGCTGAGGGTTTGGCGCGTCTCCCCTCGTTCAGCCACGCAGTCGAAGCTGGCGACTTCGTTTACGTCTCGGGAACTCTGGGAACGGTTGAAGACACCATGGATCTCGTCGAGGGTGGCACCGGGCCAGAGACCACCCAGACCATCAAGAACATCAGCCGAATCCTGACCGCGAGCGGGCTCGATCTGGGGCATGTGGTCAAGGCGAATGTGTACCTCCACGACATCGCCTCTTTCCAGGAGATGAATGAGGCATACCTCGCAGAATTCGGTGATTCGCCGCCAGCCAGGATCACGGTCGGCGGGGTGGATCTGGCACTTGGTGCGGCCGTTGAGATCGATTGTGTGGCCTATCGGGGAGCTTGACCGGTCAACTCGGGTGATGGCTGGCCCCGAGTCGGTATCCCTGGTCAACCCGTCCGGCCAACGTGTCGATAAGGAATTTCAATGCAAGGTTCCACCTCCGATCCGGTCAGCCCCGTCAGCAACCGGCGATTCCGGACCGTTGTCCTGGTCACCGCGGTCATCGGCGCCTCATTCGGGATCGTCGCCGAGCTGATTGCTTGGAATTCGGGAAGTCAGATCGCCGCAACGAGAGCGGCTGCCTACGGAGTCCTGGTTCTGTTGGCGGCGTACAAGCTGTTGACAGACCGCCGGACCGAAGCTCTCATTTTCTTCATCGCGGTCGCTTTCGCCACCCTCAGCGTGGTCGAGGGGATAACCACATCAGGGTTCGACACGCGCAGCACCCTCGCCCTGCTGATCCTCTCACTGGTCGTGTACGTCACCACACGTCTCGAACAGAGACTCGGCCCGCTGATCCTGGCATCATCTCTGATCGCCGTGTACACGGTGATCACGGTCATCGTCGAAAGCCAGGAGGTCAATCAGGCAGCCGGCAAGCTGCTGATCGGGATCCCGGGTCAAATGCTGGTGGCCTGGATCACCTGGCGGCTGATCCAAAATCTGGGCGAAGCCTCGCGGGTCGAGGCCAACCGAGCCCGGATCCAGGAGGCCCTGTCGACCTGTTCTCAGGCATTGCTCATCGGCCGGGATGAGGCACCACTTTCGGCGGCCCTGGAGGCTCTGCTCGACGCGACCGAGGCCGACTACGCCTACGTCGACGTCAACCGGGTACATCGCGACGGGACATTCAGCTGGGAGATCGTGGCCGAAGCGACCGGCAAGAACGCGCCGGACGGGCCGGATACGTTCAGTGAAGGCGACTACAGCCAGCTCCCCGATATCGTCGACCTTCTCGGGAGTGGCCGCCCGGCTCGGATCCAGGTCTCACAACTCGCGATGCCGATACGGGCCGAGTATGAAGCCGAGGGCATCATTTCTGAGCTGATGGCCCCCATCATGATCCGGGACCAATGGGTCGGGACTCTGGGATACACCGACTTCCAGAGAGAGGACGAGTGGACAGACGTAGAGGTCGACGCGTTGATGCGGGCAGCCGACATGGTCGCCGCCTACTGGGAACGCGATCAAGCCCGGGAAGGCCTCGCAGAGCTGGCCGAGTCAAAGGACCGCTTCATCGCCACGGTCAGCCACGAGCTGCGTACCCCGCTCTCGGCTGTGGTCGGCTTCGCCGGGGAGCTCGTCGACGGTCTCGATGATTTCACCCGAGACGAGATCAAGGAGATCGTCGCCCTGATATCCAGTCAGAGCCTCGAGGTGGCCCATCTCGTCGAAGACCTGCTCACTGCTGAGCGCGCCTCCTCGGGCAATCTCACGGTGAAGCCTGCCGTCATCGACCTCCACGAGCAGGTTCGCTCGATCGTCGATTCGCTTCGCGATGGGACCGAGGTGACCGTGGAAGGTGAAACGGTCCGCGCTTGGGCCGACACCATTCGGACGCGGCAAATCGTCCGCAACCTCTTGACCAATGCCCACAGATACGGGGGTGAACGGGTGCTCGTGAGCGTCTCGACACGCGATGATCAAGCGTTGTTGGTGGTCAGCGACAATGGCGCCGGAGTGACCGGCATGGACGCCGAGCACATCTTCGATCCGTACTACCGATCACAGACCGAGGAGACAAGACCTGACTCAGTCGGCCTGGGTCTTGCCGTCGCTCGTCAACTGGCCCGACTCATGAATGGTGACCTGGTCTACCGACGTCGCGACGGATGGACCCGCTTCGAGCTAACGCTCCCTGTCACAACCGAGCCGGCCCCGAGCCTCGTCGGTGGTCTCTAGTGGCCCGTCGCAGAAATACAGGCGGTGTCTCTCCGGCCCTCGACGCACCTGGCTGCGTCCAAAATGCTCGAAGCAGGCCCCGACTGCGACTGCGCTTTTCTCCTTGCCAGATGGCGCCGATGACTCGGAGACACCCTCGCCCTATTTCAGCAACAGACCACCTGAGCTGAGTCATCGCAGCTGAGGGTGACGGCGACTACCGCCGTGCTCGGATTCTGTGCCAGGATGCCCCGAATCGAGGAGGCCCAGGAATGTCCAGGATCGAGGAAACCAAACTCCCAGGCGTTGGCGTCAGATTCGACTTCATCACCAGGCAGGGGGAACGAGTCGGCGTGGTCCACCACCGCGGCGGGAGACGTGAGATCTTCATCTGCCCCCCTGACGATCCCGATACGGCGCGGTTGGTTCTCGACCTCGACGATGACGACGTCCACACCCTGGCCGACGTTCTCGGCGTCTCACCGGTTATCGAAGAGATATCGCAACTGCAGCAAGTGGAAGGGTTGGCGATGGACTGGCTCCCGATCAAACCCAACTCGCCATACGCGGGAAGGACGATCGGCGATGCCCGGATTCGCACACTGACCGGAGTCTCCGTGGTGGCGGTGATCCGCGGCGAAGACCCCTTTCCGGCGCCGGGTCCCGAGTTCGAGCTCAAGGCCGATGACATAACGGTGGTTGTGGGCACGGCCCACGGAATCGACGCCGTCAAGTCGATTCTCGCCGACGGCTGAGTTGAGCGAAACCGCCCGCCTCCTCCTCGAGATCGGCGGCATTGTCTTTGTCCTCGCCCTGCTGGCACGTCTCGCCCGATGGCTGGGCATCTCCCCGATTCCCCTCTACCTCCTCGGTGGGCTCGCCTTCGGGCAAGGCGGCATCTTGCCGCTCGTCACCTCCGATGAGTTCATCGATGCCGGAGCCCAAATCGGCGTCGTCTTGTTGCTGTTCATGCTGGGGCTGGAGTACACCGGCGACGAGTTGGTCAAGAGCCTCAGGACAACTGCCCGAGCCGGGTTCGTCGACCTGTTCGCCAGTTTCACCCCTGGCTACCTGGCTGGGCTGATCATTGGGTTCGGTCCCATTGGCTCGCTCTTCCTCGGTGGTGTCACCTATATCTCGTCATCGGGTGTCGTGGCCAAGCTGCTCGAGGACCTCGGGTGGACCGGAAACCGTGAGACGCCGATCATCCTCTCGATCCTCGTCTTCGAAGACCTGGCCATGGCTGTGATCCTCCCGATCCTCGGTGCTCTCGCTTTGGGGGGGACGGTGACCGGGACTCTTGGATCGGTCTTCGCCGCCCTCACCGCGGTGGTGATCATCATCTCCGTGGCATCTCGACACGGCGAAGGCCTCAGCCGGGTCGCTTTCTCCGGGTCGGACGAAGTGAATCTGCTGACTGTGTTTGGGGTCACCCTGATAGTTGCTGGGATTGCCGAGCAACTTCACGTTTCGGCGGCTGTGGGAGCCTTCCTGGTCGGGATCGGGGTGTCCGGCGAGCCTGCCGATCGGGCTCGAGCCCTCCTGGCTCCTCTGCGTGATCTCTTCGCCGGGGTCTTCTTCATCTTCTTCGGTCTCTCCATCGACCCGAGCACTCTCCCGGCAGTAGCCGGCACCGTTGTACTGCTGGCCCTGGTCACCGGGGCGACCAAAGCGGGCACCGGATGGTGGGCAGCCCGCCGGGTCGGTATCGGGTCCCGAGGCCGGATACGAAGTGCGACCGCACTGCTCGCACGCGGCGAGTTCTCGATCGTCATCGCAGGGCTCGGGATCACCGCCGGAGTCGCCGGGGAGCTGGCGCCGATCGCGGCCGGGTACGTTCTGCTCATGGCCAGCGCAGGTCCAATCCTCGCCCGTGCCGTTGGGCCACGAGCCACATTGTGACCCCTGGCCCGGGTCCGACCGGTTCTCAGACGAAGAGCTGCACGTCGGCTTCTGCGGCGTAGTCGAGGAAGGCGGCAGCACCTGCTATCTCACAACCCTTGATCAGATCGCCCTCCTCGACGCCCATGACTCCCATCGTGGTGGAGCAGGCAAAGAAGCGGACACCTAGACCCTGGGACATCTCGATGAACTCGGGAACGGTCGGCATCCGGGCGTCGTCCATCCACTTCTTCATGATCTTGGTCGCGGCTGCAGTGGCTCCGGGAAGGGCCCCGAGCAGGTTGGGAAGCTGGATCGGGCCGGCCGGGTTGGCCAGTGAGGCGACCTTTAGCTTCTCCAGTCTGTCCTGGTGGAGGATGTCGAGACCGTAGAAAGTGAAATAGACCCCGGCCTCCCAGCCGAGACTCGCCGCGGTAGTGGCCAGGATCAATGGCGGGTAGGCCTGGTCGAGGGTCCCCTTGGATGCGACGAGGGCGATGCGACGTCGCCGCTCAGCGCCCTCCAGGGTTGACTCGACCCCGGTGCGCGTGTCAGTCACAGCCGATCTCCCTTCTCGATCAAGAAGACCTGATTGTGCTCATGCCGTTGCGCGTCGAGCAGCGTGTCACCCAGCTGCCGGGCCAGGGCCGGTATGTCCTCGAGTGAGCCGGGGTCGGTAGTCACCAACCGCAGTACCTGGCCTTTGGTCAGCTGACCCAGTGCCAGTCCGGCTTGGTAGACGGGGAGGGGGCAGAGCAAACCCGAAGCGTCGAGTTCGGCGTCGACCCGACTCGGGGCGGTGGGGGTGGTGAATTGTGTTGTCATCTCATCTCCTTTGGGGGTCCTGGGCAAAAGAAAAACCCGCATCCGATGGCGGTGCGGGTTGGTGTCTCAGCTCAGAGATTGGTCAATACATGACTACCCACACGGCGCGGCCGCACAAGTACAAGCGCAGACCGGGCGTGTGCTGTGGCATTTCATGTGAGTGCGATGGTAGAGGCTGGAATCCAACAATCAAGGTGAAGATCCTCGAAACCGCTCATTCGTCCTCGATCCAGTCCTCGAGGGGCAGGCCGAGACCGTCGGCTATCCGGTTGGCATAGGCGTAATACGACACCACTTCGACCATGTGCAGGATGTCGGTGTCGGTGAAGCCGACATCTCGCAGGCCTTGGATGTCCGACTCGGTGACTTCGGCCGGTTCCCGGGTCAGCTTGACCGAGTAGCGAAGCATGGCGAGGCGTTTCTCGGAGAGGCCGGCTTTCTCGAAATCATCCTCGATGCGGGTGGCCAAATCATCGTCTCGGAGCAGTCGACGCAGACCGCGCCGGTGATGAGTCACTCAGTAGTGACAGCTATTCACCCCGGACACCACGATGGCGATCATCTCCCGCTCCACCTTGCGCAGGGTGGCCGTGCCCTTCATCGCCTGTCGGTAGAGGACGTTGTGTGCATTGATGCTGCCCGCGTCGAGGGAGTGGATTCTCATGATCCAATCGACCCGACCCGTGGCTGGATCTGTTACTTGGTCCTGGAGAGGAGCCAGATCTCCCTCCCAGTCGTCCTCGTGGAGTGTCTCTATCCATGGCATAGCTCAAAGATAGGCCGTCGGACCACCCGTTTAGGCCGTCGGACCACCCGTTTTGGCGCGGAGAGCTTGACCTGTGGGTTCACGTTTCCGCGCCAGAAGTGGAGACCACCCGTTTTGGCGCGGAGAGCTTGACCTGTGGGTTCACGTTTCCGCGCCAGAAGTGGATGAGTCCGATCTCCCCTTTCGAGGTTGCGAGGCCAGTGGAGACGGAGAGGAGGAGAAGGATCCGCAGGAACGCGGAACGCTCCACTGGCCAACGCAAGACCCGGAAGCAGAAGCAACCTTGTGCGTCCGTTCACAAGATATCAACGGGGACGCCGGTCATTTATTCCCGTGGTCTGCGATCGGTCTCGCCGCCTGGGCACCACCTCCAACATGGTCACGCTCCGGGGACGAAAACGGTGCCCCGGCCGGCGACTCAGTTGCTGAAGGTGACCGAAAAGGCGGGGGCCCAGCGAGATACCACCCGCCCGTAACTCTCCCCGGCCGCCATCATGTCGCCGTCAGCCAGGGCCTCAACGGATCGCCGAACCAGCTCGACCGAATCGTCGAACACCAGGTCCTGGGGGTCGAACAGCTCGGAAACGTCGGCGTAGTCGAGCTCGAGCATCGAGCCCGGTGGGAAGTCCTCGATCCAGTCGAGAAGCTGGGCCAACTCCTCGGCCGGCCCCTGAAAGACCTCGAGACCTCTCAAGACCCCGATTGCGTGCTCAACACGCTTCTTGCCCACCGCCACATCGACTCTCAACCGGAGCCGGGGAGATCCGTTCACCTCGTAGACCTCCTTGTCTTCTGGCTGGAAGGCGGTGAACCAGCGCACCGGGACATGCCAGGCCGAGGTGAGGACGTGTGAGCGATGGGACGGATGCTCACGCCGATACTGGCGAAGCTCACGATCGGCCGCCCGAGCAGCCACCTCGGGAATCAACCCGGATCCCAGACCCCGGAAGGCGTTGGCGAAAGCGATCGTCGACTCGAGGACCCTCAAACGCAGATTGCGGGGACACACCATGCGTGTTCCGTTCCAATCGGCGACCCAGTCGCCCTCTTCCTCCCCCTCCGAGAGCAAGCCGTAGGCACGGACAAACCCCGGCACCGGATCACCGGACTCGGACACGTCCGGTGAGTAGACCCTGAGGTAGGCCGTCTTGGTCACCCCACCATCCTGGCAGAGGCCAGGCGAAAGGTCACCCCTGGCATCCCTGGGGAGCAGGGTTAGTATCCGCGTGGAGCGAGATGGGCCCAACGAAGGAGGTCACGCCTTGGTCGTCTTCGACGAGGTAGCCCGCGAAGGACACGAGCAAACCCTCTACGGATATGACAAGGTATCCGGTCTCAAGACCATTATTGCCATCCACTCCACGGCTCTCGGTCCCGCCCTCGGCGGGACTCGTTTTTTTCCGTACGAATCCGAGGCCGAGGCTCTCGAAGACGTGCTCCGGCTCTCCAAGGGGATGACCTACAAGGCGGCTGCCGCCGGGCTCGATCTCGGTGGTGGCAAGGCCGTCATCATCGGCGATCCCCGAACCGACAAGACCGAACGTCTTCTCCGCGCCTACGGGCGGATCGTCGACTCCCTGCAAGGCCGATACATAACAGCCGAAGACATGGGAACGACTACGACTGATATGGATGTAATCCGGCGCGAGACCCGTTGGGCGCTCGGCAACTCGGTCGCCGAGGGTGGCTCCGGAGACCCGTCACCGATCACCGCCCGTGGCCTGTTCATAGCTGCCAGGGCGGTCGCCGACC
>Ga0299914_10000510_pt1 | contig 23558 bp, 27 predicted proteins | sample RVTome_10_FD_201361 | JGI IMG/M metagenome (GOLD analysis project Ga0299914, IMG submission 201361) | Soil microbial communities from uranium-contaminated site in the Upper Colorado River Basin, Wyoming, United States - RVT153D57 (version 2) ...
GCGAACCCGCTGCGGTTCGAACTCGCCGACGCGCTTGAGCGGCTGGAAACCGATGGCGACCTGCTCGCCGGCCTCCTCGGCGAGGCCTACCCGATCCCCTCCTCCCGCTGATCATGCAAGAGTGGGGGCTCAAGGGCGACCTCCGACGGCGACTTGTCCGGCCGCAGTCCGCGCCAGGTGGGGTGGCGCATCCTGCCGTCGTCCGTCCAGTGCCCGAACGCGACCTCACCGACCAACTCCGGGCGGACCCACACCGCCGTGCGAGCCTGCCGAGGGTCGACCGGCCCCACGAATGGCGAATCGGTCTGCCGAAGCCCACGCAGCCGCGTAGTCAGTTCTACCAGCGCGGCGTCGTCGAAGCCGGTGCCGACGCTGCCGACGTACACCAGACCGCCCTGCGTCGGCAGGCCGAGCAGCAGCGCACCGAACGTCGATGCCCGCCGACCTTCGCCGACCGTGTATCCACCGATCACGATCTCTTGCATACGGAAGTTCTTGACCTTGATCCACTCGTCGGAGCGCCGTCCCGGCCGGTACGGCGAATCGCGCCGCTTGGCGATCACACCTTCCAGCCCGAGCCGGCGGCTCGCCTCGAGGATGTCCGCTCCCGGGCCTGGGAAGGACGGCGACACCTGCCAGTGCGGCCCGGTCAGATCAAGACTCTCGAGCAACTCCCGCCGCCGGTCGTACGGGAGCGACACGGTGGGCGTCCCGGCCAGTTCCAGCAGGTCGAAGATCACGTAGGTGATGGGCACGCTCGCCGCCAGTTGCCGGGCCCGCTCGGCTGCCCGCACGTGCATCCGTGGCGCCAACGCCTGGAAATCCGGCCGGCCGTCAGGACGCAGCACCACGACCTCACCGTCCAGGACCGGCCGCAGCTCGCCCACCTGCCTGGCCAGCCCGGCCAACTCCGGATAGGCGACGGTCATGTCGGTCCCAGACCGTCCGGTGAGGCGCACGCGCTCCGGCGCGACCTCTGCCAGCATGCGGACGCCGTCCCACTTCAGCTCGTAAGACCAGGCGGCATCGTCCCGCGGCAGCGCCCCGGCCACGGCGAGCATGGGCCTCATCCGTACGACACCGGCCCCGGCGGCAGCGACGGCAGCAGCCGCCGGGCGTCGTCGCGATCCAGTCCGGTGGCGCGCAGCAGATCGACCGCCATCGACCGGGTCTGCGCTACCACGACCTGGCCGGCGAACCCGCCGGTCTGGTCCAGGGCTTCGGTGGCCAGCTCCGCCGCGGCAACTGCCGACGAGCGGGCCTCGGTCGGCTCGGCCGCGGCGGCAAGGTCGAGCTGCAACATCCGGATCGCTCCTGCCAAGGTCCGCAGGGCCGACGGCAGAACCTCGGGGACGGGCTCCTTCCGGCGCAGCATCGTGATCACATGCCTGGCCAGCACCCGGAGGTTCCGCGCGAGGTGGTCGATCGGCTCAGCGGCGTCCAGGTACCCGACGAGTTGGCCACGTTGGTGCCACCGCACCGGTGCGATGCGCGCCACCTCTGCCGACCCTTCCAGGGCGGTGGTCAGCTCGTCGATGGCCTCTTGTGTCTCCCGTGAGCGGCCCAGCACCAGCGCCGCCCCGGCCCGGTCGCGTTCGGCGAGCGTGTCGGCGCTGCCGTCCACCAGCTCGGCCAGGGTGTCCAGCAGCGGGTCGAGCTCACGGCGCGCCGCCGAGACCGGGTTGACCGGCAGCAACAGCACCGTGACCGCCAGCCCGACGAGGCCGCCGATCGTGGCATCGACGAACCTGTCCAGGTTCACCGCACTGTCGTTCGACGACGGCACGAGCGTGACGACAAGGACCGCGGATCCGGCGGCCTGCGTGACTATCACGGCACCGCCGCCGAGGAAGATCGCCGCGATCATGGCCAGTGCCACGACCGCCGCAATCTGCGGGACGCCGGTGCCGATCACGCCGATGAGAAGATCACCGACCAGGACGCCGAGCGCCACTCCGGCCACGAGCTCGATCACCCGCCGCAACCGCTGGCCGAGGCCGACCCCGACGGCAATGAGGGCGGCGATGGGGGCGAAGAACGGGCGTTCGTGGTCGACCGGCGGGCTGGTGGCCGCCCACCACGCAAGCGCGGCGGCGAGCGCCGCCTGGACGATCGGAAGCGCGGTGAGCCGCACGCGCCGCAACCGGTCCCGGATACCGACGGACGGCCGCAACGCGTCCAGCGCTTCGGAGGCCCGGCTGGGCAGGCTGGGTTCGCTCGGAGCTGCGGCCACGTCTTTAGATGCTAGAACCACCAAAGCGGCAACCGCCCGAATCGTGGCCGTAAGGGCGGCTCAGAGGTAGAGGCCGGTCTGACCGTCGGCCAGCCGCTCGGACGCCACCGCGTGCAGGTCACGCTCGCGCAGCAGCAGGTAATTGTCGCCGCGCACCTCGACTTCCGCGCGGTCGTCAGGGTCGAACAGGACGCGATCGCCGGCCTCGACAGTCCGGACGTTGCCGCCGACGGCGACGACGCGCGCCCAGGACAGCCGCTTGCCCATACTGGCCGTCGCCGGGATCACGATGCCCGCACTGGACCGGCGCTCGGCGTCCTCACCGTCCAGGGAGACCAGCAACCGGTCGTGCAGCATCCGGACGGGCAGCTTGTCGTCGTCAGACCTCACGTCCCGAGGGTACGGCGCGTACCCTGGATCGGGCCAATCGTTACCGTCGACGCGATCGCCACAGGAGGAACGCCGCACCGACCAGCGCGCCGGCCAGGGCGCCGATCACCTCCGCCCTGGGGCGTCCGTCGGCGGTGATCACCAGACCCTTGGCGCCGTCCACGCCACGCATGGCGATCCGGGAGGGCCTCAGCCGGAACGCGAGTTCGTCCACGTTGGCCGACAGCCGCCGCGCCGTCGCGTCGATGTCGGCTTCTATCTCGGCCGCCGTCCGCCGCTCAGCGCCTTCGTCATCTTTGTCGCCCCGCTCACGCCTGTCGCCCTGCTCAGGACCGTCGCCCTGCTTGCGTGGCGCCGGCGCCGGACGTTCGAATCTCTCCGAGCCCGGCACCGGCCGGCGCGACGTCGGCAGCACCGGTTCGGTTTCCGGCCCCGCGCGATTGCCTGTGGTCACGTGGCCCCTCCTGTCCCTCCCACCCAACGGTACCGATCATCGCGGTTGCCGCGCAGGTCCAAGGGGCTTCAAGCCGGCCGAACCGGCCTTACCACCCGCGGGTCGAATCCGAATGGCAGCTCCAGGCGATGCCGGCGCAACAACTCCTCGTCGGAAAGCACGTCCGGCGTTGGGCCGTCGGCAACGATCGACCCGCCGGAGAGCACGACAGAGCGTTGGCACAACTCGAGCGCATACGGCAGGTCGTGGGTGACGAGCAGGAGCGTCACCTCGAGGGAGCGCAGGATGTCGGCCAGCTCGCGACGACTGGCCGGATCGAGATTGCTGGTCGGCTCGTCCAAGACGAGGATCTCCGGGCGCATGGCGAGCACCGTCGCCACGGCAACCCGGCGACGCTGCCCGAACGAGAGGTGGTGCGGCGGGCGATCGGCCACATCGGCCATGCCGACCGCTTCGAGAGCCTCGGTTACGCGAGCGTCCAGCTCCGTCCCACGCAGGCCGAGATTGGCCGGCCCGAAGGCGACGTCGTCGCGAACCGTGGGCATGAACAGCTGGTCGTCCGGGTCCTGGAACACGATGCCGACCCGCCGGCGGATCTCGCGGAGCGCGTCGCGGTCGCCTGGGCGAACATCCAGCCCGGCGACGTTCACCGTCCCGGCACCGCCGGACAAGATCCCGTTGAGGTGCAGCACGAAGGTCGTCTTACCAGCGCCGTTCGGGCCGAGTAGCGCAACTCGCTCACCGCGCTCGACGCTCAGGTCGATGCCGTACAGCGCCTGGTGGCCGTCCGGGTAGGCGTACGCGAGACCACGGACCTCGAGCGACGGGGTCACGCGAACCACCCGCTGGCAACCGCCACGCCCGCGGCGGCCAGCGGTAGCGCGGCGACGCTCGCCCATGCCCGCCCGGCCACCGGAGCGTGCTCGACGAGCGGCATCGCTCCGGCGTAGCCGCGGGAAAGCATGGCCAGGTGCACCCGCTCGCCCCGTTCATACGAGCGGATGAACAGTGCGCCGGCGCTCTGCGCGATCACCCGCAGGTGGCCGAGGTGGCGGCCCTCGAAGCCACGCGATTCGCGTGCCACGCGCATCCGCTGCATGTCGCTGACGACCACGTCCGCGTAACGCACCATGAACGCCGCGATCTCCACCAGGCGGGCCGGCAACCGAAGCCGCTGCAGGCCGATGAGCATGGCCCGGGCGTCGGTCGTTGCGGCCAGCAGGATGGCTGCGACCACGCCGAGCGTGCCCTTGGCCAGGATGTTCCAGCCGGCCAGCAGGCCGTCCTCGCTGAGCGAGAGACCCAGGACGTCGACTCGTGGTCCGGTCGCGATCACCGGAAGGAGAACGGCGAACACCACGAACGGCACTTCCACGATCATGCGCGTGGCGATGAACTTGGCCGGCACGCCGGCGGCGACGGCGACGAGGGCAAGGAGCAAGGCGTACCCGGCGAACGCGAGGTAGCGGTCCCGGGGGGTGGCGACCACCACGAGCATGAAGCCGACCAGCGCCAGCAGCTTCGCATGCGCCGGCAGGCGATGGACGAGGGAGTCGCCGTGCCGGTACAACAGGTGCGAGTGCGCACTGCTCATGCGTTGACGTTCTCCTCGCGGTCCGTCCGGCGCCGGACGAGCCGGAACACCGCCAGGCCGATGATCACGGTGACGACGACTCCGAGCAGCCCGGCCAGCCCGACCGGTATGCCGGCGATCTCCCCGTAGTCGGCGAAGGCGAAGTTACCGAACGCGTGGTCGCGGGCGGAGTCGGCGAAACCTTCGCTCTCGGCGACGCGCTCGAGACCGTCCGGACTGCCACTGGCCAGGAAGCTGAGCGCGCCGGCGATCAGTGCCGTTGCCAGCGCGCCGCCGGCCAGAACGGCGCGCAGGCCGACCCTTCCGCCGGCCGAGGTACCTGCTCGGCCGGTGCGTGCCGGGCTCGGCGTCGCGTTGATCAGGGTGCCGTCGGCCTGCCTCAGCGCAAGCACCGGCCGCAGGTTGCGCGCCGCGTAGACGAGGTCTGGACGCACTGCCACGACGGCACTGACCGTCAGGCCGGTGATGACCGCCTCACCGATGCCGATCAACAGGTGCCAGCCGAGCATCGTGCCCAGCAGTGGGCCGAACGGCAGGCTCGCCTGACCGCCGGCCGCGAACAGCAGCACGAACACGGTGGCGGCGGCGGGAACCGACACGAGGGCGCCGACAGCGGCGGCCGGAACGACCGCTGACGGCCGCTTCGGCGACACGGCGAGCATGGCCCTGGTGACGAGCCAGCCGACCGCCACGGTCGTGAAGCCGATGAGCGTGATGTTGGTGCCGAGTGCGGTCAAGCCGCCGTCGGCGAACAGCAGCGACTGGATCATCAGGACCACCGACAGCACGAGCACCGCCGTCCACGGCCCGACCAGAACGGCGGCGAGCGCGCCACCGATCAGGTGGCCGCTGGTTCCCACTCCGACCGGAAAGTTGATCATTTGGCCGGCGAACACGAAGGCCGCCGTCAACCCGGCCAGCGGCGCGCTCCGCTCATCCAGCTCGTCCCGAGCCTTGCGCAGCGCGACAGCGATTCCGGCAGCGGCGACAGCACCGGTGGCCACGGATGTCTGAGCGTCCAGGAACCCGTCCGGCACGTGCATGTCGTGGCCTTTCGTTCGGTCGCTGTCCGTTCGTCAGGGCGGAATCGCGACCGGCTTTCCGGGCATCGCAGACGGCCGCTATCGGGGTTGCCCACGGCCGAGTCTAATTGCAAGCTCTTTGCAATAACCAGAGTCTCGCGGGCGCGGGGCCACGGTACGGTATGCCCGTGACTCGACTCTCCCCTGGCGATGTTGCGCCTGATTTCACGCTGCCCGACGCCGACGGCAACCCGGTGACCCTGTCCTCCTACCGTGGCAAGCGAACCATCTTGTACTTCTATCCGGCGGCCATGACCCCGGGCTGCACCACGCAAGCCTGTGATTTCCGCGACAGTCTCTCCGCGCTGAACGCGGCCGGCGTGTCCGTGCTCGGCGTCTCCCCCGACTCCCCCGAGCGCCTGGCCGAGTTCAAGAAGCGGGACGGGCTGACGTTCCCGTTGCTGGCCGATGAAGACCGGACCGTACTACTCACCTACGGCGCGTATGGCGAGAAGAAGCTCTACGGCAAGGTGGTCGAGGGCGTCATCAGGTCGACGTTCGTGATCGGACCGGACGGCACCATCGACAAGGCGATGTACAACGTCAAGGCCACCGGCCACGTGGCCAAACTTCGCCGCGACCTCGGCATCGACTAACCGAGACGTCATTTTCCCCATATGTCCGGCCGCTGCGGCTGCTTCAGTACGGTATTACCGAGGGAAATCGTTCGTTCCTGGTCAATCCGCCGGTCGGCGATCTGAAATGCATTGATCATCGACGTTTCGATCAGGAAGGAACGATTTCCCTCGGGTGGTTAGCGCTTTCCACGACCGTGCCAAGCCGCCGGTATGGCGTACCATGGCTCGAGCCTTGCGGGAGTGGCGGAATCAGGTAGACGCGCCAGGTTTAGGTCCTGGTGTCCTTTGGATGTGCGGGTTCGAATCCCGCCTCCCGCACCGGGAAGACGTCACAGTGTCCTGAATCCCGCCTCACGCACCGGGAGTTCAGTCGGTGAGCTCGTCCAGCGCGGCAAGGTCGGCGGCAGTGGGCTGCCAGGCGAGAGCGGCCACGTTGGCGGCCACCTGCTCCGGCCTGGTGGCCCCTGCGATCACTGATGCGACCGTCGGCTGGGCGGCAAGGCCTCCGATCGCGACATCGAGGATTCCCACGCCGTGCTCGGCCGCGAATCGCTCCAGTGCCTCGATGCGGTCGAAATCGGCCGCCTCGAGCAACGCCGGCCGGGCCGAGAGCCGGGTACCCGCCGGCGCCGGCTCGTCGCGGCGGTACTTGCCGGACAGCAATCCGTACTCCAGCGGGTAATACGGCAGGACTCCCACTCCGACGTGCTCGCAGGCGGGGATGAGCTCGTCCTCGGCCGTTCTGTCGTACAGGGAGTACTTGTTCTGAGCGCTGATGAACCGCTCGAACCCGGACGACCGGGCCACCCAATCGGCGTCCACGACCTGCCAGCCGTCGAAGTTCGACGATCCGATGTAGCGGACCTTGCCTTCGGTGACCAGCTCGTCCAGCGCGGCAAGAGTCTCCTCGATCGGTGTCAGCGCATCCGGGAAATGGATCTGGTAGAGGTCGATCCAGTCCGTGTCCAGGCGGCGCAGGCTGGCCTCGATCGCCCTCCTGATGTAGCGGCGCGAGCCGCGGGCACCCCAGTCCGGCCCGTTCGCACCTTTCATGTCGCCGCCGAACTTGGTCGCCACGACGACCTGGTCACGGCGCGTGCCAAGAGCCGCGCCGAGCAGTTCCTCGCTCTGGCCATGACCGTAGATGTCGGCGGTGTCGAACAGGGTTATGCCGTGTTCGAGCGCCGTGTCGACCACCAGATCGGTGGTTTCGGCCTCGATGCGCGTGCCGAACGCATTGCAGCCCAGGCCGACGGCGGAGACGATCAGCCCGGACTCACCCAGCGGACGGTAGGTCATCTCGGCCATGACCTCGACCCTAACCGTCGATCGTCACCGACACCCGGTGCCACCCGGTCGCACCGTCCGGTGCGGGCGGGCGCTGCGCTTCGGTCTGCACCTCACCGTCGGAAGTGATCGCCCGAACGTCGAGGTCGTGTCGCCCCTCGTCCGCGTCCCACTGCCACACCCACTGCCGCCAGGTGTCCGTGCTCGGCACCGCGCCTAGTTCCGCCCGCTGCCACGGCCCGCCGTCGACCCGTACCTCGACGGCCTCGATGCCACGATGCTGCGCCCAGGCGACGCCCGCCACCGCGACCTGCCCCGACCGCACCGTCGCGCCGCTGCGCGGCACGTCGATCCGGGACGAGACCTTGACCGGGCCACGCTCGGACCAACCTCGGGACGTCCAGTAGGCCGTGATCTCGTCGAACCGGCTGACCTCGAGATCCACGACCCACTTGGTGGCGCTGACATAGCCGTACAGGCCGGGAACGACCATCCGGACGGGAAATCCGTGCTCGACCGGCAGCGGCTCGCCGTTCATCGCGACCGCGAACAGCGAATCGCGCCCATCGGTGAGCACGTCCAGTGGCGTGCCGCAAGTCCACCCGTCGTGGGACGTCGACAGGACCGCGTCGGCGTCCGGGTGCGGGCCCGCGAGTCCGAGGACGTCCGACACCCGAACGCCGGTCCACAGAGCGTTGCCGATCAGGCTCCCCCCGACGGAGTTCGACACGCAACAGAGCGTCACCCAGCGGTCGACAAGCCCGAGCGCCACCAGATCGTCGAAGTCCAACACGACCTCTTCGTCGACCATGCCGTGCACGCGGAGCCGCCAGTCGTCGGGTTGGATCAGCGGGACCGACAGGGCGGTATCGATTCGGTAGAACTCGTCGTTGGGTGTCATCCACGGCTCACCGCCGTCGATTCCGAGATCGGCGCCCGGTGCCGGTTCGGCCGTTGGCAGCGGCCTGGGCAGCGCGATGTCAACGTCGGTACGCGACGCCTCCACCGCGCGGCGCCGACCACCGAGCGCGCTACCCGCCGCGCCCGCGATGACAGCTGCGACGGCGGTGAAGCCAGCGGCGCGCAAGAACGTACGCCGGTCGGCTCGACCGCCGGATGCGGGCTCGGTTGCAGTGGCGTCGGTGGCCTCGGCTTCGACCGCCCGATTGACCAGCGCGGGTAAGGCCAGGACCGCAACACCGGCGCCCACGACAACCGGCAGCAGGTCGTACGTGACGGCGTCCGGTCGGCTGCGCACGGCAAGTGCTGCCACCACACCAAGCGCCGCGGCGGCCAGCATCCCGGCGCCGCGGTGACGTGCGGCCAGCACTCCGATCGCTGCGGAAAGCAACGTCAGCACGACGACCACGCCACCGATCAGCACTGCCTTGTCGGCGGTACCGAAGGTGGCGATCGCCCACTCGGTCAGCCAGGTCGGTGACAGCTCGATGACGACCTCGCCGACGGCGAGCACTGGTGTGATGCCGCGGTTGAGCAACCCGGACACCAACTCGGCGACGCCGAGGCCCAACCCGGCCGCGAGGACTCCGGCCAGTGCCGCTGGCCACATGCGCGAAAGTCGGCTCACGATCCCATCGTGCGTTGCAGGGCACGAGTTTGAACAGCGATCCCGGCGAACGTCACCGGATCGTCAGGTTCGGAGTCAGGGCGATCCGAGCGCCCGCAGGTGGCCGGCGAGAGCGGTGAACGCCCGGCCGCGATGGCTAATCGCGTCCTTCTCGGCCGGAGGCATCTGCGCCGTGGTGCGTGATTCGCCGTCCGGGACGAAGATCGGGTCGTAGCCGAAACCGCCAGTGCCTCGGGGTTCGTGAACGATCCGGCCGATGACCCGGCCCTCCTCCACGACCTCCAGTCCATCCGGCCGGGCCAGCGCTGCGACGCACACGAAAGACGCACCGCGACGGGTATCCGGCACGTCGGCGAGTTGAGCGAGCAGCAGCCGGAGGTTTGCCTCGTCGTCGCCGTGGCGGCCCGACCAGCGTGCCGAGAACACCCCGGGCATGCCGTTGAGCGCGTCGACGCTGATGCCCGAATCGTCGGCGACCGCCGGCAAGCCGGTCGCCGCGGCCACCGCGTGCGCTTTGAGCAGGGCGTTCTCGGCGAACGTGAGACCGGTCTCCGGGACGTCGTCGACGCCCGGGAATTCCGAGACCGGCACGAGATCGACCGGGGCGCCCGCCCGCTCGAGAATGCGCTGGATCTCCGCGACCTTGTGCTCGTTGCGGGTGGCCAGCACCACCCGTGGACCCGCCGGCATCAGGCCAAGGCCGCCTGCTGCAGGGCGGTCAGCTCGGCACAGCCGGCCTCGGCCAGGCCTAGCAATGCATCGAGCTCCTTACGGTCGAACGGCGCACCCTCGGCCGTACCCTGCACCTCGATGAATGCGCCGCTGCCGGTCATGACGACGTTCATGTCGGTCTCCGCCCGGACGTCCTCTTCGTAGCACAGGTCGAGGCGCGGCTCGCCGTCGATGACGCCGACCGATACTGCCGAGACGGAGTCGCGCAGCAACGACGTCGAGGTGAGCAGCCCGCGCTTGATCATCCACCCAACGGCATCGACAAGCGCCACGTACGCACCCGTGATCGCCGCCGTGCGGGTGCCGCCGTCGGCCTGCAGGACGTCGCAGTCGACCACGATGGTGTTCTCACCGAGCGCGGACGTGTCTATGACACCACGCAGGGATCTGCCTACGAGGCGGGAGATCTCGTGCGTACGCCCGCCGATGCGGCCCTTGACCGATTCACGATCGGACCGGGTGTTCGTCGAGCGCGGCAACATGGCGTACTCGGCCGTGACCCAGCCTTCACCCGAACCCTTGCGCCACCGCGGGACGCCTTCGGTGACCGAGGCCGCGCACAGCACTCTCGTGCTGCCGAACGTCACGAGGACGGAGCCTTCGGCATGGTCCAGCCAGCCACGCTGGAATGTGACAGGTCGGAGCTGGTCGGGCAGGCGCCCGTCGGGTCGGGTCATGCAGGGAAGGTTATCTGCCGGCACTGACGAGCGCGCCGGCTCCCGCCACGACACGACGCCGGATCAGATCTCGACGATCGCACCAGAGCGCGCAAGCGCTATCGGGCCCTCGAACGCGCTCCGTGCCTCTGCCAGGGCGCGGTCGGGGTCTCCCCACGGCAGGATGTGAGTCAGCATCAGTTGGCGGGCGTTGGCAGCAGCCGCGTGTTCACCCGCTTCGCGCCCCGTCAGGTGATGCCCCGAAGGGTTGGCGTCGCCTTCTGTGAAGGCCGCCTCGCACAGCAGCAGGTCGGCGTCCTTGGAGAGATCAACCAGGGCCTGCGTGGCGGCGGTGTCGCCGGAGTAGACCAGGACGCTGCCCTCGTGCTCGACACGCAAGGCGTACGCGGGGACAGGATGGACGACCCGCGCCGCGGTCACGCGCACGTCTCCGATCATGAACGGGCCCGCTGGGTACGTGTTGAAGGCGAACTCGTTGGTCATGCCCGGGTCGTCGGGAAGGCCGTACGCGCGGGCCATGCGTTCGGCCGTGCCCGCTGGTCCCCATATCGCGATCTTGCTTCCGTCGCACCACGGGCTGTAGCGAATGGCGACGTAATAGCCGCACAGATCCATGCAGTGATCGGGGTGAAGGTGGCTCAGCAGCACGGCGTCGACCGTGTTGAGACCGATCCGGCGTTGCAGCGGCCCAAGCGCACCGCTGCCCAGATCGAGCACGAGCGTCGTGTCACCCGCTTCGACGAGGTAACACGACGCGGGCGACTCCGGGCCGGGCAGAGACCCGGTGCATCCCACCACCGTGAGCCTCACCGGCCCACATCCTCGGTGAGCAACATGTCGTCCACATCGGCCGCCATGACCGCCCGGAATCCGAGCGTGTCTTCGACCGATTCGATCTGAGGGCCGAGGAACCGGCGGCCGACTTCCCCGAACGGCCGCGGGTCACCGGTCGCGAGAAACCGGTGGGTCGGCGAGGGCAGGCGGTCGTCGCGCATCAATTCACGTTCGGCCAGCACCCGGTAGACGTCCTGCGCGGTCTCCTCCGCGCTGCTGACCAGCGTCACGCCGTCGCCCATGACGTACGACAACACACCCGTCAGCATCGGGTAGTGGGTGCAGCCGAGCACCAGCGTGTCGACGCCGGCGTCGCGCACGGGCTCGAGATAACCGCGCGCAACCCGCTCCAGTTCGGGGCCGTGCGTAATGCCCTCCTCGACGAACCGGACGAACTCCGGGCACGCCTGGGTGGTGATCCGCAGGTGCGGTGCCGCCGCGAACGAATCCTCGTAGGCCCGAGAGGCGATTGTCGCGCGCGTGCCGATGACCCCGACGTGGCCGTTGCGCGTGGCGGCGACGGCCCGCCGAACAGCCGGCTGGATGACCTCCACGACGGGCACGTCGTACCGTTCCCGAGCATCCCGCAGGACCGCGCTGCTTGCCGAGTTGCACGCGATGACCAGCATCTTCACCCCCTCGGCGACGAGGGAGTCCATCACGTCGACGGCGAACGCGCGCACCTGTGCGATCGGCCGCGGCCCGTACGGACCGCGGGCGGTATCGCCCACGTAATGGATCGCTTCATGCGGTAGCTGGTCGAGCACGGCGCGCACCACCGTGAGCCCGCCCACTCCACTGTCGAAGATCCCGATCGGCGCGTCGCTCATGGCGTCCCGAGCCTACGGCATGGCGCGCGCCGTTCGGATGTTCGCACGCCTCAGCGCGACACCAGAGTCCACAAGCCGGGGTAGTCGACGACGATGCCATCCGCGTCCACCAGCAGGTCGGCCCGGAAGGACCCGGACGCGTACCGGTAGCCGTCGCTGGTTCGTGTATACCGCTGGCGTTGCGGCCTGACCTCCACGCTCGGGCCCGGGTCGAGGTAGACGACGTCGATGTCCTCCGACTCGCCGACTTCGAGGGTCAGCCGGCGGATCGGGATGGTGTTCGTCAGCGGTGTGAGGGCGATGTCGACGTCGAGACACCCGGCGAGGTCCAGGCGTTCGCCGCCGTCGCCGTCGTGCCAACGCCGGCCCGAGCGCCGGAGCGAGATTTCCGGCCCGTCGGATGACTCCATGCTGATGAACACCGGCCGCCAGAAAGGATCGCACTCGAGCCGGTACCTGAGCCGAACGGGCTGCTCGTCGACGATCGCGATGATGACGCCGTCAGCGGTCACGCCCTCGTCACTCGCCTCGACATGAGTGTGCTCTATGCCGGGCCATTGCCTAGCCGTCCACACAAGTGTCCGCTTCACGACGCCACCTTCCGCGTCGGCCGGTGCCGCGCGCCGGGATGGCTGCGTTCGGCCGAGATGTAACCAGTCAACATGTTTGCAAGTTAGCGGGCCCATTGAAGACGCGCAACCGGTAATCTAGTTGAATGGTTAACACACGCGGTGGTGACCAGGTCGCGCCCGGGCGTCTCGAGAGCGTGCGAACCCTGCTGAACACGTGGCTGATTCCCAACGACACCCGCGTGCCCGAGGACCGGTTCGAGGCCTACGCCGAGAGCGAGCAAGTTCCGGTGGCAGCGCGCTCGCAGCTGCGGCAACTCCGTGACGACCTCCGTCGCGTGGTGGATCGATCGGCGACGTCCGACGAGGTCCTCAACCGGTGGATCGACCGGCTCGGCGTGCGGCCGGAGATCACGTCGGGAAAGCTGAGTTTCCGGCATGCGGCCGGGGTCAGCGGACAGACCGTCGTGACCTGCCTGGCGGCCCTGTCGTCAGGCGAGTGGGGCCGGCTCAAAGCGTGCCCCGACTGCCGATGGGTCTTCTACGACCACAGCCGCAACGGGAGCAAGCGCTGGTGCCTGATGACCGCCGGCGGCCCGGACGGACGTTCCTGCGGCAGCATCGCCAAGGTCCGGGCGTACCGGGCTCGGGCCCGCCGGCGCGCGTGAGCTGTAAGAACCCGGTGCCGGGCGGAATGCCAGGCAACTTGTCAGAGGCGGCCGGTAGACAGGTCCCATCGAACTTGTGTCCGACTCATTGGAGGTTCTCCATGGACTTCGACACGACGGTCGCCGACGAGGCCGCCGCTTACCTCAGGAGTGTGACGCCCGCCCGGTCCGCCGCGACGGCGGATCTCGACAGCCCTGAGCAGGGTGAATGCCTGCGCTGCTATGTCGACCGCATGGTGGGCTCGCACGGCTGCGACACCAGCCTTCGGTTCACCAGGCGCTGGCTCGAATGCTCGTCCTATGCGAACCCGGCTCGGCTGCTGCGATGGTTCGAGAGCAGCGGTGGCTATTGCGACTGCGAGGTGCTCATGAACGTGCTGCCCGACCACTGGCCGTTGCGACCCACCGGAGCCGAACCATAGGTCGGCGCGGTCAGGCCCAGAGTTGGCCGTCCAACCGCTCCTCGGCATCGTCCAGTGTGCCCTCGTAGGCGCCGGTCGACAGGTATTTCCAGCCGGCATCGGCCACGACGAACGCGATATCAGCGCGCTCGCCGACGGTTACCGACTTGCGGGCGATGCCGAGGGCGGCGTGTAGCACGGCGCCGGTCGAGATGCCGGCGAAGATGCCTTCGGCCTCGAGCAGCTCACGGGTTCGGCGGATGGCATCACGGGGTCCGACCGAGAACCGCGTGGTCAGCACCGATTCGTCGTACAGCTCGGGCACGAAGCCCTCGTCGAGATTGCGCAGGCCGTACACCAACTCGCCGTACCGGGGTTCGGCCGCGACGATCGCCACGCCTGGCACCTTCTCGCGCAGGTAGCGGCCGACACCCATGAGCGTGCCGGTGGTCCCGAGGCCGGCCACGAAATGGGTGATGGTCGGCAGGTCGGCGAGCAGTTCCGGGCCGGTCGTGGCGTAGTGCGCCTCGGTGTTCGCCGGGTTCCCGTACTGGTAGAGCATCACCCAATCGGGATTCTCGGCCGCAAGTCTCTTGGCGACGCGGACGGCTTCGTTCGATCCGCCGGCCGCACTTGAGGAGATGATCTCCGCTCCCCACATCAGGAGGAGTTGGCGGCGTTCACCCGAGGTGTTCTCCGGCATCACGCACACCAGCCGGTAGCCCTTGAGCTTGGCGGCCATCGCCAGCGAGATACCGGTGTTGCCCGACGTCGGCTCCAGGATCGTGCAGCCCGGCGTCAGCTCGCCGTCCGCTTCGGCCATCTCGATCATCCGAAGCGCCGGGCGGTCCTTGATCGAACCGGTCGGGTTGCGGTCCTCGAGCTTGGCCCACAGCCGGACGTCCGGAGACGGCGACAGCCGCGGCAGCCCGACCAGCGGAGTGCCACCGACGGCGTCCAGCAGGGAGTCGAACCGCATGGGCCTCACCCCCCGGCCACGGCCGGCAGCACTGTCACCGAGTCACCGTCGGAGACCTGAGTCTTCAGGCCGTCGAGAAAGCGCACGTCCTCGTCGTTCAAGTACACGTTGACGAACCGACGCAGGCCACCGTCGTCGACCAAACGCTGACGCAGTCCGGGGTGACGAGACTCCAGGTCGTCGATCAACGCGGCGAGCGTGTCGCCCGTGCCCTCGACCGCCTTGGCGCCACCGGTGTACTGGCGCAAGATCGTGGGGATGCGAACCTCGATGGACATATTGGCTTCTACGCTCCTCGGACGGCCGAACTCGCCTCATGCGCAACGACGGGACGGGTCATCATCATTCCGCACCTGCCACGATCCGCACTTCTTCCTCGCTGACCTCGCCGTCGACGATGCGGTAAGACCGCACGTCGGGTTCGTCGAGTTCCTCGCGAGTGGACACCAGCACGTAGTGCGCATTGGGTTCGGACGCGTAGGCGATGTCCGTTCGGGACGGGTAGGCCTCGGTCGACGTGTGCGAGTGATAGATGACCACCGGCTCCTCGTCCCGGTCGTCCATTTCGCGCCACACCTTCAGCTGCTCCATCGAATCGAAGCGGTAGAACGTCGTCGAACGCTCGGCGTTGGCCATCGGGACGAAGCGCTCCGGCCGGTCCGAGCCGATCGGGCCGGCCACGATGCCGCACGCCTCGTCCGGATGGTCACGGCGGGCGTGGGCGATGATGGCCTCGACCAGGTCGCGGCGGATTTCCAGCACGACAGCCAAGTCTACGGTCGATCACGTTCAGCAGGCGTGCGGGTGCCGTACCATGCGCGTGCGCCTGGTAGGGCACCGAGAGGCCTAGTGGCCTGTCGATTGGCACCGCCGGGCTACGAACCGAGCGCGCGCACGAGGGTCTCCTGCACGAAGCCAAGCCACTGGTACACGTCGTGCACGTGCCGGCGCGGATCGTCGTCCGCCAGTGCCTCCCAGTGGTCCTCGTCGCCTTCCTCGACACCGAGGCGGGTCCCAAGGGCCAGCCGTAGATCGGTCAGGGTGCGTAACCAGGCCTCGGCCTCGTTGCTGTCGAGGTGGATCTTCACCTTCTCGCGCTGCTGCTCATCGCGGTAGGCCTCGCCAGCCTGATCGGCCGTGGCCAGTGACGCCAACACGGTGGCGGCGAAGGCGGCCTTCTTCTCCCGCAGGCCGCGCTCGGTGAAGCGCCGGAAGTCCGAGGCCGCCTCGTCGTCGTCGCGGTATGCATCGGGGAACAGCCGCAGCAATACAGGGTCGGACGGCCGGCCGGGGTCGTCGACACCCACCCCTCCGAGGACGGCCGCCAGCGGGTCGTCGCGGTGCTCGGAGTCGGTGGGATGGTCGCGGACGAGTTCGAGCAGCTGGCCCACCAGCGATGCCAGCAGCTCGGTCTCCACCACGTGGAACAACGCGGACACGCCACCCCCGCGGGCCCGCCGGAACGCGGTGCTCAGTGTCTAATCCCCCGCCTTCTGCATAGTCGCCCACAAGCCGTAGGAGTGCATCGCTTCAACGTCTCGCTCCATCTCCTCACGGGAACCGGAGGACACCGCAGCCTTGCCCTTCTCGTGCACGTCGAGCATCAACCGCTCAGCCTTCTTCTTCGCGTAACCGAAGTAGGTCTGGAAAACGTACGTGACGTATGACATCAGGTTGACAGGATCGTTCCACACCACGGTTACCCACGGCGTCTCCTGCGCGGTTACCTCATCTGCGTCGGGCCGCTCGAGTTCAACAGGGGCGGTGACCATGCCCCTATGGTGACACCTGCGACGCTCGGCGCGGGAGTGCCGGTGTGGATAAGCTCGTGGCTGTGCCGGCGACCACCGCGCTGCTGACCGACCACTACGAGCTGACCATGCTCCAGGCCGCGCTCGCGCACGGGACGGCCCACCGCCGCTGCGTATTCGAGCTGTTCACCCGCCGGCTACCGGAGGGCCGGCGCTACGGAGTGGTCGCCGGAACCGGCCGGCTGCTCGCCGACCTGCGGCGGTTCCGCTTCGACGGCGACGTGCTCGCCGAACTGGAACGCCGCCAGGTGGTCGACGACCCGACGTTGCGCTGGCTCGCGGACTACCGGTTCTCCGGTGACATCTGGGGATACGGCGAGGGTGAATGCTTCTTTCCGTACTCGCCACTGCTCGTGGTGGAGGGAACGTTCGCCGAGGCGGTCGTCCTGGAGACGCTGGCGCTCTCCGTCCTGAACTTCGATTCCGCCATCGCCGCCGCCGCATCCCGGATGACGGTGGCGGCCGGCGAACGACCGTGCATCGAGATGGGATCCCGCCGAACCCACGAGTGGGCCGCGGTCGCGGCCGCCCGGGCGGCCTATATCGCGGGATTCTCCTCGACCAGCAATCTCGAAGCCGGCCGGACGTACGGCGTACCGACTCGCGGGACGAGCGCCCATTCGTTCACGCTGCTGCACGACAGCGAGCGCGACGCGTTCACCGCACAGATCGACTCGCTCGGCAAGGGGACGACGCTGCTCGTCGATACCTACGACGTAGCCGAGGCCGTGGCGATGGGCGTCGAGCTGGCCGGGCCGGAGCTCGGGGCGGTACGCCTCGATTCCGGAGATCTGCTGGCTCAGGCGCACGAGGTCAGGGCTCAGCTGGACCGGCTCGGCGCCACCAATACCAAGATCGTGGTCACGAGCGATCTCGACGAACATGCGATCGCGGCCTTGGCCGCCGCGCCGGTCGACGCGTACGGGGTAGGCACTCAACTTGTCACCGGGTCGGGTGCACCGACCGCGAGCATGGTCTACAAACTCGTCGCCCGTGCCGCCGACGACGGCCGTCTGGTGCCCGTGGGCAAGAAGAGCAAGGACAAGCGGAGCATCGGCGGCAAGAAGTTCGCGCTGCGCCGCAGGACTCCCGAGGGCGTTGCCGATGCCGAAGTGCTGACCTTGGATCCGGATCAGCGCGGTGACCATGACCGCCCGCTGCTCGTGCCACTCGTCCGTGACGGAGAGGTCGTGGGAGCGGAATCGCTGCACGACGCCCGCGCCCGGCACGACAAGTCGCGCGCCGAACTGCCGCCCACTGCGCTTAAGTTGTCCCGAGGTGAGCCAGCAATACCGACGATCTACGAGGGGACGTGACGCGATGGCCCGCGCGCTCATCGTGGTTGATGTACAGAACGACTTCTGTGAGGGCGGCAGCCTCGCCGTCGGAGGCGGCGCCGATGTCGCCTTCAAGATCGCGGAGGTCTTGCACGAGTGGCAGGAGGCCGGACTGGATCCTGAGGACACCCAGGAGTACGAGTTCGTGGTGGCGACGCGAGACCACCACATCCAGCCAGGCGACCACTTCTCCGACAACCCCGACTTCGTGCACAGCTGGCCACCGCACTGCATCGCCGGGACGGACGGCGCGGCGTTCCACCCGAACCTCGACCCGCAACCGTTCGACGCCGTGTTCAGCAAGGGCGAGTACGGCGCGGCGTACTCCGGCTTCGAGGGCAGGGCCCAGGACGGGTCCGCACTCGTCGACTGGTTGCGCGGTCGCAACGTCGATCAGGTCGACATCGTCGGGATCGCCACCGACCACTGCGTACGGGCGACCGCCCTGGATGCCGCGCGGGAGGGGTTTCGTACCCGGGTGCTGCTGGAAATGACCGCCGGCGTCGACCGGACGACGACCGAACGTGCACTCGCCGACATGCGCTCGGCAGGCGTAGCCCTCGAAGGCACGCCGACCGTCCACCCCGGGCCCTAACGATCAAGTAAGACCACTTCGCACACGAATGCGGCGCGAAACGCCACCGGCTAGGGACCTTGGCGCCGGTTTCGCGTGCGAAGTGGGCCTAGACCGAGGACAGCTCGACCGAGGCGACGTCGGTCTGGGAAAAGTCTTCGCCCTTGAAGAGCAGCGGTTCGGCGCTCGACTTAGCCAACGCGTACGCAAAGCAATCGCCGTAGTTGAGACCGGCTGGGTGTCTCCCCTTGCCGTAGCGTCGATATGCGGAACGGGCCAGGTCGGCAGCCTCGCCGCGATCAGCTTGTCGGCCCGCGACCGGCCCAGGTCCAGGCGTAGGTACCGTCGTCCGATTCGACCCCGCCCTCGCCCAGCTCGAGCGGCCGGAAGGTGTCGACCATGACGGCGAGCTCGTCGAAGTAGTCCTTGCCGAGCGCCCGCTCGATCGCCGACGGCTGCGGGCCGTGGGTGTGCCCGCCAGGGTGCAGCGAGATCGAACCCTGGCCGACGCCCGAACCCTTGCGCGCCTCGTAGTCGCCGCCGCAGTAGAACATCACCTCGTCGGAGTCGACATTCGAGTGGTAGTAGGGCACCGGGATCGCCAGCGGGTGGTAGTCGACCTTGCGAGGCACGAAGTTGCAGATCACGAAGTTGTAGCCCTCGAAGACCTGGTGCACCGGCGGCGGCTGGTGGATGCGGCCGGTGATCGGCTCGAAGTCCTCGACGTTGAAGGTGTACGGGTACAGGCAGCCGTCCCAGCCGACCACGTCGAACGGGTGGGTCGGATAGGTGACGATGCTGCCGACCAGGCCGGACGGACCGTGGCCGCGGTGCTTGGTGTAGACCTCGACGTCCTCCTGCTCGACGGTGAACGGTTCGGCCGGTGCGTGCAGGTCGCGTTCGCAATACGGCGAATGCTCCAGGAACTGGCCGTACCGCGACAGGTACCGCTTCGGCGGGACGATGTGTGAGTTGGCCTCGATGATGTACGCACGCAACGGCTCGTCGCCGGTTGGTACCCAGCGGTGCACCGTGGCCCGAGGGATGATCACATAGTCACCCTGGCGCGCCGGCAGGATCCCGAACATGGTCTCGACGGTCGCCTCGCCGGCCTCGATGTATACACACTCGTCACCGATGGCGTTGCGGTAGAGCGGGGACGATTCTCCGGCCGCGACGTATGCGATCCGCACGTCGTTGTTGCCCAGCACCATGCGACGACCGGTGACGACGTCCGCCGCCTTCCAGTCCCGGCCGGGAAACAGTTCGTGCAGCTTGAGGTGGCGCGGCTTGAGCGGGTGGTTCGGCACCGTCCGAGCGTCCGGGATATCCCAGACCCGCGAGTCCACGATGGCCGACGGCACGCCGGTGTGGTACAGCAGCGACGAGTCTGAGGAGAAGCCCTCCTCGCCCATCAGTTCCTCGTAGTACAGACCGCCGTCGGGCCGGCGGAACTGGGTGTGACGCTTGGGCGGGATTTCTCCCACGCTGCGGTAGAAAGCCATGACCTCTCCCTCGCGATCTTGCGACAATCAACAGCGTCGGGCCGGTGTGGATTGCATCAAGATCGTCTCATGTTCGATTATCGGACAAGTGTGTACGCTCACTGACACGATGCGCTACAGTCCCACGCGTGTCAACTCTCCCCCTGATCTTCCACCGGCTTATCGACGATGCCGCCATGTTTCCACCCGGCAACGCGCCTATGCCGGAGGCCGTACCGGCCCATGAACGCCATCGCCGGGAGTGGTACGCACCGCTCGTCGGCCCCTTCGTGTGCCCTGCCGTGCGGGTGAGCGAGCTCAGCCAGTACGTGACCACGAAGCTCGGCGTCATCGTCGTCGCGAGCGGCCCGGGAGACATCGAACCGGCCGTGCAGGCCGTGCTGGCCGACGCGGAACTCGAACTCAGGGGCGTCGAGGTGCCCTTGCGCGCAGAGCCCCTGGCCGATTCCGCCCGCCGGACGATCGTCGCACTCGATGCCGCGCTGCAGAACGTCGACGATCCCGACCAAGTGCCGGTTTACGTCGAGATCCCACGGGCTCCGGGCTGGCAGGACGCCCTGGACCAGGTGGCGGTGGCGGGGTACCGGTCGAAACTGCGAACCGGCGGCGAGACGGCCGACGCGTTTCCTACCGAAGCTGAGGTCGCCGCGTTCATCGTGGCGTGCCGGCAGTTCGACGTCCGGTTCAAGTTCACCGCCGGACTGCACCACGCGATCCGCCACACCACGAGCGATGGCTTCGAGCAGCACGGTTTCCTGAACGCGCTGGTCGCGGTGGCCGAGGCACTCGACGGCGCGGACGAATCGGCACTCGCTGCGACCCTGGCCGAACGCGACGCCACCGCGATCGCCGAGCGAGTCGGGAGCATCCCCGTCGGGCGAGCCGCTACGGTACGGACCTGGTTCGGCTCGTTCGGCTCGTGCAGCATCGACGAACCGTTACAGGAACTGCTCGATCTCGGTCTCGTCACGAAGGAGTAGGCGCGTGCCGGCAACGTCGTGGGTACCCATCGGCAAGGATGATCCGTTCGGAGCACACACCCTGCCGTACGGAGTGTTCTCGACCGCCGACGAGGAGCCACGCGTCGGCGCCGCCATCGGGTCCTATGTCCTCGACCTCGCGCCACTTGCGGCGGTGGTGAACCTGGACGGCGCACACGTGTTCGCCCAGCGCCGTCTCAACCCGTTCATGGCGCTGGGTCCGCAGGCCTGGGCCGCCGTGCGAGGCTGGCTGATCGAACTGGTCCGTGACGAGGCCCAGCGCGACCTGGTCGAACCCCATTTGGTGCCGATGGCAGACGTCCGGCTGCACATGCCGTTCGATGTCGGAGACTACGTCGACTTCTACTCCTCGCAGCATCACGCCGAGAATGTCGGAGCCATATTCCGTCCAGACTCCCCAGCTTTGCCCGCGGCGTGGAAACACCTGCCGATCGGCTACCACGGCCGCGCCGGCACCGTTGTCGGGTCCGGTACGGACATCGTCCGGCCGTCGGGGCTACGCCGCGTCGGGGAGGCGATCGAGTTCGGGCCGTCGCTGCGGTTGGACATCGAGGCCGAAGTCGGCTTCGTCGTGGGCGTGCCGTCAGCACTCGGTTCGCCGGTTCCCGCCTCGGCGTTCGCCGACCATGTGTTCGGTGTCGTGCTGGTCAACGACTGGTCGGCGCGCGACATCCAGGCCTTCGAGTACGTCCCGCTCGGGCCGTTTCTGGGCAAGTCGTTCGCCACGTCCATCTCGCCGTGGGTGGTCCCGCTGGCCGCACTCGAAAATGCACGAGTAGCACCGCCGCCCCGCGATCCGGAGCCGGCACCATACCTGCGCGACGACCAGCCTTGGGGGCTCGCGCTGGAGCTGGAGGTGTCCTGGAACGGCACGGTCGTGGCCCGCCCGCCATTCGCCACGATGTACTGGACGCCAGCCCAGCAGCTGGCCCACCTGACGGTCAATGGCGCGTCATTGCGCTGCGGCGATCTGTACGCGTCGGGGACGGTCACCGGGCCGGATCGCGACCAGCGCGGCTCGTTCTTAGAGCTGTGCTGGAACGGCTCCGAGCCGGTGAGGCTGGCTGATGGAAGCGAACGGTCATTCCTCGAGGACGGCGATGAAGTGATCATCTCGGCGACCGCTCCCGGCCCGAACGGCATCCGAGTTCAGCTCGGATCGGTCACGGGCCGGATCGTTCCGGCCTCGAACCGCTAGTGCGTGGGGCGGATTCGGCTCTCGCTTCAGCCGGCCGCCGAAACCCAGTTGGGGTGTTGGGCGGCCGACCAGGGTCGGCAGACAATGCCGACCGTCGAACTAAGCTGACCTGGTGAAACTGATCGAGCGCGAGGCGGCCCTGGCTGCGCTCGATGAGCGACTCACCGAGGCCCGCCGAGGAGACGGCTCGGTGGTGCTCGTGCATGGCGAAGCAGGGATAGGAAAGACCAGCCTGTTGCGCACGTGGACCGGCAACCTGCCGCGTGCCCTGCGACTGGCGTGGGGCGCGTGCGACCCGCTGACCACACCGAGCCCGCTTGCGCCCCTTCGTGAGGCCGCACCGGAGTTGGGCGGCCAGGTTGTGGAGGCGCTCGGCAGCGGTGCGCCGGCGCACGACGTCTTCGCCGCATTCGTCGCGGCGTTGCGGCGGCATCCGCATGTGATCGTGTTTGAAGATCTGCATTGGGCCGACGAAGCGACGCTGGACCTGCTCCGGTACACAGGTCGTCGGATCGGGTCGACGCCGTCAGTGCTGGTCCTGAGCGTCCGCGATGACGAACCCGCCGACGTGACCGCGCTGCGAGCGGTCCTCGGCGAGCTCTCTCGTGCCGGCGCGATGACCAGGGTGCAGCTGCGTCCGCTGTCTCCGGCCGGCGTGGCCGAGCTCGTGGCAGGAGGGCGCGACGACGTCGATGTCGTATACCGGCGGACCGGCGGCAATCCGTTCTTCGTGACCGAGGTGGCCGCACGCGCCGGCACCGATGTTCCCGACACCGTGCGCGACGCCGTCCTCGCCCGCGTCGCCCTGCTGGATGACGAGGAGCGAGGCGTCCTGGAGATGCTGGCGTGTGTCCCGGGCCGAGTCCAGGACCAGCTGGCGTCCCGGCTGATAGGCGACCACGGCGTCGTCGACCAGCTGGTTGCCCGAGGTCTGCTCACGTACGAGGGCCACGACATCGCCTTCCGGCACGAGTTGGTGCGCCTGGCCGTAGTGGATCGACTCGCGGTCCAGCGACGCCGCTCGGCGCATCGGGCGATCCTCGCGGCCCTGGAGGAACGCGACAACGTCGATGCGGCAGTACTCACCCATCACGCCGTGGAGGCGGGAACGAACGACAAGGTGCTGGTCTACGCGCGACGCGCTGCGGTCGAGGCGGCTGCCGCCGGTGCTCACGGCGAGGCGGCCAGGTTCCTGGTGACGGCTCTGGAGCGGGCCGACCAGTTCGCGACCACGGA
>Ga0299914_10000511_pt1 | contig 23512 bp, 19 predicted proteins | sample RVTome_10_FD_201361 | JGI IMG/M metagenome (GOLD analysis project Ga0299914, IMG submission 201361) | Soil microbial communities from uranium-contaminated site in the Upper Colorado River Basin, Wyoming, United States - RVT153D57 (version 2) ...
AGTGCCGCACGATGGAGATCATCGACGAGCTGGAGGGCGAGGCGCGAGGCCCCTACTCCGGGGCGATCGGCTACCTGGGTCTGGGCGGCGCCTGCGACCTGAGCATCGTGATCCGCACGATCGTCCTTGACGGCGAGACGGCGAGCATCGGCATCGGCGGCGCGATCGTCGCCCAGTCCGACCCGGAGGCCGAGCTGGAGGAGGCGCTGCTCAAGGGCCTCGCTCCTATGCGGGCGATGGCCCCGGACGCCGCCCGGCGAGCGCTCGCCGGACCCGCTCCTACCTCGCATTCGAGCTACTAGAGGTACCGGTAGTAGAAGATCGCGCTGGCGCGCGTCAGCGCCACCGGCATCCGCCCCCAGAGAGTGCTCAGCGGTCCCGCGCGTCTCCGCGTTGAGGCCGCGACTCGCGTCGCCGCCGCCCTCCTCATACCGGAGGCGGGCAGCATGTAGTGGAATCGGGGTACCAGCTCGCCGCCCCACTGCTGCTTGAAGTTGGCGAGGTTGCTTCCCTCCGGGGCGAAGCCGAGGTCGAGGCTCTTCAGCCCCCGCTTGCCGGCCCAGTCGATCACGCCCTCGTAGAGGCCGTGGTTGGGGCGCAGGTCGAGGGCACCCGCGTCGCTGCCGTTGTAGAGCAGCTCCAGCGTGTCGTTGAACTCGTGGAAGATCCCGCCCGCGACCGCCTTGCCCTCGTGCTCGGCGAGGAACAGCCTGAAGACCCGCTTGCCGAGCAGCTCGCGGGAGAGCGACAGCTGCGTCCAGGAGCGCGGCGGTGAGCCGTGCTTGCGCATCGTCGCCAGGTAGAGGCGGTAGAAGCTGCGCAGGTCGGACGCCGAGTCGGCTAGCCTCACCTCGACACCTCGCTTGCGGGCACGGTTCACCCCCCGGCGCAGGTTATTCGACCGCTCGCGCAGCCAGGCCTCCAGCTCGCCATCCGCGGGTAGCGCACTGACCCAGGTAGGTGGCCGGGGGGCCTCGCGCAGCTGCGGGTCGCGGCCTTCGGGCAGCGGCCGGGCCGAGTCGATCCACAGCTGGCAGCCGCGCTCGCACGCTTCCTCGCAGGCGGCGCGGAGCAGCTCCACCTCCACCGGCTCGTCGGCGCCGAGCGGTCCCCCGATCGCGATCACCGGCAGCGAGCGCATGCGCGTCCCGGTGATCAGCCCGCGACGGCTGGTCAGCGGCATCACTCCACGAAGCTCGCCGTCCTCCGACTCAAGCTTCAGGTAGCGGGGCCGGAAGCGGTAGGCCTTGGCGAGGATCTGCGACCAGGCTGCCAGGTGGTAGACGGTGCCGCCCGGATGTTCGTAGACGAACCGGTCCCAGCGCTCGTCTTCTTGCGGCCCCTCGCGTAGGACGGTTGTGTCTCGGACAGGGAGCACGGAACCGCAGTCTAGACAAGGTTTCACGGACTCCCATGGGTTCGTGTGGCGCCGCTGGCTGCCGCCCCCGGCTAGCATCCCGCGCGACCAAGACAGAGGAGAATCCCAACCGATGAGCGACGAGAAGCACGATGTGATCACCGACCAGGCGGAGCGCGAGGCCTCCGGCGCCCACACCTACGGCCGCTACCTGGAGGAGTTCGAGGTCGGGGCCGTTTACCGGCACTGGCCGGCAAAGACCGTGACCGAGGCGGACGACCACCTCTTCTGCCTGATCACGATGAACCACCATCCGTTGCACATCAACGACGTCTACGCGAAGGAGTCACAGCAGGGGCGCAACGTGGTCGTCGGTCCGCTCGTCTACTCGCTGGCGCTGGGCATGTCGGTCTCCGACATATCCGGCAAGGCGATCGCCAACCTGGCGACCGAAGAACTCAGCCACCCCAACCCGGTATTCCATGGCGACACGCTGTTCTGCGAGACAGAGGTTCTCGACGTCAAGCCCTCCAAGTCGAAGCCCGACCGCGGCATCGTCAAGGTCCACACTCGGGTCCTCAACCAAGATGGCACCCTAGTTGCGGAGTTCAAGCGGCTGGTGCTTGTTCCCTGCCGGAATTCCGGAATCAGATCTGGTGACTAGACCCAGTCGGAGCTAGTCGCTCAACGCGCTGCGGAGCATCCTGACTCGGCGCTTTCCGAAGGACCTTGCTATCGAAGCGTTCTGCCGCAACAGCGGAAAGGGATCGCGTCGGTCCCAAAGGTCCTGCGCGTCCGCACGCGACGCATACTGCAAGCATCCGCGAACGTCACGGAGAAGCCCCCCGCGTCGTTCCGCGCGGGCGCGGCGAAGATCGCTGTCAAGCGACTGATACCGGTAGCCGGGCGGGGCGTCGCCTCCCGGCGGCGGTGTCTGGCCTGTTGCCGAAGCCGCCCAGATCGCCGGTAGGTTGGGCCCTCCTGCGATGGCCAGCGAAAGGCTCCCGAAGAAGCGACCGTTGAAGTCAATCAACTTCGGGCTGCTGCTCGGTTCGAAAATGAACTGAATTTGGACAAGGCCGCGCCAGCCCAGGTTTCGGAGCAGCGACTGAACTCGCTCCGACAGCTCCTCGTCGACCGGAGTCGAAATGGCGCGAGCCGTCCTGCCGGCATCGGGGGGCCAGGTTCGCTCAGAGAGCTGCTGGGCCCGTGCGAGGATGCGCGAGTCACGGTCGGTAACAGCGATGAACGCCCCCAGCTGCCCGGAGATCCAGTCCTGCAGGATCGGCTCCCCGCCATGCGATCGGATGCGATCGATGTGGCTTCGAGCCTCGGTTGGGTTGGTCGCCACTGCGGCGGGCATGCGCGTCGGGCCACCGTCCTTGCTGAGTGGCGAGTGCAGGCGTGGCTTGACGAGCAGCGGGAAGTGCAACTCGCTCAACGTCGCCTCACAGGCTAGGCGCGTCTCCGGGACACGAATGCCCGAGTCCGTCGCCGCTTTCCCCAGGGCGAGCTTGTCGAATACGCGGAGCAGTTGGTCGTGGGCACAGAAGGGCACGATGGCGTCAATCTCCTCGCGCCGCATCGAGAGGGCGATGGTTTCCGCGTCCCCCCAGCCCGGAAAAACGACATCGTACCCCTCGCTGTCAATTGCGGCGTTGACGCCGGCGACGAAGTCGTTGAGGTTGACCGCAGGACCCGTTATGCGATGACGATGTGAAACCGAGTTTGATGCAGCTGCCAAGTGTGGACTATGCGATGACGCCACACCTACGGTCCATCCGGCGGCGCGCAACGCGCGGGAAGCGGCGAGCGCCCCGGGGTCACTTGCGCTTTCGACGATCAGGGCACGACCCGGGTTGTCTGCAGCTTCGGCGCTCAAGAAGCAAGTGTATGAGATGTCAAAGATGCCGGTTCAGATCGCATGGCGGCGGTGATCCGGCAGCGCAGCCAGGGGACCTTCAGCCCCAGCGCTTCTGTGTGCAGCGCCACGTTGCTCAGCGCTACGCGGTCGACCGCGCGCGTTTCCAGGTCTGCTTCGGCCAGGCAGGTCCAGTCTTCCCGCACTTACGGTCAGGCCGGTCACAGGCCTGGCGGCTTCGATGGCGAGCCCCCGGGGCCTCCGAGGGCAGGCTCGGCGTCTGTGCCCTCGGCAATGGCGCTTTTCGCTCCCGGCGGCGGGTTGACGGCGAGATAGGTGGCGGCGCCGGCCTGCACGATCGCCATCAGCGAGGCGGCAGCGGCGATCCCGACCACGCCGAACAGCTCGGCCGCGACCACAGCCAGCGCTGCGTTGAAGGCAACGCCCCCGGCGTTCACCCAGGCAAGCGTCGTGTAGCGCTTCTGCGCGACCAGCAGGTTGGGGCTGGGAAGTGTCACGAACTGCGCGAAGGCACCGACCAACAGTACCTGGAAGATCGGCACCGAGTCCGGGTAGCGGCCGCCGTCGAGCAGGGGGATGCCCCAGATCGCGATGACGCCGACCGTTGCCAGCAGCCCCAGTGTCGGCAGCCCCGCCTGCCTCGCCCAGCGTTTCAGCATGTCGACTTGCGCCTCGTCGGAGTCGATCATGTCCTGCTGCGCCGTACGCACCCGCAGCACCGAGATAATCGACGGCACCGGGCCGAACACGATCAGGACGTAGCGCAGCGCCGCGCCGTAGGCGGCCACCGCGGCGTCGTTGAGCAGCGCCGCGACCAGGAACAGGCTGAGGTTTCTCCAGCCGGCAGTGGTGATCGAATAGAAGGTCAGCGTGGCCGTCTCGCGGCCGAAGCCAAAGCGGCCCTCGCGCGCCAGTGTCGCGCCGCGGGTGGAGATCGAGAGCGGTGTGGCGAAGGCGACCGCCACCGCGCCGACCCCGATCGCGAAGGCGAGGCCGACCGAGAAGCCGGAGTCCAGCAAGCCCAGGGTCGCTGCCAGGGAGATCCCCAGCAAAACTCCGCTGCGCACCATACGGATCACCCCCGCCCGGAAGAACGCCAGCTGCGCCTGGTGGTGGTAGACGGCCAGCTCCACCGTCGCGTGGGCGAGCGTGTAGCCGGTTCCCAGCCCGACGAAGGCGAGCCGCTGCACGGCGTCGTCGCCCAGGCCGAGCGTCGTCGCGCCCAGCAGGCCGAGCACCGCCGCGAGGACGATCAGCCCGCTGCCCGAGAGCAGCGCCGCGTTGAACGCCGAGGGCTCCTCTTGCCTGCGCGAGAAGCGCTCCGCCTCGATCCGCGAGTAGCGCATCCGGATCCCCCCGGTCGCGGCGCTGCCGAGGAACTGGCCTACGTTGAGCAGCAACACGATGAAGGCGAAGTCCTCGACGTCGAGCGAGCGCAGCAGCAGGACCAGGACTACAGCGCTCATCCCCCGCGAGACGATGTCGAAGGACAACGTGGAGACGAAACCCCGCCTGAATGTGGAAAGCCCCTTCACCGCGCCTAAGTATCGCCTGGAACTCGAGCCGATATTGGATATCGTGCCCGTTTCATCGGTGGCGAGGCTATGGCTTTGCAGGACGACCTGACGCTCGAGATTCATCCTGGAAAGGCGCCGCCCGGCTGGGACGAGGCTTTGCTCGCGGCTGGCGGTGTCGTCTTCCACAGCGCGGCCTGGGCTGCGCACAAGACCCCCGCGGGCGAAGGCGACCCGCTGTTCTTCGTGTGGAGCGAGGGCGCTGAAGGGGAGGTGGTCGCCCGCGGCCTTGGGATCCGCCGACCGGCGAAACGGTCCGTCGCTGGTCGGTTTGCCGCGAAGCTAGTCTTCGACTCGACTCCGGCCACGAATTCCATTGGGCTCGACTTCATTTCCCCCCTCGCATCCTGGGCAAGGAGGAATCCAGCACTGCTCGAAGTCAGGCTTGGCTCATTCGATGCGCAGGGCTCTTGGCGGAGTTCTCAGATGCCGCACTCTCGGTCGCGCTGCGAATACCTGCTCCCGGTCGGTGACGGTAGTGAAAAGCAGTTATGGGCAGACATGCGCCAACTCGCGCAACGCAAGGTGAAGCGGGCGGTGAAGTGCGACATGGAGGCGCGGGAGGCGTCGAGTCCAATCGAGCTAAGCGAGTTCGCTGTCGTGTACGCCGCCACCGAAGAGCGACTCAGCCAGACCAAGGCATATGTCCCAGCCGTCGGCACCGGCAGTGAGCGCTTTGCCGAATCGCTGGCGTTGCTGACCGCGCATGGACGCGGCAGGCTCTTCGGCGCGTTCAGCGAAGGGGGGCTCGAAGCCGGCGTCTTCTTCGCAGTCTTCGGCAAGCGCGCTTACATGATCTACTCGGGGTCCACCGACCGTGGTCGCGAGGCGGGCGCACCATTTTTGGCGATGTTCGGTGCCTTGTGTGAGCTGCGCGCAGCCGGCTTCGAGCAGATAAATCTCGGGGGTGCCGGTGGTGACGCCCCCGATCCCGGATCAATCGACCATGGCCTGCACCAGTTCAAGACCAGGTTCGGCGCTGAAGCCGAGCCCCGCACCAGCGGTTCGTTGATCGTCCGACCGTTTCGCGCCGGGGCAATCAGTGCGGCTCGGCGACTGGCGCGCAGGTGACTTCCTTTTCCCGACGTACGGCCGGTCTGCTCTCGGAACTGGCGGAAACGGCAATGGATGTCTTGCCGGCTATGCGCGATCCCGAATCCGAACTGTTCTCCAATAAGACCGTGGTTCGTCACGGCGCATATGTCAACATCGGGCAGAACGTCCTCTACACAACCGTCTCGCTCGTGGGCATGCTCACCCAGCGTCGCCGCCCCGTCGAGTCGCTACTGGATCTGGGTTCAGCTATGGACAGCGCGTACGCCGCGGTTCAACGTCGCGGTGTTCCCGGGGAGCTTGCCAACATGGTTTGGGCATGCTCATTGGCAAGCGATAGTCGAGGTGGGGAGCTGCTGAAGAGCCTTGTAACGACGGAGCCCCGCGTCATTCCCAGTGGCGAGCTGGGTCAGGTTCTCTACGGGTTGGTCGTTGGAGCAGACGCCTTTACTGACGACCGCGACGCGGCGATGGCTGTGGCTGGCGACTGCGCTGAGGAGCTGTCGCAGCGGTTCGATGCAAGGGCTGGTGTGTTCAGGGCCACGGCGCGGCGATTTCCACCCCGACGCGCGGTGCTGGAATCTCGACTGACTCACTTTGCAGCGCAGGTGTATCCGTTGCACGGCTTAACGGCGCACTGTCTACACACAGGCAAGAGTCCGCCGGAAGCGATTCGTGGTGTTGCGGACCGTATCGTTGAGGCGCAGGGATCGCAGGGGCAGTGGTGGTGGCTGTACTCTAGCCGTCGTCGTACCGTGATCGAGGGATATCCGGTCTATTCAGTCCACCAAGACGGAATGGCCATTCTCGGCCTCGCGAAGCTTCGAGAATTAGGCATTGGGGATTACGGCGAACCGCTGGCTAGAGGCCTTGAATGGATCAACGGAGCAAACGAGCTTGGTGTCAAAATCGCGGGTGGCGATCCCCCGCTGATCAACCGATGCATTCAGCGGGTCGGCAGCCATGCCGACCGGGCCTATGGCATATCCAGAAGCAATCTCGTACGTGCATTCGCCCGTTCGGCACTACCGATGGTGGGAGGGGATCGCATCCAGGTCGATCCAGCGCGACTTGAGGTGCTTTGCGAGTGTCGGTCTTATCACCTCGGCTGGCTTCTCTACGCCGACTCGCTTGTGAATGGGAGAGCCGGAGCAGGATCAGCGAGTTGATTGGCGGCCAAGTTGAACTCAGGAAAAAGACGACGGTTGTCAGTTGTATCTCTTCAGGCCCACCGACTGCAGGCTCCGCGAGGTGACCGTACGCGTCGAGTGCTCGAGCACCTTTCGCGTGACTGGGAAATTGAGATTATTGCGCCCTCTCCATCTGTGTCGACTGCAGGGGCCTCGGGTCGCCGGGGTTCGAATCGCGCAAGGCAGCTCGCCGCCGGGGCAGTCAATCGGCTGCTGCTCGACAAGTGGGAACTCTGGAGCATCAAGAGGTTGTGGCGCTGGCGCCCTGATGCTGATGCCGCATTGTTGATCGGACATCCCGTGTCCCCTCTCGTCTATGCGAGTCGGAGGCTGTCGGAAGCCGGCATTCCATACATCGTCGATGAAGGGGATCCCTGGGTGCTGACCAATCCCACGCCGTATAGCAGGGGTCTCTCGCTGAGACGCGGACGCAAAGCGGAACAACGTCTTTGGGCGAATGCAGCGGGGGGGATTCTGACCACCACCCAGCAGGCACGCCGATTCAACGAGCTATTCCCGGGGCTCCCGACACTAGTGCGACCCAATGGCTATGAACCTTTGCCGGAGCCGCTGCCCGACCCTGCGCATGATCGCAATCCGGCCGAGTTGAGCATCGGGCACTTCGGCATGCTTTCGAGCTTTCGACTTGACATCAGGCCGTTGCTGATAAGACTGAGCGAATCAGGAGTCTGGAAGCGGATAGTTTTCGCACAGTTCGGGGATGATTTCGCGGGGATGCTCGATGATCCGCCTGCTGACGTGAAGATTGAGCGTCATCCGGCCTATCCTTGGAATCAGGTCGCGCAGCGGGCCTCGAAACTAGACCTTGCCTTGGTCGTCGGCAACCTAAATCCTGATCAGTTGCCTAGCAAGGCGGTGCAGTATCTGACTTTGCCCGCTCCGCGTCTGGCTGTGACTGGCCTCACGCCTGACAATGCCTTGGCTGCGTATGTGGCCGACAAGCCTGGCTGGCTTGCGATATCGCCGGATGACCGCTGCCCGGCAAGGAAGATCAAGGCCCATCTCGCGCGGACGTGGAGCAAGGAAGACCTCAGCCCGGTGCCGGGAGAGGCGTGGCCTGAGGTTGCCGAGGCGATCGCGGGGTTCGTCAACAACCACGCTGCGGAGAAGCGAGGCAGTGCGAAATGAGGGGCCTTGTCGCCCTCGAAAGACATCCCGGTGCGGTAGCGGTCATGGGTGGGGCCACACTCGGGGCCGCCCTCTTGGGGGTGTTGATCGCCAGTGCTCCGGTTCTCGCTGCGGTTGCACTCATCGCCCTTGGTTTAGGTATCTCCGTCGCGCGCAACGGTGCCGTTGGAGCCGTCGTTCCAGCTTTCGCCGCTCTTCCGTGGATGGTAATTCTCGAGGGTCGCATCCCTCATGCCATGGGCACTGCAACGGCCGCCCTCGCGGTTGGCTCGCTGCTCTTCTACGTGGCTCCACTGTGCTATAGATCGGCGCTCCTTCCGGTTGCAAGTGCCGTCTTCGTATCCGTTGTTTTAGTTCATTCCGTGTATGTGGTCGATGGAGAGCAGGCGATTCAAGCTGCGAAATACTCGGTTTTCGCAGCGATGGTATTGGCAGTTTGCACCGATCGCGCACGCGAGCTTCTGCCTCCATTGAAAAAGCCGGTCCTGGCCAGCTGTCTGCTCGCGATGGTTTTTCACCTCGGCGTGATCGCAGCCGGCGCAGGCAAGGTGTCCACGTACTACGAAGCGGGGGAAAGGCTGGGCTTTGCTGCGGATGGCCCTCACGCGCTGGCCTTGATGTCGATGATCATCGCAGCGGTGGGACTTACCGCCGAGCGGATGCGCACGCAGATCGTATTCTTCGCTCTCGGTGCGATTCCGGTTGTGCTCACCGGTGTCCGATCGGCATTGCTCGGGCTCGCAGTGATCTTGGTCATCTACGTAATCCAGTCGCCAAGCAAGCGCCGGGCCTTGATCGTCCTAGCCGCGGTCACCACTGCCGCAGTCGCCGTCGGCGGCTGGGAGGTACTCACGACTCGTCTCAGCACTCATCCCGACGAATTCTCCTCTATAACGACTGCCGGTTCTGGAAGAGGTGCCATCTGGGAGATCGCCTTTAACGCCTGGGGAGCGGCAGGCCCCGTGGCGTGGATATTCGGGACAGGCTTGCGCTCTATCCTGGCGTTCCAGCTGACTTCACTGGGGGTCGAGCTCGTCGGCCACAGTGATATGGTCGAGGTTCTGGTCCAGCTTGGTGTTGTCGGCTTCGCCGCGTGGCTCGCTCTCTGGCTCGGCTTGCTGCAAGCGCGCTTGAGGACGCTGGTGCTGTTACCGATTCTCGCCTTCGGGCTCGTCAATGGCACCCTGGAGTATGTAGCACCGCTTACGGTGGGAATTTTTCTAGCGGCGGTTTGTGTTGATGTTCGGCGCGCGGAACTCGCGTAGCGGTTTGTTTCCCCCGGCTGGCACGTAGGTGTCTCTCTGCGAGTGCGTCGGATTCTCCAAGACACCTCATGATGCCTCGCCGGCCGCGTCCCGATATGCGACCGCCCAAAGTGAGGCGATCCGGTCGGGACCCAATGTAGTGGCAGCATACTCTTGGGCTGCCTTGCCTATGCGGATGCGCTTTTCAGCATCGGTCGCAAGTTCGAAGATCGCAGCCGAGAGAGCGGAGACGTCCAATGGAGGCACGATGATTGCCGTGCTTTGATCGGCGACGAACTCGGGAATGCCACCGACCGGCGTGACGATCGGAGCCAAACCACGAGCCATCGCCTCCAGCAAAGCCAAAGGCACTCCCTCTTGACTTGAAGGCAGAATGAAGATGTCGGCCCAGTCATACAGTCTTGCCAGCTCCGCTGGCTGCAGCGTGCCGGCAAGGACGACGGCATCTTGAAGGCCGCGGTCGACAATCATCCGCTCGTGTTCTGAGCGGACATTAGGGTTTTCGGCACGACCCGCGAGCACAGCTACCGCATTGCAGCCGCGCTCGTTTGCATCTGCAAGTGCCTGTAACACCCGAAGCGATCCCTTACGCTCGCCAATGTCACCAACAAAGGCAAGACGACAGTCTGCGCTTTCGTCGAAGAACTCCATACCCTGGGTCGCCATGCCGCTATCCTCGAGCATTCTGATCGGATTTGGTATGACCGAGACACTGACCGAACCGACGGGTAGTGCCTCAGCGGCATTTGAACTAGGCACCACTACGCAGTGGGGGCGCATGCGCTTGAGCACCGCAATCATGGCACGCCACCAGGAAACACGAGGCTTGACAACCTGAATATGGACAATGACAGTGCGCCCTTGCACCCTCAGTATGAAAAGGTACAAAAGATCGCGCGGTAGTCCCGTGGCTGTTGCTGCGACCATCTGATGAATCGTGCGAGGGGAAGTTCTGCTCCAGCGCAGGAAGTTAATGAGTTGCCGCAGTTGGAACCCGATAGCTCTCATACCCAGCCGCCCACCAGAAAACGCATCTGGTCGCCTCAGTTGAAATATCGAATAGTCGTAGCCAATTGTGACGCGATGGTTGATCAACCAGTCGGACACAGTTGCTACGCCCCCCGGTTCCGGTGGCAAGGGGGTAACAAGACCTACATGTGGTAGGGGCTTGCTGTGGCTGGTCATTGGAGCGGTCATAGTGAGACACAGGCTCGGTGAACTGGGAATGGAGGCGCTTCAGGTCTTGCGAGGATCGAGATGGTTGGCCGCCAAGGCTAGACCGCGGGCAACTGGCGCATCGCACCAGCGAGGGTACTGTACATAGCTTCTGCCCCAGCGATAGCGCCTGAAGATGGCGTGGCCAGTCTTGCGGTCAACAAGACAGGCAACGGTGCGGCCGGCGAGCACGCTAATGAAGTCGACGTTTTGAATCAAGTCAGCTGCGTTCAAGTGCGTGAGGACCGACAGTGCGGTACCCGCGCTATGAGAATCCTGTGGAAAAGGCTTTGCCCGCCACAACCTCGCCTGGCCGTGGGCGCCGAAGAAGTGAGTGAGATATGTCTCTGTCCCACGCTGGATGGCGGGTAACGTGCGATCGTCGACGTGCCGGAGGCGGGAAAGAGCATCAAGTACATAAGCCGTGTGAAAAGAATCGACCCAGCGGAGGCTGTCTCCCTCTCCGTAGGGCCAAGTTCCATCCGCATGCTGGGCTGTGAGCGTGTGGTCGAGCGCAGTCTCGACCGCACGACGGGCTTCCCCGTCTTCAGCGACGAGACGGTGGACAAGAGCTGCGCCCAATAGGTTGGCGTTATGAATTAGCTGCTCGCTGTGCTGATGGTAGGCGAAGTATCCGTGCGCGGGGAGATACAGCTCCTGCACGACCCACTTAGCCGCGTTTTCGGCGCGGTGGAGCCACTTGGGTTGGTTGAGCTTATCTGCCGCTTCAGCTAGGGCTGAGGCCGCAAATGCCGTGGCAATGATGTTTGGGCTCCCGGCCTTGTAGTGGCTCCACCGAGTTTGTGTGTCCCAGGGGTAACCCCATGCGTGGTGGCCACAGCTAGTGTCAGAGGCAAGGGTGTCCATGGCGTCTTCAGCCAGGCTTCGCATAAAGGGATCCTTGTCAGCGAGCCAGAGGTGAAGCGCAGCCTGGCCGAAAAGGGCCGGTGCTTTCGGAACGAGCGAATGTCTGCGGCGATAGAGCCGTCGAAGATCGAGCGGACTGCGCGCGTGAAGCTGGATGATTACCTGACGCCGTCGACGCCCGCCGATCAACATTGATGGCCACGGAGCAGACAGGCCATCGTACGGGTCGGGTCCACGCCACTCGTTCTCTGCGGCAAGCTCTATGAGGCGCCGAGCGACTCGACGGAGTTCGTGTGCTTCGGGTGTTGGAGATTTCGACACGCGCTGAGACGTATCTAGGCTATGCGCCCGTCGGATGCTTCCCCGGCGACTGCACTCGCGTGCCCGGTAAAGAGAGCTCGCAGGAGCATCCATGCGAAACGGACATTGGTGGACAGGTAGCGCGGCGCCAAACGACGTGGCTCCTGCGCCAGTCGGTAGGCCCACTCGAGCCCGAGTCTTTGGAGCAGGGGGGGCGCCCGACGTGTGAGCCCGGCGATTATGTCAACCGCACCACCGACGCCCATGGCGAATGGCACCTCGGTTTCTGACACGCACTCGCCGAGAAAATGCTCCTTTTTCGGTGAGGACATCGCGATGAAGAGGATGTCTGGCCGGACGGCTCGGATCTCTTCGCAGACATCGGCGGTTTCGCTGGGTTCGAAGTAGCCGTCTCGGCTGCCGATTAAAATCAACTGTGGGTATCGGTTGCGTATTCGTTTCAGTGCGACATCGAGCACTTCGCGTCGGGCGCCGAGGATGTAGACACGGTAGCCCTTCTCATTGGCGACCCCGAGCAATCGGTGCATCAGGTCGATTCCGGCGACTCTCTGCGGCAGTCGCGCACCGAGCAATCGCGCCGCCCAGACAACTCCCTGGCCATCGGCGGTGACAAGACCACAGCCCGCCATTGCCTCTCGCATCGCAGCGTCGTCCTGAAGGGCGACGAGCTTTGCCGTATTGACGCTCATCTGACGCAGTGGCTGCCCCGACTCGATTGCCAGTTCGCAACGCTCCACCGCCTGCTCCATCGTGAGGGCATCAATGGTGGCTCCAAGCATTTGTAGCTTGCCCCCAGCTGGCACTCTGATGCGGCTCATGCGCGGTCCTCGGGAGGAGTGGCTCCTTCTGCTCTCCTTTCGAGTGTTTGGGCACTGATCGCGAGTGGAGTGGTTGACGAGGCTCGGTAATAGTCGCTGTCGGGAGGTGTCCGTACGCCGTTCACAACGATGCCAAGGACCAGAGCGCCGGTATGGTCGATCTGATCGCGAAGTTTCTCAGCCGCTTCCCGTGGACTCTGGCCGAGGCGAGTGATGAGGACGACTCCTCCGACCTGACTGAACAGCGGAACCGCATCGGAAACCACAGCGGATGGAGGAGTGTCGACGATCACGCGGTCGTACTCTTCGCTGGCCCACCGCAGGAGGTCGCTCATCATCCTTGACTCGATTAGTTCAGCGGGGTTTGGTGGGGGCGGTCCCGCCGATAATACGTCTATCCCTTGCCTCGAGACAATCGCCCCGTTTCGCTCGGTCACGCCCGCGAGCAGAAGGCTGAGGCCGCTCTCCTGGGGAATGTCGACTTGCGCGGTGAGGCTGGGACGGCGCAGATCAGCCTCGATGAACAGCACTCGCTGCCCAGCCTGCGCCTCTGCACGGGCGAGGTTCCAGGATATGGTCGTCTTGCCGTCCTGCGGTGCTGCCGATGTGATCAGGAGCGAAGTGACCGGTACGTCTACGTTGAAGTAGCGGAGATTGGTTCGAAGCATCCGAAAGGCCTCGCTTTCGGCGCCCGTAGGTGGCAGCTCGGCACCGGGGCCACCCTCCTGAATTGTGTCGCTCTCGGGGATTGTGCCCAGTATGGGGATCCGGAAAACGTCCTCGACCTCGTCGAGGTCACGGAGGCGCCGGTCGAGCTGCTCGCGTAGCAGGGCCAAGCCGGCGCCGAGCATGAGGCCGACCAAGATTCCAAGGCCAACATTTCGGACTGTCTTCGGAGATGAGGGCGATGTAGGAACGGTAGCCGGTTGAGCCACCTCCGCGTCGCCGGTCTGAACGGCGGCTAGCGCATTCAGTCGGCGGACTTGTTGCTCCAAATTCTGTCCGGTGGGGCCAAGGCGCTCGCTGGGCGGCAAGTTGTCGAGCGTCGCTTGGACGCCGGCTTTTGCGCGCCGGATCTTGGCCTGCTCGTTCTCGCGACTGAAGTCGATGTACTGTCTTGTGAACTCATTGGCGATTTGCGTGGCCAGTTGAGGGTCCTCGTTGGTGGCATCGACGGCGATCAAGTCGGACTCGCCTTCCGAGGAAACCGTCACTTGGTTGCTGACGTCCTTGGTCGTCAAGCCAGGCTGATCTAGCGTGCTCGCTGTACGCGCTGCCACCTGGTCGACGGAGACAAGCTTGACATTGGTAGCCGCTTCGCGCTCCGGGTCGAAGTCTGTGCCGAAGAGCTCAGACTCGAAGCTCCTTGCCCCGAACAGCAGGTCGGCGCTGGCGGTGTACTGCGGAGTCTGTGCTAGGGAGTAGACAAGCGCAGCGATCGGGACCGTAATCGCGCAGAGGAGCAGCAGCAGGTAATTACGACGGGCAATTGCCAGACCACGCTCGAAGGCAGGACGCTCATGGGGGGTCACCTGGCTTTGCACGCTCTCGGATGGGGGGCGGGTCGGGGGTTGGGCAATTGCGGAGGGAATGCGGTTGCCGCGTCTATGGCGGTCGCTGCACTTTGCATGCGACCTACTGTTCTGGGATTCGACGGGGCATGTTACCGGCGTCACTCCGGGGACTGCGGGCGCATGCCTGGGCGTCGCTCAGTAGGCGCCTCTGCCGGATAGAACGGCCGGGACTGTTGCCAGGAGGATCTCGATATCGCGGGCCAGCGACCAGCCGGCCACGTACTGGTAGTCAAAGCGGACCATCTCCTGAAACGGGTTCTGGGAGCGGCCGTAGACCTGCCACGGGCCGGTGATACCGGGCCGCAACTCCAGCCTGCGCCGATGCCAGTCTTCCTCCAGCGCGTTGTTCTCGCGGAAGATCAGCGGCCGGGGGCCGACCAGGCTCATGTCCCCCCTCAGGACGTTGAACAGCTGTGGCAGCTCATCCAGCGAGAAGCGCCGGATGAAGTGTCCGACGCGGGTCACGCGAGGATCATCGTGGATCTTGAACATGATTCCGTCCGAGACGTCGTTCAGTGCGTTGTACTCCTGCTTACGCTGCTCGGCGTCCACATACATAGAGCGGAACTTGATCAGCTGGAAGCTCGATTGCCCGCGGCCAGCACGCGTCTGTCGGAAGAAGATCGGGCCGCGCGACTCCAGCTTGATTGCGATCGCGATCGCCAGCATCATCGGCGCGATGACGAGGAGCGCGAACGCCGACCCGACGACATCGAGCAGCCGCTTAGCGGCCATCGAGGCGCTGGTCAGCTTGGGGCTGTCCATCGAGAGGACCGGTAGGCCGCCGACCTGGTCTAGGGCACGCACCCCGTCGAGGAACTCGAAGAGCCGCGGGACGACGTCAATCGCAACTCCCGCATCGCGACAGGCCCGAATCGACTCCAGCAGCTCGGTGTGGCTGGCACGCGAGAAGGCGATGACCACCCGGTCGATCTTCTGCGCCTCGATCACCTCGGCAAGGTCATCGAAGCGGCCCAGGTAGGGCAGAGCCGGTGTACCGACGTTATGTACTTCATCGTCAACGATGCCGACTGGTACTAGCCCGAACTGGTTGTTGTTCTCGAGCTTTTTTGCGATCTGGCCGGCGACCACGCCGGAGCCAAGGATCAAGGTTCGCTGGCGCAGATCCGCGGAGCGGTGCAGGCCGGCCCGCACCGCAGTGCGGGAGGTCCCAGCCAGCGCGGCCAGCGCGGCAATCGTCGCGAAGGTAAGCGCCACGTCTACCCCGAGCCCCAGCGCCGCGGCGATCGCGAACAGCGGCCAGGTGATCGAGAGCAGCGCGACGAAGCCGCGCGGCACCTCGGAGATACTTGAGGCCCAAGCATGCAGGTACTCGCCGCGATAGAGACCGAAGCTGAACGCGGCCACTGGCCAGATCGCCGCGGTCGCGGCCACGTAGCCAAGGCTTTCCGGCAGCGGCGTACCGAGCGCGAAGCAGGCCAGCATCGCGGCTCCCACCGCGGCAACCGCGTCTCCAGTGCATAGCATCCGGGTCAGCACGGCGCCCCGGAGTCGGGCGCGGCTTCTCTTGACCGGCTCGTGCAGCTCTCCTCGCCGAACGACCGGGGTCACGCGGGAAGCCGACGGGGTTGGCTGCGTTTGCTGCGGGGGGGTGGCTGTAGAGCTTTCCATCAGAGTTGGTGCTAGGGGTCCTAGGCGGTCAATCCGGTTCCGTTCTCTGCATCGGCGGCGGCGGGGCCTGGCTTGAGCACGGGAAAGGGGAAGCCGGGAGTCAAGGTTGACACGAATGCCGCTCCTTCCGGCAATTTCAACCAGAAGAGGACGGATATCTGAAGAGTTCGGAGCGCTTGCGATGCGGGCAATGCGATTTTCTTTCCTGGCGCCCCCGCACAGCCAAGCTCGCTTTGACTCCCTCGTACTGTACTTGCTGGAAACCGGTGTTGGGGCTTTTTACGGAATTTTGGGCAGGGGCTCCCACTACCCCATCACGGCGTCGTAGCTGGTGCCGACGACGATGTCGTCGTGCTCGATGATGCTCGTCCCGGTGCTGGACTTCGAGCGGTAGATGCCGGCCTTCAGATAAGTGCTCGAAGTCTGGATCGTCTGCCCGTAGATCCGGGTTTCTCCGTTCTCCAGTCGCTGGGGGACCCCGTCCAGCCAGACCTCGACAAAGCCAATGCCGGGATCGCGAGAGAGCTTTACCCGGTAGACCAGGGCGTACCAGCGATCGTGCTCCAGCGGCTGGGCGCTGTGCCAGAAGATCGGCGAGCTGTCGCCAGCACCGAGCTTCAGATCGCGCTCGTTGTCAAGGAAAACTGCGATCCCCGGTGGGCCGCCCCAGTCGTGCTCGTGCAGCTGATGGATGATCTGCCAGGGGGCGGAATAGCTGTTTGCGGACGGGACACGAATCAAATCGCGAAAGTACAGATCCTGGCCCTCCTCGAAAGTCGGCCCGGAGACCTCGGAGCGCTCCGAGCCGGTGTCGGGCTCGACGTCGCCGTCACGGACCTCGAAGCGGGCGGCGCTGCCCTTGAAGGCCCCCTCCGAGAAGATCGACGCTCGATCGCTGAGCGACTGCACGTACCAGCTGTCGAAGCCGTCATCGAAGTTTCCGCGGAAAAGAACGCCGTCCTCGGTTTGAGACTCGGAATCGGTCGTCGAGTCCGAGCCGTCCGTAGTCTCCGTATCGTCTGTCGTTTCTGTGCTGTCTGTCGGCTCTGTGTCGTCAACGGGGCGTCCCTTGCCAAGACCAGGCTTCTCTGTCTTTTTATTGCCGCCCTTGGCTGAGAATGAAGCGAGGTGGATAACGCGTCTCGCCCTGCTGACCCCACCTCGCTGGTGGACAGCCCGAACGGCTATCCGATACTGGCCGCGTCTGTTGGCCGGAAAACGAAGGAGCCCTTTGCGCCCAAACCTCCACTTGAGGGACTGCCTGACGCCCCGGCGCCTTCCGTTGACGAAGAAGACGACGCGCTTTGTCGCTCGGTTGGCGCGAGCCGCAACGAGCAGCTTGCCGGGTGCCTGGGGATTGAATCGAGCCGCGAGCCTGACCTTGGCGTCTGCTTGGGCGGCGTTGAGCGTCGCCATGAGGGCGAACGCGGCGAGCCCGGCAAGCGCTGCGAGGAGCAGTGCCTGAATGCGTCGGGGAAATGTCGTCGAGACGGTGTCCATTGCCTGGCCTTCGTCGTCTCGAGCGACTTCGACGGCAAGCCGAGCACGGGGTGGATCGGACGAATGTCCAGCCCGGCCGCCCCTCCCTGAGCACCGCGGCTACCGGGTGGTCCACTTTTCAACCGGCGTTGACATTGCTCAGTGCGCCTCGTCGGAGGCATGGGCCGGAGGCCGTGACTCCTCGGCGAGGGAGGTGATCCAAGGGGCCGCGGGCGGGGGAGGGTTCTTCGATCGGCACAGGATCGGATGTCGGTGTGGGAGTCGGGTCCGGTGCCGGAGATGCCGGAGCCTCACTCCCAGGCCTGCTGGGCCTGCTTCTATCGCGGCCACGGCCGACCCACGGGCGCCGCGACTACCCCATCACGGCGTCGTAGCTGGTGCCGACGACGATGTCGTCGTGCTCGATGATGCTCGTCCCGGTGCTGGACTTCGAGCGGTAGATGCCGGCCTTCAGATAAGTGCTCGAAGTCTGGATCGTCTGCCCGTAGATCCGGGTTTCTCCGTTCTCCAGTCGCTGGGGGACCCCGTCCAGCCAGACCTCGACAAAGCCAATGCCGGGATCGCGAGAGAGCTTTACCCGGTAGACCAGGGCGTACCAGCGATCGTGCTCCAGCGGCTGGGCGCTGTGCCAGAAGATCGGCGAGCTGTCGCCAGCACCGAGCTTCAGATCGCGCTCGTTGTCAAGGAAAACTGCGATCCCCGGTGGGCCGCCCCAGTCGTGCTCGTGCAGCTGATGGATGATCTGCCAGGGGGCGGAATAGCTGTTTGCGGACGGGACACGAATCAAATCGCGAAAGTACAGATCCTGGCCCTCCTTGAAAGTCGGCCCGGAGACCTCGGAGCGCTCCGAGCCGGTGTCGGGCTCGACGTCGCCGTCACGGACCTCGAAGCGGGCGGCGCTCTCGTGTGAGGCGCCACCGTCGATCAGGGTGGCTCGGGAGTCGAGCGACTGCACGTACCAGCTGTCGAAGCCATCGTTGAAGCCTCCGTCAAAGAGGACGCCGGGGGGGAGGGACGACGCCGTGGATTTAGGCTCGTCCTCGATTGATCGCGGATTCGGCTTGGTCAGCTGTTGGGCGGGTCCGACGCCAAGTCTTGCGCCGCGGCGAAGATGTATTGAGCGGCTTGCCTTGCTCACCCGGCCACGCGGATGAATCGCCGTGACCGTCAGACGGTGGCGTCCGGGCAGCGCGCCCGGCATCCGAAGCACCCCCTTGCGGCCGTAGTGCCAGCGAACGGAGCGGCGAATTCCACTGCGACGACCGTCGACGAAGAAGAGAATTCTCCGAGCGGCATGGGAAGTCCGCACGGCGACTCGAACCGTGGCCGGGGAGTTGGCGTGCACCTTTGCGAAGACGCGCGTCTTTCCCACTGCGTCCGTTTCGCCGAGGCAGGCGAGTCCCGTCGCGCTCGCCGTGAAGGCGATAAGCAGCGCCAGCAGCCGTGAGCGGCGCGGGTAGTGGCTGGCGGATAGCGGGTCCATTGCCTGAACCTGGTCGTCTCGACCGCACCAGCCCGCCAGCCATGTGCGGGCTTAATCAGACATCTGTCCACTACCTGAGCGCCAAGCGATCGATGGGCAGCTTGCACCTTTTCTCCCACGACTTGATGCACGTGTGGTTTCGCGATATGAGAGCGACAAGGGGCGCCGACCAGGCTTGTCCGCCTCTGTTTGGTCACCATGCTGTCGGGGCGGAAAATCCTTCTTGTACTGGGTGCCTTTTCGGCGTTCCTGGCAGCTGTGCTCTTCGCCGTCGCGGCGGCTGGCCTCTCCGCGGCCGATCTCGTTCGCGACACGACGGACACGGCCAAGCTTCCGTGGTGGACGGGCGGGTTTGCTCGCCTCGGAATCTCGATGTGGCTGGTCGCGGCGGCTTTTTGCGTCCTAGCCGGCATCGTGGTCCAGCGCGCAAGTCGAGATCGGGCGATCTTCTTTTTTGTGACGGCCGGTTTGCTCACGCTGCTGTCGTTCGACGACTCGTTCCAGATTCACGAAGTCGTGGCCCCCGCGCATCTTGGGATTTCCGAGTACGCGATTTACGCGGTGATCGCGGTGGCTGCGTCTTTGTGGGCGGTGCGCTTTCGTCGCGAGATCCTGGAGTCGCGCTTATGGCTACTGGGCCTGGCCGCAATCATGCTGTTCGGGTCCGTTTCGTCGGACGTGATCGAGCGTGGCTCAGCGGCGGCTGAGGATTGGCTCAAGCTAACCGGCATCGCTGCTCTCGCGCTTTGGTGCGCCGACACCGGGATCGCCGCGATCTGGGACGCCATCGGCTCTACCCAGGCGGATGGGAGCGAGGACTGATGAGGCGAGCCTTCGGGCTCAGTGCGCCTCGTCGGAGGCGTGGGCCGGGGGCCGTGACTCCTCTGCCAGGGAGGTGATCTCCAGCGGGCCGCGGGCGGCCTCCTCGAGGACGTCGCCTGCCTCCTGGGCGTTGCGGGCGTAGAACTCGACCAGCATGTGGACCGCGATCCGCTCCTCCTCGTGCTTGTGGAAGCGGACGTGGGTGAAGAACTCGCGGATGCCGGGCTCGCCGAGGGCGGCGTAGGTGAGCGAGTCGCCCGCCTCCGGGCCGGCGCAGGTCTCGACCTGGTCCTGCTCGACGGTGACCGTGCAGGAGGCGACCCAGGGAGTGCCGGCGACCATCCGCTCCCAGCGGTCCTCGATCGGCACGACGCGGTCGCCCTGGAAGACGAGATGGGGCTGGTCGTGCATGCAGTCCAGGCACTGGACGACTGCCTCCTGCACCTCGTCGACTCCCTCGGCAGGCACTCCGGACTCAGGGTCGACACGGCGGATCGCGTCGTAGTGGATCTGGATCTCCAGGTTCTGCGACCAGCAGCGGTAGCAGCGCAGCCAGGCCGAGCGGTCGCCGTTCATCTCGCTCATCGTCCCTATTGTCGCGCCACGCGCTGCTCGGCGCTACCCGGGGCGGTCGAGGGGGAGAGTTCGCCCGCGCCGAGGCCTTGACCCCATGTGCGCTTCAGCCGACACGCCAAGAATCGAATGCGTCTTTATGGAGTCGGCAGGCACGAAGTTGTGGCTATTGCCTCAGGCGGCAAAGTCGAGGGGCTGGATCGGCACGGACGGCCGATCTACGTCGGCAGGAGTGCGGATGGGCGGTCGGTGAAAGTGGTTTTGGCGCTTGACGCTCCCGATTTTGTGATTACCGTATTTGGGGAGGTCGATCGATGAGGGCCGACTACGACAGCGAAGCCGACACGATCCAGATCGAGCTGGAGGTTGTTGGTCGTCTCGATCACGGGAAGGACGACATCGCGGGGATCGTCGTTGGATTCATCGACGATCGGCCGGCCACGGTCGACGTCATCGGCACGCGCGATGGCGTGGAGGAACCGCTGCGCGCCGCCGCCGATCACTACAACCTTGACGCCGAGGCCCTGGTCGCCGCCGCGCAGGCCGCCCTTGCCGCACCCGACCGCCCGGTCACGCTGGAAGTCGCCGCCCGCGTCGTTGCTTGATCCGGCCGGTCCAGCAATCGCTCAGGGTTGGATCGGGTTCGGAGATGCGAGCCGATACCGCGCTCAAGCGGCTGTGGCGGCGCCGGCGCGCGCCGCGACCAGCTCGACGATCTCGCCCATGATGCGGTTGATGTCGAAGTCCTTCGGGGTGTAGACGCCGGCGACGCCGGCGGCGCTGAGGCGCTTCGCGTCCGCCTCGGGGATGATGCCGCCGACCACGACCGGCACGTCGACGCCCTCCTCGCGCAGCAGGCGCACCACCTCGGGAATCAGCTCCAGGTGGGAGCCGGAGAGGATCGAGAGGCCGACCACGTCGACATCCTCTTCGATCGCCGACTCGGCGATCTGCTCCGGGGTGAGGCGGATGCCCTGGTAGACGACCTCCATACCGATGTCGCGGGCGCGCAGCGCGACCTGCTCGGAGCCGTTGGAGTGGCCGTCGAGGCCGGGCTTGCCGACCAGGATCTTGATCCGGTGGCCGAGCCGCTCGGAGACCTCGTCGACCCGCGCTCGCACCTCCTCGAGCTGCTCGCGATCGCTCGCCGGGGCGGCGCCTCCTACCCCGGTCGGGGCGCGGTAGTCGCCGAAGACGTCGCGCAGCGTCGCCGACCACTCGCCGGTCGTCACGCCCGCCTTGGCGGCGGCGATCGTCGCCGGCATCAGGTTCTCGCCCTCGGCACGGGCGACCCGGGCCAGCTCCTCCAGCGCCGCGCTCACCGCGCCGTCGTCGCGCTCGGCCTTCCATTCCTCCAGTGCCGCCACCCGCTCCCGCTCGACTTCCGGGTCGGGCGTGAGGATGCCGCCGTCGGCCCCGGCGGTGAGCGGCGAGTCCTCGGTCTCGGTAAAGCTGTTCTGGCCGATCACCTTCTGCTCGCCGCGCTCGATCCGCCCCACCCTTTCGCGGTGGGACTCGACCAGGCGTGCCTTCATGTAAGGGACGGCGTCGACCGCGCCGCCGTGCTCGGTGACGACGGCCATCTCGGCCCGCGCCCCTTCGGCCAGCTCTTCGACCAGGCCCTCCATCACCTTCGAGCCCTCGAAGATGTCGGGGTACTCGAGCAGGTCGGTCTCCTCGGCCAGCACCTGCTGGATGCGCAGGCCCCACTGCTGGTCCCAGGGGCGGGGGAGGCCCATCGCCTCGTTCCAGGCGGGGAGCTGGATCGCCCGGGCCCGGGCGTCGCGGCTCAGGGTCACGGCCAGCGCCTCGAGCACGATCCGCTGCACGTTGTTCTCCGGTTGCGCTTCGGTCAGGCCGAGGCTGTTGACCTGCACGCCGTAGCGGAAGCGCAGCATCTTCTCGTCGTCGACGCCGTAGCGCTCGCGGCCGATCTCGCTCCACAGCCGGCCCATCGCGCGCAGCTTGGCGACCTCCTCGACCAGCCGGATGCCGGCGTTGACGAAGAAGGAGATGCGGCCGAAGACCTTGGGGAAGTCCTCCTCGGCGACCTGGCCGCGCGCCTTCACCTCGTCGAGGACGGCTATCCCGGTGGAGAGCGCGTAGGCGATCTCCTGCACGGGTGTCGCGCCGGCCTCCTGCAGGTGGTAGGAGCAGATGTTGGTCGGGTTCCAGCTCGGCACCTCGTTGACCGCGAAGGCGACCATGTCGGCGATCAGCCGCATCGAGGGCTCCGGCGGGAAGGCGTAGGTCCCGCGCGAGAGGTACTCCTTAATGATGTCGTTCTGGGTCGTGCCCTTCAGGGCGGTGCGCTCGACGCCGTTCTCCTCCGCGACGGTCACGTAGAGGGCGAGCAGCCATGCCGCCGTCGCGTTGATCGTCATCGAGGTGTTCATCTCGTCGAGCGGGATGCCGTCGAACAGCTGGTGCATGTCGCCCTTGTGGGCGATCGAGACGCCGACCTTGCCGACCTCGCCGCGGGCGAGGATGTGGTCGGGGTCGTAGCCGGTCTGGGTCGGGAGGTCGAAGGCGACCGAGAGGCCGGTCTGGCCCTTGGCCAGGTTGCCCCGGTACAGCTCGTTCGAGCGGCGGGCGTCGGAGTGGCCCGCGTAGGTGCGCATCACCCAGGGGCGGTCTCGCTGCGGCAGGCGGTGCTCGGGGCTCGCTTCGCTCACTTCGTGAATGATATTTGCGCCGGCGCCCGGGCGGGGAAATTGCCGCTGCAGGCGGGGCCGGACCGCACCTTTCGGTTGGGGGAGTGTTTAGGCTCCCTCACAGATGCGCAGGAGATTGACAGTCTCGATGCTCGCCGCCGCGGTGGCCGCCCTGGTTTTCGCCGCTGCGGTCGTTGCGCAGACGATCGGGATCTACCGCAACAACATGAGCAGTCCCGGCAAGCGTGGCCAGGTGGTGAAGCTGCGGGGCGCTGCCTGCGAGCGCGGCGGCTCCCAGCGGGCGCTGCGGGTGCAGATCGGCACGCGAACGAGCGAGTGCGCCTTCCGCACCCAGGTCGTCGGCCGCGACCTGGAGATCCTCGCCACCGAGCGGCTGCTGCGCGGCACTCCGAAGCGGATCCGCAATCGCACCTTTCTGATGCTGGAGCTGCGCGCGGGCGCCGGCGGCGGCTACCAGCTGCGTGTCTTCCCGATGCAGCGCAAGTACCAGCTGGTGAAGGCCGAGCCGGGCGGGGAGCGCAGCTTCCTGGCAATCGGCAAGGGCGTGAGGCGCATCCGCGGC